>Ga0209541_10004041_pt1 | contig 26337 bp, 22 predicted proteins | sample RifCSPlowO2_01_FD_184027 | JGI IMG/M metagenome (GOLD analysis project Ga0209541, IMG submission 184027) | Groundwater microbial communities from Rifle, Colorado - Rifle CSP2_plank lowO2_0.1 (SPAdes) (version 2) | ecosystem: Environmental > Aquatic > Deep subsurface > Groundwater | place... | reverse complement strand
CATGGGGAAGAAACAATGATTGACGAAGAAAAAAATCCGCTCCGGGATGCTATCTAAAAACCGCCGCCTCGAGATTAACCGGACTATCATGTCTTCTGAAATCATCAGGATTGTATTTAACACCCAGGCCGTAAATGTTGTACCCTGGACAGATTATAGCCAGTCCTCTAATATAGCCCTTTAGTTGTCCTTGCTTGAATGAAGTTCCCACTTCGATTACCCAGAAGTCACATACGGGATCAATCCCGACATTATCAGCTCGTCCCATAACCATCCCCCTTGTTTCTTTATAATGTGGCATGGCTACTTCAGCAAAACTAACCGGAGGAAAATAGCTTTCCTCGGGAGCTGCAATTAGCCTGGCAATTTTGTCCCATTGATCCCACAAAAAATCGGTGGTTTCCAAATGACGGCGATCGACATCCCCGGCATATTTTGACAAATCAAAGCTAGCGCCGGATTCAAGAGTATCGGTAATCGTTCCCATATCCGGAGGGTAAAGTCCGTTGGTGACAACTAGAGGGGCTTTTTCAAGCAATCTAATTCGCCATTCTCGATGGCCAAAATCAAGAACGAGATGTGGTGGTCTCATTTCCGGACCATGAAGACGTCGCTCATGACGCTTCCTCCAGATGTCAAGTAGTGAAGCGTCGATCTCATTTCGCATAAATTTTTACTAGGATATATTGTTTGGCCTCAAAATGCAAGCGAACGTTAAGATTTCTTGTCTTTCGTTAATTCTGTTAAAAGGACTTTTTTGTCGTTTTTAAGTTTGCCTTCCACGACATCATCGAATAATTTTGCCAGAATTTTGCCGATTTCCGGTCCGGGTTTGATTCCTAGAGTTTTCATCACATCGTGGCCGGTGATTTTAAGATCTCGGACGGTGAAGGGTTCCTTTTGCACTTCAGCTAGTCGTTTAATGAATAATTCGGTACGCCATGAAGTTGGCTTGGCGCCGGAACCAATCCGATCGCCGCTGCGGAGATCAAGGATATCCTGAAGATTTTCTTTGCCTACTGTTCTGATAAAACGGCGGATCGCTTTGTCCGTTTGCATTTCACCAACGGTAAACATGTGGCGTCTTACCAATAGGACGAGTTTTTCTTTTTGTTTTCGGGAGAGGCGGAAGCGGTCGGCGATAGCTTCCGCCTGTTTGGCGCCAACGATTTCATGATCATAAAAAGTGATTACGCCAGTTTTTTCGTCTTTTTGCATTGTCGCTACTTTGCCAATGTCGTGGATTAGAGTGGCAAATCTTACAATGGGATCTGTTGCTGGTGTGTGTCTCAGTGCTTCGATGGAATGGATGCCGACGTCATAAATGTGGTGGCGTTCGGGACTTTTTTGTTCGATGGCGAAGCAGGCTTCCAGTTCCGGCAAAATATATTTCAAGAGGTTGGTTTGTTTGAGAAACAGAATGCCTTCGGCGGGGTGGTCGGAAGCAAGAATTTTGAGAAATTCATCACGGATGCGTTCCCAGGAAATGTTTTCTATTAGGGCCGCGTTAGCGGTAATAGCGGCCCGGGTGTTGTCTTCAATGAGAAATTCTAGTTCTGCAGTGAAACGGATCGCTCGAATCAATCTTAAAGCATCTTCCTTAAATCGGGTCTCTGGGTCGCCAACGGCGCGAATTATTTTTTGCTCCATATCAGCGATACCCCCAGTAGTATCAACGATTTTTTTCCCATCAAATGCCAGCGCATTAATGGTGAAATCGCGTCGTTGCAAATCCTCTTCAATCGACGTGGCCCAATCAATATTGGTCGGATGGCGATTATTCTCATAAGAAGATTCTTTACGGAACGGGGTAACTTCAAATGGATAAGTTTTTCCATCCTGCTCGATAAGAATGGTTACCGTGCCATAATCATTGTTGTAAAGGCTCTTTTCAAACAGCTTTTGGATTTGTTCTGGGTGAGCGCTGGTGGTAAAATCCCAATTTTCCGTCTCTTTTTGCAGGAGAAGATCGCGGACGGCGCCGCCGACCAGAAAAATCTCGTAGCCGTGAGTACGGAAAACCGTCATGAAAGCGGTGACGAATTGGGGTAGTGTTAATGACTTTTTCATATTTGTATTGTACTATAGACTTCAGCTCATGAATATACACATCAAACGGACAATTGGAGAGAAAGAAACGGACGAGCAGATCATTGCTCATCTCATCAAAGATCGCGGGATTAAGGATGTGGTTAGTTTCCTGGCGCCACGGCATCCTACGGAAATCGCGCTGGGGAGTTTTTTTGAGGACAAAAAGACATTTCAAAAAAACTGGACAAAATTCATCATCTTGCTTAAAAAAATTAAAAAAGATTCCGCCATGATCGTAGTTTACATGGACTATGATGCTGATGGGATTACCGGCGGGGCGGTAATGTGGGAAACGTTGCACAAACTGGGATTTAAAGTAATGCCATTTGTGCCCGACCGGAAACTGGAAGGTTATGGTTTTTCTGAGAAAGGAATTGATCGGGTTAGGAAGGAATTTAATCCGGCGCTAATTATCAGCGTTGATCACGGTATTGTCGCTCATGAGAAAATTACTTATGCGAAAAAACTGGGAATTCAGATTGTAGTTACCGATCATCATCAGAAAAAGAAAACGGAGCCGGAAGACGCTTTATTGGTGTTTCATACCGATAAACTTTCGGGCAGTGGGGTGGCTTATTTTGTCGCTAAGGAGATATATAACAGCCTGAAGAAATCCGATGACAAATTGCTCGATTTGAGTTTCCAGTTTACTAATGACTATCTGTCTCTCGCTAGTATTGGGACGATTGCTGATTTAGTACCTTTGGTTAACGAGTCGCGTAGTGTGGCGAAATATGGGTTGGAAGCGTTTAGTAAGACTAAAAAGGCGGGCCTCCGGGAGATTCTGGTAGAGGCCCGTCTAGACAACAAGAAAATTTCCACCTATGATGTTGGCTACATTATCGCCCCGCGGATTAATGTCTTTGGCAGACTGGAACATGGTTTGGAGGCATTAAGATTATTGTGTACTGGCTCACCGAAACAGGCGCATGAATTAGCATCACGAGGGGGAAAAATCAATAAAAACCGCCAGGATATTGTCGAGACATCCGTACAACAGGCAATAGAACAGGTCGATTCCTCATCAAAAATAATCATTGTCTATTCGGATCAATGGGAAGAAGGAGTGATTGGGCTCATCGCTTCCAAACTAATGAATCTATATTACCGCCCTGTAATCGTCATGACCCAATCAGATGGCTTTGTCAAAGGATCGGCGCGATCAGTTTCTGGGATCAATATTACTGCTTTTCTTCGTGATCTTCAGAATTTACTTATCGATGTTGGTGGGCACGCCGCCGCCGCCGGCTTTTCGATCGCGGCGGCTCAAGTCGACGAATTCACCAAAAAAGCCCAGCAAAAAGCCCAAAAAGAGATAAAAAAAGCCCTTCTCGTCAAAAAAATCCACGCCGATGTGGCGCTTCCGCTTAAAAAAGTTTCCCTAAACCTAGCCAAAAAAATTCTCTCTTTGGAACCATTTGGTATCGGTAATCCGACGCCCACATTTCTTTCTCAAGGAATTATTCAGGACATTGTCTCCGTCGGCAAAGATGGGAGTCATATTAAATTATTGCTTCGCGATGAGGATATTTTTCTGGAACTAATCTACTTCCGCGGCGCCGAGGAAGCTAAAAAACTAAAACGCGGCGCCGCCGTTAAAATCCTTTATAATCTCCAGGTTGACGAATGGAACGGCAAAGAAAAAGTTAAAGGCATCGTTAAATACGCTATAATAGTCACATGAAAGCACTTTTCGTTGAAGAAACCGTCAATAAAATTAGCGAAGAAGTTGAGCTGTTCGGCTGGGCAGAAACCATTAGAGACCATAAAAAAATCGTTTTCATCGACTTGCGCGATTCCTCTGGAGTGGTTCAGTTGGTTGGCGGCGCTGATTTATCAGTCATATCACCAGAAGATGTACTGCGAATTAAGGGGACAGTAAAAGCCCGACCCGATAATCTCGTAAACGACAAGATCTCTACAGGGAAAGTCGAAGTGACCGTAAAGGATTGGGAAATTCTCTCTAAAGCAGAAACGTTACCTTTCGAGATTAGTGGCGATAATCTTAATGTGACTCTGCCAGTACTGCTCAATTATCGCGCTCTCAGTCTGAGGAATCCAAAAATAAAAGCGATTTTCGAAATTCAGGAAATCGTTATCGACTCGTTTAGAAACGGACTCAAGGAAAAGCAGTTCACCGAATTCCAGTCTCCAGTAATTATTCCTCAACCCGCTGAAGGTGGCGCCGAAGTATTTGAAGTGAAGTACTTTGATTACAAAGCTTATCTAGCGCAAAGTCCCCAATTCTACAAGCAAATCATGGTCGGTGTTTTCGAGCGAGTTTTCACCGTGAGCAAGACTTTACGGGCCGAACCTTCAGTGACGACTCGTCATCTGACGGAAGCAACTACACTTGATGCAGAATTCGGCTTCATCGATTCCTGGGAAGAAATCATGGCGATGGCGGAATATATTATCAAATTTATTTTGAAAGAAGTTAACGAGCGCGGCGGAGAAGCGTTGAAACATTACGGACTAGAATCGTTATCGATTCCAAAAGAAATTCCCCGATTAAAATTGCGAGAAGCCCAAAAAATAATTTTTGAGCGGACGGGAAGAGACAATCAACAGGAACCCGATTTGGAACCAGAAGATGAGAGAGAAATTTCTAAATGGGCGACGGAAAAACATGGCACTGGCTTCGTATTCATTACTCATTATCCCGTTGCCAAAAGACCTTTTTATACTTACGAAGATCCAGAAGATCTCGGATATACACTGAGTTTTGATTTAATTGGTTACGGCATGGAATTGATGACTGGCGGTCAAAGAATTCACCAATTAGACAAACTAGTTGAGAATGCCCAAGCCAGAAATATTGATTTGCAAAGAAGCGAGTTATATCTCCAGGCATTTCGATACGGCATGCCCCCCGAGGGCGGCTTCTCATTCGGATCAGAAAGAATTGTGATGGGAATATTAGGTCTGGCTAACGTTCGTGAAGCGTCATTATTTCCTCGAGATATGGAACGGATCGATGTTCATTTGCCCACTTTATACGGCAAGGACAAAAAATAATCATGCCTAAGTCTAAGCCCCGAAAGTCAAAAAATGCTTCTGTGTTAACGTGGTTCCAGCTGAGAACCTTTTTATTATTTTTGTTTTTTACACTTCTGTTTTTATTCTATTCGGGAGATAGTTATTATGTCCATTTTTTTTCCTATCAAAGAAGTCTTTTTGCCGATGAAAATATTCCGGAAGGTAGCTTTGAAGTGTCTCGGATTCCTTATGTTATTAATCCGGCGATTCTTCCTGAAGTGTCAGCCCAAGGAGTCTATATCGTCGATCTCGCTTCGGCGACGCCAATTCTGCGCCATAATTATGAGCGGAAACTAATGCCCGCATCGACAACAAAAGTGATTACCGCTCTGGCTTCGTATGACGTTTTCAAACTAGATGATGTTTTAGAAGTAAAACGGTTAATCGAAATCGGGCAAACGGCGGAATTGATAGTGGGTGAGAAACTGACTTATGAAAGCCTACTTTATGCGCTTCTGGTCCATTCAGGAAATGACGCCGCTTATGCGATCGCTGATAATTATCCTGGCGGCTATGATAATTTTATTACTGCGATGAATGGAAAAGCGCAGCAACTCAAAATGGATAGCTCCTATTTTAAGAATCCGGCCGGCCTTGATTTTAGTGGTCAGTATACGACTCCATTCGACCTATCGCTGGCCGGCCGCGCCTTGCTACAGAATAAAGAATTGGCGAAAATCGTTTCGACAAAAAGTATTACCGTATCCGATGTGGACTTTCGCTATTTCCATCCCCTTTATAATATTAACCAACTGCTAGGGGTGATTCCCGGAATCGGTGGATTAAAGACTGGAAAAACGGATGAAGCGGGAGAAAACTTAATCACTTTTTACAAAAAGAATGGCAATCAGTATTTGATTGTTCTGATGAAAAGTAATGATCGTTTTAAAGACACCGAGCATATTGTGAGCTGGATAGATACAAATATCAGCCACCTCGAACCCTAAGCTTCTCTTGCTCCTTTTCGCTACTCAAAAACTCTTCGTCGTCTACGAAATCCTCGATGTCTAAATTGCTCATCTTATTCTTTTTCCCTTTGGTCCGCGTATTAAATGTAACCGATCGTTTTCGAATCAATTCGAGCAAAAAGGCATTAATGATAGTACTTAATGAAATACCCAGACTATGGGCAATAAGTTGGGCTTCTTTTTTGACTTTCCCCTCGACTCGTACGTATAGACCGGTGTCTCTCATATATTTTTATAAATGCTCAGTTTAGGAATATATCAAATGTATATACAAGTGATATACAAGCGCTACACATTGTATATGCATCTGATATATGTTTATTTTGCGATATTTCTAATTATATACTGGGGGGGGACTTGACTAAGATCTCCAGGGATTTACTTAGAATGTTCCACAAACCCGACGTTTCTCTTAATGATCTTTATCGCTGAATCATGCAGTTTATCCTTGGAGGTGGAAAAAGTCAAGTCTTCTAATATTATGGGTTTTAAACCTTGATCAAAAAGATCATACGTCGTTGCCAAGACACAGCAATCGGTATCGAATCCACAGAGATGGACTTCACCGATATCGGATTCTTTTAATCCTAGAGCGATTTCAGGAACCTTTAAAGCGGAGTAATTATTCTTATAAAATAAATTAGCATCATCCACGAATTCCTTTATTTCGTCACAAATATCTGTCCCAGGAGCATTTGTTACTTCTTTCCACTGTGATAGTTTCCACACTGGCCCCGATGGATTATTCTTGAAGACTGTAAAATAGATTTTATCATATTGATTAGATTCCTCTGAAAGGTATTTGCGGATTCTACTAACAATATCTTTTGTTTCATTGTTTAGGAAGTATTTTTGCACGTCGATAACAATAAGGGCTTTTTTCATGATAGATAGTATACCAGTTACTCCTTTATGTACTGCTCATCGACGGCAGGAACATAGGCCGCGAAATTATTATCCCCGAGGAACACATATACTGGCTGGAAGTATGTCTGATAGTCCTCGGCATTATAGTAGCCTAAAAACATTTCTCGAACAGTAATATTACTATTATTTTGTCCTGCCGAAACAATGATTCCTTTACCATTACTGAGTTCTTCCCAAGCTTGATCACCGGTTTTTATCGGATAGGGTGGCGCAAATGAGGTATCTTTAGCGAAATGTCTAATTTGCGCCTTAATAACTTCCTTACCTCCGGGTTTGAAAATCATCGCCACATAGTTTTGGCTATTAAAGTACTTCGGCGATACAATCGGGTAATGGTCAATATCTGGCGGGAAAAAATCGACTTCCACCACATTAGCCAGTGCCACATCGGTGACAACAGCAAATTCCTGTGATACCGGGTCATATTTAAGGTAGATAATATTATTAGTTCCCTGAGCTAGGTCGTCGGGATACCGATCCATTTTTCTCAGGAATTCAATGGCGGAGTTAACGATTACGGTTTTATCGGGGATGATCGTATTTTCAAAAATTTCTCCTTGACCGGAAAAATTAACATCAAAGGTAAAGTTGAAATTGGTAATGTCGACGCCCAATTTTTGTAAGCCATTTTCAAAGGTGGCTTGGGTTTCATTAAGCAGATAGGAGGTTTCGGGACTGAAGTTGACGGCCTTGGCCATAAATGAAAGAGTCTGCGGGTAGCCAAAGCGGGCATTTTCCGGTGGAACAAAAAAAATCTCGGCGGAACTGGTCGCGGTAACCGGCCGACCTTCAATATTATCAAGGGTAAAGGTAGGGCTCGGTGGGTAATCAACTTTATGAGAAAATTTGATCGGATCAAGCATGCCAAACTGGGGAGTAAACACAGTGGGCTCATTTGAAGTGGTCAAAACCGAAACCAGTAATCTGATGACAACAAAAAAGACGATGAAAAGGATCAAACCAACAACCGCAATTGGCCCGATACGGCGGATATAGTAGGAAAATTCTGACAATGTCATGTCATTTAAATATAAGCTAACTGATGCTATAATTCAAGCATGGTAAGGACCCGAATTGCCCCTTCACCTACCGGTGAAGATCTTCATATTGGTAATCTTTATACCGCCTTGTTTAACTGGGCGTTTGCCCGCAAAAACAACGGACAGTTTATTGTTCGCATTGAAGACACAGATCAAAAACGTCTTATCAAGGGTTCTGAAGAACGAATTCTAAAAACACTTCAGGATTTTGGGCTTGATTACCATGAAGGTGGGCGACAATCAGAGAGGCTGGATATTTACAAAAAATACGCCGAAGAATTAGTGACCAAAGGTCATGCTTATTATTGCGATTGTTCCTCAGAAAGACTACGGCAACTTAGGGAAGAAGCGGTCAAGCAGAAAAAGACCTCGATGTATGATCGTCATTGTCGAGAATTAAATCTTAAAGAAGGGGAATCGTCGGTAATTCGGATGAAAATTCCCGGTGACACAAAAATTACTATAAAAGATCTCGTCCGTGGCGAAATTATCATTGATAGTAATACACTTGATGATCAAGTGATTTTAAAATCGGATGGTTTTCCTACCTATCATCTGGCCGTCGTGGTGGACGATCATCTCATGGAAATTTCCCATGTAATCAGAGGTGAGGAATGGATTTCCTCAACACCAAAACACTTGCTGTTATACGAATTTTTTGGTTGGGAGCTTCCGATATATGTTCACATCCCCCTTCTCAGAAACGCTGATAAATCAAAATTGTCTAAAAGAAAACATCCGGTGTGGTCCTCCTGGTATCTTCAGCAAGGCTTTCTTCCTGAAGCGGTTCTCAATTATTTGGCGCTGATGGGCTGGTCTCACCCGGAAGAGAAAGAAATTTTTTCACTGGAAGAATTTGTCAAGGTCATCGATCTGACTCGATTGAGCACCGTGGGTCCGATTTTTGATATTAAGAAGTTGGAATGGATGAACGGAGAATATATTCGGTTGATGTCTAGCGATGAGCTGGCGAAAAAAATTACCGAATTTTTTGGGAAGGAATATTCTACTGATATTATTAAAAAAACCGCTCCAATTATTCAAGAAAGAATCAAGACAATAAAGGAATACGATGAATACTGTCGTTTCTTTATCGATGCCCCCAAGAAATACGAGATCGATTTAGCCGAATATAAGGAATCGTTAATCAAAGTTACTGGCGCTCTTGAGAAGATTGCTGAGCAAAAATGGCAAGCGGACCAGATTGGAGAAGCGATGCAGGCGGTTGCCAAGGAAAGCGGTCTGTCCTTCAGCAAATTTTTTATGGCAATTCGGGTCGGGATCACCGGAAAAAAGGTGACACCGCCTCTGAATGAATCAATAGAGATTTTAGGAAAAGCGGAAACCTTGAAAAGATTAGCAGAATCAACGAAATGAATATTAGCAAAATCTTCCAACAATATAATACTAAACAGCTTACGATTGGAGTGCTTGGGAGTCACAGCGCGCTAGAAGTTTGTCGTGGCGCCAAGGATGAGGGGTTTAAAACTCTGGTTGTGGCTCAAAAAGGACGAGAGAAAATTTATCGTGACTACTATAAAAGCATTGGGAAAAATGGCATTGTTGATGAGACGTTAGTTTTAGATAGTTTCCGTGATGTACTTCTTGAGAAAATTCAGAAAATTCTCCGGTCAAAAAATGTAATTTTTATTCCCCATCGCTCATTTGAAGTATATCTCGATTTTCAATACGACAAGATTGAACAAAACTTTGCGGTTCCAATGTTTGGTAATCGGCGCTTACTGAGGATTGAGGAACGGAGTTTTGAATTTAACCAGTATGATCTTTTAAGGGAAGCAGACATTAGATATCCAAAAATATTTAAAGATCCAAAAGATATTGACAGACTGTGTCTGGTGAAAGTGCTGGAGAAGGAGCGGGAGTTTGAGCGGGCATTCTTTATAGTTGATAGCTTCAAGGATTATCAAAAAAAAGTTAAGGAAAAAATTAAAAAGGGAATATTTACTGAAAAACAATTAAAAGAGGGGGTGATCGAGGAATATATTATTGGCGTGCACGTTAATTTTAATTTTTTCTATTCGCCAATACAAAAACGGTTGGAGCTTTTGGGAACGGATACGCGTCGGCAGACAAACATCGAAGCCTTTGGTCGTATTCCCAGTTTTTATCACGAGGAATTATATAAAAAAATAGCGGTACAATACGAGGAAGCTGGCCATGTGGCGGTCACAATTCTGGAATCAATGCTCGATCAAGTCTACGAGTTGGGAGAAAAGTTTGTCAAAACGGCGGAAAAAATGATTTCTCCGGGGGTTATCGGTCCGTTTGCGCTACAGTCAATTATTGTTCCCGGCCCACCAAGGAAAGATATCATTGTTGTCGACGTATCTCCTCGAGTTCCGGGCAGTCCAGGCATCGGGGCGACTCCATACAGTAGTTATCTTTTTGGAGAATCAGTTAGCGTTGGTCGAAGAATCGCCATGGAAATTAAGGAAGGGATTAAACAAAATAAACTTGACAGAATAATTACATAATAAAATGAAAAACTCTAACGACTCAACATATCAGTCCGTTTTTTCCTGGAGATATGGTGGTGATGAGATGAGGGAGATTTTCAGTGAAAAAAATAAGTATCGACTTTGGCGGCAAATTTGGGTCGCTCTTGCCGAAGCGCAACATAAGGAGGGATTAATAGCGGATAAAGAATTGCAGGATTTGAGGAAGCATCAAAATAATATAGATATCGATCGAATTCTAGAAATAGAAAAAGAAACTAAACATGACGTCGTGGCGGCGATTAAGGAATTTTCTGAAAAAGCTAAAATTGGTGGGGGGAAAATTCACCTTGGTGCCACCAGCATGGATATCGTTGATAACGCGGATATGCTACGAATGAAAGAGGCGCTGGTTATCATCGAAAGAAACTTGATTCAGTTATTAAAATCCTTTGCGCAACAAATATCTAAGTACGCGGACTTGTCGGCGATTGGATATACTCATCTCCAGCCAGCGGAACCAACTACTGTCGGATATAGACTTAGTTTTTATGCCCAGGATTTACTGACTGATTTAGAACTGCTGCAATTAATTAAAAAGACCGTTAAAGGTAAAGGAATGAAAGGAGCCGTCGGTACATCGGCGAGTTACATGGATTTGACGAATGATGCCGCTAAACTTGATAAAATCGTGATGGATAAACTTGGGCTGGAGTCATCGGATATCAGCTCGCAGGTTTACACCCGGAAGTACGACTATCTTATTCTCACCGTTTTGGCATCGATTGCTTCTTCTCTATCAAAATTTGCCGCTGATTTACGGATTCTTCAGTCGCCACAATTTGGGGAATGGAGCGAGCCATTTGGCAAGAAACAGGTAGGGTCATCCGCCATGCCATTTAAGAAGAATCCACTGACGGCAGAAAATATTTGTTCACTGGGACGATTAGTGTCATCGTTCCCGTCAATTGCGCTGGAAAATGCCTCCCATTCCTATTTAGAAAGAACCCTTGATGATTCGGCAAATAAACGAGTAATAATTCCGGAAGCATTCCTGGCGACAGAGGAAATGTTGCTTAAAGCAGAGAAGATTGTTTCCGGATTAGTGATAAATAAGGAGAAGATCACTTATAATCTTCATCAATATGCACCGTTTGCGGCATCAGAGAAGATTATTCTTCACGCCGTCAAGAAGGGGGCGGATCGGCAAAGGACGCATGAGGCGCTACGAGAAATCGCCATGCTGGCTTGGCAAGAAATACAAGCAGGAAAAGTCAATCCGATGGCCAAACAGTTGCGAGAAAATAAATTTCTATTAGAATACATATCAAATGAGCAGATGGAGGAACTTTTAAAGGTGGACGACCATATTGGCGATGCCTCGGAAAGAGCGAAACAGCTAGTGAAAATTATTAAAACCAAAATAGAATAATGAATAAAGTATCAATTTTGATGGGATCGGATTCCGATTTGCCCGTAATGAAAGAAGCCTGTGAAGTTATGGATGAATTTGGTGTTTCGTACGATGTTAATGTGCTTTCAGCGCATCGTACTCCTAAACAAACGACTCAGCATTTGGAAGCGGCCGCGAAGTCAGGAACACAGGTCGTTATCGCGGCGGCAGGCGGCGCCGCCCACTTGGCCGGTGTCTGCGCCGCCCATTTTAATGGACCGGTTATTGGCGTTCCAATAGAAAGCAAATCATTAAAAGGAATGGACTCACTGCTTTCCACAGTCCAAATGCCTCCCGGTATCCCAGTAGCGACTGTCGGCATCAATGCCGCAAAAAATGCTGGCCTATTGGCAATAAAGATTTTGGCCACAAATGACAAAGCCTTAAGAGTAAAATTAAATAGATATATGGAGAGCCAGACGAAAAAAGTTTTGGAAAGAAATAAGCAGCTGAAAAAGCTCGGCTATAAAAAATACTTAGCGCAAAATGAAAAATAGCGACAAAATAAGACAAGCAATTCCTCACACTCTGAAAACACTGGATATTAAGGGGTTAGGAAAGAAAACTCAAGGAAAAGTACGTGATATTTATCTTCAAGACGACAAAAGAATTCTTATCACCACTGATCGACAATCCGCCTTCGATGTCATTCTTGGTAACATTCCTTTCAAAGGTGCTGTTCTTAATCTTCTCTCCCAATTTTGGTTTGAGAAAACCAAACAGATCGTTGCTAGTCACATGATTTCTGTCCCCGATCCCAATGTTATGGTAACCTACAATTGTCAATCCATTCCGGTCGAAATGATTGTCCGCGGTTTTATGACCGGGGTGACGAAAACATCAATTTGGTATTCCTACGAAAAAGGTGAAAGAAATATTTACGGCATCGATTTCCCCGAAGGGATGATAAAAAATCAGGTGCTTCCTAAACCAGTAATTACGCCGACCACTCACGCTCAGGTGGGCCAGCATGATGAAAGACTAACTCGAAAAGACATTGTTGAAGGCGGCTTAGTACAAAAAGAACTTTATGAACAAATGGAAAAAGCTTCCCTGGAACTATTTGCCTTCGGTACCGAATTATGCCGCAAAGCCGGGATTATTCTTGTCGATACCAAATATGAATTCGGACTTCACAATGGCAAGCTAATGTTAATCGATGAAATTCACACCCCAGATTCTTCACGATTTTGGGTGGAGAAAACCTATAAAGACCGAATGAAAAAGGGTTTGGAGCCGGAGAATTTTGATAAGGAATTTTTAAGACTTTGGTATGTGGAAAGAGGCTACACGGGCGAGGGCGAGCCACCGCCAATGACAGAGGATTTTATTGTTGAGGTGGCACAGCGGTATATTGATATCTATGAAAAAATTTCTGGGAAAAAGTTTGTCATGTTTGACTATCCAATCGAAGAGAGAATTAGAAAAAATCTCTCAAGCCTTCACTTGTAAGGATTTCTCTGAATAAGTAATTCTCAGTGGCTCAATGATGACTTGTTTTTTGCCTTTTTCGACGTTTCCGGAATGATAGGCTTTAACGCCCTGTTTTTTAGCAATTTCTAGGGTCTTTTTAACATCCTTTTGCGGAATAAAAATTGCGAAGCCGGCCCCCATATTAAAGTTGCCATAAGCTTCAGAGATATCGACAGGTCCATTTTCCATGATGAATTGAAGAATTTCTGGAACGGGTGGAATAGTATGGATCCGATAGGTAAATTTTTTCGAATGGCGCATGATTTTTCGCCAGCCATGGCCGGTGATGTTTGCCATGTAGTGGATATCGACGTTCGCTGAAAATAATCCCTGAATCAGTTTGGCATAAATGACGGTTGGTTTCAGTAATGCTTCGCCATAACTATTTCCCGAGGGTAATTTAGTGGCATACCCTTTAGGCAGTTCCTCGGAAATTTTTCGTGCTAGCGTGAAGCCGTTGGCATGAATCCCTGAGGACCCAAATATAACGATCGCATCACCCGCATGTAATTTTTTACCCAGTGCGAGTCTTTTCTTTGGTTTAATTACTCCAAAGGCGGCGCCGGCGAGATCAATGGTATCTGGGTTGACGATTCCGGATAATGTCGGCGTCTCGCCACCACCCCAGGTGGCGCCAGATAAATTGCAAGCTTTGGCCCAACCCTTAGTTAAGTCAACAAGCCTTTTTTTATTTTTAAACCAATCAGTGCTACCTACGGCCCAGTAAGCCAAAACTGTTAAGGGCCGGGCGCCGACGGTGATCAAGTCGTTAATAATAGCCGCCACCGCATCCTGAGCAATTTGGTCATAATAAGTTTTTCCAGTAATTTTCAACATGGCGTCAGCGACGAGATTTTTTGTTCCCAGTCCTTCTTCCACAAAAGCCAAATACGAGTTTTTGTCTTCGATAACATATGCTGATTCTCCACGGGAAGAAGAATCTTCTTTGTATCCGCTGGAACGCAGATTTTTTATCGTTTTTTTTCCTTCGATTTGGGCCAGTCTTTTCAGCGGATCCATGGCGCTATAGTCGACCCCCGATTGCTTATAGGTAATTTTTTTCATTAATCTAGAATTTCTTTTAATTTATTTTTCTTAATCGCCATTTTAATTTCTCGGGCAATTCTTCTCCCGGTACTCATCGGCTCATCATAGTTGAGCCAAGAATAAGCAGAACCATGAGTAAATAAATTGGTTCCTGCCACGATGCGCGCGGAAATTTCAATGGCATAAAATTTCATTTCCGGAGTAATAATTGTCTCAAGACAAAATGGTCCAAAAATTCCCCGTTGATTAATTAATTTTTTCGATGCGGCGACGATTCGTTCTCCCATTTCATAGGCTTCGGGCAACATCGATTCCCTTAGGACCAAATTACTGTTGCCGATAACAACATAGCTTGGTTGAATTTCCACTTCTTGTTGGATCCAGGCGGGGATTCGTCCCAGACCGTCCGCGTTAGTTTCATAACGACGATCCATACTCATGATTTCCAGTTTTTCGGTAATCGGGGAATAAAAATAGTGAATATATAAAGTAGCGCCAGTGATGTATCGTTGAATGACATATTTCTTTTTGCCGAGAGATTTAACTTTTTGATTAAAGTCGCGACTGTTTTTAGCCAAGAAGTATCCCGTCCCTCCAGCGGCGCCAAACGATTTCACAATAACGGGAAATTTGGCGCCTTTAATTGACTTATACTGTTCCGGCATCCGAATATCCGCAGTTTTCAACCATTGTGTCTGTTTATTACGATCTTCTTCCCAATCGAGAACTTTTTTGTTACCAAAATAATCCACTTTCATTGTTTTATTTTTTTCAATACCGAGGTAAGCGACAAAAGAACCATGAGGAATGAGAATTGTTTTCTGTTTGATCAACTTCTTTTCCAGCTGGGGAAATTCCGCAAATGAATCGATAGTTTCAATCTGGTCAATAAATTTAAATCGCTTGTAAAATTCTTCCCGGTTTCGCAATGTCACTACCAATGTTTTGAATCCTTCGTCTTTGGCACCCCTCAAAATCTGCAATGCCGAATGACTACCCAGAGTTACAATGGCGTATTGTGTTTTTGTCATGAATTAATTATATTGATCACTGATGTCTATGTACCAGGATATTATATCAGTCGAGAATCTTTTTAGGAGCTGGGATACTTTTAAAAAAGGAAAGAAACGTCGCAATGATATTCAGATTTTCGACCGACATCTGGAAGACAATATTTTTAAGCTTCATAGTGACCTACATGAGCGAACCTATAAGCGCGACTCGTATGAGGCTTTTTTTGTCATCGATCCCAAACGCCGTCATATTCATAAAGCAAACGTAACGGACCGAATAGTTCATCAAGCTCTATACTCAAAATTATATCCGATATTTGATAGGAGATTTATTTACGATTCATATTCCTGTCGCAATAACAAAGGAACTCATCGAGCGGTAATACGACTGCGGGATTTTTTGCGTAAAGAGAGTGAAAATAATACTCGCAACTGTTTCGCTCTCCACTGCGATATTGAGAAATTTTTTGCCTCTGCAAATACAGCAATCTTATTTGATCTTATAGAAAAACACGTTGGAGATGAAAGCTCTTTAAGACTTATTAAGGAGATTTTAGATAGCTTTTCTCACGGGCTACCACTCGGAAATCTCACTAGTCAATTATTTGCTAATGTTTATTTAAATGAGCTTGATCAATTTGTAGAGCACTCGCTTCGGGTAAATCATTATATCCGTTATTGTGATGATTTCGTTATTATCCACAGGAGTAAGAGAGAGTTACAAAAATATACAGAAACCTTAAGAGACTTTTTATGGAAAAAATTGCACCTGAGGCTTAATGAAAAGAAAATAATTATTAGAAAATACTCTTGGGGAATAGACTTTCTCGGATATATTGTTCTACCACACTACATCCTCCCTAGAACAAGGACTAAGCGAAGACTGATTAAAAAATTATTTAGGAAGCTAGAAATGAAGAAAAAGAGAGAGATAACTACTGAGTCACTTGATCAAACGATACAGTCTTACTTAGGATACCTTCAACATGGGGATACTCATAAATTGACAGAAAAGCTAAAGAATGATATCTACTTAAAGATTTGATATGCTGCTATTGACTTAGACTGTTGTAATAGCAGTTATGGTTGAAAAATAGCGGCTTGTATGCTATATTAGTGTCCACGTATGTTAAAGGAAGGATCAACTGTTAATATTGACGAAATCGATGCTGTCTTGCGTGAAGGTCGTTTAAGTGATGAAAGAGTCCGTCGCGAGTTAGCGAAACGGTTGAGATCAACTGGTGAGGAGGGTAAATTTCTTGTTATTTTGCCTAAATTCTCTGATGAAGAGCGATCCGCTCAAGAAAAAGCCGGAAGATTAATTATCAGGCCAAGTACAGGGGAAGCGACGCTTCAAGAGCTTCAAGCGTCTGGAGCTTCGAATCTTGGTTATGTCAATCAATCAGAGAAGCTTCGTGGTCTGAGATCAGTTGTTACCGAATTCGCCATTGATCCACGCAATCTTGTCATCCATGGCTCAAACAGATTACTTCGCCATGAAAGAATTGCCAAAGTTCGCGAATTTGACGATCAGGTTAGAGGGGATTTTGGTGATACTGTGGCTGCGGTTACTCCATATGCCGTCGATTGGGCTCAGATGGACTTAGAATATATGGAAGCCCATGACAATAAACCTCTTATCGCTGATAGTAACCCCAACGGCGCTCTTTTTATAGGCACTATTGACGATCTAGTTGACGGCTTTGACCCGGTTAATGTCGGTCGTAATAGCCCAGCCGATCAGCTGAATGTCGATGCCTGGGATGCTGGTGATCGCTATCCCGATCTTTGGGCTCCTGCCGTGGTAGTGCCAGCAATGAGACTTGAAAATCGGGAAATTGAATCTTTGTGATTTTTTAGTTTTTGGTTTCCGAAAAATTTCTGCTATACTCTTCTTGATAGGCAGTGAATTTCGATCTTCTAAGATCGGAATCGTCTATTTCTAGAATTCTTCATCAGTCAGAATTTTACGGATACGCATTCGTAAGAGAGAACTTAAGGAAGAAAATTACTAGACACTACGTCCGCTTCTCTTATCTCCGACTAAGTCGGGGGAATACAATACAATGACTTAAGCAATTAGGTTATGGTGAAGTCAAGTTCCGGAGAAGCAGTAAAGTTGACGGCTCTAACCCGGTTAATGTCGGTCGTAATAACCCAGCCAATCAGCTGAATGTCAATACCTGGAATGCTGATAATCGCAATCCCAATCTTTGGGCTCCTGCCGTGATAGTGTCTAGTAATTACTATTATGAAGAGTTTTTTGTGGCTCGGATCCAACCGCCGAGCATTCTTCCTATTTCTTGGAGATAGGATTGGAGCTTTATATATTGATTATGATTCATAGCTTGGCTGTCTTTAGACAATCTAATTAAGATTTTGAGCAGATCGAGTTTAGAGCTGATTTTTTGTAAAATAACTAGCTTATCGTTTGAATATGTCACGGAAAAAAGTAATTCAAAAATGTCAAGAGTAAGATTATCAATTCTTTCACCAAGAGTATACCGTTTTATTTTAGGAAACGAGACAAGAATTTGGTTTAAATGCGAGTAGAATTCATATAATTTTGCAAAGATAGGAATATCGAGTTGATGTAGATCCTGATTATTACTATAAGGTGTGTGTGTGTGTGTGGCCCTTCTGTAATATGAAATTTTTTAGACATTTGAATAATAGTTTATGGCGTTTTTAAAAATTTGTAATCCTGGTCCGTAAATAGGTAATTTTTTGTTTCCTAAACCTCTCTTAATTTTTTCTTTTAAATAAGTCCAATTCGGCAATTGAGTGAAATACATGGCTCTTTCGGGATGAGGCATTATACCAAGAATTCGGCCAGTTACATTGGTAAGGCCGGCAATGTTGTTGATCGATCCATTCGGGTTGGCTTCTGAATCATGAAGAGTTGATATTTCTCCCCTAAAATATTGCAATGCAATCATTTTTTTCTTTTTCAATTCGTTGAGAGTTTTTTTGTCAGCATAAAATCGGCCTTCACCGTGAGCGATCGGACAGGATAGGGTGTCGATATTCTTAAGCCAGGGACTTTGGTTGACAATTTTAAGATCCACCCAACGATCATAATAGCGAGCCGAAGTATTAAAGGTTAAAGTTCCTGGAAGTAGACTTAGATGGGTAAGAATCTGGAAACCGTTGCAAATGCCAATTGTCAGGGTGTCTCTCGAAATGAATTGATCAAGCTCTTTTTGTAAGTGATTTTTAAATTTTAGGGCGTAGGCTTTCCCGGAGCCGAGGTCATCACCGTAGGAAAAGCCACCCGGAAAAGCCAGAATTTGGTAGCGACTGAGTTTCACCAATCCCTCGATAAGATCGTTGATGTGAACGATCTCGGTATTGCCTCCTACAAGATTAAAAGCATGAGCCGTTTCTTCTTCACAATTTAATCCGTATCCAGAGAGAACAATGACTTTTGGTTTTTTCATATTTAGTAATCCTTAAATGTTTTTCGATATGCCGTTAAAGCGTCTGTTGTCTTTAGATTGATCAGCGGACCATTGTTCTGGCCGGCGATTTTTATCCGGTTACTTGACGAGACTTCACCAATCTTTTTAAGAGGAGTTTCTTTAAATAGTTTTATAAATTCTTTTTCATTTTTTGGGGAGATACTGACGACGACTCGTCCTTGGCTTTCGGAGAATAATAAGGAATGATTATCTCGAACATTTCCTAAGATATTATCAAGTGATACATTAATACCAAGCATGCCGGCCAGCGCCGTTCTTAGTAACGCGCTGGCCAAGCCACCCAGATGGACGCTAATGGCTGAAGTTATTAGTTCCTGACTGATCGCTTTAGATAACGCGGAATAGATTAACTTATTCTTCTTGGCGTCAACCTTCGGTACCGAATTGCCAATCGCATTATTACCATTTTCCTCACTTAATAGATGGAAATATTCTGAGCCACCCAATTCATCAAACGTTTCTCCGATGAGATATATTGAGTCACCGGGAAATTTTAGATCTATGGAAATCGCTTTGGTGGCGTCAGCGATTATTCCAATTGCCGAAATCAATAATGTTGGCGGCACAGATATTTTCACAAAATTATCCTTACTATCATAGCCTTTGAAATCATTAAACATGCTGTCTTTTCCCGAAATAAATGGCGTACCATAAGCAACAGCGTAATCGTAGCAGGCTTGGACGGCTCGTTTTAATTCATAGAGTCTTTCGGGAGAATCGGAACTAGACCAGCAAAAATTATCTAAAAGCGCCAAGTGATTTATATCGGCACCGGCGCAGACTGCATTTCTTATTGCTGTGTCAATAACGGCGCCGGCCATATGATAGGTATCGATATCAGAATAGTGGGGATTAATTCCCTGCGATAAGACCACGCCCTTTTTCGAAGTTGGTACGGGCCGGGTAACCGAAGCATCGGCATTGACTAAACCTTTGCCTTGGAGTGGTTTAAGGACTGACCCCGCTTGCACTTCGTGATCATATTGCTGAGAAATAAACATAAAACTAGACAAATTCGTCCGCTGTAGCATTTTTAGAATCAGTGAATTGAAATTTGTTTCCTGTTTTAGCTTTGGTTCGGCGAAACGTTTCTGCGTTGGTAGAGAATGCTGTTTTTTTATTGGTCGACCGTCATGCAGAAAATCCATCGCCATATCCATGATTTTTTTCTTTCCCATGAAAACCTGACATTTCCCATTAGCATTGAATTCTCCAATTACCGTCGCTTCGACGCCTCTCCGCTTAAACAGATCGGATAATTTTTTCCAGTTTTTTTTAGAAACGGCCAATGTCATTCGCTCTTGAGATTCAGAAATCCAGATTTGCCATGGTTCCAACCCGGGATATTTGAGGGGTACTTTTTCCAGATTAACGATACAGCCACCAGATTCTTTGGCCATTTCTCCAATTGAGGAGGATAAGCCTCCGGCCCCGTTATCGGTGATACTATTAATTAATCCCTGGTCGCGAGCCTCTTTTGCAATAGTATCACTGAGTTTTTTTTGAGTGATCGGATCGCCGATCTGAACGGCCGAAGCAGGACTAGCCGCATTGAGCGATTCAGAAGAAAAAGTCGCCCCATGGATACCGTCCTGTCCGACTCTGCCACCCGCCATGACAATATAATCTCCTGGTCGGGCTTTCTTTTCATGACCGAAACGGTTCAGAATGCGACGGGGAATTAATCCTACGGTTCCAACAAAGACTAATGGCTTTCCTTTAAATCTGGAATCAAAAAACATAAAACCCTGTGGAGTGGGAATGCCGGAATGGTTGCCGCCAGCACGAACTCCTTCAACTACCCCTTCGAGAATTCGTTTTGGAGACAACATCGGTTGTTTTTTCTGGTTGTCCCGGTATAGTGGCTCTGTGTCCCAGGGGGCGGCGAAACAGTAGCCATACTTGTTGATGATCGGTTTCGCCCCCAATCCAAATCCCAAAGTATCCCGGTTAACGCCAACAATTCCGGTAATGGCGCCACCAAACGGATCCAAAGCTGATGGACTATTATGAGTTTCTACTTTGTCCGTAATCAGATATTCCTCATCGAAAATTATTGCCCCGGAATTATCTGAAAACACAGAAACACAAAAATCTTTTCCTCCTTTTTGCCGTCTAATTTCCTCAGTAGCCCCCTTGATGTAAGTTTTAAAAAGACCCTCTTTTATTTCGTCCAGCGGATCAGCGAAAATAGTATGTTTACAATGCTCCGACCAGGTTTGCGCCAACGATTCTAATTCGATATCAGTTGGCGGTCGTTTCTTCTTATTAAAATAGTCCTGAATTACTTTCATAGAATCAAGATCCAATGCTAATGGACCAAGGCGATTTCCATTACGATCTTTAATTCCCAATTTGCCGATTTTCTCCAATTCTCCATCAGCGACATTTAGACTCACCAATCTAGTAGTCGCTTGTTTTGGTAGTTTCACTCGGGGAACAATTATCGGCAATCCGTTCTCTTTTTTAAATGATGTCACTGATTTGATATGAACTCTTTGAATCAGCGGATTAAATAAGTTACTGGCAATTGTCTCGACTTGACTGCTGGACAATGAGCCGGAAAGAAATAATACTTGGCTGGAGTAAACTCCTTGACCATCGAATTTGATAGCTAATAGCGATTCAATAGTTTCTCGAGCGGTCGAGCCAATATTATCAGTAACTCCCGGAAGATAGCCAATTTCAATGACCCAGTCAAATTGCTCTGGAGAAGGCGACGCCTCGATGAAATATTTTTCAGAAGCAGAATTGGTTATTGCACCGGCGATTTTTTTCAGTGAAGATTTTGATAATGAGTAATCAATAGTGTAAGCATCGGCAATAAAAAGAGTTTGGAGTTTAAATTCTGGCGCCAGGTTTTTAATATATTTTTTCTTTACAGCCGCGCGGGCATCGGGGATTGTGTAAGCAGTATAAATTTTAGATGGCATAATGGGCAATGTCTTTTCGATAATGCATGTTATCGAAGTATACACCATTTTGTTCCTTTCCTATCGCCCTATAGGCATTTTCTTGGGCGGTTTTAATATCGGCTCCCAAGCCAACAACATTAAGGACTCGCCCTCCAGTTACTTTTGTAATTCTATTGTCAGCTGAGGTTCCGGCTTGGAAAAGGATGACGTCCTTATTTTTTTTCATGCTAGTTAGACCATGAACAATCTGTTCGGTTACTGGTTTTTCGGGATAGCCGGGAGCCGCCAGGACCACAGTAACGGCGGCACCTGACGAAATAGTTAGCTTTGACAAATTTCCCTCAAGACAGGAAAGTAAGATTTCCACAAGATCAGACTCCACTAACGGTAGTTGCGATTGAGTTTCCGGATCACCCAATCTTGCGTTATATTCAATAACAAATGGGGCGCCATCAACAATCATTAGTCCAAAATAGAGGAAACCGATATAGGGATGATCCTCAGTTTGCATTCCGCCAATGGTGGGCTGAATAATTTCACTTTCAATTCGCGCCAGCAATTCGGCGTCAACAAATCCGGCTGGCGCATAGGAGCCCATTCCTCCAGTATTTGGCCCCTTGTCATTATCAAAAACTCGCTTATGATCCTGTGCTAATGGAAGAAGCTGATAATTATTCCCATCGATAATCGCCATTACCGAAACTTCCGGACCAGAAAGTTTTTCTTGAAAGACTACCACCTTTCCTGCGTCTCCAAAAATTTTGTCGCCCATGATTTCCTTAACCGATTGTTCTGCCTCCTGTTGTGAATCAGGCAGATGAACTCCTTTCCCCGCTGCCAACCCACTGGCCTTAATCACATAATGTTCCCATTTCGGTTTCTTGACGAATGAGATTCCTTCTTCCAAAGAACGAACCACAAAAGAATCCGGATGAGGAATTCGGTATTTTTGCATAAATTCTGTTGCCCAAGCCTTGCTCGATTCCAGTTGTGCCACATATTTGGTTGGCCCGAAAATCTTCAAGCCTTTTTTTTGAAACTGGTCGACAATTCCTAAAGAAATTGGCTCATCCGGTCCGACTACAGTTAAATCGACGTTCTTATTGATGGCAAAATTCAACAACCCAGGAATATTATTAGCTTTTATATCGATATTCTCTCCAATTGCTGAAGTTCCACCGTTACCCGGAGCAAAGAAAAGTTTTTTTACCGAAGAAGATTGCGCCAGTTTCCACCCGATGGCATGTTCTCGTCCACCGCTTCCTATAACCAGAATGCGCATGAGGCTATTATACTAAGGAAATAATTCGATTGCTAATTTTTTTGCCTGCTCCAATATAGCAATATTAGCTTCGGGAATAAGCCGGTGTTGTCTTTCATAAAACGGTTTTTTGCCATCAGCCAATTCCTGAAGTACCTCGATAACATTTTCGTGCTCCAATGGAAGTAATTCTTTTTGAACCTCAAGGGTTTTTTTGATCAAAAGGGCCGATTTCTCCGACAATTCCGCAATATTTTCCACAAAAAGAGCCTTTTTTACTCCTAGCGGTTTGACCTGAATTAATCTTCCCATATCATATTCCTCGCTGACATAGTGAACTGTACTTTCTGTCCAGAGATCGTCATGTGTCAGGGCGATATAGGCAAGACGGGCGGCAGTAACTCGTGAAGCGCCGAACATATGTTTGCCGCCAAAATCGTGATATCCGGGATCGAGGGGTCCGGGATGTTGGTTAATAACCCGGCCAGAGAATTTTTGAATAACATTTCCTGGCGTTAACAGCATCCAGCCATTTTGGGAAATAAAATCAGTGTCGTTTTTAATCAGTATCTCTAAAAGCGCTTTGCCGAATTCTTCCAGAGAAGGAAATTTTTTTCTCTCAATAACCTCAGTTTTAATGCCATGATTTTTGGCTTTTATAATTCCCCCGGCTTGAGAATTGCTGGAAATAACCACGACCGGACGAACCTTATTCAGCGTTTTATTTTCTACCGTGGATAGTACGGCTTCCATCGTTGTGCCAGTTCCGGAAATCAATATTGCCAGATTCATGAAAAGTTATTCTTTGGCGACTGGATAGATTCCAGTAACGCACCCAGCGCAGCCGCCATTTTCTAAAAAGATCATTCGGGGATCTTTAGGAACTTTAACGTCTGAAGTCAATTTTCGCGCCTGAATAAAACCCTGGGGACTAACATAATGGACACTAGTCGCCCCAATTGCTTTAGCGATTTTTTTTGGATCTGATTTGAAACGATAAGCAATCAGTTCTTCGCCGGTTCTCATACTGACTCCTAGGTGACAGGGATGGGCCACTGGCGGAAAGCCGATAATCCAATGCACTTGCTTTGCTCCGAGGGCGAAAATAGCGCGGGTAATTTGTCCCGAGACATTACCTCTAACCACTGAATCGTCGCCGACAACAACGATTTTATTTTTCCAGACCATTCTATCAGGGTTAAGAGTGAGTTTTTTGAGTATAAATTTACTAATTTTATCCTTCTGATCATCTTGCATGAAGAGGCGATGTAAGCCACTTTCGTTAAAATGGTCGCGAATAATGAATTGTTTATAAGGGATACCCGTCTTGTTGGCATAGCCCATGGCGACATAGACGCCGGAATCAGGAACGCCAATCACGAATGAGGCGTGGGGAATTTTGGCTTCGGCGGCGAGCATTTCGCCGCAACGTTCACGGAACCGGGAAAATGACAACCAATGTCTACTATCGCCACTATGGTTGTCATTCTCGTGTGTTGTGCTGAGAGAGTTAGGATAACTGAAATAAGCCCATTCAAAATCACAGAAATTACCTTCGCCGTCTAATCCCTTTTGCAAAGTAGTTATTCCCTTAGGATGAATTTTAATAATTTCACCGCGTCCTACCTCTCGCACTTTGGTGGCGGCCACCCGTTCCAGTCCGCTCGTTTCTGATGCCACCGCCAAGCCATCACGAGTTTTCCCAATTAAAAGTGGTCTAATTCCAAGAGGATCTCGAATGACATATAAACTATCTTCGATGCCGATAACCAAGCTAAAGGCGCCTTTTGATTGGTTAATTAGCGATATCACTTTCTCATCCCAATTGTCTCCCTGGGCTTCTGCCAGTAGTCTTGTAAAAATATAGGTGTCACTGGTGTCGTCGGTAATTCCTCGTTTATCTTTTAATTGTTTTCTCATTTTTTTAACACCGGTGAATTCCCCATTTTGAATTACCGTAATGGGGACATTTTTGCTAGAAAGGGAAATACACGGCTGCAAATTATCCACTTGATAGCCTCCATAAGTACCGTAACGATTATGAACCATTATCCAACGGGCCGTTTTATTGAATTGCTTAATAATTTCCGGGGTGAAAACTTCTCGCAATAAACCGGCTCCTTTATAGCGTAGAGTCTTATTTTTGGTTCTGATCGCCAAACCAGCGCCATGTTGTCCGCGATGTTGTAGTCTGTATGCGATTGCCAGAGCCCGTACCAAATTAGCCTTAGGAGTTTCGTTATACACCGCAACCACACCGCACTTCTCTTGAATTATCTTATCGACGAGGATTTCGGGACCCATTGATGAGACCACTATAGTATATTTTTATCGAAGATACAAGGAAAAATACTTCACTTTTTAAATTAACGTAGAAACCCAATGCTTATTAACTTCGACGGTTAGATCAAGATAGATTTTTCTATTTGTTGCTAACTCAAGTTCTCTTCGCGCCATACTACCGATCTCTTTAATCTGTCGACCGCCTCTGCCAATGAGCATTTTTTTATAAGTGTCGTCGGTAGTGACTATTTTGGCTTTAATGTAAGTTAATTTTTCATCCCGCTTTTTTATCTCATCAACAACTACTGTTGTCGTATAGGGAAGTTCCTTGCGCATTCTTAGAAAAACTTTTTCTCGAATTAATTCGGCAATAAAGGTATAGCTGTCAATATTGAGAGCTGGATAAACATATTTTGATGAATCGACAATCGGCTTTCCTTCGGGAAGTTTCTCGAAAATTGCTTCAAGTAGTTGATTAATATGGGTTTTATTAATTGCGGAGACTTTTATTACGGTATCGAATTCGTCTTCGAGAAATTTATACAGAGGAAGGTATGATGGTTCCTTGACGTCGATCTTATTAATAACGAGAATTTTCGGAATTTTCTTGATGCCGCGAACAATTCCAAGAACTCGCGCCTCTTCAAAGTCTCTGGTTCTAGTGTGGTCAACAATATATAGCAGTAAATCAATGTCAGGGCCAAAAGATCCCAGCGCCTTCTTGTTGATTTTCTTAGAAACCGGATCTTTTGGCTTCCTAAAAATTCCCGGGGTATCAACGAAAATGATCTGTCCGCGATCATCTTCATACAAGCCGTGAATGGGGAATCTCGTTGTTTGCGGTTTTGGTGAAGTGATCGCCACTTTTTGACCAATAATATTATTGACA
>Ga0209541_10004040_pt1 | contig 26340 bp, 15 predicted proteins | sample RifCSPlowO2_01_FD_184027 | JGI IMG/M metagenome (GOLD analysis project Ga0209541, IMG submission 184027) | Groundwater microbial communities from Rifle, Colorado - Rifle CSP2_plank lowO2_0.1 (SPAdes) (version 2) | ecosystem: Environmental > Aquatic > Deep subsurface > Groundwater | place... | reverse complement strand
TGCTTGGGTGATATTGTTCAGGATGGAAAGACGCATGATGGAAGTAGGGTCATTGACCTTCTTCGTGAACATGCAGTTATTGGTGTGCAAGGAAATCATGATGCTGAACTTCTGAAAAAACGGGATGAAGCACTGCAAAAAATAAGTCATGAAAATCTTGAATATCTTGCGGCTCTACCGGAAACAAGAAGCGTGAATGGTTTCCATCTTGTTCACGCACCGGGAGGAAGAAGGATTCTTGATCGTGCTGATGCAGAACTGGTTTTTTCTGAACTTCCTGCTGATGTAAAAATCTTGCTTTTTGGCCATTCGCACCAACCGGCAGTCTATCGATTAGATAAAAGAGGCTGGGCCCAAAACGAATTAGCAGAAAAAAGCCGTGTCACCCTCCAAGAAACAGACAGATACCTCATCAATCCGGGTGGAGTTGGGCTTATGTGGGGAGCACCTCAAACATATATGCTCTACGATGCTCAAAGACGAGAAGTGACATTACACCGACTGGAAAGGTGAATGTTTATGGACATACTTCTTGACGGGAAACGACTTGGTCTGAAAGAAGTGCTGCACGATATAAACTTGATGGCACAAGAGCGAGTTATCAGCCAGTTTTTGCGTGACGACCGCTTGGCGTGGTTTGTTCATTATCACCCAACTGATGTACAACGATTAGAAACCATTCTCTCACAGGCAAGAGCACAATATCCGATCCTTCCTGATAATGAAAGACAGTTTGTTGATACCTTGGGGGAATTTTATCAAGATTTTAGATCATTTGATTGGGAACGATATCAGCGTCTGCTCCAGGAACAGGATACCGCCAATCGACTTGGTTACGAAGCAGAAACAGCATTACGCTGGGGAAAAAGATTAAGGTCCCTACTAGGGACTATTGAGCCGTTGGAACTTCTTCTCCAAGCAACAGAAACAAAATACAAGAAAAGCCCATATGGAATAGGACGCCCTGCAACATTTGAATGTACCGTTAGGGAGAAATAGGTAGTTCTTTTCGATTAATCCATGTATCAACCGGCCGTTCTAAAAGAGGATCATCAAACAAGAGAGGATCAATTTGGTCGAGAAGTTCTTGTTCAACACGATCAACAACCCCCTTTTTTAACTTCCATCCGCGTGCACCTTTACTGATTTGAATAGTTGTGACTTGTGATTTATGGTTTATGCTGATGATTTTTCCTTTATTTTTGTCGTATTGAAACTCAAAACCAAATGTTCGTTCTGGCAAATCAGCAAGACGCGGGTCATTAAACAAACCTTCATAGACGAGATGACCTTTTTCCCCACCGATAACTTCTGCAAGTGCGTGGCGATGATGTGTTTTTCCAGTTTCAGTCAAAAAAATAGTGGCAATTGTGCCATCATCCTTAACATACGCAACTGCCTTTCCACCATAGATACCTGGTCCGAGGCTTTCTTCAAGACTTAGTTGGAATACTTCATCTCTGTTTTTCATCCCAACACGATCATATAATGGACTTGTTCTTCCTTCAAATCCGTGAGCTTCTCCAATTTTGACTGGATTCTCGAAAAAATCTTCAACACGTTTTTCAAGCGAATCAGGAGAAGCAGATTGCGCAACCTTTTTTACCAAATCCTCCTCCGTCATCCCGCTCATCACCCTCGGCCCGACAGACATTCCCGAATCAACATCCGACTCCCGTCTGAAGGTGACTCCCTTGAAAACACCGTCTTCAAACGTGAATCGCTCCGTGTGCGTTGATACGGTTGGCGCGTGGACGCGGGCGTGTGGAATGTTTTCGCTTATGGTCGTCGCGAGATTCGTCGCGCACGCACCCCCTGCTCCGGTTGAACAGGAAACAAGCACGATTTCACCGTTGTTTTTAATGAAGGGTGCAGCTGTCTTGAATTGAGCGCCATCCTGAACCGTGAGGTATTGCGAATCAAAGCGGCGCAAATCGTCGATTTGGATGGTATCTTTTAAAGGGGTATAACCAAGTGTTAAAGCATTAGGATTTCCGTGACCACCGATGACCAGCACACTAACCGGTTTTTTTGGCTTGCCAGCGGCATCAACCCCATGGAGCGTGGCAATACGCTGCAGCTGCCTAAAGGCATCGGCCTGCGTATCAACCTCAACAATGAAGAGCTTGTAACCGTCTGCCAGTTTTCGCAGTTGATAGATATACATCGGATCTTCAAAGGCGCCATTCCAGTCAAACCGGTTGTGAATAACAAGAGCCACTGGTCGGTCAGCGTGATACACTGGGTCAAGATTCCTGATATTTTCAGTTAAGAGGGAAACGTCAAAATTATTAGCGTCAAGAATCCGCGGGTTTGACCAGGGAACAATTGAAGATGTAGCAAGTGACAGCTCGTACGGAAAAAAATAACGGTGGGGATGGGTAATGCCAAACTGTTCAAGATTTTGCTTGGTGAGATCTCCAAACCGTGCTTCATATTCAAAAACGCGCTCCTGAAAGCGACGTATCATACCGCCGGTTCCCTCCTTGTATTTCGCGGCAAGAATGGCAACGGCTGAAACGCATTCTTCAGGAAGAAACGCCTCCGTTGGACAGATGCCAGAACGTCTCTTGTTAAAAGAACGAGTTAGTACTGTATAGCCATAATTCGCTTCGTGTCGTGTGTCGCGGGCTATCTGCACAAGCAAATCAGCAGAGGCATCAACAATTTCATGATCAGGAAAAGATGCTATGATTCTAAGAAGCTCACGCAAATCAGCGCCTTCAAGTGGGGTAGCATCAAGAATCCGCGGCAGGTGCTTTGCAATACGGTGTCCTATCAACGGGTTTCGAGGATAAAGATATTTGAAAATATCAGCGAGTTGATAGGGAGAGAGGCGAGTAACCTGTGCAAGCTCAATAAAGAGGCGTGGATTGGCATCAAATGCCGCGTAATCAATCGACGTAAAAACGGAATGTTCTTTTAGCGGTCGCGCTTTTGAAAGTTCGATAATCTCCTGCAGGCGCGATTCAATAATGTCTCGCGGAAATTGAGCAATGATATTGGTAACATCATAGCCGGTCTCTTGGGCAATACGCGCATAAAGATGCAGTGTTGCATCCTGGTCAGGTGAATTCTTGAGCACCGCCCGCAACTGTTCGTAGACCCGTCTCTTGGCGATATTACGAATATTCTCCCCTGTTATGCCTGTTGCTTTTGCAATTTCCTCTACTATTTCTTTATGCTCTGCAACAAATTCCATGCCGAGCGCCTCTTCGGCAGCAGCGCGCCATGCCATTCCGGTTCCCGGTCTTGGCGGCTCTGCGACGAGCGTTTCCAAATCACTGCCTGCACGGTCCCGTGCCATCCTGCCGGAATGCATCTCAATGTCAGCATCACTGATCGTTTCCGGCGCGATATCTTCGCGGGTGAACCATCTTTTCCAGAACGGCTTTTTGTGCGCATCATACCATTCCATGCCATCAGGCGTTGCGAGAAATGCACCTCCCTCTTCTGTTTTCAGCCATTCGCCTGTTTCAGACGCGACACGCCACTGTTCCTGAATCTTTCCATCAAGATAGCCACGAAACTTCACTACATCTTCTTCCAGAAGCTCATCGCCGTGCCGTGCAAGATACTGCTGCGCTGTTCTCCATTCGCCTGCGTCGCTCAAACGGCGAAGCTCTTCAAGATGCTTAAAACCAAACCGCGCCGCGCCTGGAGGGATGGCGACGGGGAATGGCGTCGTTCCAATTGCTTTTTTCACATCCTCAAAGTCCGGCGCGCCTTTGCGCAGTCGAATGTATTCTTGTTCGGTCAGCACGCCTTCTTCAACAAGTTTCGACAATTTCGATGTGTACTGGCTAGAATCCAACAATCCAACTTCATCAACATACACAGCAGCAATCCTTTTCAAATCATCAAACCGCGCGGCGGCCTGTTCAGGATTCAGCCCGAGAACATACATTGTCTGCAATAAATTATAGTCAATAGCTGGAATATTATCCAATGTTTCAATAAACGCTTCTTCGTTTTCAATCCGTAGTCTCGGTAATCCAAGTTCATCCATCACGATTTGAACGCGAATCGCTCGCGCGTGCTCAACCGGATTTCTGACAATCACTCGAGGACTCGGACACGGTTCTGCAGCAACGTGGCCGGTAACGCGACCAGTCGCCGCCGGCAGTCCGCACACAATCGGAACGGTTAAATCATCAAGCGCAGCTCTCATTTTGGGATGGTCAGCAGCAACACCGATTGCCGCACGGTTTGCTTCAATAACCCCCGGATCTGCCTTTCGAGCATGGTATTCCGCAATCTCTTCCGGTGTAGGTATTCGATATGCTTGAGGTTCACCTGGAATTCCATACGCTCTTCCGATCTCTTCCGATGTGCTTTTTATCAGTTCCTGTTCTGGTAGTGGTATTTTCACAGTCTCAGGTGCAGCTTCGTCCACCTGTATCATAACCGTCGGCATTTCACTCTTCGGAATTGCTGGAATGAACTGCGATTCGTCAATTCTTCGTTCTATTGCAAGGACCGGAGCATCTTCTCCACCTACTTTCTTAAAAATAAACTTGAGTTCTTCTCCAAATTCTACCCCTACTGCGGTAATAGGGCATCGTCCTCCCTGCACATTTGCTTGAGGGATTGCTTTGCCCATCACTTTTACGATATTGGTCTGCCAGAATCTTCCGCTTCCGACTGAACAAGCGTCGGGAACAATTTCAGCTTTTTTGCCAAAATACGGAGCAACCTTCTCGAATTGTTTTTTATCCTCAATCGTTACTAACTCTTTTCCAACGATTTCTGGTCTTGATCCCCTCCTTCCGAGATGGATGCTCGTTCTCTCTCCATGTCCTGCTGGCATAAAGAGCTGTATGGGCTTGATGGGTTTTCCACGCGCATCAACGCCATGCAGTTCGCCTGCTTTTTGAATTACTTTAAAGAAATCATCTTTATTGTCTACTTCATAGATTAAGATTTTATGGGTATTTCTAAATTCTTCAATATCACTGCCTATGTGACGGAAAGCATTATTCCAATCATATTTATTGACAACAAATAACGCAAGGGGTTTATCCGCGTTCACTTGAGGATTAAGATTTCTCAAGACTTCCTCAATCAGTGAGAAATCATAGCCTCCTCTCAAGTCGCTCTGTCCATATCTAAACAGATGGGTTATTCCCAACTCTTCTCTTGCACGCATTGCAAGATCTGCGTAGCGTTCTTCAAATTCAAGAATCCTTCCTGATGTAAATTTGAGCATGCCTCCTGTTGCCTCTTTGTACTTCTCTGCAAATGCAAAGACTTCGCTGGGCTGATCCAGCAGATAGGTAACAGGGAAAAAGGCATACCCCTTACTTCCCAAGTCTTGTCCTGTTATCTTGTGCAATGCGATCATACGGTCAAGGAAAATTTCTTGTTGTTCTCGAGGGACTCTTGCCAAGACTTCAACTGCATTTCCTGCGTTGCTTCCTGCTTGTTTCACGAATGTTCTTAACTTTTTAGGTTCTCTTTTTGCTAATTCGATCGGGAAATGCTCAAAGAACGCTCCAATAGTCGAAGGATCTTTGGGTTTATACGCAAGCATGAGCTCCGTCAGTTCATCAAGCTGACTGCCTAATCCCTCTCGTTGTTGAAGGGAAAGATATTTCCTTTGATAGTACCGTGCCAGTGACTGGAGAGCAACCGTATCCCCCTCCCTCGTCTGTTTGAGCAGCATCTCTCCCTTTCGTTGAAATTCTGTTTCGACCAGCATTCGAAGGTCTGATGCAACAAGTCTGTCACCACCATCGCTTTTCGAAAGCAAGTCCCTTACTTCAGCAAGCTGTTCATAAGGTAGATCATACATCGCATCAACTGAGGGTACAAATTGTTTAACGACATGCTCTCCTCTTTTGAGGGAACGTAATCTCAGAACGTCGCGCGGAAGATCTCCTTGTACTATCTGCGTCTTAATCTTCGTTCCTCCTGGAAGCCAGCGCCGGTACCATGGCTTTCTATTTTTTGCATACCACTCTGCGGTCGTTTTGTCTAACGCAAGAAGTCTTCGACCTGCTTTTGAATTAAGAATCCTGTCCAGTTCCTCGACTTGTTCTTCTAAGGTTGTGGGCGCATGAGCAACCGGTGCTGGTTCTTGTATTTTCGCTGCTCTCAATTTTTCCAAATCTGGGGGTGTCAGTTTGATTTCTCTTGCATCCTTCGGTCTTAGAGGGGGCAATTCTTCTTGTAGTTCAGGTGGCACAGCCCACATTCCTGCGTCATCAGATGATTTTACGGGTGGCTTTACTGCTGGCATCTCTAACTGCACCGGAGTTTGTCCAACAATAGGTTCAGGCGGCGTAAAGGTTCTCACTGTCGGAAGTGTCTCATCTGCAAATCCCGGTTCTACAACAATCCGTTGCGTATCTCCAATTTCTTCCAGTGCTTCATTCAACGCCTTAGCTAATGCATCCTGCTCTGCAAACTCTTCAGGCGTTGTTGCAGTAAAGACACGTTCAGCACACGGCCCTACAGCAAGCATTTCATACGCGCCTCCTGCAATATTTCTTCTTCTGCATCCCGCTCGTGTAATAATATCTTTCAAGTCAGGCTCTCGAGCAGCAACTCTTTCAAGATCAACCGTTCCATCTGCCCGCTGTGCTGAACGAAGTTCAGACTTTAGTCTTGCTGCCCGTTCTTTTTTCGGAGTAAATTTGGCAATCACTCCGCTTTGTCCTTCGGTGCGCATGTTTCCTCGCTTCAAAGGATGAGAAGAAAATTCTGGACGTTTGTAGCCTGGAAATTTTCTTTCTTTTGCGCTGAGATATGCCCCATCTGTTGTTGCAAGCAATTGTCCATCATTATTGATCATTTTTTCTAAGAAACCGCCGCCACCATCAGCAACTTCAGTTTTGAATCGCTGAAAGTTCTTCCTTGCGTTGTTGAAGATCGTTATTGCTTCTCCTGCAGTGTACCCCGCGCCTGTCAAACGGTTCACGATTCTCTGTTCGTTTTCAAACAGTGGCTCAAGGTTTCTGACCACTTCTTCAAAGTCGTTTCTGAATTTGACAGGATTAAACAATCCTTCTTCATAGTAGTCTTCTTTTTTGAAGAGTCCAAAGATATAATCATTCGCAGTGTTTATGCTTCTATCGAGCTCTTTCGGATTCTCAGCGAATTCATGAACAACCGGATAGTCATATAATCCTAAGAACGCTTGTTCTTCATCAAATCGAACGAGTTCAACTGCCCCATCAGGGAGTGTCCGCATTCCGACTTCGACATCGCCTGCGCCAAAGAGAAGATTGATAACTCCCTGCCTCCTCAACTCTTTCTCAAGCTGTTGCTGCTGTTGGATCGTGAGTCTATTCTTCCAGAGTATACCTTCTAAATTCTGTCTTATTTTTTTTGGCGCTTTTCCTAGGACTTGGTAGTTTTCAACAAATTCTGCTTCAATAACTCCTGAACCATCACTGAATTGAATCCTTCTCATACCAGGAACATGAATGCCTCCTGCTTCATCAAGGATCCCTGCCATCCCTAGTTGTCGTCGTCCTCCATCCGTTAGGCTGAGACCGGATTTCTTTGTGACCATGGGATTTGAAGTATCTACCTTTACGATTGCTTTTCTTCCATCGTGATAGGTAACAACTCTTGCTTTATTCAAGCCGAGTTTTGCAACGACAGTATCAGGTTCTACAAGTTTTTCCATCGTAATGGTTTTGCTTCTTGTACCCGTATCTCTTAGGTCATGCATTCCCAGATGATCCAATTCTCTCTTGACGGTTTCAGATAATCCTTCCTGTTGTGCAATTACCATGCGCTCTGCGGTTTCTTTTCCAGCTGCTTCAACAGCACTTCCTAAAGATTCTTCTTCAAGCTCTGTAGCATCAATTCTTCTTATTTGATTACTGCGTTGTGGAGGTGGCTGTTTGATGATCTGTGTTGCTTCAAGTTCAGGCCGTGACGGTGTTGCTGTTTCATCCGCTCGTCTTGCCAGCTCATCGAGTACTTCTAATTGTTTTTCTATAACCTCCTCCTGCCCACCTACATCCATCTTTCTCCATTCGCCTACATCAAAGAAGATCACATCTCCCGGCTCATAGAGTCTCCTGTGTTTTCCAAATCCAAGCACTTGCGGTTCGGTGATGACAGCATACTGCACATCAGTCAGCGTCCAGCCTTCCTGCTTGGCAGCACGTAATCCTGCTTCAAGCTGGCTTCTTGTTTTTTCTGTGATTAAACCTTTGAAGTCTTCTGGATTTATTTTTCCGTCAGCAAGCCAACGGTCTTTGAATGGACGTCCTTTGAATCGTTCCATGGCTATGGCAGGAGCGCCGTCAAGATCTACGATACCATAACTGCGCGGTGTGGGAAGCACTTCTTGAATTTCTGCAAGCTGCCGCGCTTCTTGTTCAAATTTCTTAATAGCGGAGGGGTTCAAGCTTTTTGATACCTTCAATGCAAGCTCGTCTGCTACACCATCAATATGTCCTTTGAAGACACCTGAATAAAAGCCCTTTTCCAAGTCAATGGCTCCGGTTGCCACAGCATGAGGAACACCTCGTTTTGCCAATTCAGCACGATAGGCAGCAATAGCTTCTGTATGGACTTCTTTTGGTTTGATATACTGATCAGGTATGACATAGTCTGTTCTTCTCAATCGTGCTTCCAGTCCTCCTGCTTCAAGCGCTTCACGCTCTGCATCAGTAAGGAGCCTGATTTGATCACCGCGTGAAGTAACACGTGAAGGAACCGGAGGAATTGGCTGTTTGATGATCTGTGTTGCTTCAAGTTCAGGTCGTGGAGGTGTTGGCGTTGCTGTTGGCGTCGGTACAGGTTGGAGTTTCAGTTTCGGTGGTTCAATGATCTTGATCTGATCGCCTCGCATGCCTTTCGGCGGCTTCACGGTAAAGCTTGGTCCGCCTCGTGCGCGAAGTGCATTTGCATGTTTTAACTTTTCAGTATAATCATCTGCATCAACAGCCTGTATTTCACATACTCTTCCAATGCCTGCAATAGCACCTCCTACAATATCACACCGCATGTCCTTGAATAATGCTTCAGCATCAGGATCTCCGCGCTTTGCGAGAAATTCAAGTTCATCGAATGTTCCCTCTGGGATATCCAGTTCTAATTCGAATTCTGCTTCTAAACCTGCTTCTTTTCTCATCCTTCTCGGAACAAACTCGTCCACTACTCCGGGGGTAGTAGCAGCAGCATCCCTCATTCTTGGCCGTTTAGGCTGCCGGGGGAGATACGCATCCAGACGCTCTAATACAGAAATATACCCTCCTGTTGATGTTGCAAGAAGCTCTCCATTATTATCAATCATCTTCTGAAGCATTCCTTCTTGTTTGCCGATTAATTCGTCTTTGATGCGCTGAAGATTTCTGCGGGCACCCTCAAGAATCTCTCGTGCTTCATCTTCAGTATAATGCGAAGCCTGCAATTTTGTTAGGAATCTATCCTCATCTGCAAGCAGTTCATCCAGTTTCTTAACCATGGGTTCAAATTTCCGTTGTGCTTGTTCAATATCAAAGACGCCGTCAATAAAGAATTCCTCACGATTGAATAGTCCATAAACATGATCATTCGGTTTGAATAGCGCGTTTTTAATGATCTCTGGTTCAGGACTTACTGTCTGATGGAGGATGCCGTAATCACGAAGACCCAAGAATGCCTGTTCTTCATCAAATCGCACCATGCGAATATATGTGCGAGGATTATCTCCAGCTTGATGGGGGAGTTGTACAAATCCAAGTTCTACATCTCCTGCGCCAAAGACAAGATTAATCATTCCTTGGTCCTGTCCTTGTCTGATAATTTCATAATACTCTGCCTGCGTGATCCGCTTTGCAGGATCATCGTGCATCAACAATGCATCAAGCGTCTTAAATTGTTCAGAGGGACTCTTCCCTAATTGCTGATAGTTGGGAATAAAATCGCTTTCAATAAGTCCATATCCTTCTTTTGTTTGGATGCGCCTCATGCGGGGAACCATAACCGTATCAAATTCATCAAGAATTCTTGCCATTGCAAACTGCCGTCTGCCTCCATCCTCCAAACCTGGTTTGTATGCGATGTCCATTGCTGATGCAAGGAAATCATTCGAACTATCGAACTTCCAAACAACCGTTCTTCCATCTTCAAGCTCAACAAGGCGTGCAGTGCCAAATCCAAAACCTCTTCTTTCAAGATCTGCCATGGCTGTACCAGGCAGGGCAAGATTTTCTAATTCTTTCTGTTCTTGACTTGCTCGACTTAGAATGTCACGCACTCCTAATCTTCTCAACTCTTGTTGGGTCGCTTCTTGAAAACCGAGTTCATAGACTGTGAGTTTTCTTCTGAATAGTGCAGGACCTATTTCAAAGAGGAGTCCTTCAGAAATCTCAGCTTCAGGCATTCGCGGTTGTGCAGTAAGTGCTTCTCGATACTCGCTCACTTCTCGAACACGGGTTCTCAGAATCTGGTCTAACTCAGTTTCCACTCCTCCATTCAAGAATGTTAACAATTCTGGTTCGTTTTCAGCAAGATGGTTAAGATACACGGGAGGATACTGTTCTGTTGCTCTTCCTAACTTGTTCATATTTACTCTTGGTTTCCAAGGTGGCCAGTGGAATATTGATTTTTTGTTGAGAGCATACCATGCTTTGCCTTCTCCTGTTTCTAAGAACTCATCAGCATCATCGAGCCAATCAGAAAGATCTTTCTCAACTCTTACTCGCATGTCTTTTCTGATTTCTAATAACGTTTCTATTCTTGCAGCATCCTCAGTTTGCATTTCATTTTTATTCTTTGCAAGATAAGTGAGAGCAGTATCAAAGTCTCCTTCTTCAGCTAAACGTTTCACTTCTGCAATGTGCTTGATGCCAGGTTGTGCAGGAGGTGTAGGAACATGGGCCGGAACTGAAGGTGCAACTTTTTGTACGGCACGTTCAGCAGCTTCCATCCCTCTTTGTTTTGCTATGCGGTAAACTTCATTAGGATCTATACCTTGTTCGAGTAGAACTTCAAATCTTCTCTTGTTGCCTATTACCTGCACTGATTTGGTTTCAGGAACTCCAAACCACAATTCAAGGATATCAGCCAATTCTTCATCATCCATATTTTTAACGCCGGCTTCAATATCGGGTGTGTAGGGGTATCTTGTTTTTGTTTCCACTGCTTTTCGTGCACGCGCTCTCATGGCTTGGAGTAGTTCTACTGCGTTGTCAGGCGACGTATATCTCATTTGAGGCTGTCTTCCTTTTTGCCACATATCAAAATCATAGAAAACTGCTTTCCCCCTATACCTTCCTTGGTCTGAAATTTTAAATTGCGCATCTCCAGAAAACCAACCTTGTGATTCTGCATGCTGCAGTTCTCTTCTGACTTGTTCGATCAACTCATCAGTAACTCCTGCCAACACTTCTTCGTGCGTTGCATCAAACGGATAATGGAGATTAAAGCTCTTTCCTGGAATCTCTTCCATGATCAAGGCACGTTTTCCGTCGATGACACGTTCTCCATAATATCTTGGACTTGTTACGAGACCACTCAGCTCTTGGCTTTTTGCTATTTCTGCTTTTGCTGCTTCATCCCGGAAAGCGCTTGTCTTTTTTTCTATCTTGGCAACGGTTGGTCCTTCAATACCTTTAACTTCAACTCGATATACTTCACCCCAACTTCCTTCACCGATGGGTTGTTTGTCAAGCAGACGCACTTCACCAGAAGTTGGTCCTCTGATCAGTTCATCGACTTTTCTATGGAAATCAGCATACAGATTCTGCACTTCAGCAATTGCCTCTTGAGTTCTTTCTCCCCTGGCAAGTTTTGTTTCTGCAAGTCTTTTATTCAGATCTGCCACTGCATTGTCAAGCGCTTGTTTCCTTGTGAGGTCAGCAATTCCTATGATGTCATCTGCATCTGCTCTAAATTCTTGCTGTACTTCAAAAGACAGCCTTGGTCTTTCTGTTTTGGCGCGGAAGTACTGATCATAGTTGTCGACTGGTCTTACCAGATCCTGCAGTTCATCTTCCCATTCAGCAAGATCGCCCCCTTTAACATAATCATCTCTTATTGCATCAGCAAAGCCCATCCTTGCCTGGTACGCATTTGTATAATCCTGAGAAAGTGTTGTGCCAGGAACAATCTGCAGTTTATCTGCACGTGCAGGTGTCAGTTGTTTTGCAGATGCAGGTGCCTGTACAGGTCTTGCTCGTGCACTCGGCATCGCTTCAGGCAAAATCTCCATTTCTCTTTCAATTTGAGCAGCATCAACAATTCCTGTCTCTTCACGAGCAAGCATTTCTCCTGGCGTTTCTGGTGAAACACGAACCTCGCCGGGAATCTTTACTTTACTCAAATCCTGCGCGACAACCGTTTTCTCTTCGCCAATCAGAACTGCTGGCAGTTTTGGCTGTGAAGGTGTCGGTATTGCAGGAAGCTTCTCTAGACTTGGCGGAGGAGGAGCGCTTGCAATGATATCGGGTTGATACTCCGGAGGAACTTCAAAGGGAAACTCTTCTTTTCCAACCTGTACAAGTTTCTCTGCCTGCCGTTTTTCTTCTGCAATTCTATTATATCTGTCAAGCGTTCTCTTGACCGCAGCTTGTGCTTCTGGATTGGTAAGATATACGGGATCATCGAGTCTGGCACTCGTATGAATCTTTCCTGTGTGATCTCGTGTAAGCGCAATGGGAGTTAAGCTTGGATCTGTTGCAACCTCTCTAACTTGTTCAAAGCTTCCGATTGCTTTAATCTCCCCTGTATCCCGATCAACCCAGACTTCTAGTCGTTGTTGAATCGGAGCAACACCTTCTCGTACAGGTCCTGGTTGCAACTTGAATTCCTCGTTTTCGAGGAGCATGACATTATTTTGTACACGATCTTCTACCGGAGGTCTTTTCGCGATGGGTGGCAGAACAACCTCTTCTTTCGCAACAATTTCAACACGGAATGCTTCTTCTCCTTCATCTTTCACAATTCTCTGCACGAGCTCTCGTGATGCAGCTTCGCGCATGGCTTCTTCTTGTTCTGCAACGCGTGCATACACTGGTTCCACAGGTGCTTGTTGTACAAGCATATCTGCATGTGCTTCACCAAGCGAACTGGTTGCAGGTCTTCGTACATCAGCGCTTGCGAGTGTTCCTTTAGCATTTCCAAACGGATCAAAAGGAGTTCTTCCTAAGGAAGCTTCTCGGTTCTGTTCTATCACTCTCAAACCAAGAGCAGGCTCGCTTTGTGCAAGCGCTTCAGGAATCGTGTGATGCACATCCGTTACAGTTTGCACCAGTTCCTGTTCGTCAATGATATTTCCACTTGCATCTTGGATCACGCGTCTTCCGTCAGGTGTAATAACACAAACCGAACAAGCAAAGGCAGGCTGTCCCTGAAGATTTGCCATGACTTCTTCAGCAAAGGCTTGTGCTTTCTCAAACGCTTGCTTGATCAGCGTTGGTTTTGCTGTTGCCAGTTGTTCTCCTTGCTTTAATTTCTCTTTGAGCAGATTATTAAAATACGTTTCAGTTGCAGCTTCAATATCCAGATGTTTCACATACTCTTTTTCTGCTTCTTTCAAACGGTTTGCAGCTCCAAGAATTTCATTTCCATCATCGCTGGTTCTTGAAATCACAAACCAGTCGTCTGCAGCCTGCAAGACTTTTTGTTTCTGCTCACGTGTTCCAGCTAAACCAAGACCTTCAACTTTTCGCATTGCTCCGCCCAATCCTGTGCGTTGCTGTTGGTAAGCTGTTTCTGCCTCTGCAATCAATTGCATGCGGGGAAGGACTTCTTGTCGCAGGCGTTCAACTTCTGCAGCATTTTCCTCCCGCGTTGCACGAACCAATGCTGCTCGAGCATCAACTAGATTGTTGCCCGCATTATCAGCAAACTTGGGCTTGAATCCATCAAATGCAAGATCTTTACGTGCAAAATCTACGACGCTTTCAACACCTCGAGAAACTACTTCCAGACCTTTTTTCAATGGTTGAAGCGCTTCACCTACCGGTTGTACAGTTGCACCTATTGCTTGCGTCACCGGTCTTATTTTATCTCCCGTTGCTGTTGCAACTTTCACGAGTTTTTCAACGGTTCCTAGTTTCTCAGCTCGTCTTGCGAGTTGTACTGCATCAACAGCATCTTCTACAGCGTCAACAGCTCGCGCAAGTCTGACTGCTCCTGCTCCTACTTTCACCGCAAGCCCTACAAAATCAAGCGGAGCAGTGAGATCAAGTCCTTTTGCCCCCACTTCTTTTCCAATGGTTCGTTGAGAAACCTTCCAGGAAAGCTCAGGCGTAAGTCCGATCTCCATCATATTGTCTTCTGCTTCTTTCAGAGCTTGCTGGAGTCGTTGATAGTCCGCAATCTTTCCACGTGTGGGGCTGTATTTTTGTTGAAGCTCAACCAGTTTATCGTATGCAGCAGCAGGATCATTATGCGTTCTCAAAATCAAATCATCAATGTCGCGCATATCTCTATCAAACAGTTCGTTGACATTCATTTCATGCCCTTCTGCAATGCGCGCATCATAGCGGAGATATCTGCTGTGGAACTGCGCCATGTCTCCAAGATTAATTTCATCTTGTTCACCTCTTTCTTCTTCGCCTGCAAAACCAAAGGTCTCTCCCAAGGTTTCGCGCATCTGCTCACGACTCATTGTTCGAATTTGGTTTAAGCTGTACCCTTTTTTAGTCAGCAGCAAGGTAGCATACGCTGCATCACGGAGTTTGCGTGCTTCATCAGCAGCCATGCCTTCATAGCGTTTATCGAGCTCTTCCCAACTTACACCTTCAACTTTTGCTAGGGCATACAGGGAAAGCTGGCCAAGGAGATCATATTCTCGCTCAAGCGCTTCTTCAGAATTTTGATGGACTACTTCTCTAACTTGTTCATTGAGTTTTTCAAACGTTGCCTGTGCAATGGCTTGGTCAACCAGCTCCTGTTTTCCTTTCATCGTTTCTGCTCGTAATACAGGATCCTGGATCTGGTTTGCAAAAGCGAGTGCTTTATTGACTAAATTTGCCCGAGTTTCTTCATCAAGATTTCTTTGATCTGCCTGCTTCAGTGTTGCTTCTGCTCTCAGCATGTTTGCTTGATCGTCATCTGCTGTTGCCTGCACCAGACGGTCAGCGTAGAGCATTTCATCGTCATGTTTTCCAAGATCGCCGCTTATCTTTGCAAGAACTACATAGTCTCCGTTGTATTTCTGCTGAATCTTAATAATCTCTTCCCCGCGTGCTGCATTTTGAGCTTCGATCTGAGCAATCTTTTCTCGTAGCGCTGCAAATTTCCAAGGAGGAACATCTTTTTCTTCTTCATTTCTTCTCGTGAGCGCATCAATCTGTGCTTTGATTCTCATAATCTGATTCTTTCCAACGTTGTTGTCATCAGAAATCCGCTGTGCCTTTATTCTATCTTGACCAATCTGTGCAAGTTCTTCATGAGGACGCTTCTCTAAGGGTTGATTTCTTTCAGCAGCCAGAGCCTGGCTTTCGAAAAGGCGCTGTTCTTCCAAATCTTGTCTCGTGAGTTCAGCAACCTCGCCTGCAAGTCGATCAAATTCTTTTTTGTTGCGCAGGATTGCGCGATCGAGTTCTTTGGTTGATTTCCCGTCTGCGCGTGCTCCGGCGGCAAGTGCCCGATACAAAGCGTTTTGTGCTTTAAGATCTTCCTGCATTAATGTCCGCTGTTCAGCTGCAAGTTTCAACGACGCTCCGACAGCCCTTGTACATGCTTCATTCAAGCATCGTCCATCAGGCCCTATTTTTGCTTCTGCATCAAACATTGTTCGCAGTTCTTTTTGCAGTTCCGTATGCATACCTTTCTTTCCGGTTTGCAGTCTAAAGCTTTGATCCAGCTGGCTTACATATTCTTGATTATCCAAATGTTCGAAATCAATGCCGGTGTGATAACGCTGAGGATTTCCTAGTAAATCTTTTCCTTTGAAGACAATACCCACCGCTTTCGTTTTTCCATTCACAGTTTCCTCATAGCGTCCGATGCCTGATTTTCCAACACCAAGGTACGTTTCTTCTCCTTCCACTCTTGTAAGGATGTCATGATCAAATCCTAGCTCAGTTCCTTTCACATCCATCAATGCTGCAAGATTCTGCAGGCTTGCTTGAGGAATATCCCCTTTCAGTTTTCCTTCGGTTGCATCATAATAGTATTCCATGGTCAGAGATGTTCCTAAAATGGTTCTTCCACGAGGAAGATCCATTCCCTCTTCACCTCCCACTTCTTCAAGTTCTAGCTCATCGCGTATTTTTTCCAGCGCAGCTTCCCTGCCAAAGACCACAACCTGCTTTTGAATCGTCACTGCAGCCTCTGCGGTTTGCTCGCATCCTTCGCACGAAACACTGAACACATCCTGACCTCTTGTTGTCGGAGGTGTTTTCACCAGTTTCGCATGCTCTTGGGTTGTCTCAGCTGTAACTTGAAGATCTTTATAGACCGCATGCCCCTGCATGGTGAAGCGTTCGTTTGGATTTTCTTTTGCGTTGTCAGTGGTATAATCAAAAATTGCATCATCTTCTTTTCCTGTGAACACAGGTTTGTCAGGATCAGCACCAAGAACCAAAGATCCATCCATCTTGTAGTTTCGCACTTCCACTTTTCCCTTTACATAGACATTAATCGAAGCTCCATCGGTTTTAATCCAAACTTCTGCCTGTTGTTCTTGTGATGCTCCTGGTGGATTTTCTCGGAGTCCTTTCGCAATCTGTTCTGCTTGATCATCTCTCACCGCAGGGGGGGTATGTTGTGATTCGGTGCTGAATGCATCGAGATGGGTTAAGACAAATTTACCAGCTTCACGAGACTGTCCTTGTGAAATGGTTCCCACACCCGTTCTTTTATCTACAAGGGTTGTTTCTTTTCCATCAAATCCATACGTGTACACTTCTTTTTTGCCAACGGTCTGAAAGCGTCCATCTACAAAGATCGCATCCGTATTCATCACTGCATTATCTGCTTTGATATTGCCTTGTGCATCAACACCTAAGATTCCTTCGCGATTTTCAAAGCGCATTTCTTGTCCATCAACCGTCAAGGTTCCGCTGGCTTGTCCTTCAACAATCATGCTTTCCTGTGTCACAATAACCTTTGCGTCACCGCTTGGCTCGATAATATGCTCTCTTCCCTGTTTATCTTTGACAAACAGCACGTTATCCTGCATGCGTGTTGCTTCAACGTTGTCTCCTTTCAATGCCAGTGTGTGTTCAGCATCTTCTTTTTTGTATTGGATATGGAATCCATCAGCTACAGCAGTGATCCCGATTACTTGGCGATTGTTTTCATAATCTTTCAGATTAATCGGAACTCCTCCTGACGTTAAGGTTTCCTTTGCAGGATCGTAGACAACATTTCCTGCAGAAGCATCAAACTGATAGTTTGCTTTATAGCGCTGGCTGAAATAAGATTGTGCACCCTCACGTGCTTGCTGAATCATGCCGGGAGTTTGGAAATATTGCTGGCTTGCTTGCAGATCTCGTCCTGCATTTGAGGGATTGTTGAAGTATCTCAGATCCAGTGCTCCATTTTTTCCAATATTCGCATGATTTTGATAGTAAAGGGTTGCAAGCTGGTCTGTATATTGCGTGGTTAAGTATCGCTCTTGATCTTCCGGCTTCAAGTTCTTGAAATCTTGTTCGCTGAGATGTTCTCCGGGTTGTGGTTGTTGATCTTTCTCTTCAAGAGCGAACGTAGAGAACGATAACCCTGCCAACAGCATGCAAACTATTAAAATCCACATAACTACTCTTTCCTTTCCTCTTTCCTTTCTTTGGGAGTTATTCATTTGTTGGTTATTCAACATAAAAGATCGCTCGTTCTTGCGTGCTTAATCCTCGCGTGTCGCTCGCTCGAATTACCACTGCTTTTCTTCCCTTGATCTGCGGTGTAAAACTGAAGATTCCATCGGGATTGATGGGAATTTCAGGATTGTCGGAAACAAACAGGACTGCATCCCCTTCTTTATCAAAGGCTTCCAGTTCGTACTCAAATTTTACACCCTTCTTTAACGTAAAATCCTTGAGATTTTTGATGCGAGGTGCCGTGTTGCTTCGTGATTGTCTTTCACTGATCGTATTTTTTACAGCAAACCAGAAGATGAACGGAGCCTTGTTGTTCAGTTTGGTTTTCTCGTCATAGATTGAGTATGCAGTGCTCTCTTCATCATACGCAATGATTGAGATTATGACATCATATGCTTTGTTCAAATTCATAAAGTCAGAGAGATGCGATTTCTCAGGTTCAACAGCAATAAGATTGCTCATTTTTTCTGCAATTTCAAGTATGGTTCCTAATCGAAGCGGAATGGTTTTTGAAAGCGCGCCAAGGAGTTGCTCTCCTTCTTCTGTAATAATTTGCACAGGGTAGTTTACCGCAATCGTGACCTCATCTTTTTTAATAAAGGCCTGTGCCCGCGGTTCTTTTTCTTGGATAACGATTCCTTGTGCAGTAAACTCGCCCCAGTCCGTGCATAAGGGAAGATTCTTTTCAATATAATGTGCGAGTTGTTCCTGCATCTCAACCAGGGGCGGCATGGTCTTCTGGCCTTCGATCACATAATACGGAAGCACACGCTCCTGCGTCAGGAGATTTTTCTCAAACATAGCAGGCTGTTTAAATTCCGCATCGTCATAGAATCTTCCTCCCTGGTGGCCAAACAAGTACAGCCCTGGAATAAGGATTTGTTCAAGACACTCCTGGACATAGACTTCAACTTGATGTTTGATTTGGTAGTTCTCGCTTTGTTTGTCTTCAACTTGCGTTTGGTCTGAGAAATAATACCATGCAACACCTACCAAAATCAAGAGGATCAGGCCTAGGATGATAAAGACGGTGACTTGTGCTTTTTTGTTTGCTTGAGTTTGTTTTGTTTGATTCATATACTTCCTCTGTCTCTCATGGTGTTGACTCCTTGTTTCTTACCCTGTTTCTTGAGCAGTTCAAGGGCCTGTTCTTTGGTTTTAGAAGAAGGGGGTAATCTTGCAATATCTCTAAGAATCTCGTCTTGTTCAAGCTGCAGTAATTTTTCTCGAATCGCATCACGAATAAGCTCGGTTCGGGTGCTATACCGGTTTTTGATGAGTCTTTCATCTACTTCACTCAGAATTTTGTCCTCGAGCTTCAAGCTGATAATTTTCAAGGTAATACTATGTATATACTAAGTATTATTTAAAGATTGAGGTGTTTTGGGCTCAAAAGGGCTCTGACAGGGTTAAACCCTATTTTTTTGAGAATTTTGTGTTACAACCTCATATGTCACTGGCGATATCCAACATTTTCTTAATGAAGATCTCTATCTCTTTTAATTTTTCTTTATCTTTATTCAAAGAGATTTGAAGACCATAGGAAGCTGGTTTTGTGATAATCCAACCCTCTTTAATCAATTCTTGGCAGATCTTTTTTACATCTTTTCCAAGATGCGAAGGAAATCCACACGTTACGGTGTCGAAGGGTGTGTGCACCCCGCCAAGAATCTTCTTTCTGCGAAGATGATACAGAATCGTTGCCTTTATTTTGTCTTCTTCAGTGATCATCAAAGAGGTGAATCCTTGTTCATTTTTAAATATTCTTATTTTTGAAATATAAAAACATAAAGAGAAACATTTATATACTTGGTATACGCGATGGACCCTCATGGAACCAGAAACCGTATTCGTCGAAATTTTTGGAAAGAATCCATTAATGAGAATACTTGATTTTCTCATTACGTATCAAGCTTTTGACTACCCCCTTACCGAAATAGCCAAAAATGCAGGGGTCAGTTACTCTACACTTCAAACCTTTTGGGGAAATCTCGAGAAAAATGGTATCGTGATCAAAACACGTCGTGTCGGGAAATCAGATCTCTTTAAATTAAACACCAAGAATCCGGCTGTAAAACAGTTAATCAAACTTGATTGGAATCTGATTAAAGGATCTGATGAAGTTGAAGATCGAGAAATCGAACTCGTTCACTAATCCACCTTTATGCTGGAGCTTGGCATGGAAGAATTCTAGACCTCTTCTCTCTGTCCATTCTTACAACTTTTTATCGTAAAACAACAACATTTATATATTATATGTTGTATATAGTATACACTATGGCAATTGCGCAGGTCACACAGGCAGGGAACGTCTTTATTCCTAAACAATGGCGCGAGGAACTCGGCATTATACTTAACAGTAGTGTTCTCCTGGAAAAGAAGAACCATTGCATCATTATTCAGCCTTTAAGGAAAAAAAATCTCCAAGATGCATTCAAAGACATTGACGAAGAGATCAAAAGAAAGAAAATTCACTTTACACTTAAAGAAGCTATCCAGGATGATTTCTATGGTTAAATTTATTGACGCCAATATTTTTATTCAACGCTGGAGTAATCCTCAAATAGCAGCTTTTCTCAATACGCTTAATCCTGAAGAACATGCAACTTCAGTTCTTGTTCTTGCAGAAGTCTATGATAAAATGGAGCTCAAAAAACTGACCCACGCCTTTTCTTACATTCGTGGGCTTATGGGCGCTCTTACAGTTTTTCCCATTATCCAAGACGATCTTTTTTGGGCGATTAAGAATCCACTTCCTCTGCGTATCAATGATCGTTTACATCTCGCTGTTATGAAAAGAAACAATATACAGGTTCTTATCTCTTATGATGCCGATTTTGATCATGATAAAAGCATGATACGAGAAGAGCTCTAAAACAAATTCATTAACATTCATACGATATCAATTTCTTAATCGACCTTCACGCCCAACCCTTTCAACTCCTCCTTCACCTGTTCAGGGCTTTTAAAAAGAATTCCTTTGATTCCTACTTTAACTGCACCGTCAACATTCTCCTGTTTGTCATCAATAAAAACGACTTCTTCAGGTTTTCTCTCAAGACGTTGCAACAAAATCTCATAGATTTTCTGCTCAGGCTTTGCAGTGTGTTCTTCAAATGAAAAGACTTTCACGTCAAAGAGCTTTCCGAGATCTTTTTCTTTGAATACCTGTTCCATAGGTTTTTCTGCATTCGATAAAAATCCCACTTTATAATTCTGCTTGCGAAGTATCTCAATAAGAGCAAACATTTCAGGGAAGGGTTTATAGGCATATCGTAAAGCATTTGCATAGAGCGATTCGTTTTTTGAGAACCCCTTAGGCGCGATGTTCAAAGCTTTCCGGACGATTGTCCAGAACTCATCTTCACTCATGGTTCCTTTATGCATCTCAACGGTATGTTGCCGGTATACGCTTCTCACTTCTTCAAGAGGCACGCCTAATTTTTCAGCCCAGTATTGATACATCCCCCTAGCTGGAGATTCAATCAACACCCCACCCCAGTCGAATACTACTGCTTTGATTGTCGTCATGTGTTGTTCAATAGAGGCAGTTCTATATATCTTTTTCTCTTCTCTTTTCTCCCCCCTTCTTCTTCACCACTAACTTAATAAAGAGATTCCTGCTTCGTCAAGTTCATGGTTAAACCCAACCAAGAAAAACCATCATCCCCGCGCTGGGCATGGATTACGGTTATTATCATTCTTGTGGTACTAGGACTTTTGAGTATGATCATTGCGGGTGTCATCGGCATCTTTGTCGGTGCAGGTTCATCAAGTTCAAGTATTGAAAAAGTGAATGGCGCCGGAAATGTTGCTGTTATTAAAGTTGAAGGTCCGATTGTTTCCACCTCCGTTCCGAGTTTTGGCGGTGCGAGAGCTGCTGTCTCTGAAGATATTGTCAAACTGATTGAGAAGGCATCAAAAGACAACAGCATCAAAGCCATTGTGCTTGCTATTAATACTCCGGGAGGAAGCGCTGTTGCTTCTGACGAAATTTCCAGTGCGCTCAACGATGCCACCAAGCCAACGGTTGCTTGGATCAAAGATATGGGAACTTCAGGAGGCTATTGGGTTGCAAGTTCAACCGATTACATTGTTGCACATCCTGCTTCGATCACTGCATCGATCGGCGTGATTGGTTCCTATCTTGAATTTGCAGGATTTCTTGAAGATTATAATGTGACGTATCGCAGACTGGTTTCAGGAAAATACAAAGATATGGGTCATCCGTTTAAGGAGATGACTGAGGAAGAAGAAATGATTTTCCAGCAAACCCTTGACGATCTCCACGAACTTTTTATCCAGCACGTTGCAGAAGGAAGGAGTATGCCTGCTGAAAATGTACGCAATCTTGCAACAGGGGCATTTATGTCTGGAAAGAAAGCATACGAACTGGGACTCGTTGACCAGCTCGGCGGGCAGAAAGAAGTGAAAGCATATCTTCAGCAGAAGCTGAATACCTCTGTGGAATTTGTGCAGTACCGACAGCCAAAAACATTTTTTCAAACCTTGGTAGAAGGGTTTTCTGAATCAGGATTTCAGGTAGGCAGGGGCATTGGTTCTTCGCTGGTTGAGCAGGAGCGGCAACCGAGTGTGATGCTTTCTTAAGAAGGTAACCTCTTATTTTACTATTTCCATCCGCTCATCAACATCCTTAGCAATCTTCTTCAAATCTTCGCACGTTCTGTTGAGATCTTTTTGGATCTCTTCAACAACTGCTTGAAGATTTCCCACTCTTAGAAAATAGCGATTTTGATTGCTGATAACTAATCCTGCTTCCATCAATTTTGCGAGATGAAAAACAACCGTTCCTCGGCTGAGATGCGTTCGCAAGGCGATTTCATCTGAAGACAAAGGGATATTCTGTTTTGCAGCACGAAGCAGTTCAATAAAGATGCGGAAGCAGGACTTATCTTTATCCCGTTCGCTAAACAAACCCAAAGAATCTCCCACCCATTGGAGTTCCTGATTAAGATTGCTGGCTCCTGGTTTTCTCAGCTTGACGATCGTAACGCGTTGATAGCAGATGTTCATGCAGGAGATTCTTGGCAGAACGCCTATATAAATGTGTTGATCTGAGATCGACGGAGTGGAACGTTATAGCTTAAATGAATCCTCCATCATTTTAAAGTATTTCAATTTGCTTTTGCTATTATTCTTTTGAGATGTTCTAAGAATTCCTTTGTGTCAGCGAAGTAATTCGGATAAGCTTTTCTCAAGTCGTTTGCAGCATCTACTCCAACAAGAACTACATCATACTCTTTTTTTCCTTGATTTCTTTTTTCTGCATGGGAATAATCTAAGATTGCCTTCTCTTCTCTCCCCTTTGAATAACTGGTTATGTTGAGTTTGCCGCCTGCAATGTCTAATTCTAACAAAAAATATTGAAATCTTTGTTTATCTCTGTGAACGGATTCAAAAACTTTAATTGCTTCTGTCCAACCACTCATTATTTTTACTACCTTTAGTTCTTCTTCTTTTTTCTTTATTTGAGAATATAACTCATTCTTATATAGGGGGGTATTTGGGACGGGGGAAGTTTTCTCCATGACCGCAAAGGCGGAACTCACCAATTTAAAAAAATCCACCCATTCAGGAGTTCCTTCATGAGATTTAATTGCTTGTCTCGTAAAGAAATCAACCGTTTCAACGGCTGTTGCCCATTGGTGTTGCAATTTGGTTCTTATTTGAAGTTCTACAAGCAATCCATTATATTCTTTCTTTCCTTCTTTATCGCTTTTATACCGGTATATTAAATGAATACTTCTATATCCATCATCTTTGGGATGTGTTATATAATCTTTTTCATTGACCTTTTTATGTTTTAAATCACTTTTTATATATCCTTCTTTGTAGATTTTTTTTACGAGATCCATGTTGGACATTACTGCTCTGCAACCCGCAATGTCTTGCATTTGTGATAATTTCATGGTCGGCTCCTTGCCATGATATTTTCTTTTGAGTTTAAACAGAATAGAAGGTAATCTTTTCAATCGCTGAACTGCTAAGGCCTCAGGATCCATTTTTTCAGAGACTTGTTTTAATCTTACTTTGAACACATGCAATGGATATTTATGAATGGCTCTCCAGTTATCTAATACATCTAATGCAGCATCAGTTTCTTGTGGGTCAGTTGTATCGCTAATCAAAACGCTTCCAGCCCAATCTACTTTAGAGTTGCTATATCCCTTTGGTTTTGTCCATTTCATACTTTTGCGGAGATATAAAAGTATATAAATGTTTGTTTTGCGCGGTTGCTTTTGAGTATAAAAATGGCAATTTGTTATAGGTATATAGTTTTTGCGCGGTTACTTTTTTTTATGTTTTGTATTTTGCGCGGTTATTCATTTGAAATCATCTCGTTGCTCCCTGTGATTTTGGTTCATTTCCGCAACATTTAAATATAAGTTGTCTACTCTAGGTAGTCTAGGTTGACTTAAAGTAAACAAATGACTTAAAATAACCAAGTAAAGTCAGCCAATCGGGGTGCAACCATGAACGGATGTTGTAAAGAAAATAAAGGGAACAAAGGCGCCTCAGCGTCTCAAGCCCAAGACGCTTGCTGTCAAAGCAAGGGTCCATCAGATCAAAAGAGTTCTTGTTGTAAAGACGAATCGTCCAACAAGACCACTGCGAAAAAAGATAGCCAAAAAGGTAGCTGTTGTTGCCAGGGACGTTCAGAAGGAGCGTCCTCTGAGCACGACGTTGCATACAAAGAAAGCGATGAAGAAATTGCCATGCAATCAGGATCCTGCTGTATGGAAGATGCTGAAGAAATTACAGAAACCGTTGACGATCCTTCAACCCTTCAAATCCAAGAACTTACAGACACGCTCAAACACGTCCAAGCTGATTTTGAAAACTACCGCAAACGAACAGAAAAACTCAATCAAGAATTTCAAAAATTTGCAAATCAACAAGTCTTCAACCAACTCCTTCCCCTCATCGAACAGTTTGACTTTGCTCTGCGCAATACCAAAAACCAAGAACAATTTGTAAAAGGTGTTCAGATGATTCGGGATCAATTCAAGCACTTCCTTTCGCAGCAAGGATTGCAGCCTATTCCTGTACAAGAACACGAAATCTTTAATCCGCTCTGCCACGAAGCTATTGCTGCAGAAGAAGCAAAAGATAAACACGGAAAACCTCTGCAAAAAAATGCGATTATTCAAGTCCTTGCAGACGGATACACCTTGCACGGCAAAGTCGTTCGTCCTGTGAAAGTAAAAGTTGCAAAATAACAAGTTGCAAAATAAAAAATAAAGGAATCTTCGATGACCCTTACAATCAAAACCAAAAAAGAGGATGTTTTGAAGCTTGCACCGGCATGCACCTGCGACAAGTGTGAAGTCGGGTGCCATTATGGAAGCGGAGTCTTTGTCAAGGGCCAACTCGAACCGCTTGCCAAGTTCCTCAACATGAGTCTTGAGGAATTGAAAGAAAAATATTTGGAAGAAATCGAAAAGTTCAACACCAAACTGTATCGGCCGAAGCTGATCAAGAAAAAGGGCATCAAAGAACTGTTTGGTTTGCGTGAAAACAAGCCTCACGGCCGCTGCATTTTTTTTGATGACGATAAGAAATGCACGATCCATCAAGTAAAACCCTTGGAGTGCCAAGTTGCCTCAGGCTGTTCAGGACACGGTGATGCTACCATTGCCTGGTTTGATTTTCACTATTATTTCAACAAGCATGATCCTGAATCCGTACGGCAGTATACCTCTTATATTCAGAATGGGGGACGTGTGATTCAAGGAGCTGACTTGGACAGCTTGTTTCCAACGAAAGAAGAGAAAGAGAAACTCAAGAAAATCCTTGATTATGCCATTGTAAAATAAGAGAGATAAAGGATGGTGAAGGCTATGGAAAATAATGAAATTGAAGTAAAAATATTTGATATCAATCCCGAGCAGATCAAGAAAAAACTCGAGGCACTGGGTGCGAAGAAAACAGGAGAGAGTCATGTCGAAGTTGTCATGTTTGACTTTCCTGATCACCGGATAACCAAAAATGATGAAGTTTTACGAGTGCGAAAAATGCATGGAAAAACTGAGTTCGTGTACAAAGCACAATTCGATGGCAAGAAAAAGGGGAAGAGTGATTTCAAGGCACTAAAAGAATACGAAACCACGGTCGAAAGCTTTGATGCAGTGGTCGCGATTTTAAAAAAATTAGGTTTAGAAGTGATCAGACGTTTTGAAAAAAAACGAACGTCCTATCTTGTAAGCAAAGATGGGAAAAATGTGAAGGTTGAAATCGACACGATTCCCGGCGTGCCGACGTATCTTGAAGTTGAAGCCAACGATGAAGCAGCGGTTCGTTGGGGCGTGCAACTTTTAGGATTTACGATGGAGCAAACGAGCAATAAAGGCATCCACGAAATGTGGGAGAAGTACTACAAAGGAAAAACCGAAGTGTATTTCAAAGACTATCCAAACAAAAACTAAAAAATAATTAAAAACCTCGGCCTAAAAGCCGACGTATGCTCGGCATTAATCAATAAAAAGATTAGAACAATAAAAATACAAAAAATAAAACTCACGGAGGAAATCACCATGGCAAAAGAACAAACAAAGAATGAAACTAAAAACGAAAAAACAAAAGGTGTTGGAAAAGCAAT
>Ga0209541_10004037_pt1 | contig 26356 bp, 31 predicted proteins | sample RifCSPlowO2_01_FD_184027 | JGI IMG/M metagenome (GOLD analysis project Ga0209541, IMG submission 184027) | Groundwater microbial communities from Rifle, Colorado - Rifle CSP2_plank lowO2_0.1 (SPAdes) (version 2) | ecosystem: Environmental > Aquatic > Deep subsurface > Groundwater | place... | reverse complement strand
TCCAAAACTTCGACTGATTTGTTTTTGAATTTGGATGTCGCAAATGGAAAAGGAGGGGTTTGGGGAGGAATTTTCCATTTGCTCCGCTGTTTCCTTTTGGCGAATTTCGGGCGGGCAGGCTTGAAAACTATTAAACAGTTTTTAATAGTTTAGTGTTGTAACCTAACATTGTTGTCTGCTTCTGTGTGTCATATGCAATATTTTCTTTATTTTTTAATTTTACATTTTTCTTTTCATAATCACTTAATATTAAATCGTCTCCAGAAGCAGACATGACAACATTGCGATTCCTGTTTTGTGTTATTTGAGCATGACTATAACCATCGATATATACCATGTTTTGCCAGTCATCTAATAATTTATACAAAACAGGACTATCCGCATATTCTAAAGCCACCACATGATGCAATTCAAACCCATTAATTTTCCCATTTATACTGTGGTTGGTATAGTAGTTATTTTTTTCTTGTAAAGACCTTTGTTTTTTGAATTCTTTCCCGATGATAGATTCAAGTGATGTATCACTGTTATTTAAAATCAATTTAATTTTATTTCTAACTTCAAAATACACTGTTGTTGATAACAATAAAAATATTTCAGTTGCTTCATTTTCCCAATTATGGAAATCTCTTTTATCTTTTTTACTCTTATTTTTATCAGGTTTCATCTCCTTTTTTAATAATTTAGTGACATTTTTTCGATCAATATCACCCAATAATCTAAACTGTTTAATCAAATTTCCACATTTATCCGCATCTATGGAAAATGAACTACTATCATCTATTGCTGAAACAAAATACATAAATTCATATTTAGAAATAAATTTTAAATCATGTTTCGTTATTAAATATTCCAAAGTGTTAACTAATGTTCCAATTATTCTGTATAGCCCAGACGAAAACATGAAGTATTCCTCTTTTATATTTTTTGCCTCAATAAATTTTTTACCTTTTTCAGACAAAGAAACTAATGCATATCCTCTCGCAGTTGTATTTGGTGGTATTAAATTTTTATCCTTATCATATCTATCCAAAAAGCCCATTCTATTACAATCAACAAAAATAATTTTTCTTATGGCATCTTGCGTACCTTTCCCTGTGCTAGATTTTATTTTACTTATTATGTTTGAATAATCTATTTCATCCGCATTATTTTCCGGTCTTTTAGAAGAATCTGTCGTTCTTATCTTTAAGTATTTATTACCAGTTTCTTTTTCATATTTATATAACTCTGATAAAACTGTTTTAATGAAGTTAATATCATATCTATAATGTTGGAATAGATGCAAGCCTCGATAATCATCGGATTTAATTCTTTCCTCTAAAAATTTTAAGGCTTCATTTGAATTGTTTATGTTAGTTATGCTCATATTTTTGTAAGTTCTTTTTTGCTAATGCAACATATTTTTTATCATTATCTGAACAAATAAAATTTCTATTTAAACTTTTGGCAACAAAAGCAGTAGTTCCACTTCCAACAAAACAATCTAGCACAAGATCTCCTTTTTTGGAACTAGCTTTTATTATCCTCTCAACCAAATCAAAAGGTTTTGGGGTTAAGTGTCCCATTTTTTGAACCTTGCCATTAATTTTTTGTTTGTGTCGCTCGCTAGTTATGTGCCATACCTCACCACAAAACCTTCCATTTGGATTAGGAAACCACCTTTCACCATTTTTGAGAATTCCTTTTTTTATCGCGTGTTCTATTCTGTCCGTAGATTCATAAGGAACTCTTATGTCATCATAGTTAAAAATATGGTTATCGGATTTTGTGAAAAATAAAATTGACTCTTGCCCATTGCTATATTTCTTTTTTGAAGTTCCAAGACCATCTCTTTTATCCCAAGTAATCCAGTTTTGGAAAACCATATTTTTTGAAACAAGATGTTGCAAAATATACGCTGAATTAAATGACGTATTGAAAATATATAAACTTCCATTTTGTTTTAACTTTGGCAATAATGCGTCTATCCATTTGTAAGTAAAATCCAAAAAATCTTTATGGGATTTGAATGTGTCCCAATCCGCCTTGCTCATATTGTAAGGAGGATCAATAACAGCAAGGTTAATTGAATTGTCGTCAATTTTGCTTAAAAAATCAAAGCAATCTAAATTGTAAATTTGGTTAATTTTAAGCATAAATCAAAATAATTTAGGTCCTAACTTCAATTTTATAATATCCTCATAACTTTTGGAAATTTCATATCCAACAAAGTTTCTTTCTAGCTCTTTAGCTACTTTTAGCGTGGTTCCTGACCCTGCGAATGGGTCTAGTACAGTATCTTCAACAAAAGTAAATAATCTCACACAACGCCTAATAATCTCCTCTGGCATTATTGCCGAATGTTCCCCAAAAGCTAAATCGCCTTTGCCAGGGATTGGTATATTCCAAATTTGCTTAGTAAATTCCACCCATTCTTTTTGGCTTAATTTACTTCTTTCTTTAATTTTAGCGGGAAGATTATTTTCTGGGATTCCGTCTTTTACAAATACAGTTATGAATTCCGTTGTATTTTGAGCATAAAAATTTCGTGGGTATGGATAACTACCGAACATTAGTTTTTTGCTTGGGTTGGTTCTATTCCAAAGATATACATCCATTAAAAATAGATTGGTCTTTTTTAATATTGAATGTTCTATATCGTTGTTAATATTAAAAATATGTCTGTTGTAATGAGTGATCATATTTTTCTTTAACATTGGCATAAGTGGTGTATTAACTATCAATTTTCCATTCGGTTTTAATACACGCTCGCACTCTTTCCAAACTAAAACCATTTCATCAATATATTTTTGATAGTCCGCGATATCACCAATTTGACCGCTTACTTTTTGTGCCTTTTTATTTTTTTGATAACCGTCAAGCGAGTAATCTTTTATATTAAAATAAGGCGGACTGGTTACAATCAACTGCACAGAATTGTCGGGCAATTCCGTCATCTTTCTTGCGTCTTTAAAATAAACTTTGTTTATATAATCCATAAAAATTATTTCATCAAATCATCAATTCTAACGCCCAAAGCATCAGAAATGTGTTTTAATGTTTCCACTCTTGGATTCAAAGTGGCGCCCGATTCAATTTTGATAATCGTGTGATAGGTAACTCCAGCCATTTTAGAAAGCTTATCTTGCGAAATGCCCTTTTTCTTGCGATATTTTTTGATATTTTGGGCAATCATAATAAATTGGTGTGGGTAGTAAGTATTTACTACTACTTTGTGATATACTATAATATAAATATGTTATCCACACCCACATCAATAATAGCACATCCGAAGAGATTAACGAAAGGACATCTCTCCATTTTGCCCGCCCGAAATTCGCCAAAAGGAAACAGCGGAGCAAATGGAAAATTCCTCCCCAAACCCCTCCTTTTCCATTTGCGACATCCAAATTCAAAAACAAATCAGTCGAAGTTTTGGCAAATCCTTTCCCCAAAAAATAGTTTTGCCAAAACTTCGTCCGCATTGAAGCCCCACGCACTGCCTGAATACTTGGAGGGCAGAACCCCGAAAGAAAAACACCCTTTCCTTTTTCAAGAAAAAATTCACCCCCGCCAAATCAAAAATGCAAGGAGTGTTTTTTCTTTCGGGGTTGCTGGCGTACTCGCCAGTGCGTGGGGCTTTCTCCGAGCGTACGCTTCAGTTTCGCTTCACCACGCACGCGGAGCGTGCGAAGTCATTACCTCACTTTGTTTTGGAAATAGGTGCGAGTTTGGTACAATAGAGACACCAATTTGCATATTTTTATATAATATGTTCTAATATCGGTAGAAAATTTTGATTTGCATTTTTTATACTTTTTTAGTAAGGTAATACAACTATGTCACAAGATAGATTAATACCACTCCGAGATAAAGTGTCTGGAGATGTTTACTGGACATCCAAGAATAAGAAAAAAGTTGAGCGAAAAATTGAGCTTAAAAAGTACAGTAAAAAATTGCGTAAACGTGTTGTCTTCAAAGAAGCCAAGAAATAGTATCTTTATGCCTTTGAGATGTGTTTGAGTAAACATAATTACACTATACGATATATCGTATAGTGTAATTATGTATAGTCTAGTTATGTTCTGAATATTTTTCTATTTTGTTTTCTTTCTATTTCGTGTAACCACTGCCATCTACCCTTACCAATTTTTGGTGGTAGTCCAGCAGTTATTATGGTTTCTAATGTATCCCAGATAGTTTTCTTGTTTTTTCGTAAAATTTCAGCAACATACGGAAACTTGTTTTGCTCATATCGTGTGGAAATACGGTCAATTGTAGAAGGGCTGACCTCTAAAACAGAAGATATAAAATGCTTCGATACTCCTTCGGCAAGCATACAAAGAACGGCAAAACGTTTTGAGAACATCGTTTTTTCTGTATGAGTAAAAAATTCTCTCAGAAATATATTACTTTTTCTATTATTTCCAGCAGTATCAAAAATAGATATTAATTGAGCATATATTTTTTTGAAATCTTCCTCGGAGATTTCCTTGCTTGATATATGTGGCATCATTATATACTACACGATATATCGTATAGTGTAAAATTGATTTGATGATAATAATAGGATATTATTGTTTTGAGGATATTATTGTTTTAATGGGTTTGTAGTTGGAGTGAATATCGCAATCTCCAAAAAAGTTCATTTTAGTTTGGTATATTAGGTATATTGGGCTTGTAGTTTCAATGGTAAAACATCGCTCTCCAAAAGCGAGGTTCCGCGTTCGAGTCGCGGCGAGCCCGCAGAAAACGCAGTTTTATGCTGCCCGACTCGAAAGACGGAGGCGGTATACAAGACGAACGAAGTGAGTGCTTGTCGCCGAGTCGGGGTCGAGAGTACTTTGTTTTTTATGAACGAAGTGAAATAAAAAACTTAGTAACTCGTGACCGAGTCGCGGCGAGCCCGCAAAAAAATAATCCACGTATCTTTGCGCGTGGATTAGATTGTGTTACTCTGTCGGTCTTGATTTTTGAAGTTCTTTTACAATGACCATTGGTATCAAAATAGGAGAAATGATAAGCACTCCTACTGAAATTAGAGACATAATAGCCATGTAAATAACAATAGCTATTACATTACCCGAGACTGCGATAGCCATTTTTTTCATGAGCACTTCCTTTCTGGTATATTTTTAGCAAAAAATTATTTTTTAGTCAATAAAAGAGTTTCATGATATCTACATGAATATAATGTTATACTTTTTAAAGTTTTTAATTAATTAACTAAATTAACAAAATATATGAAATTATTTAATACTAGTACAATAGTAAGCACGTTGATTATTTCCTTATTGTTTGGTTTGCCTGGACAGGACTCTCTACTAGCAGCTGGTCCCGCTACAGTAAATCTTGGAACAGCCGGTAATTTTGTCATTCTGGCAAAAACAGGAATCTCAACTACAGGTAACACCTCTATTGTCGGAGATATTGGAATTAGTCCTGCAGCTGCCAGTTACATAACTGGATTTGCTTTAACTCTTCCATCTGCAAGTGCTTTTTCCACATCAGTTACAGTAATCGGAAAAGTATATGCTCCCGGCTATGCTGACCCAACTCCAGCTAATCTGACAACAGCAGTAAGCGACATGCAAACTGCCTACACAGATGCCGCCGGACGAACAAATCCGACTGCAACAGAACTTGGCGCTGGTAATATCGGGGGAATGACCATTGCTCCAGGACTCTACAAATGGAGTACTGGTGTAACGATTCCATCAGATGTTACTCTCTCTGGTAGCGCTGGAGACGTTTGGATATTTCAAATAGCTCAAAATCTTAATCTTAGCTCTGCTACAAAAATAGTTCTCTCTGGTGGAGCGCAGGCGGGTAATATTTTCTGGGTTGTGGCAGGGCAGACCACTATCGGTACGACAGCTCTCTTTAATGGAAATATATTAGACCAGACAGCCATTGTTTTAAACACAGGGGCAATATTAAATGGTAGAGCTTTAGCCCAAACTGCAGTTACATTGGATTCAAATTCTGTTATTATGCCACCTTCTCCAGCACCAGCACCAGCTACTCCTGCGACTGGAGCTACTCCTGCAACATCATCATCAGGAACAAGTACTCCAGCCACTTCGGCAACTCCCGCAGTTCCTGCAACCCCCTCATCATCATCAGATTCAGACAGAAGGATTGTTTTACAAGCCCAGTTGGAGTAATCATATCCTTTGCGCGAACCTTTTTCAAATGACGGAAAAGCTCATCTTAATCTCATCACCTGCGCTGGAGTTTGGGATGAAGTAGAAAAAAGTCATTCCAGTAGATTGGTAGTGTTTGCTGATATGGAATAACAGCCCTATACCTAAAGTTTAATGTATGATATGATAGCAATGTTATATATTTATTACTAAATATCATCCGCCTACGCTAATAGCTATGGCGAGACAAAGAAAAAAATGGAAAAAAAGAATTCTGCATTTATGAAGCCGATGACGATTAGTCCCGACTTAGCCGAAGTGGTGGGCAAAGGTCCAATGCCTCGATCAGAAGTCGTCAAAAAGCTCTGGGTTTATATTAAAGGTAAAAATCTTCAGGACCCTAAAAATAAGCGTAATATAGTTGCCGATGCAAACCTAAAAAAGGTTTTTGGAGGTCAGTCAGTGGTCAATATGTTTGAAATGACTAAACTCGTTTCAAAACACCTCTCATAATTAGTGTTTATATAATAAGTAATCACAGCAAAAAAGTTCTTGTTACTGACAAGAACTTTTTTGCTATGTGGTCCTTTCATAATCTTCATGTTAACTACATCATTCTATATTATAATGAAGTAAGGTCAGGTTCTCTTATTAGCTTAATTTAATACGTATTATGACAACTATCGTAAATAACCCAGGAGCAAGTGGCAGTGGGGATTCTGGAGCAGGGCTTATTATTGGCGTAATCATAGCTATTGTGCTTATCGTGCTCTTCTTTGTCTACGCCTTGCCAGCTATTCGTGAAAGAAATAACGGAACAACCAATATCAATATAGAGGTTCCAAAACTTGATACGACTTCAAATTCACCTTCAAATTAATAGAAATTTTTAACCACACTAAATATGAAAACAATTATTATACTTATCGTTGCACTTTTTGTTGTTTGGCTTGGATACGGCATGTTGAAAAATAATGAGACAACCACTTCTGGGGCAGATGTAACCACTCCTACTACCAAAGTTCCCAATCAGAATTCCAATACAGTTACTCTTACACCGAGTGCTCCGTCTGTAGAAACTATGTCAACTACAGCTACCTCCAACTCCACTGCCTTAGTTACAGGTCAAGTCAAGCCAAACGGCGCAGGAACAAGCTATTGGTATGAATATGGCGAAACGTCGGCACTTGGTACTCGCACCACTTCTCAGCAAATCGGTTCTGGCTACAAGTTTATACCTACGCCAGCCTATATAACAGGACTGAAAGCAAATACTCTATACTATTTTAGACTTTCTGGTTCCAACCGTTTTGCTACAACAAACGGCGCTACTCACACATTCCAAACCAATACCAATCCTCCACCGCAAGGTTCCGCTCCGACAACTCGTACCACTTCCGCTACGACAATTTCTCGGACGACTGCCAATATAAATGGTACAGTTAATCCAAACAACTCGGCAACAACATATTGGTTTGAATATGGGACTGATACAGAATTCGGTAATCTTACTGCCTTTCAACAAATTGGCAGTGGCAACTCGCAAATCTCGGCTTCGGTTTCACTTTCCGATCTTGCGCCACTAACCAAATACTATTTTAGATTGAATGCCCAGAATGGTTATGGCACAGTCAACGGCCCAATACTTTCCTTTACCACCACAGGCCCATCTAATCCTGGACAACCAACAGCAGATACAACAAGCGCAAAGAACGTCACTAGCACATCCGCCACATTTACTGGTGTCATTAATCCAAATGGAGCACAAGTGACGTATTGGTTTGAGTACAGTGAAGATTCTCTTCTCGGTCAGCTCATTGGAAGTGGCACACCGGAGCAAACAGTATCTGCTGGCACCAAAAATGTCACGGTCCAAACAGATATTAACTTAATTCCAAAGAAAAAGTATTACTATCGCTTGGTAGCAAAGAATCAATATGGCGCAGTCCGTGGAGATATTGTTTCCTTTACCACAAATAAGTAAATTTATAATTAATCAATAAAATATATGCTTACAACTATTGCTATCATATTGGTCGCATTATGGCTTTTGGGACTTATCGGTGTATATAGTATTGGCTGGTTTATCCATCTCTTGCTTGTCATAGCCATTATAATGTTTCTTGTTAGAGTCATACAAGGTCAGAATCCCATCAAATAGTTAAAACTTAAGTAATTGTTATAAACAAGAATCCTCCGTACTCGGCTTTTTTAAAAAAGAGCTGAGCCCGGAGGATTTTTGTAGTACAATAGATATATAGTGAAAAAAACAAAACCTCCGTTGTTTTATAACGAGAGGCCTTGTCTTTTTGCCCGTCACCCTTTTTCTCCAGTGGTCCATCCCAAGTGTGCAAATTTTAGTCTCTGATGTGTGGCTCATAACCTCACATAGACGAGACATGTGTGCAAAATTAACGGGAAGTTACTGAAGAAGTGGTAACTGTTATAATTTTCCTACTATTGATTTATTTTGTCAAAAGTTTTTATACGATTTCCGTGCATATCATGTTTAAAAACTGTGTAAAAGTGGCAAAAATCTGTGGAAAAACGACTTCATTATGGCTTCATGCAGAAGTTTCCAAAAAAAGCAATTGACAAACAAAATATTTTAACATATAAACTTTTTTAAAATGAAATCCGACAACCTTTCTTAAGGGTTGTCGGAGTAAGAGCTATGCGTTCTTGGATTTTCATATCTTACGATATGATGAAATCTCTCTGTCCACGATGTATACTGGTTGGATCCTGGAAATGTTGAGAAGAGAGAGGTTGCAAAGACAAAGAACCACAATCCGACCACGAGCAAATTGAACTTTTTCATCAAGAATATGGATATAAAATCTCTCATAAAAAAACTACCGGATGCGCCAGGAGTTTATATTTTTCGTGGCCAACCAAAGCGAAGTAGAGGTTTAGGCAAAATTTTATACATCGGTAAGGCCACATCTCTACGAGACCGCGTACGAAGTTACATGTCAAAGGGCATCTTTGACACAAGAAGTCCGCTGATAGAAAAAATGCTTGGACAGTTTGATGCAATTGAACATATTAAAACGGATTCTGTTTTAGAAGCGCTTGTTCTAGAAGCCCATCTCATAAAAAAACACCAACCAGAGGCAAACATAAAAGAAAAAGATAATAAGAGTTTCAATTTTGTTATTATCACTCGCGAGAATTTTCCACGTGTACTTATCGTTCGAGGTCGTGAATTATTACAACACCACATATCAAAGAATAAATCTACCACAATATATTGTAGTGGATTAGGGGATAATAAAATAGACGATATATCGTCTAAATTCAAAAAGGAAAAACTTGAAGAAAGGAAAGGGATGAAAATCGGATATTCTTTTGGGCCGTTTCCAAACAGCAGTCAATTAAAAGAAGCGATGAAGATTGTTCGTAAAATGTTTCCATATCGTGATTCCAAGTGTATTCCTTGTATAGATCGATTAAAAAAGAAAAAAACCAATGACCTTACACTATACGATATATCGTATAGTGTAAGAAATAAATTATGTAAGCCGTGTTTTAACAGACAGATTGGTTTGTGTCCGGGAGTTTGCATTGGTGAGATAACACAGGAGCAATACACAGAACAAATCAAAAACATTATTCTCTTTTTTGAAGGTAATAAAAAGCGCTTAGTGAAAAACCTGCAGGTGCAAATGAAAAGTTTCGCAGAAAATAAAGAGTTTGAGAAAGCAAACATTACCAAACATACATTATTTACTCTAAACCATATTCAAGATATTTCTTTGATAAAGGAGGAGTCCAAAGGTCTGACCTTAAGACTTGGATCCCAAGGTCAGACCTTGGATTCAGGGTTCCGCATTGAATCTTATGATATTGCGCACCTGTCTGGCACAAATGTTGTTGGGGTAATGACTGTGGTTGAAGACGGAGAAATTAAAAAATCTGAATATAGGAAATTTAAGATACGAGATAATCCGGGAGTAAATGATACAAAAGCTCTATCGGAGGTTTTATCTCGTCGTTTAGCTCATATAGAATGGAGACTGCCCGACCTTATTGTTGTAGATGGAGGTACAGCCCAGAGGAGATTGATGGAGAGGATTTTAAGAGAAAACAAACTAGATATACCTGTTGTATCTGTAGTCAAAGATGAACATCATAGACCGAAACAGATTCTAGGTGACAAAAAGCATCTAATGTATGAGAGAGAAATATTGCTTTCAAACAGCGAGGCACACAGGTTTGCTATCACTTTCCACAAGCAACTTCGTAATAAACTTTAAAACTATACATACTATAAAATACCACGATCGTTTCTTTTTATAGTATAATTGAAATACTAAAACATTCATTTAAAACTTAAAATTTTAAATTCTAAATTATCCTTGCTATACTTATTTAATGATTACTTTACCTATCTCACTCCGTATCGGCGTTTTACGTGGTGGGCCGTCGCCAGAGTACGATGTTTCTTTGCAAAGTGGGGGACACGTACTACAGAATTTGTCGAACACACATAAACCTTTTGATATTTTTATTTCAAAAGACGGCACATGGCATATTCATGGTATAGAGCGTTCTAGAGAGAGAATTTTGAAGCAACTAGATGTTGTCTGGAATGCTCTGCATGGCTCATATGGCGAGGACGGTAAACTGCAAGAGCTTCTAAGTCATCACGGAATAAAGTATACCGGCTCGGACAAATTTGCCTCAGCAATTGCTATGAATAAAGCCATGGCAAAAGAGCAAGTCAAGGTGGCGGGGATAAAAACTCCAGTCTCTATTATTGTTCGTCGTGAAGATTCCATGATTGACAAGGCAAAAGAAATTTTCAATTCAATTCCTCACCCACTCATGGTAAAGCCAACATGTGGAGGGTCTTCTATCGGTCTTTATATTGTGCGCACCTTTAATGAGCTCCTGTCTGCCCTTGAGCAAGTTTTATCTGTACATGGTTCGGCTATTGTTGAAGAATACATTTCTGGCAAATCAGTCTCGGGTTTTATTACAGAGGATTTTCGAAATCAACCTATATACACATTTCCAGCGATTGTGACTTCGTCTGGTTCTGTTTCTACAAAAGAAACTCGAGCGGTGGAAGACATGGCAAAACAGGTTCACAACATGCTCCAACTCTCACATTATTCCAAGTCTGACTTTATTGTTTCTCCGCGTCGAGGGATTTATTTTTTGGAGGTCAATACTGTACCAAAGCTTGAAAAAAAATCTCTACTTTTGCAAGCTCTAGAAACTGTAGGGGTAGATACGGTGCACTTCATTCATCATATGCTTTCTCTTGCGGTAAATAGGAAATAATGTAAAATCTAATGGAATAAGATACTAAAGGTGGGCCCTTAGCTCATCTGGTAGAGCACCTCATTTGCAATGAGGGGGTGGCAGGTTCGAGTCCTGTAGGGTCCACCTTTGTAGCTTATTTACTTTAAAATTTTCAGTTTAGTTTCAAATAAAAACACCAAAGTTTCACCTAGGTGTTTTTTACCATTCACTACTTCCAGTGGGTTTTGATATACTCCGCTGTTTCACTCATTTTAAACGGATGAGTGGAGTTACCGACACGGACAAAAAAGTCCTCGTTTTGATTACCGTTGCGCAGATACGCCGGCTTACCAGATTCTCCGACGGAAACCATACAAACGTCTAAATTGTTTATTCTTTCAAATTTTATACTGATATATTTTATCAATTGCAGGCCGATCATTGTTTTTATAAGCTGACTGAAGTGATTTTCAAATCCATCACGGTTTTTCTTTGGTAGTGTGTTATAATCACTTTCTAGTCCAACAATATCTCCAGTATCACTGACACCTATAATGAGTGTTCCACCTTCCGTGTTCAGATATGCCACGATTGTTTTCATAACCATCCGTTCTATTTCTTTACTTACTTCTTCCCGACGTTTGTCAAAGCGGAGAGTTTCTTTGAATTCAATCGAAAGTCCTTCACCTTGTTTAATAATACTGGAGATACTTTGTGTAGGTATTTGTCCAGATGAACTATGAACCATTTGTTTAATAATGTGTGTGTAGTCATCAGCGCTTGCCAGATTTTTCATTTTTATAACTCGGCCGCTTTGGTGATGAAGAATAATAGTTGCGTGACGCATCATACGGCCTAGTGGAGAATGGTATGTTTCAACTGATACTATACCAGATGCGTCAATGGATTTGCGATGACGGAATATAAGGCCAGATTTTTTGGTAATCTCTTTTTCAGTTATTTCAAAATGGGGAAAATACCAATCAAGGAAAAGAAGTGAAACATAGACTAGTTGAAAACCGGAAAAAATAAGAATTAAAAACAAGTCGTAGCGAATAAATTTCACAATACCCCAAGTTCTATATAACATTTCATAATTTTCTAGAAATGACAAAGCATAGACGAAAATGGCAGCCACCACTTCCATAACCAAAACATTTCTAAGGAAAACTAGAGGTCCTTCTTTAACTATTATTCTACGCATAAAGCCATTTTAGCATATATGTCTATTTATGATATAATCAATTTTATGATTAATATAAACAACACAGTACCAGATTTTCAGGCGGAAATATATCAGAATGGCGATATTAAAAAAACGAAACTTTCCAAATACAAGGGCAAATGGGTTGTGCTGGTTTTCTATCCTGCGGACTTTACTTATGTTTGTCCGACAGAACTGGAGGAGATGGCAGAACTCTATCCTGAATTCAAAAAACTTGGGGCAGAGGTTATTAGTCTTTCAACAGACACGGCTTTTGCTCACAAAGTTTGGCACGAAACTTCCAAAGCAATTGGAAAAATAAAATATCCAATGATGGCTGACCCGACAGGAAATATCTCTCGCATTTTTGGTATTTATCTTGAGGAAGAGGGTATGGCTTTACGTGGAACCTTCATTATAGACCCAGATGGTGTGCTAAAAACAATAGAGATTCACAACAACGATATTGGCAGAAACGCAGAGGAAACTTTACGGAAGCTTCAAGCGGCCAAATTTGTCCGTGAACATCCAGGAGGTAATGTCTGTCCAGCCAACTGGAAACCTGGTAAAAAACATATTAAAAAAGATTTAAAACTTGTCGGTAAAATTTAATTGTCTAGAATTTTTTCAATGTTCAAATACTTTTTAATCATATACACCTATCACACGCTATAGCGTGTGATAGGTGTATATGATGGAAGGTTTTGTTTTGTGTAGAATATAGAATATTGTGTTATTTTTTATTGCCTACGGAGTTTTCAAAAAGATATGGTTCAACGAGATTTCTAAAATTTTTATAAAAAGAAAACCGCCTCGCCTAGAGAACGACAAGGCGTTCTTTGTTGGCAAAGCGGTCTGATGTTAGCTTATCCTAACACCATCTTGCGTATCTAGTGATGGGTACAGTCCCTAGTGTCGAATGTCGATTTTATCCAGAATTTCACGAGAAGCTGTCAATCCAGTTACCACACCTGAGTGACCATAACTTCTTTTGGCTAACCAGAAAGTATAGCGCATGGGATATCCGCCAGAAAACTGTCCAGCTGTCTCAAATATAGCTCTTTCGTTGTAGTGACCAAAGTGACTACTGAAATGGAGTTCAGTACCTACAGCTGTCATCAACTCGTTCAAGTGTGTAGAACCGTTTGAGCTGATCATGTCGTGAAGTCCATGACCAACTTCTCCAACCTCATCTCTGCTGTATCCCTCTCTATCTTCCATGAGAGAGACTGAAACCTATTCAGTCAGCTCTTTAGATGAGTTAATCAGAAAAACGAGAATGCGTTTTACAAGATCATTCCCGTCTCTGGATTTGAACATCAAGTACTTCAAAGCCTTGATCTGTTTGTCTGTGAACATCGCTAGGAACTCTCCTTAACGTTCCAAAAAGTAGATTATTATATACATTATGGTTTTGTCAACTACTTCCTGTTTTTCCAAATATTGTAAATGGTTTGAAATCCTCGCCATCCATCACGGGCACGGATTTTCTTGCCGTCACTAAATGAGCGAGGAGTGTAATTGATAGGCACTTCGGTAATTTTTATTTTTCTATTGAGAATTTTTGCCGTTACTTCAGCTTCTACTTCAAAACCGTCTGATTTCAATTCCAGAGATTTGACAAGATGTGTTGGGACGAGTTTGTAGCAGGTATAAATGTCGTGAAGCTTTGTTCCATATAGTATATTTGTAAAGAGCGAGAGCAAATAAGCCCCGAGACGATAATGAATATAACCTCGCCTTAACCCACGCATGCCGTAGACCACATTACTATCGAGAGAGATTGCTCCCAAAAGTTTTTTGTATTCCTTTGGACTGTATTCCAAATCAGCATCTTGAATAATAATATAATCACCAGTTGCGCGAACTATACCACTTTGGATGGCTCTGCCCTTACCTAAATTTATCTGATGAGAAAGAGAAATAATCTCAGTTGAAATATTTTGCGAAATATTTTTAAAAACTTCTTTTGTGTTGTCTGTCGAGCCGTCATCTATAACTATAATTTCTTTATCAAATGGGCTCGTATCCGATTTCCAAACTTCCTCAATAGTTTTTTCTAGAGTTTTTGCTTCATTATATGAAGGGATAATAATAGATAGTCTCATAATCTTTAGGGTGTCCTAAACATATCACGAGGAAGTTCATACTCGGAAATAATTTTAGAGTTTTCTGGATTTCGTTTGAGAAAGATTAGTGTCTCTCCATCTACATAGACAGGTGCCCATTTGGGGTCATCTATCCTCTGGATAAGAAAATTCTGTGCCCATGGGGTCATATCCAGACGATAAAAATAAATAGCGTTGAAATTAAACTTATTATCCACCTGTTGCCATATGGTAGAGTTTTCCTGCATCGGTATATAAATATCGCTAAAAAATTCCTCAGGATACACTTCTGGTCTGTTATCTACAAAAACTTTCTCCTTTGGAAAAAAAGCAAATATCATAGCTCCACCGATATCGTAATTGTTAAATATGGGACCGGCGATGGCGGCATTTTTTATAAAATTAATTGAATCAAAGGAGTGGCCCCGGAGTCCCAAGCCGAAATCCCTATTCCAGGCGAGCTTACCAGAGAAATGTATTAATGTGCCCGTGATAATAAGAAAAGATAGAACACCAGAAATAAAAATTATTTGCTCCCGGTTCTTTTTATCAAAGAAATGTTTTTGCAGAGTAGAAATATTGTATATCAGAATGGGAAGTGAGACCAATGCAAAAGCAGTTATGTGTCGAATGCCTAGAAAGGCAAGCACGGCAAATGTAAGTGAGATCACAGTCAGTGCTATAGCAAAATTTCTCCTTTTGTAGACCAAAACCAAAAATGATGATAAGGCAATAACTCCAAATGTTATTTTGTACCAAAGGAAGCTCGGGTTTGTAAAAGACAACTTTTCCAAAAACGGTATGGATTGATTTTCCACTATCATATAACCGTAATTACTGAAAATGGTGAATGGATATAGAAAACCAGATAAGCCGTATGGAGTAACCAGTGTAACTAGAAATGTTAGAATCAGAATAATACCTAGTTTTTTTGCAATAAATATATTTCTTCTTATCAGAGCTTCAAAAAGAAATGCACCAATAAGAAAGGGTCCAAAAATAAAATAAATATGCAGGTTTGACCACAGCATTTCCAAAACTGGAATGAGAAAAAGAAGTTTGTAATTTATCCTACCTTTGGAAAATTGGTAGAGAATATATATAAAAATAGAAATGAAAAGATAACTTACTGCCTCTGGCCTAACTTCTGTACGGTCTGCAATAAGGGGCACTAGAAAAAGTCCAACTAAAAGTATATTTGATATATCGCCATCTTCCTTCACTGTCTGTAAAGTAAAAATAAAAGCTAAAATGATACAGAGAGTGTAAGCTAGAGATAGTCCAGAGTAACCACTAAGCAGAAATACTATATATATGAGAATCCCGCTACCCCAATGGTGATTTATAAATGAAAAGTCGGGATATGTGTATGAAAATAAGTTTGTATGAAGCAGTTCTGATTTTGATATGCCAAACTCCGCGCTGTTGAGAAAGATTTCCCCGTTTTTAATATGTCTGCCTATGTCAGCAGTCAAAAAATTTATTTTCTGAAAAGAGAAAATAGACAAGTAGAGGCAGAGCAAAATACATATTATCCAAAACCATTTTGATTTCATATCCTTAATAGCTCATTAGAAAACATCAGTGGAATAGAATCTCTCCTGTTTGCAGTCTGTTGGCTTTTAATATATCACATTTCATTTTTACAAGCTTGTTACGCAGGATTTTTAGATTGAGTTTTTGGTGTTCGATTTTCAACTTTTCTTTGATTAGTTCAAATTCAAGAGGAGAAATTTTCACTGTAACCGCATTGTACTTGATGCGCAGTAGGCGGCCTTTGGGTCGCCTAATTTTTTGTCTAAAATTCATATGATATAATACGAACATGAAAACGCCTGTGGTACGACTTTTATTTTTTATTATTACTTTTACGTTGGTTGTAATATTGCCGTGGTGGGTTTCGGCCATACTGCTTGCTCTACTGACGATTTATTTTCCATTCTACATCGAGGTTTTATTTTTTGGTTTTTTGATTGATACGCTATACTCGGTTCAAAATAACTTTCCATATAACGCACTAACACTAGCATTTGTATTTTTGTTAGTTACTATGTTTGTTAGAACACAGATACGAACTTGAAATTTTTAATTTTAATTTATAAATTTTAAATCAAACTTAAATTTTAAAATTAAAATATTTAAACATTCATTTAAAACTTAAAATTTTAAATTTAAAGTTAATTTTTAATATGTTTTATCAACTCAAAAAAATCTTTAGAAATCATAACCGAAGCAAGAACCGAGACATTGACCCGGATGAGATTTTTTTGGACTCTCAAAATCTGCCGGAGTTTGACACAGCTCAATTTGAGGGTCGGATAGAGAAGCCAATACCGCGGAGCGCGTTTACTACACTCCTATTTTTTATTTTTTTTGTTGGTGGAGTTTTTATTTTTAAATTGTGGGGATTGCAGATAATATCTGGCGAACAGTTTCGAACAAGGAGCGATAATAACAATTTGCGTCATACTATTATTTTTGCCGATCGTGGACTTATTTTGGATAGAAATGCCGTTCCACTTGTCTGGAATACCATAAACCCTGAATCTAACGATTTTTCCTTGCGCGTCTATGCTACATCAACTGGACTATCCACTATTTTGGGGTATGTCAAATATCCCACTAAGGATTCAAAAGGAATATATTACCAAGACCAAGACAGTTTTAATGCAAAGGATGGCATTGAAAAAATCTACAACGCGGAGTTATTGGGCAAAAATGGCACAAAAATCACCGAGACGGATGTTAAAGGAAATGTCATATCTGAAAGTGTCATAGAGTTGCCGGAGGATGGTAAAAATCTAACTCTCTCTATTGATATAAAACTGCAAAAAAAACTTTCCATGGCTCTCCTAGATATTGCAGATAGAGCGGGGTACAAAGGTGGAGCTAGTATCGTGATGGATATTCATACAGGAGAGATTTTGGCTAGTAGTAATTTCCCAGAATACGATTCTCAAATAATGAATTATGGCACTGATAATAAAAAAATTAACTCTTGGATTTCCGATAAAAATCATCCATTCCTCAATCGCCTAATTTCTGGTCTCTATACACCTGGTTCTATCATGAAATTATTTGTGGCTCTCGGCGTTCTGGACCAAGGAGTTATCAGTCCGACAAAACAAATTCTTTCCACCGGTTCTATTTCGGTGCCAAATCCATTTTTCCCCGACAAACCATCTGTTTTTCTAGACTGGAAAGCCCATGGATATGTTGATTTGCGACATGCCATTGCCGTTTCTTCAAATGTTTATTTTTATACGGTCGGTGGCGGGCACAGAGCCCAAAAAGGAATAGGTATTGGCAATATTGAAAAATATGCCCAGATGTTTGGATTTGGAGAAATTACCGGTGTTGATTTCTTTGGGGAAAAGAAAGGAACTATTCCAAGTCCAGAGTGGAAGAAACAAAATTTTAATGGTGAAATATGGCGGATTGGGGATACATACAATACTGCTATCGGTCAGTATGGTTTTCAAGTCTCTTTAATACAGGTAGTGCGAGCTGTTTCGGCTATTGCAAATGAGGGTACTCTTTTAACCCCAACATTTACAAAAGTAGGAAAAAAAGCAGAAGAAAAAGGAAGTAGGGTCAAAATATCCGGTATTGTGCCGCTAGACAAGAATTTTTATACCATAGTTAAAGAAGGCATGCGACTTGGTGTGACAGATGGAACATCTGGCGCCTTGAATTTTCCGTTTGTAGAGGTGGCGTCCAAGACTGGTACCGCTCAAATTGGGACATCAAAAAATTTAGTTAACTCATGGGTAGTCGGTTTCTGGCCGTACAAAGATCCTAAATATGCCTACGCAGTGGTTATGGAGCGCGGTTCCAAAAACAATCAATTCGGGGCAGTCTTGGTGATGAAAGAACTCTTTGAATGGATGAATGTGTACGTTCCAGAATATCTAAAGTAATGTAAAATGTAAATATTAAAAATCAAAATGACAATTTAAAATGTAAAATTTTGAATTCCTCATTTTGAACTTTGCATTGTCATTTTACATTTTGATTTTTACATTTTTAATTCTTGCTTTACTAAATTAAGTTTTTCTGATATGCTGACCGTAATAATTTTAATACTATGAATGAACACGAATATCTGACCAAAGAGAAGTTTGAAGAATTTACAAAAGAGTTGGTTGAATTGAAGGGTGTACGTAGAAAGGAAGTAGCAGAAAGTTTGGAGTATGCAAAGTCTCTGGGGGACTTGGCAGAAAATGCCGAATATCATGAAGCTCGCGATGTACAGGCTACTATTGAAGACCGGATATCAAAACTGGAGGAACTTTTGAAAACTGCTACAGTCGTTTCAAGACATGATACAACTGTAGTAAACGTCGGTTCCGTAGTTACAGTGGAAAAAGAGGGGAAGAAATTTATTTACACAATTGTTGGTTCAGAAGAGTCAAATGTAATCTCAAACAAAATTTCCATAAAATCTCCTTTTGGTCAAGCAATTTTAAGTAAGAAAAAAGGCGATACATTCTCATTCCACGCTCCAAGTGGAGAACTTACTTACAAGGTAGTTGATATTAAGTAAGTCTAAGAGATATAATTAGATATTGGAGGTGTTCTAGTGAAGCTTGTTGTGCAGAGTCATGTACCTTTGGAAATAGGCAAAGTGTATTCATCTGTTCGCGATGCAAAAGGAAAGCTCCGTCGAGGACAGCGTATCAAGGTAATAGCAGAAAGTAGTCTACAAGAATGGATTGAATGCATGCGAGCTTTTGGTAAGAAAGATGAGGATTTTTGGGAGCAGGTTGCAATACCAACTCCTTATCACTATGAAGTACAAACGGACTGATTGAATAAATCAGTCCCGATTTTTTTTACCCTTCTTTTATTGGATATTGGGATTTGTGATTTGGGATTTTGTAAAGTATACTCTTTGTTATGGCTTCATTAGAAGAAATACGACAAGCGAGGTTGACTAAACTGCAAATACTGAAAGAGCGGGGGATTAATCCATATCCATCCAAGGTTCCACGGGATTTTCCTATTGATTTTCTTAAGAAAAATTTTGATAAGCAGACAGAACAAGGAAGGCCTGTTTCCATAGCTGGTCGGGTCATGGCTTTGCGTGGGCAAGGAGCTATACTTTTTGCTGTGCTTTTTGACGGTACTGCCCGAATTCAAGCAATTATAAAAAAAGACGTAATGAATTCCCCGATGTCGGACATCGGGGAAAGCAGTTTTGAATTATTTGTTGATACTGTTGATGTAGGCGACTTTATTTCTGTCACAGGCGTACCGATGCTATCCGAGCGGGGAGAGCAGAGTGTTATGGCGGAGTCGTGGGTTATGGCCACAAAGTCCCTTCTTCCGCTTCCAGAGAAATGGCACGGTTTGCAAGATGTAGATGAGCGTTACAGAAAAAGATATCTGGACTTTCTGATGAATCCGGAATTGCGTGAATTGATTGTAAAAAAATCAAAATTTTGGGATGCCACTCGTCAATTTATGAAAAATACAGGATTTCTAGAAGTGGAAACTCCAACTTTGGAAACAACAACGGGTGGAGCTGAAGCTACTCCATTTGAAACTCACCACAATGATTTTGATTTGGACTTATATCTTCGTATTTCTGTCGGTGAATTGTGGCAAAAACGTCTCATGGCTGGAGGGTTTCCAAAAACATTTGAGATAGGGCGAGTATATCGCAACGAAGGTACTAGTCCGGAGCATCTGCAGGAGTTTACAAATATGGAATTTTACTGGGCTTTTGCCGATTTTAATGATGGTATGGAATTGGTCAGAGAAATGTATATTGAAATTGCCAAAGAAGTTTTTGGTAAAACAAAATTCACATCCGGTGGGCATACTTTTGATTTAGTTGATGAGTGGAAAAAAATAGATTATTGTCAGGAAGTCTTAAAACAAACCGGTATTGATGTTTTAACTGAAAAAGAAGAAGAAATGATGAAAAAATTAGACGAACTCGGTGTAAAATACGAAGGTCAAAATCGCGAGCGACTAACTGACACACTTTGGAAGTATTGCAGAAAAAGTATTTCTGGTCCTGCGTATCTTATAAATCATCCTACTGTTGTTGCTCCGCTTTCTAAAAGTAATCCAGACGGATTAACCACTCAAAGATTTCAACCAATTATTGCTGGTAGTGAAGTTGGTAATGGTTACTCTGAACTGAACGATCCAATTGATCAGAAAAAAAGATTTGACGAACAGAAAATACTTTTGGAAGCAGGGGATACGGAAGCTATGATGCAAGACAATGAGTTTGTGGAGATGCTGGAGTACGGAATGCCTCCAACCTGCGGTTTTGGTTTCGGTGAACGATTGTTTGCCATACTTGCCGATAAATCGCTTCGCGAATCGCAAACTTTTCCTCTGATGCGGCCAAAAATCTAGAACTTTTATCACAAAACTTTCCCAAAAGTTGGTACACATGCTTGCAAAAATTTGTAGGTGTGGTATAATTGAAAAAGGAGAGTACATTATGGATGATTTGAGGAAACAACTTCTTTTTCTTGACCATGGAAGAGGCGGATATCTAAAAGATGCTTGTCTCAAAGCTTCAGAGGTGAAAGTAACAACCGAAGTCGGATATTTAGGTATTCTAGAAAGTGAGCCGGAGCCATATCTTGAATCCAGCATCATATTCTTGAGCAATCAACAGGATTATGATCTTGTGATTCTCGGTCATGGTGAGTTTGGGTTAAAAAAAGCCCAACTCATCTGTGGCGCGTTACGAAACAAGACAATTGTTGTTTCGGATGAATTGCTGTCTAGTGGAATATTCCGAGCGTATCGGAATTTAGGCTATTACAGGTTCATGACCCGTGCCGATGCATCAATGATGGTTCGGCGTGAGTTGAAGCTCGAGTGAAGACAAAATGAACAAGAGGGAGGTCAAAATGGGGCCGTTTAGCAATGATTGCTGGCGGCCTTTTCGTTTATCCACATGTTATACACATATATAATGGGGAATGTTGGTTGCTAGTGGGAAAGAGTGGTATATAATGTTAAGTAAGTGGGAAGGAGTGGGAAATTAGTTTTCGTGAAAGAATTAATTTCCAAATTTTTAAATTACCACTTATGAAGACTTTTAGAAAAGTCGCATCAAACCACTATGTTAATCGGCGAATATACCCATTCAATAGATGACAAAAATCGTCTCTCGCTGCCAGCGAAGTTTCGTCAAGAAATGGGTAAAAAAATAGTGGTTACTCCCGGGTTAGATGGATGTCTCTGGGTCTTTATCCAAAAAGAATGGAAGAAGATTGAAGAGAAATTAAATCAGTCATCACTTCTGACTGCGGATAACCGAAGCTTCAATCGTTTCATGTTTGCCGGAGCGGTAGAAGAAGAAGTGGACTCCATAGGTCGTATCCTTATTCCGGATTTCTTGCGTGAACATGCAAATCTGAAAAGCAAAGTGGTGGTCATAGGTGTGTCTAGTCGCGTTGAGATTTGGAATGAAAAAACTTGGATTGACTACAAGAAAGTTGTAGAAAAACAAGCTGATACGCTCGCGGAGAAACTCGGCCAAGTAGGCGTGTTGTAAATACGAAATAACGAATGAAAACACGAATGGCAACGAATAATACAAAGTACAGCTTCCCGTTCGTAGCAATTCGTAGACTTATTTGTTACTTCGTATGATCCACAAAAGCGTACTTTTGATGGAAGCAATAGATGGATTGAATATAAAGGAAGGTGATATTTTTGTTGACTGTACCGTTGGTGGGGGAGGACATTTGGAGGAAGTGTGTAGGAGGTTTGGCAGTAAGGTTAGTCTGATCGGTATTGACCTTGACCCCGATGCAATTGCTCGCGCTTCTGCGAGACTTGAACACTTCAAATGTCCTATCCGCTACGCCGTTGGTAGTTTCAGAAACATTGATACCATCTTGCTACACTCTGGTGTTAGTAAAGTGGATAAGATACTTTTTGATTTGGGAATGTCTTCAAACCAGTTGGAAGGTGATGGCAGGCCCGCCCGACCGAATGAGTTCGGTCATTCGGGCGGGGGATTTTCTTTTCAAAAAGATGAACCACTTATTATGTCATTTGGTAGAGCCCATTCGGCGAATTCAATAGACTCACCGCAGGCAAGCTCAGGGCAGGCAGGATCATCACAGGCAAAATTTACCGCTCGAGAGATTGTTAATGACTGGGATGAGGAAAACATTCGAACAATACTTCAGGGCTACGGCGAGGAACAATTTGCTTGGAAAATTGCAAAAGCCATTGTAGCTCGCCGAGAAATAAAGCCGATTGAAACAACATTTGATTTGGTGGAAATCATAAAGTCTGCCACACCAAACTTCTATCACCACAGAAAAATTCATCCGGCCACCAAAACCTTTCAAGCTCTACGTATTACCGTCAACGATGAGATAGAAAGTTTAAAAGAGGGAATTGCAAAAGGTTTCCAGTGTTTGAACTCTGGTGGGAGAATGGCCGTTATTTCTTTCCATAGTTTAGAGGACAGAGTGATCAAACAGTTTTTTAATTCTTGCGCCGCAGGCAATGAAAAGACTCAGGCGAAAGCTACGACTGCGTTAGCTACGATAGTAACAAAAAAACCCGTTATTCCAACTGATGATGAGATAGTCGAAAATCCAAGGTCACGAAGCGCAAAACTAAGAATAATAGAGAAGAATTCAAAATCGTAACTCTCTACTCGGGACTCGTAACTCTATCAAATACATGACTGAAGCAATTTTACAACTAAATAAAGAAAAAACTATATTTTGGACGCTCTCCGGAGTGTTTCTTTTGTCTGTCGGTTTTTACATATATTTCATAAACGCCACAATTCACAATACCGTGGCGCGAGAACATTTGGAAAATGAAGCATCTAGTCGCACTCTTTCCATAGGTAATAAAGAATTTCAATATATCACCATGCGAAACGCAGTAACTTTGCCGATTGCTTACTCTCTCGGTTTCAAAGAAGTTTCCGTCAAAACATTTGTTTCCAAAAAATCTAGTACTCAAGTTTCCTATTTACAGCGATAAATATGTTAGAATCTGATTGATGAAGTATTTAATACGAATCAGAATTATTTCCGGTTGCATTTTTCTCTTTACTTTGCTTATCCTAGGGCGGTTGTACTTTTTGCAGGTGGTTTTTAGTGATGTATATAAAGACAAAGCCGACAAACAATATTCCTCAAGATCCAAAAGTGTTTTCAGTCGTGGAAGCATATTTTTCCAAAACAAAGATGGAAGTTTGGTTTCTGCCGCTACATTGGAAGCCGGTTTTACGGTAGCCATCAATCCACAGATTCTGAAAAATTGGGAAGATGTCTATAAAAAATTAAATGATATTATTCCCCTTGACGACGATATTTTTGTAGCAAAAGCTCTAAAACAGAACGACCCGTATGAAGTTGTTGCCGAGAGAGTCTCTTTAGAGCAGGGAGAAAAAATAAATGCTTTGAAAATTGCTGGACTTAGAGCATACAAAGAGCGATGGCGATTTTATCCCGGAGGAAATGTTGCTGCTCATGTTATAGGTATTTTAGGATATAAAGGTGATGAGTTTGCCGGTCGCTATGGTCTGGAAAGCAAATTTGAAACACTTCTTGCTCGAAAAGAGGGCGGTTATGTAAACTTTTTTGCTCAGATTTTTTCAGATATAAAGACTGAAGAAGACTTTTTGGAAGCAGAGGCCGATGTGGTAACAACTATTGAACCAACCGTGCAGTCTTTTCTGGAAGCTGTACTTGCTACTACCACCAAGAAATGGCGATCAGATGCTACCGGAGGTATTATTATAAATCCTGGTACAGGAGAAATATATGCCATGGAAATCTACCCGACATTTGACCCCAATCATCCAGAGTTGGAGAAAAATGTTTCTATATTTTCTAACGCTCTGGTGGAAAATGTTTATGAAATGGGTTCTATTATGAAACCCCTGACTATTGCTTCAGGCATAGATGCAGGAGTGATTACAGCCACTTCCACATATTATGATGCCGGTTCTGTGGTAATAAATAATAAAAAAATCTCAAATTTTGATGGCAAAGCTCGCGGTACCGCCACCATCCAAGATATACTTTCCCAGTCGCTCAATGTTGGCGCGGCTCGTGTGGCTTCTCTTCTCGGTAACAAGCGTTTGACCGAATATTTTTATAATTTTGGACTGAATGAAAAAACAGGAATTGAATTGCCAAACGAAGCAAAAAATCTTGTGGATAATTTGAAAAGTCCGCGAGATATAGAACATGTAACTGCGGCATTTGGACAAGGCATCGCTCTAACTCCCATAAGTACTGTTAGAGCTATGGCTACTATTGCAAACGGTGGAGTGTTGATAGAGCCCCATGTGGTAAAAAGCATAAATTATAAGACCGGACTTTCCAAAACAACCAAAGTGGACAGTAGCCGAAGAGTCTTAAAAAGAGAAACAACAGAGGAAGTGTCAGGCATGTTAACCTATACCGTGGACCATATTCTTGCCGGGGGTAAACTTCGCATACCAAACTATAGTGTAGCGGCAAAGACGGGTACGGCACAGATAGCAAAAGAGTCAGGTGGAGGATATTACGAGGACAAATTTCTCCATTCATTCATCGGATATTTCCCGTCATACAACCCGAAGTTTTTGATACTTTTCTATACAATAAATCCAAAGGACGCCCGCTTTGGTTCGGAAACATTAACCCGTCCGTTTATGGATACGGTTCAGTTTCTTATTAACTACTACGAAGTCCCCCCAGATAGGTAGAACTTTCAAATCTGGCGACTTTCTGCGTTGGAAAGCCAAATGTTCTCGTCACCTACCGACTAGGTAGGTTCCTTACAGGAACTGTACACCTTTCACATTTTGATTACAAAATGCTCAAGGTCTTGCGAAGTGATAATATCACTTCTCACCTCACCCATTTACCTTTCCGCCTTGAAATTCATTCAGATTGTGAAAGTTCTAAAATTTTTGATTTTTGGTAGAAATTAATGTATTCTGGTTCTGTTTATCGGCTCTATCGTCTAACGGTTAGGACGAAGCCTTCTCAAGGCTTAAATCGCGGTTCAATTCCGCGTAGAGTCACAAATTGTGTAAAGCAGGCAAACTGCTTTGCCTGCGGGCAATTTGTGAAGCCACAGCCGTATTTTCTTAACAAAGAAAATGGGCGAGGCGGGGTCGGCAAGTACTTACATTTTTTGTGATTTTAAGAAACAAAAAATTTAGTAACTTGTGATCACACAGACTTCGCATGCGAAGCATACTATTTTCCCAGACATTTTGTGGTGGAGTGTGGATTACGGCTGAACGGCTCATTTCTTCCCATTTGAGCCGTTCAGCTTCCTTTGGTAAAAAGTTCGTGCAAAGTTTAAAATTGTGATGTAATTGTATCCTTTGCACGAACTTTTTTCGAGAGCTAATGTGGCACGCTCCGCGTGCGTGGTGACTCTCAACTAAATCGTACGCTCCACGAAAGCCCCACCACCGCCTCGCTTCACTCGGCAACCCCAAAAAGAAAAAATGTTCCTTGCTTTTTCTGATTTTCGCGGGGGTGATTTTTTCTAAAATGGAAAGGACATTTTTCTTTTTGGGGTTCTGCCCTCCAAGTATTCGGGCAGGTGGCGGGACTAATGCGGACTCGGTTTTGCGAAAACTATTTTTTGGGGAAAGGATTTCGCAAAACACTCGGCTAATCTTTTTTGAATTCGGATGTCGCAAA
>Ga0209541_10004036_pt1 | contig 26373 bp, 29 predicted proteins | sample RifCSPlowO2_01_FD_184027 | JGI IMG/M metagenome (GOLD analysis project Ga0209541, IMG submission 184027) | Groundwater microbial communities from Rifle, Colorado - Rifle CSP2_plank lowO2_0.1 (SPAdes) (version 2) | ecosystem: Environmental > Aquatic > Deep subsurface > Groundwater | place... | reverse complement strand
AACTGTTATTATTTTTATTCATCTGCTCTAACCATTTTAATTTTGCTGGACATTCTTTTGATAGACAGTATTTGAAAGGTCTTTTGCCTTTTCTTATAACTAAAACAACAGGAAATTTACAATCCTTGCATGTTTCATTTGTTGGTTTTATTAGAGCATTTGGTGGAAGAGAAAAGGTTGTTTTACATTTTGGGTATCCAGAACATGCTGCAAAAAATCCATATTTACTTCTTTTTATGACTAAATCACTGGAACAATTTGGACAATTTCCGATTATAGACTCTTGTTTTTGTGTTTCTCTTGTAGCTTTTAAAAGTTCTTTTCCTATTTTTTCTTCATTTTTCTTAAATTCCTTAGATATTTTTATCAAAATCTCTTTTGCTTCTTCTAGAACCTGCTCTTTTTTCTTTTTACCTTCTTGGATTTGCTCCATTTCTTTTTCAAAATGCCTTGTTAATTGTTCTGAAATCAAATCTGGAACATATTTTTCTAAAGTTTTTGAAACAGACAGACCTAAATTAGTTACTTGAATAGATTTTTCTTTTATATAATCCCTATCATAAAGAGTTTGTAAAATATTTGACCTTGTGGCTCTTGTCCCTAAACCACGTTTTTCCATTTCTGCAATTATTGAACCCTGTGAATACCTTTGAGGTGGTTTTGTTTGATCCTGGATTACCTCTAATTTTTTAACAGGATACTCTTTGTTTTCTTGTAATTCTGGAATCTCTATTTCTTTAAATTTAGCTGGATAAATATCCAACCAACCTTTTTCTAATGTTTTCACTCCCTTTGCTATGAAAGTTTCTTTGTTAATATCAAATTTGATTTCTAAAGATTTTCTGATAGCTGGATCTGAGAAACAAGATAAAAATCTTTGGATAATCAAGATATATAATTTCTTTTGTTGAGGATTGAAAGAGGATAATGATTCTGGTGGTGAAGATGTTGGATAGATTGCTATATGTGCTGGATCTATTTTTTTACCTTGAATTGGATTTAGTGATTTTGTTAATAATTCTTTTGATATTTTAGAAAATTCTTTGAATTTTGATAAGGAGGTTATAATCTTTTTATAGTCAATATTTGGATTTAGTTTTTCAGAAGAGGTTCTTGGATATGATATATAAGCTGATAAATATAATTGTTGTGCTATATCTAATGTTTGTTTTGGTGAAAATTTGAATAATTTATAAGCTTCTGTTTGTAGGGATGTAATGTTGAATGGTGGTAATGGTAAAACATTATATTCTTTTTTCTTTATTTGTTTAACTAATGCTTTTTTATTTTTACATTTTTTTTCTATGTTTTTAACTTCTGTTTCTTCCCAAAATTTATCTTTTTCATGAAGTGCTTTGATAGCGTCAATATGAGCGAATAATTGCCAATAATCTTCTGGTTTAAATTTTTGTATTTCTAATTCTTTATGTGATAATAAAGTCAGAGTTGGGGATTGAACTCTTCCTGATGAAAGAATTTTGAATTGTCCTGCTTTTTTTATTGAAGATATAAGTGCTTTTGAACTTGTAAGACCCCAATAAAAATCAGCGAAATGTCTTGTCTCTCCTGATTCTGCTAATTTAAGATCTAGGTTGTTTTGAATTTTCAAATGCCTCTATTAAGTCTTGTTTTGTTAATGTTGAGAATTCCATACGTTTTGCATCTTTTTTATTACAAGCAAATCTTAAGACATTATAACCGATCAATTCTCCTTCTAAGTCTTTATCTGTTGCTATGTAGAATTCATCTGCTTTTTTTGATAATTGTTTTATTAAATCTAAATAAGATTTTGTGAAAGCTGAGGATTTAGATATTTTATAAGATTCTTGCCATTCTAAATCAAAAATGGGGTAATCTTGGGATTTATTTTTTTCTGTTAGATTATATAAATGACCTACGGCACAGGCAACAACTATCTTCTTGTTTTTATGGGTTATTATATAATAAGGGATTCTTTTATATAAATTTTTTTCTATTTTAGAATCTGATAAAGCTTGAGCTATTTTTAATGAAGTTTGTGGTTTTTCTGTAATAATTAATGAAACCATTTAGTTTTAAAAAATCGATAGATATAAAAAAGTTTAGATTTCAATAATCTTTCCTTCTCTTCCAACATTAATTACCTTTGTTTTCCCTATTTTTTCTTCTATACCCTCTGCTTCATGAACATGGGAACAGAACAAAAAATCTGGTTTTAATTCTTTAATTGCTTTTCTAACTGCTTTTGAACCTTGAACAAAGGTGGATAATTGGGCCATTAGTGTTTTTTCTGGATGGACATGAGTTACCATTATTTTCTTTTTAGAGTTTTTTACTTTATTAGAACCTTTCTTTAAAATTTTAAAAATATCTGAATCTTTAATTGGAAATGGTCCTATTTCAGCTGAGCCACAACCAAAAATTCCTATATCATCTATTTGTATTGAATAACCATGTAAGTTTGTAACACCGTACATATCTGCTAAAAAATTAGCGGTTGCAATAGTTTCATGATTTCCTGGTATAAGAATAACTTTTTGTTTATTTTTTACAAATGGATGAATAATTCCGGATGTAGAAGATTCTGCATATGTTAAATCACCACACAAAACTACTAAATCAACATTTTCTTTTTTTGCTTTTTCTGAAAGTTTTTTTGCTAGTCTTGTGTCTCCATGAATATCACCTGCTGCTAGTATTTTTAATTTATTCTTTTTCAATTTTCTTAAAACCTGTATATTTTTGTAAAACTGTTGGTACTTTTATCGATCCATCTTTTTGTTGATTGTTTTCAAGTAGGGCAACTAGGGCTCTTCCTGTAGCTATCGCAGTTGAATTTAATGTATGAACAAAATCTCTTTTATTTTTATCTTGGTATTTTATATTTAATCTTCTTGATTGATAATCTGTACAGTTTGAACATGAAACCACTTCTATGTAGGTCTTTTGTCGAGGAGACCATGCCTCTAAGTCATATTTTTTGGCTGCAACTGTTCCTATATCCCCTGTACAAATGTTAATTGTCCTGAAGGGTAATCTTAATTTTTTAAAGATATCCTCTGCATTTTTAATTAATTCTTCGTGAAATTTCCAAGAGTTTTTTGGTTCACAAAAAATAAACTGCTCAACTTTATAAAATTGGTGAACTCTAAACAAACCTTTTTGATCAACACCATGGCTTCCAATTTCTTTTCTAAAACAAGGTGATACTCCAACAAGTTTTATTGGAAGTTCTTTTTTATCAAGTAATCTATCCATGTATAATGCTGCTATGGGATGTTCTGAAGTTGCAATTAAATATAAATCTTCATCTTCTATTTTATACATCATTGTTTCAAAATCTGATAAGTCTGTAACGCCTTCGTATGGTTTTCTTCTTAATAGTAGTGGAGGTTCTACTAATCTATATTTCTTTTTTGTTATTTGATCTATAGCAAATTGTATTAATGCTCTATCTAGAATTGCTAATTTACCTTTTAAATAATTAAAACCAAAGCCTGAAACTTTTGCTGCTTGTTCAAAATCTCCTATATTTAACCCTTCTATTAATTCTATGTGGCTTTTTATTGGAAATTTGAAATTGGGTTTTTTACCAAATACTCTAACAACCTTGTTTCCAGAACTATCTTTGCCATAAGGTACTGTTGAATGTGTAATATTAGGTAAACGTGTTAAATAAAACTTTGTTTTTTCGTGTAACTCAGATTCTTTTTTTTCTAAATCCTTTATTTGTTCTGAAAGTTTTTTGGTTTTTTTTATTTTTTCAGAATAATCCTTTTTCTGTTTTATTAGGTAATTAATTTCTTCAGAAATCTTATTTCTTTCATGTCTTAAGGAATCTAATTTTTGTTTTGTGGTTCTCCATTCTTTGTCTTTTTTTATTAGATCTGTTAACCAAACAAGTTTTTCTTCATCTTTTCTTTTCTTTAAGTCTTTTTCAACAAGTTCTGGTTTTTCTCTTATTAAGTTTATATCTAACATAAAGATTTAAATACAGATATTTTATTTAAAGGTTTTGGCTAATGTGATAGAAAGGTAATACTCTTTGACGAAAAGATTGTAGCAGCAAAAGAAAAGTTTTAAATACAAGTTGGAAAACACATATTGTAATAGATAGGATAGGGGGGATAGATTTGGTAAAGAAAAAAAAAGATATATTTGATGTTTTTTTTAGAAAAAAACCAGCAATGATATTAGTGGCCTTAAGAAAGAATAATAAGAACAGATATGGTAGTGTTTTGGCTAAGGAAGTTGATTGTACTTATTCTCATGCTGTAAAGATCCTACAAGAAATGGAGAAGGCAGAGTTAGTTAATTTTGAGAAGCAAGGAAGAACTAAAACTATCAATTTGACTGAGAATGGAAATAAGATAGCAGAGAATATTGAAAAAATAAGAACTTTGTTATAATGAAAAATATTTTTTTAAATATTGAGACCGTTCCTTTGAAGATTTTAGATGAAAATATTAAAGAATATTTAATGGATAAAAAGATAAATAAAGAGATGAGAAGTTTAGATGCTAATTATTCTATGATAATTTTAATTGGCGTGAAAGTTTTTGGTGGAGATTACAGATTTTTTATTGGAGACGAAAAAGAAATATTAAAAGAGTTTTGGAATTTTCTGAGAAATGAGAAAAATTTTAAGATTATCACGCATAATGGTTATAAATTTAGTATTCCTTTTTTAAATGTAAGAAGTATCGTTAATAATTTAGATATTATGAAGATTAATATGAATATTTGGCAGATGGAAACCTCAAATCATTTTGATATTATGGTATTTTTTTCTCAGTATGGAAATTTTATTAATACAAATTTAGATGTTTTGGGGAGAATGAACGGTGTTAGTGTAAAAGGTGAAAGTATTTGGGGCAGAGATATAGAGAGATTATATGAAGAAGGGAAGATAGATAAAATCAAAGAGAAATGTAAAAGAGACTTAGATATTTTAGAGAAGATTTATAATAAATTTTTTATTAAAGATAGAAGTGTTATGGAATTTGGGGAGAGAAATGAGTGAAACAAGACCTGGAAGATATGGAAGGTTTCTTGCACTATGGATTGATTACATAATACAAACAATCCCAGAACAACAAAGAGAATGGTTTAAATCAAGATTGGTAAAGGAGTTAAGAGGTTATTCTCTTGAAGGAAGAAAAGAAGGAGAATCAAGAAATTCTGGTTGTGTTCATGAATTAGATGAATTAGTAAAGTTAGATATTGAAAATCCAGAACATTTAGCGAGACTAATCAAAGAAGGTATTCATTTAATGTATCAAAAACAAACTGCGTCACATGTTTTAAATTCATTACTAGAGAATCTTTAATTATTTTCTAATCTCTTTATATATGTTTCTAAACCTTCGATTTGTTTTAATGTGGTTTTTGTTAGCAGAAATAGTCTAAACCTATTATCGATCTTTACTTTTCGTTTTTCTAAATTTTCTTGTAATTTAGAAAATAATCTTTTTCCTTCTTTATCTAAGTCAGTTAAAATTATGCACCCTTTATTATCCTCTGAAATTGTTTCTATTATCTTGTATAGTGGTTTTTTTAATGTTAGTGATTTTATTCCTAAATTTTTAAGAGCTATCTGATCCCTTTTACCTTCTACAATAATTGGTTTTTTAGAATTTCTTAATATCTCAATTTCATCTTTAAGTTCCTCGATAGACACTTTCATAATAAAAAGGAAAAAAGTTAAAGGTCTCTTGCTTGAACTGTTTTTCTTCCGTTAGCTTTTGCTCTTTCAACAGCATCAGCAACTAATCCCTCAACTTTTTTACTTAATGCTTCGGCAAAATCACCTGAAACATTACAATCTTTACAATATTCTTTTATTTTACTTCTTACAACAAGCATTTCAGCCATTTTTGATTACCTCCGATTTTTTGTTAAATTTGTTTATTAGAAGTAGGAAACAGGTGATTAGTATATAAATTTTGTTGTAAATTTGTAGAGTTGGGTTACTACACCCAAAAAATACAAATATTTATATACTTGAAAACCCTTATTTATCGTCGATAAAAAAAAGGAGGTATAAAATGGGAAGTATTGTTGTAAAAAACGTTGTCAAACGTAAACCTGGCTACTTGTATTATGTTGATGGCAAGGGTAATGTTTGTGAAGCTAAAATGGCGCGTGGAAAGAAAAAGAAAAAGAAGTGATAAACTTTTTAGCAAAGATTAAATTTTTTTATTTTTATTTTATATGAAAATTTTAAGCAATGATGAAAAGTTTGTGGCATAAGGAGTTTTAGGTTTTGATTGGAAGTTTTTATTCAATAGATCTAGTGGGCTTTTTATTTTTTTAAGTTCGGAAGTTGAGACTCTTGTGTACATCTGAGTTGTTGAAACATCAGAATGACCTAATAAAGTTTGGATATATCTTAAATCCACTCCATTCTCCAATAAATGTGTTGCAAATGAAGATCTTAATAGATGAGAATAGACTCTTTGCTTAATTCCTGCTTTTTTACCTGCCTTTGTTATCATTTTTTGAACAAATCTAGTAGAGATTGGTTTTTCTTTATTATTCTTGCTTGGAAATAGGTATTCTGAATCATATTTTCTTTTTTTAAGATACTTTTTAAGATCTTCGATAAAATCGTCTGATAATAAGATAATTCTTTCTTTTCTTCCTTTTCCAGATATCTTCCCGGTTTTGTCTTCTAAATTTAGATTAGTTAATTTAATAGTTGTTGCTTCAAATACCCTTAATCCTGATGCATACATTAATTTAACAATTAAGTTGTGTTTTGGATTTTTGATTGTAGATATTAAAGTTATAATTTCTTCTTTTGTTAAAGCCTCTGGTATTTTTTTCTCCTTTTTTTTCAATTCGATATCTATGAAAATATCTTTTTTGAGAACTTTTTTATAAAAAAACTTTAATGTAGAAAGAATTAAATGGATTGATGATAATTTGGTACCTTTTTCCATTAAATGAGCAAGATAATTCTTAACATCTTGTGTTGTTGCTTGTTGTGGTTTCTTTTTAATAAAGTCTAGAAATTGTTGATTTTGATAAATATATGTTTCTATTGTTCTATTTGTAAAACCTTTTATTGTAAGTTCAGTTTTTAATTGGTCTAACATTTTACTTCTTTTTTGTTGAAAAGGCTTAGTTTTTACTAAAAATAGGTTGTTTTAGGGTATTTCCCACCATAAGGTGTACTAATATGTGTTAGACGAACCAGATATTTAAAGGTTTTTATTGAGAAATTTGAGGTTTCGTTATCTCTATAATAAGTATGGCCTTAGAATATATAAGATTTTTGGTAGAAGTTGGGATTCTAGAATCTTTTATTTTTGCTTAAAAGTTTTTGTTCTTAGTTATTTGTTGTTTTACTTGTAAAAACTCTTCTTTTACATCTGGTGGCATGGGTATATTATCAAGTAGATTAGATAAAGAATTCGTGAATTGGATAATATCTTTTCTTTTTTTAAGCCATCTATCACATGTTTCTTGACTTGGGTTGTGGATTCCCCAGCCATTTAATACTAAAAAAGATATATAGGTGGCTCTAATTTCCCTAAGAATTAAATTTCTTATCATTCCATATACTATGATTTTAGCTAATTTGTCCAAAGAAATTTTTGGACTTATAATGTGGATTTCTTTATTAGATAATATTTTTTTAATATAATTCTTTGTCTTTTTGTTATTTATTTGCTTTACTTGCATCCTTGGAGATAAAGTTTAATATATTTAAAAAGTCTGTATTATAACTATAAATAGCTAATAGGTATCTTTTATTTAAAATAGGTTCTTTTTTGAATTTAGTGGGGTAATATCCAAATTGTTCTGTCCTCCATCTATTTGGCCAACCAGTAATTATTTTCTGTTTTTTATTTAAAATAATTTCAGAATCTTTTGCTTTTTTGATATTTTTATTCTTAAAAACAAGAAGGATTCTTTCTTTAATTGGTTGTTTTCCAATGTAGTTTAATGTATAATTTAGATTTTGGGTAAATGTTGCTCTTCCATATTTAGTTTTAAATCCTTTTGTTAATATACCATTTAGATACTTTCTTTTTGTCCCATGAAAGTATATGTTATTAAGGATTTTATCCATTTTAAAATATTTTATCTTTGCTTAAAACTTTTAGCTCTTTTTTCTTCTTATTTGTGGTTTTATTTTTATTTCTGGTGGTATGAATTCTTTTAAACGGTCTGTTATTTTTAATAGAATTTGTCTCCCTTTTCTTCTCTTTTGTATTAAACCTAAGTCATCTAGAATGGATAAATAAGAAGAAATTGTTGATCTGATTTTTAATGGATTTTTATTTGGGTATGCTTCTTCTGTTAACGAACGCATTAAAACCCAGTTATCTTTGTTTTCTTTTTGTAATGCTACAAGTTTTTTTAATAGACTTAATTGTGTATCTGTTAATGTATTTATGGTTGTTTTGAGACTTCTAATTGTATTTATTTCTATTAATTTTTGGTTATCTTTTTTAGGTTCTTTTATTTCATCCTTAACTGATTGATCTGAAAGCTTGCTCTCTAGATGCTCTATTTTGGATACTGTGAGATTTAATTTATTTTCTTGATCCTCTATTTTAGTAAATAAGTGATCTATGTCTTCTTTAATATTCTTGAATGAATTGATCAATCCACTTTCTATTCTATTAATTCTTTTATTGATTTTTTGTTCTATCTGGATATTGTCTGTCTTTTTGAATAACCACCACATAGATTATTAGAAGAAATACTGATATAAATATGTTTCTATAATTGTTTGTCGAATGTTCTAATAATTCTATAGAATGTTCGTCGAACGTTTGTCGAACAATTTTTAAGCAAATATTAGAATTATTTGAATAAATTTGAATTAAAAATAATCTTTAATCTGATTTATACTATCAATTAATTGTGGAGAGAATAAAACGAAGAAAGTTGGAGTGAGATGTAAGTTTGATAAAGAAGTACAATCAATTTACTTATTAATGTAGTTAGTTGATTAAAAGAAAAGATGAAATAATGATGGAATAGTTTGATTGAATAGTTTAAAAGTGAGATTAACAAGTAATATATAATTAAGTGAGAAGGTGTAAGAGTTAAAATTTGAGAGATATATACAAGTAGAATATACAAAAAGTGAGGTATAATTAAGTAAAACACCCTCAACAATAAAGGTGAGAGAAGGTAATTTTTGGTTTATTTTAGAAAAAGTGAGAGTTAATAACCATCAAACAAAGTTCTTTGATTATTGGATAATTCCCTAAAGTTAAGAAGTTTAGATGCTAAAGTGAGGATTCTAAACTCTTGTGGTACACTAAGGAATACTTTGTTGTTGAAGATTTCTTTTGTGAGAGGTATTTTTTTAAGAATTAGTTCATTTACATGATCTCTTACAGAACTTTGAGTGAGGTTTAAGTGCTTTGCAATTTCTTTATAACGTATAGGTGAGTGTTTCTGCTCTTCTAATTCATAAATTGTCATAAAAACTAAAAATTGCTTTTCAGTTAATTTCTTAAAATTTTCTTCGATTTCTTGTTTAATTGGCTCAATTTCTTGATTTATTACTGTCGAAGTACCGTCGAGGGACTGTCGAAGGACCCCTTTGTTTCTTATGGAACTAGAAATTTTAAGTTTATTTTGGTAATCTAGTTTGTTATTAAAACTTAAAATATTAGTTATTTGTGATTTTAGGTCTATAATTTCTTTATTTTGCTTTTCTAATAGATTTTTAAGCTCTTTTAACTCGTTTTCTAGTTTATTGGTATGTTCTTTAGCTTTAGAAAATGATATTCTTATTCTTTCTTCAAAAGAAGTATTTTCTGGCATTTTTTCAGTTAATAACATAAATTATATAAAACTATTGCTGTTGAGGTGTCGAAGGATTGTCGAAAGGGTGTCGAAATTACTGATTTTTATAAAAATTAAAATATTTATCTGTTAAAGTCCATTTTTGTTTTTTAAGAAATGGTTTTCCTTGATTTGTTTTTTTTATTGTTTTAATTAGATTATCTTTTTCTAATTCTAGTAATAAACGCAAAACAAATTGTTTATCCCTAGCTTCATATTTACCTATTGCTGTTGCTGATAATGATTTTGGATATTCATCATATAAAAGCCTTATGATATTAGCTTTTACTGTCTTAATAGAATCTTGTGAAAGTTTGCTCATAGGAGGTAAAGAAACTTTAATATATATAATATTTTGGGTTTGGTGTTTAACCGCGGATATGCTTACCCTATATATTGTTCTGCTTGTTGTTTCTTAGCTGTTAATTTTGGTAAAGGAATTTGTGGTGGTAAGTTAACCTCTTGGGATAAAGATAGGGCTTTTATATTGCATTTTGCTAATATGAAGTTTAATACTTGCATCATAAGCTTTTGGTCTAATTCCTTGTCTTTTTTCCATTTATCGAGAATTTCCTTATTATTTTTGGTGTTATCTAAAAACAAACAAAACCCATTAATAGTTATTTTACCAAATGTAGGTTCGTATATTGCATTATATGAAAAACTAAATCTTAGAACTCCTCCTTTTTTCCTATCAGGAACATCTTCCTCTACAATATCTGTTATTTTGGTATTGTTCTTTATATTGATTTGACCTTTTACTTCTTGTGGGTTTTTAATTCTTTCTACATATAATTTTTCAAAATTGAATCCTATGATTGGCATTTTTTATCTTAATAAAGGAGGTTATTTAAAGTTTGTGTTTTTAGGTTACATTTGATTTAGTGGTGTGATTCCTAAAAGATTTAAAGATGTGTTTAAAACTTGTTTTGTTGCTTTTACAATAGACACTCGTGTATTTTTAATATCTTTGTTTGGTTCTTTGATAACTGGACATGAATGATAGAATTCATTAAATAATTGGGCTAATTCATGGATGTAGTTTGCTAACAGATTTGGTTTTAGGTTGTTGGTTGATTTTTCGATTAATTCTGGGAATTGTTGAAGTTTTTTTATAATTTCTGTTTCTATTTGGGTGGTTATTTTATAAGTGAATTTTGGGGAGTGTTTTACTTTTTTGAGTATTGAATTTGCTCTTGCGTGTGTGTATTGGAGGTATGGGCCAGTGTCGCCTTCAAGAGAAATTGATTCTTTTGGATTAAAATAAATATCTTTAATAATATCTTGTTTTAACATGAAGTATCTTATTGCTGCTAGTGCTATTTGATGGGATGTTTTTTTAATTTTTATTTTTGATATCATATTTCTTTTTTGAATTTCTTTTTTTGCTAGATTTTGCATCTCTTGGATTATATTGTCAGCGTCTACAACTATTCCTTCTCTTGATTTCATTTTTCCTTCTGGTAAGAATATCATTCCATAACTCAGGTGATAAAAATTTGATTTTAATCCCAAAAGTTTGAGTATTTTAAACAAGACTTGAAAATGATAATCTTGTTCGTTACCTACAACATATATGGATTTATCTAAGTTGAATTGATAACTTTTTAATTGAGCTAGACACAGGTCTTGTGTTATATAAACTGTTGTCCCATTTGGTCTCAGAAGAACTTTTTCTCCTAAATCCTTTAAATTTATTATTATTGCATTATCTTTTCTTTTTTTGAAGATTCCCTTTTTAAGATATTTTAAAACTAATTGTTTACCTTTTTTGTATATTTGACTTTCATAATATGTTTTGTTGAAAGGTTTTACATTGAACTTTTTGTATGTTTCTTTAAAACCCTCTAAGGCCCAAGAATTCATTTTTTTTGATAATCTTACTGTTTCTTTGTCTTTTTGTTCCCAGTTTTTAAGTAAATCTTGAGCTTCTTGCTCTAAATTTGGATTTTTTTGAGAATTTTTAGAGAATAAAACATAAAAGTCTCCTACAAAGTGATCTGATTTTTTATTTGGTTTTTTGTTATTACCCCATTTTTGATATGCTAACATTGATTTTGAGATATGAACACCCCTATCATTGTTTAGATTTGTTCTTATTACTTTGTTATTTTGAAACTCTAAGATATTTGAAATTGAATCTCCTATCGATATATTCCTTAGATGACCTAAATGGAGTGGTTTATTTGTGTTTGGTGATGGATATTCCACCATAATGGTTTGTTTTTTTGATTTTGTTTTACCATAGTTATCTTTTTCTTTTAATATTTTTTTTAGAATAATTTCTGCTGATTTGTTTTTGTTTATGAAGAAATTTATATATGGTCCTGTTGGTTGTATTTTTGTTATTATTTGTGTTGGTGTTAGTCTTTTTGAAAGTTCTAAAGCTATTTGTTGAGGTGGTTGTTTTTGTTGTTTAGATAGAGAGAAACATGGAAAGGCATAATCCCCTAGTTCTGGTGATGGCGGAATTTCTAAAATTATATTTTTAATATTTTGTTTTTTTAGAAGTTTGATAATTTGTTCTTTAAACATAGGAATTAGGAAGAGGTTTATGTTTTTAAATTATTTGATTTTTTCAAGAATATCTTCTTTCCCTTTCCAGTCAAGAGATTCTTTAAGAACTTCTTTGATTGTTGAGGCAGGAATGATCTTTATTTTTTTAAAATCTTCTTTTGTAAGTAAAACATCTTTTTCATTTGATTTTGGAATTATTACTCTTGGGATTCGTGCTTCTATTGCTGCTTCTACTTTTTGTGTTATGCCACCAACAGCTAGAACATCTCCTCTAACTGATAATGAACCTGTTAATGCTGTGTCTTGTCTTATTGGGATTTGTTTTAGGGCTGAAATAATTGAGGTTGCTACTGCTATTGATGCTGAGTCTCCTTCAACTCCTGATTCTGTTTGAAGGAATTGTGTGAAAATTGTATATTCTTTTATATCTTCTCCAAAGTACTTGAGAATAATAGCTGAGACATTTTTAACTGCTTCTTTTGCTATTTTACCGAGTTGGCCTGTTGCTATGAATTCTGTTTTTTGATTTCCTTTTGTAATTTCTGATTCTATTGGAAGAACAATTCCGGAGAATGAATCTTTTGAACCTATCACAGCTAAGCCATTGATATGACCTATCTTTGTTCCTATTACTGAAATTATTTGATATTCTTTTTTGTTTTCTATATATTTATCTGCTATTTGTTGTTCTAATGTTCTTGCAAATGATTTTGCTTTTTGAATATGTAATGGTGTAACTAAAGATAAATTTTCTTCTTTTGCTACATCCCCAGCAGCTCTTATCAAACCACCTAATTCTCTTAATCTTAACGTTATGGAATTTGATTTACCTGATCTTTTTCTTGCTTCTTGAATAATAAAATCAACTGCAGATCTTGTAAAATGTGGAATTTTTTTATCTTTTTTGATTTCTTGAGCAACAAAACGTGCTAATTTATCTATGTTTTCTTTGGTATCTGGCATTGTTTCATTCATGTAGACTTCATAACCATACCCACGAATTCTTGATCGTAAAGCTGGGTGCATTTGTTTTACTGTATCTAAAGTTCCTGCTGCTACTAAAATAAAATCGGCTGGTACTGGTTCTGATCTAACCATGGCCCCTGAAGAACGTTCTGATTGTCCTGTTATTGGATATTTTTTTTCTTGTAATACTGTTAATAATTCTTGTTGCATTTCTGGTTTTAATGTTGCTATTTCATCTACAAAGAGGACTCCTTTATTTGCTTTATGAATTGCTCCTGGAATCAAACGTTCGTGTGCTGGTGTTCCTAAGCCACCTGATTGTAATGGATCGTGTAGAACGTCTCCTAACAGGGCACCTGCATGTGCACCTGTACAATCAATGAATGGTGCTTGATCCTTATCTGAATTATCAATTAATAGTTTAGGGGTATTTTCTTGGATTTTTATTTTTCTATTTAAGTTCATAAAAATAATGAAAGTTGTGAGGAACAACATAGAACTTATCAAAGCTGCTGCTGCTAATATATCCCCATATTGTTTCCTTATCCACCAAGGTGTAATCATTGCTAGAATTACTAATATAAAAAAAAGTATATTTTGGTATTTAAGATAAGATGTTGTTTGAAGTCTGGATCTTGTGATTATATTTTTACCTAAACCTTTAGATATGGTTTTTATTTTTGGAGAATTTTCGTCTAGGGTGTTTGGTATGGACAAGATATCTGTTAATTTTTCTTTTGGTAATAATTCTGATAGGGCTTGACCGAGCATAGATTTTCCTGTACCTGATGCGCCTATCAACACAACATGCCGTTTTTGTTTTGCTGCTTTTTTAATTAAATTAACGGCTTGATCTTGACCTATAATCTGGTCTACTAAATTCTTTGATACTTTTATTTCTTTTGTAGTCTTGAAGTTCATTTTAGAGTTTAAAAAGATAAATCATGGTTTTATAAACTTAACTGAGAAATCAAACAATATCTTCTTCTGCAATAACTACAAAGTCGCCTACTGCAATTACGGATGAGAATGGAATCAGTGAATTCCCATCTTTATCCCTTTCTAAAGTCAGATTAGCTGTGTAAATTGTTGGATTTTTAAGAACTACTTGTATTAATTCACCAGTTCTTGTTTCAAAGACTAGATTACTTACTTCCCCAAATTTTTTACCTGTTTTACTTATAATGGTTTTACCACTAAATTGTCTAGCAAATAATTTTTCTTCTGTCATTAATGCTTTTAAAATCAATACTTGTTTATAAAGTTTTCGTGAAATGAGAGTTATTTTTTGATAATATATGTTTGGAAGATTGTTTTTGAGTTTGAATAAGGATTGTATTTTTGCTTTAAATTGATAAAAAGTTATGGTTTGTTAAGAGGGTATATTTCTCTAAGAAAAGGATTTAAAATAGGATAATAGATGTAAATAGGTTGAATTGGTTGTAATAGTTATATTATCAAATTTTATAATGTTTTAGTGGAGTAATATTAATAAAAGATATATCCAAAAATAAGTTTTAGGTCCTCTGACACCTTGATTTCTTTTGGAGTATAAGATAGATAAAAATGTTTTGATTAGTCCAGGGTGCATTTCTTGTGGAGTTTTAGTTAGGATAGTTTTATTTAAATTGTAATATATTTTGTTTTTAAGTTAATTTTATATTGGAAGTATATTTTAAGCTTTTTCATTATTGTTGTTATTTTTTAGTTTCTATAGGAAGTTGGGGTGCGTTATAGTAACAATAAATTTTTATTTAGAATGAAATTATTCTTGTTATTTTTCCAATGGAAATATAGGTGTAAGGGTTATTTTTTAAGATATAAAAGTTTATATATATGTTGAGTATCTGAAAAAGAATGCCAAATAAATTATCTGGGTTTTTTGAAAAGTATTTAAAGAAGGAACCATTATTTATTGATAAAAAAATTTTACAAGCCAGTTATACTCCTGAGACTATCCCACATAGAGAGAAACAAATAGAGCACGTTGCTAATATTTTGGCTCCTAGTTTAAAGTTAGAGAAGCCATCCAATCTATTTATTTATGGTAAAGCAGGGACTGGGAAAACATTAACTATAAAATCTATTATAAATAATGTAGATGAGATTGTAAAAGAGAAGGGTATAGATTTAAAGTTTTTTTATTTGAATTGTAAATTAAAAAGGGTGGCTGATACTGAATATAGATTAATAGCACAATTAGCCAGAATGTTTGGGAAAGAGGTACCCGCAACCGGTTTACCAACAGATGAGGTTTACAAAATATTTATTGAAGCTATCGATGATAAGAAGCAATTGTTAATATTAGTTTTAGATGAGATTGACCAATTAGTTAATAAGATGGGTGATGGGATATTATATAATCTAACAAGGTTGAATCCAGAATTACAAAATGCAGAAATATCTTTAATTGGAATATCAAATAATTTGTTTTTCATGAATAATATTGATGCGAGGGTGAAAAGTAGCTTAAGTGAAGAGGAATTAGTATTTCCACCTTACAATGCTTTACAATTGCAAGATATTTTAAGAAAGAGGTCTAAATTAAGTTTTAGGAAGAATGTTATAAAAAAGGGTGTTATTGAAAAATGTGCTGCTTATGCTGCTAGAGAACATGGTGATGCTAGAAGAGCTTTGGATTTGTTAAGGGTGGCTGGAGAATTAGCAGAGAGGAAAGGTGATAAAAGTATAGGTATTGAACATATTGATGAGGCTGAGGAGAAAATTGAGAATGACATGGTTTTGGAGATAATTAATACACAACCAAAACAATTTCAATTGACTTTGTATTCTATAATTTCTGTTTGTGCTTTGAATAATAAAGGTATATCTACAGGAGATGTTTTTGGGGTTTATAGAGATAATTGTTTGAAAGTTGGTTTAAAACCACTAACACATAGGAGAGTTAGTGATATAATCAATGAATTAGATATGATGGGGATTATTACTGGTAGAGTAATCAGTAAAGGGAGATATGGAAGAAGTAAAGAAATTACTTTAGCCTTACCTTCTGCTAATGTTCTAAAAGTTGAGGAGGTTTTGAAAGATACTCTAAGTTTATGATTGGGGATAATAGGAAGGAAATTGTATTAAAGTTTTTAGATAAAAATATTTTGATTAGTCCAGATTTATTAGATGAGAGTATGGATGATAATGTTTTAGAATTGATCGATAAGAAGATTATAACTAATAAGTTTTTGTTATTAAATAGAGATGTTTTATTTTCTTTATCTAATTCTTCTTTGAATCTTAACTGGGAAGATTTTGAGAGCTCTAAAGTTTTTTCAGAGAAAGGGAAGAACAATAAACTATATGAAAATTTTATAGGTGTTTTGAATGGTTATAAGGTTCCTGAGATCAACAAAGAAGTTAGGTTAGAAGAAAGTAGCGTAAAAATTTTGAATTCTTATGCTGAAATGTCTAGTAAAATGGAAGTAAAAAATTTTGTTTCTTATTTTAGAAGAAGATATGATGTTTTGTCAGAGTTGTTAAGGAAAAGAATGGACAACTTAGTGTCTATTAGTAAAGTTAATGGTAAATGTAGAGGAGAAAGAGTTTCTTTGATTGGTGTTGTTTATGATAAGAGGAATAGTAAAAATGGAAATTGCATTTTGACTTTAGAGGATCCTAGTGGTAAAATTAATGTTATGGTCAATAAAAATAGAGAGGAAATCAACGGTTTTGTTGACGAGATTGTTTTAGATGAAGTAATTGGTGTAAGTGGTGTTATGGGTGATGGGATATTATTTGTTAATGAGGTATTTTTTCCAGGTATCCCTTTTAGGGAATTAAAGAAATCTCCAAATGATGAATTCGCAGTTTTTATTTCTGATATCCATGTTGGGAGTAATATGTTTTTGGAGAAAAGTTTTTTAAAATTTTTGGGGTGGATTAGTGGAAAGTCTGGTAATTTTATCCAAAGAAGAATTGCTAAAAAAGTGAAATATTTATTCATTGTTGGTGATTTAATTGATGGAGTAGGTATTTACCCAGACCAGGATAAGGAACTTGTTCTTAAAAGTGTTGAAGAACAATATGAAAAATGTGCGGAGTTATTAAAGATGGTACCCGAACATATTAAAATAATTATTTGTCCTGGTAATCACGATGCTTTGAGGATAGCAGAACCACAACCTGTTATTCATGAAAAATATGCAAGGTCTTTATGGAATCTATCTAATGTTGTAATGGTTAGTAATCCAAGTTTAGTAAATATCTCATCTAATATGGATTTTGATGGTTTTAATATTTTGTTATACCATGGTTATTGTTTTGATTATTATGTTTCTGAGGTAAAAAAGATAAGAAATAATGGTGGTTATGATAGTGTTGATATGCTTATGAAATTATTATTGCAGAAAAGACATTTAGCTCCTGCACATGGTTCAACTTTATATGTTCCTTCTAAAATTGATCCATTGGTGATAGAGAGAGTTCCTGATTTTTTTGTTACTGGACATATTCATAAAGCAAAAATTAGTAATTATAATGGGGTAACCTTAATATGTGGTAGTTGTTGGCAGAATAGAACTAGTTTTCAAGAAAAAGTTGGGCACGATCCTGAACCTTCTCGAGTACCGATTGTTAATTTGCAAACTAGAGAAGTTAAGATGTTGAGATTTTAGGTATGGAAGATTATTTTTTGGCTTTGGATAATGTAATTAAAGGGGCTTATGAAATAGCTGGAAAAGCTAGGAAAAAAGGTTTAGATCCTGAGAATAAGGTGGATATTCCTTTAGCTACTGGTATTGGTAAAAGAGTTGAGGGCTTGGTAAGTGTTGAGGTTGGACAGGTTTTTGATTCAGGTATTGCTGAAAGAATCAAAGAATTAGAAACAGAATATGGTATTTTAGATTGGAGGATTGCTTTGAAAATTGCTGAAGAGACCTTAAAAGGAAAATTTTGTTCTTTTAAAAATGAGAAAGAAGCTATGGAAACAGCTATAAGGGTCGGTTTTGCATATTTAACTTTGGGTGTTGTTTCTGCTCCTTTAGAAGGTTTTATAGAATTAAAAATAAAAGATAGAGGGGATGGTAAGAAATATTTATCTGCATGGTATGCTGGTCCTATTAGGGGTGCTGGAGGAACTGCTGCTGCTTTTTCTGTTATTTTGGTAGATTATGTTAGAAAATTAAGGGGTTATGATGTTTATGATCCCACTGATTTAGAAATCAAAAGATATGTTACAGAGTTGAGAGATTATCATGAGAGGGTTACAAATTTACAATATATGCCAAATGAAAAAGAAGTTGAGTTTTTGATGGAAAGAATTCCTGTTGAGATTAATGGAGATCCTACAGAAAAAATAGAGGTTAGTAATTATAAGGATTTGAGTAGGGTAGAGACTAATAGACTCAGAGGTGGGGTTGCTTTAGTTATTGCAGAGGGTATTGCTCAAAAATCTGGTAAGTTATGGAAGAGATTGGCAGAGTGGGGTAAGGATTTTGGGTTAGAGTGGGGTTTTTTAAAGGATTTTTTGAAATTACAAAAAAAAATTAAAGCTGGCAAAGGTGAAGAAGAAAAACTTGAAGAGGGTATTAGTCCTGATTTTACTTTTATCTCTGATTTAGTTGCTGGTAGACCTGTACTGACTCATCCATTAGCTAAGGGAGGCTTTAGGTTGAGGTATGGAAGGAGTAGATTGAGTGGTTATTCTTCTAGAGGTATACATCCTCTTACAATGTTTGTTTTGAATAATTTTATTGCTATTGGAACCCAATTAAAAGTAGAAAGACCTGGTAAATCTACTGTTCTGAGTGTTTGTGATGATTTAGAAGGACCTTTGGTTAGATTGAAAAATGGAGATGTTTTATTCTTAGATGTAGTAAAGAATAAATTAACTGAAATAGAAGAAATATTATTTTTGGGGGATATGTTAGTTAATTATGGTGATTTTTCTGAAAATAATCATGTTTTAGTTCCAGTTGGTTATTGTGAAGAATGGTGGATTGAAGATGTTAAGAAAAAAGTTACAGAGGTGTTTGGTGGTTTAGATTTTGTAAAATTATCTTCGTTAGTGGGGTTAAGTGAAAAGGAACTAGAAATCTTGTTTGAAAATCCGATTAATAAGAAAATTTCTGCTGATATTGCTATAAGATTTAGTAAGAAATTAGACATCCCCTTACATCCAAGGTATACTTATCATTGGAAAGATATTAATAAAGAACAATTTTTAAGTTTACTAGAATGGTTTAGTAAAGGTATTATTGAAAAGGATAGACTAATCTTACCTTTAATTTTTAATATTAATAGTGATTTGAGAGAGATTGATGTGAAGAGGGTTTTAGAGTTGTTAGGAATCCCTCATGTAGTTATTAATAAAGAGTCTGTTGTGGTACAAAGCGATGATTGCAAGGCTCTTTTGTGTTCATTGGGGTATTATAGTAAGGATATTAGTGATTTTGAAAAAGTGAAAGAAAGTAAAAGTAAAGATGTTTTGGTTTTGGTGAATATTTTATCTGAAGTAAAATTAAGGGATAAGAGTGGTACTTTTATTGGTGCAAGAATGGGGAGACCTGAGAAAGCTAAGATGAGGAAACTAACAGGAAGTCCTCACGTTTTATTTCCAGTTGGTAAAGAAGGTGGGAGGTTAAGAAGTTTTCAAAGTGCTTTAGAAAAAGGGCAGATAATTGGAGATTTTCCAAATTATTTTTGTGAGAAATGTAATAGAGAAACTGTGTTTTTTGTTTGCGATTTTTGTGGTGGTAAAACAAGAAAATTGTATTTTTGTGAGGGATGTAAAAAATTTATCAGAACTGAGGAATGTGGTACACATGGAAAATGTAGTTCTTATAATAAGCGAAGTATAAATATTAAGGAGATTTTTAGTAATATTAAAAAAAATTTAGACTTAAGGTTTTCTCCTGATTTAATCAAAGGAGTTAGAGGAACATCTAATAAGAATCATATACCAGAACATTTAGGTAAAGGGATTTTGAGAGCTTTACATAATGTTTATGTGAATAAAGATGGAACAATAAGATATGACATGACTGAGATGGCACTTACACATTTTAAAGCTAAGGAAATAGGAAGTAGTATTAAAAAATTGAAAGAATTGGGGTATAAGAATGATGTTGATGGTAAAGAGTTAGTAAGTAATGATCAATTAATTGAGTTGAAGGTTCAAGATGTAATTTTACCTGCTTGTGAAGAAAGTTTGGAGGATGGTGCAGACAAAGTTTTTTTTAGAGTTAGTAAGTTTATTGATGATTTACTTGTTATGTTTTATGGAGAAAAAGCATATTACCATCTTGAGAATAAAGAAGATTTGGTTGGTCATTTGGTTATTAGTTTAGCACCACATACCTCTGCAGGTGTTGTTGGAAGAATAATTGGATTTAGTAAGACTCAAGGATTTTTAGCACATCCTTTGTATCATGCTGCACATAGGAGGGATTGTGATGGTGATGAAATTGGGTTAATGTTGTTGATGGATGGTTTGTTAAATTTTTCTAGACAATATTTGCCTGATAAAAGGGGTGGTAGAAGTATGGATGCACCTTTAGTTATTTCTTCTAAGATTATCCCTTCTGAGGTTGATGATATGGTTCATGGTATGGATGTTGTTTGGAAATATCCTTTGGAATTGTATGAGGCTGCTGAAACATATAAATATCCTTATGAAGTTAAGATAAGACAATTAAAAGATAGATTAGAAACAGAGAAGGAATATTATGATTTTGGTTTTACTCATAATGTTGAGGATTTGAATAAGGGTGTTAGATGTAGTGCTTATAAATTATTACCAACAATGGAGGAGAAAGTTAAGGGACAGATGGAGATTGCAGAGAAAATAAGAGCGGTTAATGAAATGGATGTTGCTAGATTAGTGATAGAGAAACATTTTATTAGAGATATTAGAGGTAATTTAAGGAAATTTAGTATGCAGCAGTTTAGATGTGTTAAATGTAATGAAAAATTTAGAAGGCCTCCTTTGAGTGGAATTTGTGGTTGTGGCGGAAATATCATATTTACTATTTTTGAAGGAGGTATTACTAAATATTTAGAACCTGCTATTAGTTTGGCTGAGAGGTATGCTTTACCCCCTTATCTAAAACAAAGTTTAGAGTTAGTTAAAATGAAGGTTGAAAGTATATTTGGAAAAGATCCTGAGAAACAGGAAGGATTGGGAAAATGGTTTTAAAGTAGTAAGTAAAGTATTGTTGGTAGAATCAAACATCCCATCAGGTGATTTTTATTTGTATTTAATAATGGTGGTAGAATTCCAATGAATGTTGAAGTTATTAAAACTAGTAAACCTAAGAATCCTGAGAAGATAAAAACAATGGTTGTTACTAGGAAAATAATGGAGATACATAAAAGTTGATAATTTAATTTTGTTATTTGTTTTGAGAATGTTTTTGCTATGATTAGTGCTATTAAGGAAGCTAAAATAGCTGTTATTACTATTGCTATAGAGATTGTTATTAAATTGGATAAAGTTAATTCTGGAATAATTTTTGAGGCTGCTACAATTGCACCATTACGGGCTTTTTGAATAACATAGTATGCTGCTATTGAAATGACCATAACAACTGTGTTAATTGAACCTATTAAAACGAGGAAAGATTCTTTTGACCATTTTTTAGATAAAGAAGATGCTATTACAGCTGCTTGCGATGCCCCTATTCCTGGTAGTAATCCTGTTATTGTAGATGCTAAGGTACCTAGAGAAATTGATTTTGCTATCTGTTTTTTAGGTAGATTTATAGGGGTGTTTTTTTGTTTTGGTATTGTTGTTTTATTTTGAATACTTATAACTAGTGTTGAGATACCAAATAATCCTGAAAGCATTGGAAGAAGTGGTTGAGATAGAGTTAGTTTGAAAACGGCTAAACCTAAGGAACCAGATAGTAAAAAGATGAAAAGTGCTGGAAATTTTGATTTGTCTTTTATTATTAGGAAAAATGAGCAAACTATTAAGATATATGGGATTGAATTCTTTATTAAGTCATAGAACCTTAGAATGAAAATGAAGAAAGGGAAAAGCAATAATGTTGTTATTAAACCTAAGAAACTTCCTAGGGTTGTTAATTTAATTGCTTCATAGCCACGACCTTCTAATAAAAGTTTATGTCCTGGTAAAACTGATAAGATTTGGTCTGAGTCTGGGGCTCCTAAGAAAATTGATGGGATAGCATCTAAGAATGTATGGGTTATTGCCATTGAAGTAATAAAAATAACCAGACTTAATGGTGTTGTTATTTTTAGTAATGTTGGTGAAATAGAGATAAGAAGAATTGCTACTAGGTTTGTGTGGATCCCTGGGATTAAGCCTGTAATGGTTCCTGCAATGGTCCCCATAATTATTGGTAAAATCATTTTTTGATTAGAGAAACCTGTATTTGGGTTTGGTTTTTATAGGATGTTGTTTTTCCATGAATTTCAATCAATTGGGTTTTTTGTAGTGTGAGGTTTGATTTTTTGAAAATGATTGCTTGTATAGAATCTGTTGAGTCTTTTAGATTAAGAATATAGAGTCCTGTGGTTTCTTTTATTGATGTAATGGTTGCTATGGTTTTTATTTTTGTGTCTAATGGAAGATTTTTGATTTCTGAAATTGTTATAGTTTTTGTTGGTTGGATATAAGGTAAGGTAAGGATAATGAATAAACCTATGAAGGATATAGTTAGAGAAATTTTTATTAAAGACATTTTACTTAAATAAGAGAATGATTTTTAAATAAATTTAGATTGTATAAAATCGATATTTTAAATGAATCTTCCTTTTTTTTGTATAACTGTTCCATCAACAATTAGTTCTGCATTTTTCATATCTTTGACAATATCCCAGTGCAGAGCTGATTTGTTTGTTCCTTTGCATTCTTTGTAGGCCATTCCTAATGCTAGGTGTACTGTTCCTGATATTTTTTCATCGAATAGGAGGTTCTTTGTGAATTTGTTGATGTTTTTGTTTAAACCTATGCCTAGCTCACCTAAATAAGAAGAACCTTTGTCTGTATTTATCATCTCTTTAAGGAAATTTTGATTTTTAGATGCTGTAGATTTGGTTACTTTTCCATTTTTGAATTCTAAGTAAATGTCTGTAACTTCTTTTCCTGATGTTATTGCCGGATATGTAAATTTTATATAACCTTTTGTTGTCTTGTGTTGTGGGGCACAAAACATTTCTCCACCAGGCATATTTTCTTTTCCGTCATCTATGATCATAGGTCTATTTTTTATTGAGAAAGTTAAATCTGTATCTGATGATAGGATTCTTATTTGACTGGCTTTTTTGAAGTAAGAAGCCCATTTTTGGTATTTTTTAAATTCTCTTTTCCAATCTTGAATGATTGCATTGAATAGGAAATTTTGGTATTCTTGTAATGACATTTCTGCGTCTTGAGCTAGTGCTGATGATGGGTAATCTGTTGTAACTCTTTTTATTTTTTTGGAGTTTACAATATAATCTGAAATTGGATTTACTGTTTTGTTTCTTAATACTATCTTTAGCGGATTTATTGATGTTAGTTCTTTTGTGTTTTCTGGTGATGAAATTGAGATGTATGCATTACTTTGTTTTACTTCTTGAAATGTGATTTTTGGGAAATATTTAAGTTGTTTGTTTGAAGTATATTTATAGTAAGTATAACTCATTTGAGGCAGAGAGATTTTTGTTGTTGGGTAGGCTCCTAATTGAATAGCTTGTTTGTATAATTCTATGATCAATGGTTGTGCATTTGAGTCTGCTGATATAATTACTTTTTCATTTGGTTTTAGATTTACTGAATGTGAAAGTAGGATAGATGCAAATTTTTTAATTTTTGAATTTGACATGGTATTTGAAAGATTTGTTTTTATTTAAATTTAACTGTAGAAAATGAGAAATATTTAAATAGTTGTTAGATTTTTATTGAATAAGAGGTGGTTTTATGGCTAAGAAGAGTAATCAAAATTTGTTAATAGCTGCAGTTGTTTTAGTGGTTGCTGTTGCAATTTTTATGAATTCTGGAATTACAGGAGAGGTGACAAAATGTAATGCTGAAGCAAGAGTTTTTGTTAGTCCTTTAGAAGTTCCTGCAGGATATTATATAACAATAGGTGTTGAACCTGGTCCTGATGGTGCAAAGGCTTCTGCTAAGGTGATTAACAGTGATGATAGTGTTGTTGGTTTAACTGCTCCACGACATGCTACAAGAATTTATTGGGATAAACAGGAATGGACTTATAAAACTGGTGGTGATTGGAACACAGGAGTTTATAGAATAAGAGTTGATGATAAAAATGATTGCAGTGCTTATGGGTATTTTAAAATAGTGTAGATTTAAAAACCTATTTTTTTCTTTTATTTTAATGGAAATTTTTAAGGTTAAAAGCAGTTTAGGAAGTTTAGGAAAGGAATGTAGTGAGGAAGCTCCTGATTTGATATTGAATGAATTAGGAATGGAAGGGAAGGAGATTAAAATTAATAAGGATAATGTAGAAGAGACTAATAAAAATATTTATAATGTTGTTAAGAAAATTAAAAAAGGAATTTTAATTGGTGGTGATCATAGTATTACTTATCCTAGTTTTAAAGCTTTTAGTGAAATATATAAAGATGGGTGTTTGGTTATTTTTGATGCCCATGTTGATTGTGCTAATAATTTTAAACCAGCCACACATGAGGATTTTTTGAGGGTTATTTTAGAAGAGAAGTTAATAAAGGATGAAGATGTTTATTTGATTGGTGTTAGAAAAATTTATGATGTTGAGAAGACATTTTTGGAAAAAAGGAAAATTAATTTTGTTGATAATGTTAATGGAATAAAAAGTGAAAATATTTATTTGAGTTTAGATATAGATGTTATTAATACTAATGAAGCACCTGGTGTTATTTATAGAGTTAAAGGTGGTTTAAGTGAGGTTAAATTAAAGACAATGTTAAATAAAATAAAGGACAGGGTAAAAATGATGGATTTGGTTGAGGTTGTTCCTAAGAAAGATAAAGATAATAAAACAGTTAAATTAGCAGCTAGATTGGTAGGTGAAATGTTATGAGAGCTTTTATTATGATTGATTTACCAAAAGATATTAAGGATTATCTGTTTAATCTAAGAGAGAAAATTGGGGATGATGCTAAGATCAGGTGGGTTGGAAAAAAATTAATACATCAGACAGTTAAGTTTTTAGGTGACGTTGATAATGAGAAGCTTGAGATGGTTAAAGAAAAATTAAATGAGGTTAAATTTGAAAGTTTTGAGGTTAGTTTGAGTGAGGTTGGTTATTTTCCAACTCAGAAAGATATAAGAGTCTTATGGGTTGGTTTGGAACCCGTGAATAAAATTATTGAATTGCAACATGATATTGATATGAAATTAAGTGATTTGTTTAAGAGAGACAATAGATTTGAAGCACATATAACTATTGGAAGAGTAAAGAATGTTAAGAATAAAGAGAGATTTTTGAAGAGTTTAGAAAGTTTGGAGATTAATAAGTTTAAGTTTAGAGTTGATAATTTTAAATTAGTGAAAAGTGTTTTGAGTAAAGATGGACCAAGGTATTTTGTAATTGAAGAGTATAATGGAGTATAGAAATATTTATTAATCTGGAACTATCTGTTTTATTTTTTAATGGCAAAATTAAGTGTTAATGATTCTATTGAAGCTTTTGTTGATTGTGTATATGATGCTGTTTGTTATGTGAAGGATTCTTATCTTGATGCTAATTACCTTACTAAATCTACAACATTAATTAATCCATCGATTGGATATGCTGATCCACCATCGATTGGATATGCTGATCCATTATACTGTTCACTTCTAAGTCCTGCTGTTGATTTTTTTTCTTGCGGTGGGGAACATGAGTATGTTAAACCTGAGTTAGCACAATTATTCAGGAATGTGGTTTTGGATGAATGTATTAGATTTAGAAAGGAAGACAGTTTAGAGGATAGAACTACTTTTAGGGATTCTCTTTGGGAAAGATTAGGTTGTTATTGTTTCATAAGAACTTTGTTAAAAGATTCTAGTCAGAGTAAGGAGAGTCAATTACTTCTAGAATTTTCTTAGCTTTTTTTGGACCTATTTTTGGGATTTTTTGTAGTTTTTCTTCTTTTGTGTTTATTATTTTTTTAACTGTCTTGAAATTTTTTAGTAATGATTTTGCTATG
>Ga0209541_10004033_pt1 | contig 26391 bp, 23 predicted proteins | sample RifCSPlowO2_01_FD_184027 | JGI IMG/M metagenome (GOLD analysis project Ga0209541, IMG submission 184027) | Groundwater microbial communities from Rifle, Colorado - Rifle CSP2_plank lowO2_0.1 (SPAdes) (version 2) | ecosystem: Environmental > Aquatic > Deep subsurface > Groundwater | place... | reverse complement strand
CATTAGCATTCCTGCCCCTTATGGTATTCCCAAACCTTAAAGACAAACACTCAAAAGATTCTATGTTCACTCCATGTGAATATATGGCTTATCAAAAAAAACAAGGAAAATATCCAAAGTTTAAACCACCAATCGGAGTAATCTTTTGCTACGAAAGAAGTTTAATGGAACATATCTTAGAGAATCACAAAACTACAAAAGTTGAAGGGTTTCATCGTGAATTGTATTTACTTGATGAAACAAAGGGAAAAGTTGCTGTCATAGGTAAATTTGGAATCGGTTCACCAGCTGTTGTTGTATTATTTGAAGAACTGATTGCTTTTGGTGTCAAAAAATTTATCTCAGTTGGAACAGCAGGAACTTTACAAAAAGAGATCAAAATTGGGAGTTTGATGGTTTGTGAAAAAGCAATCAGAGATGAAGGAACATCTCATCATTATCTTAAATATTCTAAATATGCCTACGCTTCCAAGAGATTAACCAAAAAGATAATGGAATCTCTTGAAAAATTAAAACAAAAATATTTTGTTGGAACGAGTTGGACAATTGATGCTCCTTACAGGGAAACTATTGCTGAAGCAAAACAATATCAAAAAGAAGGTGTTGCAACTGTTGAAATGGAAGCTTCGGCATTATTTGCTGTTGCTCAATACAGAAATGTTGAACTTGGAGCAATATTTACAATTAGTGATTCTCTTGCAGAATTAGAATGGAAACCAAAATTCCATTTGAAGAAAACAAAGAAAGGTTTAGAAATTCTTTACAAAGTTGCAATTGATGTTTTACAGAATCATTAATTATTTGCTGGATGGATCTTTCTATCTTACTGGAGCATATACAATACTAATGTTACTTAACAACTTCTTCTATAGCTCTTTTCTTCAAATATGCTGAAGCTATCTGTAAAAATTCAATTTCTTTTTCTTGAGGTATTAAGGAACCTGCTGCCTGAGGATGACCTCCAGCTTCATATCCGATTCTTTTTGTAATTTCATTAAGAATTTCTTTAGCATTAACATCAGCATTACCTACACACCTTACTGAGATTTTGGTATTATCATCCAAAGTATGGGCTAAGCCAATAATTAATGCTCCTTCTTTATAGACGCCTGATCTTGAGATGATTGAGCATAATGTTCCAATTAGTGTGTCTCTCATATGATCCTCTGCATTAATTAAAATAAAGGATTCTTCTTCTTGAATGCAAGGATTTTTCCTATTGGAATGGAACCAGTTTAAAGCTGTAATTATCTCTAATTTATACGAGACTAAAAGTTCTATGGCTTTTTGTTTTAAATTGGAATCATTTAAGCAAGTTCCTATTCCTAGGGAAGGTTTATTCATTCTTCCACAGCAATTCAATAAGGTACTAAACTCTTTGAGATCTTTTGTAGGAAGCTCGTCTTCTTCATCTTTAACAAGATAAGAATTTCCAAAAATATCTTCGGGATTTTGCTCTGAACCTAGTCTTCTTAAGATAATTGCTGTAATTAATTTCTTTACTTCCTCTGGAGACAATTGTATTAATTTTCTGTATTTTCCATTTTCCCTTAAAGGAATTCCTGTCTCTTCTAAGAAACGCATGGATTGTGCTTCACTTCCTGTAACACCGGGAATATAGGGGTCATAACTATACTCTAAAATTTTATGCAATGGTCTTGTCTGAGCTCCAAACATCCTTAAACCATTTTTTATTTCTAGGTTTGTAGCATCTTTTAGGATTTCAGCATTTAAGCCTGAGAAGCCTTTATTTTCCTGCATATCTCCTATGGCTCCTAGGATAGCTAGGTGAGCATTCTCTTTATTCAGTGGATTCAAAGCTTTTGCAAATAAGTAAGAAACACCTGCACCTGAGATATCTTGGCCACTTAAATCAAAGAGCAAGGGATTGATATGAAACTCAATCGTGGCTTCTTGGATTTGATGATGGTCTAAGACATAAACAGTTTTTTCTTTTAGTATATTAGAGATTTTAGAGAGATTTCCAGATCCAAGATCTAAAAACATGACAATGGGATAGGATTCCTTTGCTAATCTTTGTAGTAAAGAATCAGCAATCTGCTTCACAACTGTTAAAACAAAAATCTTTCCTTCTCTTTTCAAAGCTTTGGTCATAATTGCTGCACTGGTTAAGCCATCACTATCTAAATGCGTAATGACATGAATAGGCCCTTCTTCCTTTTTCAGAGAAGAGGCAGCTTTCATTACTGCATCAAAAAATGCTTGAGCCATGAGCATTATTTCACGATTAACTTAATATTTGCTTTATCAAATTTCCAATCGGGAGAAAGTACTTTTGTTCTTTTGTAATATTTTACCAAGCGATTAATCTTTGATTCGGTAATTTGAATGCCTCTCTTTGCAGTCATATCCTTCCTATTTTGTTCTAAGTGTTTCATCAATTCAATATCTTTCTTGATTAAAGAGATAAGATCTTCTGGAAGTTCAGGAGCTAGTTTATTTTCCTTGAGAATTTGTGTAATGGTCTTATCTGTTACAGCTTTAGTTTCTGGAATTCCATAGGAATCTCTTAAGATTAGACCTATCTGACTTGGTGATCTTGTTGTTTTTGCAGTCTTGATCACTAAAGTTTCAATCTCTTTAGGAGTATATCGAATCCAGGTATGCTTTATTTTTATGGCTGGCTTTTTACTTCCAGATTTTCCCCGTTTCCCTGAGTACATTCGCGCCATTTGTTGTATAGAATAAGCCGTGATTCTATTGGCATAAGCAAGCAGATACCGACTTATCCTAGGATAACAATTTTGGGGTTGTTTATAAAGCTTTTTGTTCTTCAAAGTAAAGCTGATGTAAAAGCTCTAGAGTTTTTTGAACATCTTTTTCCTCAACTAGAAACGTGATATTTACCTGAGATGCTCCTTGTGAGATTAGGTCTACTCGAATTTTGTGTTTTGCAAGCAGAGAAAACGTATCTCCCGGGACTTCTAATGCTTCTCTCATTCCTTCTCCGACAATGCAGATAATGGCTTGGTCAGGCCAAACATTTATGGTCCCAAGTTCTTCTAATTCTTTTTTTATTTCTTCAAGATATTGTGCATTGTCAATCGTAAGAGAAACACTTACTTCCGAAGTTGCGATGACATCGATGCTTTTTTTGTAGTGATTGAAGATTGAGAAAATTTTTGAAAGAAATCCATAAGCTCCTAACATTCTCGTAGAGTGGATATCTATTAACATAACATCTTTTTTTACTGCAATGGCTTTTACTTTAAATGATTGAGAATTTCGTTCTTTTGTAATGATAGTCCCTTGGTTCTTAGGATTAAAAGAATTTAATATTCTTACTGGAATGTTTTTTTGCATTGCAGGCAACATTGTTTTAGGATGTAATACTTTTGCCCCGAAATATGCTAGTTCAGCAGCTTCTGCAAATGAGACTTCAGGGATTGTTTTTGCTTGAGGAATCAGTTTTGGATCTGTCGATAAGATGCCATCAACATCAGTCCATATTTGGATTTCTTCTGCGTCAATAGCATTTCCGATTATGGCTGCTGAATAATCTGATCCTCCCCTTCCTAATGTTGTAGTTTTTCCTTCTTTGGTTTTTCCAATAAATCCAGTAATAATAGGGATATAAGAAAGCAATGCTATCTTTTTTTGTATTTCTTCAAAAGCTTCTTTTAGAGGTTCTGCATTTCCAAAATCTTTTGTTGTTACTAAACCAAGATCCCATGCATTGATGGCTTTTGCTTCTACTCCTTTTTGAAGCAACGTTGTAGCAACAATCTTCGATGATAATTGTTCGCCAAAGGATTGAATATAATCTAACGTTTCAAGTGAAGTTTTTCCTTTAACTTTTTCTATAATTTCCAGCAAATTTTTAAAATCTTCATCAAGAAGTGTAATAGGAAAGTCCAATTCCTTAAGAATGGTTATATGGATCTTTTTTATGTCCTGGAAAATGTCATTTTCTTGTCTTTCAGAAGCTGCATGTGCTAAACGAATTAACTTATCGGTAATCTTTGCTACTGCTGAAACTATAACGATAGGTTTTTTATACACATAAGATTGAATTATTTCTGCAACATTCTCGATGTTCTGTGCATTCCCAACGGAAGTCCCTCCAAATTTCATCACAATCATGTTCTTGGTATCTGAATGTTTTTTAATACATCTTTGAGAGTTTCTCTTTTCCGTATGCAAAATGAATTTCCATTTTTTACAAGTACTTCTGCTGCCCGTGGCTTTCCATTATATTGGGAGCTCATTGCAAATCCATAGGCTCCTACATCAAAAATAGCTAAGATATCCCCTGGTTCAACTGCTGGAAAGAGTCTATCCTGAGCAAATTGATCTGTATTTTCACAGATAGGACCTACAATGTTTACTCTTCCTTGTGGTTTTGCATCCATCTTATTCGCAATGGAGACTTCATGATAGGCTCCATAGAGCATAGGCCTTATCAGGGTGTTCATGCCAGCATCTACTCCTACAAAGGTTTTCTTATCTCTTTTAATAGCATTTACTTTTGTAAGCAAAACCCCTGCATCTGCCAAGAGATATCTTCCTGGCTCAAGGTAAAGAAAGGGTTCTCCAAGAGCATAGTGATTGCATTGCTCTTCAAATACTGCACATACTCTTTTTGCCATATACTCGATATTGAGCTCTTTTTCATTCTGATAGGGAATGCCAAAACCGCCTCCAATATCTATGAAGTCGAAAGTAAAATCAAGTTTCTTCTTTATTTCCCCTGCAATATTAAACAACTTTTTTGTTATCTCTTCAAAATATTTTTCATCAAGGATGCATGAACCTGTCATCATATGTATACCAAAATGATTTACTCCTGCATTTTTTGCAAGAACATATGCTTCTAAAGCTTCTTGAGGAGAGATTCCAAATTTGGCATCAGAACCTCCAGTTATTAATCCTTTAAATCTTCCATTTCCAGCTCCTGGATTTATCCGTACAGAAAAAATCTTTGGGACTTCGAAAGAAAGGAGTCGTTTTACCTCCGAAAAATCACCAATATGCATCGTAATTTTATTTTTTAACATCCATTGTAACTCTTCATCTGATGGAAAAACTGCTGAACAGAGCATATGCTCTTTACTTATTCCAGATTTCAAAGCAATATGCATCTCTTCTGGATTAGAAATATCTGCTCCACAGCCTTCTTCTTTAAGAATGTGCATCAAAACAGGATTATTGTTTGCTTTCACAGCATAGAATACCATTGTCTTTTTGTAGTGTTTTTGAAATACCTGCATAATTCTTTTTGTGTTTTCTTGTATTCTTTGCTCATCATAGACATAGAGAGGAGTTCCATATCTTTTTACAAGTTCTAAAGCATTGCACTCTCCTATAAAGAGCATTCCATTTTTGTTTTCGAAATGTTTCATAGGTCTTTCGTAAGTGATTTTAGATAATCAAAACCTTGCTGCCAGAACTTTTCATCCATTGTTAATCCGGCTTTCTTGAGGATATTTCTAGGAGCATCATTTGAGCCAGAGGAAAAGATTGTAATGATTTCATTTTTAAATCTTTGATTTTTCTGGTATTGCTCGTATAAGCTAAAAGCTAATAACATTCCAAAGCCATAGGCGTAACAGTAGAAAGGAGTATGAAAGAAATGAGAGATGTATAATCTTTCATTCTGGAATATCTCGGGAACTTCAACACTTGACCCAAAGTGCTCTTTGAGTTGCTGTAAGTATAATTTATCTATTTCTTCACTGGTTTTTCCTTGCATTATCTGATCGTGCGCCTCTTTTTCAAACAACACAAATTGAAACTGTCTTGCTATAGTTGCATATGCATCATCCATCTGTTCAAAGGTTAACTCTTTTTTTAGCTCTGGATTCTTTTTCTTTAGTGATTCGATTAAGAGCGTTTCAGCAAACGTTGAAGCTGATTCTGCCAAAGGTAATACTGGATGTGTTTGGAAGTATGAGTTTTTGTAAGAAAGGATATCATGAATTCCGTGACCGAGTTCATGAGCGAGAGTATGGAGTGATTTCAGATCTCTAGTAAAGCTCATCATGATATAAGGTAAAACATCAGGAGTTACTGCATAACAAAAAGCTCCGCTTCTTTTTTTTTGCGTAATTTCTGTATCAATATGATTTTTTAAAATCAAAGCAGCATTCTTCTCAAATTCTGGAAAGGGTTTAAAGGCTTCTAAGACTAAGGATTGAGCTTCCTCATAGGTGTATTTTTCATTTGTAGTTTTTAGGGGTGCATAGATATCATAGCGTGTTAATTTATGATTCAATTGTTTTGCTTTGTGCTTGAAATAATTTTGGAAGATAGGAAGATTTTTCTTAAATACTTTCAAGAGAATTTCCACATCTTCATCTTCGAGATCATTACTCAGATTTCTGACATTGATAGGAGAGGTATATGTTCTTAGGTCTGCTTCATTCTTCCAGTCATGGACGATGTTTTGATATGCAAGCGTAATTGGAGTTCTGTATTTTTTGTACATAATCAATAAAGTATTATAGGCTAATTTCCTTATTTTAGGATCCGGATCTCGAACATACTTCATTAATTGCTCTTGTTTTATTTGTTTTCCCTGAAAATCAAAAAGAAATTCTGTTGTTAAAGCATCATAGACTTGATTAAGAGCTTGCACTCCCGAGATGTCTTTGATATTTATTACTTTTTCAACTTCTTCTGTTAACCAGTACTTCTTGAAAAAACGTGCTCGTTCTAAATAATGACGATGCTCGGGAAGTGCTTTGATAATGCGTTGTGCATTTGCTTCATCAAATTCTTTGAATCCTAAACTCAGAAAGAGTGTTTGGTTTCCAATTTCTGTGCCGAGCTGATTCATCTGAAGTTCCATTGCTTGCGCTTTTGTATTTGCAACATCTTTCGCAAGTATAAGATGGATATATGAACTTATTTTTGAAAATTGTTTACTGAGTTCTTCTTTTTCTTTGAGGATTTTCTTAAATAGTTCAGCAGATATCGTTGGGACATATTGATTACGATAAGCAACAAGATGCTCTGCTTTCTTCTTTAAAACATCTTTTTCTTTTTCAAAATTCTTTTCCTGCATGAGCTCTTGCAAATTCCAGGTTGCCATGCACTTAAAAAAAGGTTTTCCTTTAAAAACATATGGATAGCCCTGGGAGGATTCGAACCTCCGTCACAGCCTCCAAAGGGCCGTATCCCAAGTCTTTTTTTTAAAAAATTTGACCGCTAGACTACAGGGCTATGGTATTTTTTACATCAAAGTTTGTTTAAATGTTTTTTCTTTTGATTTATCTCATTTTTTGAGCTTTTTAGGGATGTTTTTGCGTAAGTTTTATAAAGGAGTGGCGTGCACAATGCACACTCTTTAATGGAGGTAACAATGAAAGATGTATATGAACAAATGATGGCAAGACAGCAAACGTGGTACGGACCTAGTACGGAAGTATCTCGAGATGCAGATACTGCAAGATACACCGATATAATTGGAACAAGTGTTGATGTGAGAAGAGCTGATCAAATTGGTTGGTTTTCGGAAAGATCAGACTTACTAGATGTTTTAAGGGAGAACGGGTTTTAGTACTTGTATCTTCCTCTTTTTTCTACTTTTTCTAGGCGCTTGATAACCTCAGAAAAATTTTTACTCTTCTGATAGCCTTCTAGAACAGAGATAAAAGCTTTTTCAGCAACTTTGTAGTGTTTAGCTTCTAGAGCTTGCTTTAAAACATGCAAATCCACAGCTTTATCCTCAACTTTAGGAGAGATAAATCCTAAGCCAAAATCAATAAAATGGATTTTATTCTTACTGAGAATCATATTGCTTGTTGTTAAGTCGCCATGGATAATATCTGCATCATGCAACTTTGCAACATTCTCGCCCATTTCTTTACATAGGGATTCTGTATTTTGTTCTAAGCAATCTCTTATTAAAATTCCGTCTAAATATTCGATTTCTATCTTCATAGCTATTTCATCTTTCTTGAGAAGCTTTGCAACAGGAATCACTGCTTGTGCCTTTTCAATTAAAGATGCCTCTCTTCTTGTTGCATATTTCCTTTTCATAAAGTCTATTTCTGGATGCCTATACTTCTTGACAATTCTTTCTTTTACTACAACATTATTTTCTTTATAGAGGATAGCTTCTGCCCCTCGATTGAGAATTTTCATTAACGCATCCCTGGGAATTTTCCTTTAAACTTCTTCATTAATTTATTAATATCTCCTGTTTCTGCACCCTTCATCACTTTTGCTAGTTTTTTGGCTTGCTTATACTGCTTGATTAATTCTCTTACTTCGGCTATGGAAGAGCCAGAGCCTTTTGCAACTCTTTCTATTCTTGTTCTTGTCAAAGTTTCGGGATCTTCTAATTCTTCTTTTGTCATAGAAGAGAGAATATGTTTCCACTTCTTGAGTTTTCCTTCCTGCACATTAATCATTTCTTTAGGAATTTCTACATTGCCCATTCCTGGAATTAAATCCATGACCTTGCTTAATGGTCCCATCTTCTGCATGGCCTGCAATTGTTCATATAAATCTAAGAAATTAAAATCTCCTTTGAGGAATCTTTTTCCTAAATCTTCTGCTTTGTCAGCATCAATGGCTTCTTCTGCTTTTTCCAGGAGAGTCTTTAAGTCTCCCATGCCTAAAATTCTAGAGACAAATCTTTCGGGATCAAATTCCTCTAAATCATCAACTTTTTCTCCGACTCCTATAAATTTGATGGGTGCTTGCGTAATAGAACAAGCGGAAATCGCACCACCTGCTTTTGCAGTACCATCTAATTTTGTGATAAGCACTCCTGTAATGTTGACTGCATCATGAAAGGCAGTTGCTTGTTTTTGCGCTGCCTGACCAATGTCAGCTGAAAGAACTAACAATCTTTCATCGGGTTGAATGGTTTTGTTTAATTTTGTGATTTCATCAATTAAATCTTTAGAAAGCGCATCTCTTCCTGCTGTGTCAATAAGAAGAATATCATATTTTGAGTATTCTTTTTCAAATTCTTTGTAGATTTTAGAAGGGTCTTTTTCTTTTTTAACAAAAACAGGAATTGGAATTTGTTTACAGACTTGCTCTAATTGTTCTAAGGCTGCTGGTCTATGGACATCTAATCCTAGGGCTGCAACTTTATACCCTCTTTTAGAGTAGTATTTTGCAATCTTTCCTATAGAGGTAGTGTTATGTACAATGATGTTATTTGCGATGAAACTATGATTTTCTTCCATAGTAAGGTCATAAACATATTCTGGTTTTTCAATGGGACAAATATCTTTTACCCCTATCCAACAAACATCTGACTCTGCTAGGGAAATGAGATAAGGCAACCAAGAAGTACTAACATTTTTTTGTAGCAACATTTCACCTTTTTTTGTTAACGTTAACGATTTTGTGATAAACCCCCCCTGATTGTAATAAGAAAGAAATGAGTTTATCACGGGAGTTGAGTATTGTGACCTTAGTTCTATCTTATGCTTAAGATTATTCAAAAAAGCGTAATGGCTTCCCTTTTTCTTTTTAAGATAAAGGTCATTTATTTTATAAAGGCTCTCCCTTGAAATTATTCCAAACGTTTCATATCTTCCATAGCTCGTACATACATTCTGCAATTCTCCAACTGAAAATCCATTTGACGTTCTTATTTCTTCTAAATAATGAGAAAGAGGGATTAAATCTTGTTTTCCACACCCTTGTTTAATTCCAATTTGTTGATATGTTGCTGCTTTTTTTTGTTTGCGTTGTATTAAAAAACCTATTTTTTCAGCATATTTCTCAGCATATCTTGAGCGAATACTTAGCCTCCAGTACGGAATTTCTTTTACGAATTTTTTAGAAATACTTGAAAGAATTCCCAACTTTAACAATAATGTACTGACATCCTTTATTAAAAAAGAACTCTCTGATGTAACTTCAATTTGTCTTGTTTGATTAGAAGGATAAGCTTCACAATCAAAATATGCTCTAATGAAAGCAATAGCACACAAAGAATTTTCTTTCATGATTTGAAGAGGAACTCTTAACTGCTTACCTTTTTTTCCAATAGGGATGTTAAAAACTACATTCAAAATTTGCACTAATGTTGTTGAACCCAAACTTATTCTGTACAGTTTTTTTGCTCTTTTATCCCTCCTTAAAACAGGCTTAATACTAAATAACTGATGTGAAAGGCTGACTATTCTATCAATAACTTCTCTGTCTTCATTAAATATCATTACAATGTTTCTTTCAAGATGTCCATCACCGATTACGTAACCTAGGAACTCTGCTAAATCTGAGGTCATGTACTCCGGGAAGGATATGAAGTTATTCGCTTTTTTTAATTTAAGTTTATGGCCATTTAATTCTGTTAGGAACTCTATTGGAACAATCCCTTGCTTGATATTTTGTGTGAACTTACAGTAATTTTGGGCATGTTTAAGATTTTCATGAATTTTTAACTTTGTGGATGGCATGGTTAAGAATAATTTTTTAGATTCTTCTGTTCCAAGAAGAACTGAAAAATCTAATTTTTTTATGGCATCAAACAGATTTATTTTAGATGGTTTTTGATTGTAGATTCTAGGAATTGCAACAAAATCGTCTAAAGAGAGTTCATCTGCTTTAATCTGCTTTAATTCTCCTTTTCTTAATGCAAAAAAAGGGTGTTCTGGAGTAACTTTTACGGAAAAATCATTCCCATTGTCCAAAAATATTTCCAAAAGATCTTTTCCTTTTAATCTCCAAAGATGGGTAGCTTTTTTATTTTCAATTTTAAGAGTCTTAGGGTTGAATGATGGGATAAAAAGTTCCCGAGGAGTTATATCGATTATCTCACCATCTTCTAGTTGTTCTTTTTCGATAGAGTCATATCTTTGATACAGCTTTTCAGCGGAAATCATTTCTCCAGTACTAAGTAGGATTTCACTTTCAGGGTGAACACATTTACCTGATCCGAAAAGTCCTACCGTCATGATTTTGAAAGGTTTCTTTTTCTCGATGATAATTCCTTTTTTCTCTTTTCCTAAGAATTGCACTAAAGATTCATAGACAATTTTAATGACATACTCTTTCTGAGAAATACCTCTTGGTGGTTTTTCTTCTAACGCTCGTTTCTTGATTGTTTTTGAGATTTCAAATACTAATTGAACATTGACATCTGCATGCAGCAAAGCCCTTTGGATATCTTTGACAATTTCATCCATGAGCTTTTCATCAATAAATAAAGCTGAAGCTATCTTCTTCAGTGTAGCTTTGAGGCTTTCACTTAACTTGTCTAAAACCATAGAAAAAGAGGCTCATTTATGATTTATAAATACTTTGTTGATGGATTTTTTGTTAGAATTCTATTGGATAAGGTATGGTATTTGTGTTAATGGTTTCTTGTAGTATTTGAAAGTTTTTCCTTCTTAACCTATATGTATTTGCCCATTGTGCATATCCACACCATCCTTTTACTCTTTGCATCAATTCAATATCTGAAATAGCTTCTTTTTCATACAAAACAAGGTTTTCCGAAAAATTTCTTTCAAATTTCTTTCTGTTGCTCTTTCTCAAGATTTTATAATGATAAAAGATGACATACCCTAATAGGGTGATTCCGTTGCGCAAAGGAATGATTTTTGATTTAGATGGATGAAGCTCTAATTGCAAATTATCTTTTAAGAACATATTTATTTTTTCTTTGTACACAGAAAGTGTCTTTTTTTCTTGATGCAAGATAACAAAATCATCAACATACCTCATGTAGTATTTTGCTTTGAGTACATGCTTTACAAAATAATCTAATTCATTCAAATAGACATTGGCAAAGAATTGTGAGGTTAAATTTCCTAGAGGCATTCCTTTTCCTGCGAAAGAATTTTCAAAGTTATGAAGAATTTTTTGAATTAGCCAAAGCACTTGTCTATCTTGAATCTTTTTTTGAAGAATAGTGAGAAGAGTGTTATGATCAACTGTATCAAAATAATGCCAGATATCTGCTTTTAAGCAATATCCTTGCACATGATTATTATTTGATGCATTTTTGACCTTTTGACCGTTTTTTGTTATTTTCCTCTTCCAAAAATCAAAGCGTTGAACCGCTTTATGCGTTCCTTTTTCTTTTCTGCTTGCGTAAGAATCATAGATGAAGATCCTTTCATAAATGGGTTCTAAGATATTAACTAAAGCAGGATAAACAACTCTGTCACGAAATGCAGAAGCGTGAATAACTCTTGTTTTTGGGTCTCGAATGGTAAATCTTTTGAGTGTTCTTGGAGCATAGGTTTGTGTTGTAAGCTCTGTATGCAGAAGCTGAAGTTCATTATTTAGATTTTCTTCAAAGTTTTTAACATAGTCTACATGTGTTTTTCCTTTTTTTGCTTTCTTAAATGCGAGATCTAAATTAGAAAGAGAACACATATCCTTGTAAAGATGTTTATATGTTTTCATGTGTCCTATTTTTCTTGGGTTATTCCGAGCGTAGCAATCTCGTCTCTTAAGAGATTTCGAGTTCTGCGGATTCCTGTTGCAGTTAAGGTTAGTCCTGTCTGCATTAGCGTTGAACCTCGCGACAGCTGTAGCAGATTCATGAAGTTTCACCATAACGTGAGAGTTCATTCAAAACTTTCCCAAGGTTTTTCATTACTACTAGCTTTTGTTATTGTAGTTTATGGCTTTCATGGTTTAATTGCCAGCACTATGAACCTGCATGTAGCCCAAGGAATTTTCTTTCATTAAACTGAAGTAGGAACTTTCAGTCTTCTAGATAAATTCTAGGACAAAAGTCAGATTATTTTATTTGATTTAAAGATATTCGTGATTGAACATAGAGAAAGAAGTTCCATGTGCAGTATTACCTTCCTAATTTCGCGGCGCGTACCCCGAGCGTAGCATTCGAGCACTGCGGATTCCTGTCGCAGTCAAGGTAAGTCCAGTCAGCACTAGCGAAGAACCTCGCGACAGCACCCACTCTTGGATACCAATAATGAAGATTACCTGAACGTACATTTTTTGGAGGTAATCCTTGCGTATTTGCTCTTGCTAGCCAATCATCGAAATCTATCTGCTTGTCTTTCATAAGGCAGTCTTCTAAAGGAGCTTCTATTTGTGTTATAGAACCATCTGCTTGCAGAACATGGTATTTTACATAAAAGTTACTTCCGTTTTTGACATACGCATGATCAAGCCATTCCGCTCTCCAAGGAGCTCTTTGAGAAGTAATATCATCAAGAATAGATTCTTGCTTATTCCTTTCTAAAGGAGTATTAGAGCCATCGCAAGCGGTGCCTGTCTTGAGAAGAGTTAGGAAATCTACGAATTGTCTTGGAGTAAGCATATACTCTCTTTGCTGATGCAAAGCAGTAGTTGCTTGATTCCAGTCTTCGCTGAGATGAGTTCTTTTGGTAGCAACAAGGAGATTAGGATAAGTGTAAGAGCCATGTGTTCTTCCTGCTAAGAGGATATAATTTTCTGGATGTGTGAGATTTGGAGAGACTATATGAGTAGTAGGTTCTGTATCTGGAGCATCTTTTTGCTCTCCTAATCGAGCTTGCTTCTCATGATATGCTCTAATGATATCAATTGCTGTTCTCTTTCCTGTTATTATTCTTGAGGTCATTTTTCTCCCTTATAATATTTTGCTGCAACGTCAATCATTAATCTTGTGAGGTCTTCATTTCCTGTTACATACTGCACAGGAATTCCCCATTTTTCTAAATCTTTTGTAAATTCATTTTTTTGACCAATATGAATATAGACATAATCATTTCCTTGCACTACTTGCTGGAATTGCTCTCTAACACTCCCCCATCCAGAGATATCTCCATCGGAAACTGAAATCATGAAACATTTTTCGCGCAAAGCATCTTGTAAGATCTTTAGATTTAAGGTAGTGCCTCCTGAAGGTTTTCTTAAGAGAGCTCTTCTTTCTGCTTCGCTTCTAAATCTTTGTCTTCCCGTTGTTGTTGTCTCTCCTGAAAAGACTATGGATTCACATTGCACATAAGGGGCTATTCCTTGTCTTTCCAAGAAATTATCAATTCCATATAGTCCTTGCAATGCGTAATGATATTTACTGTTATCTCCCCAGGGGATGCAAGAGGTATCTCCTATGTTTTCATCTTCATTCGGAGAGAGAGCCATAGAACCGGAAGTATCTAATAGTGTAACTTTCAATTTTGGAAAATCTCTTGGATGTACTTTATAAGTAACCGGATGATTAATAGTATGCCTTGAAACTTTTAATGTAAGTTCTCCTTCTTCTGTAAATCCTATGCCTTTGATTTTCTGACCACTCCGTAATCCTTCATCACTTATGTTTTCTCTTCCAAAATGGACAATAGGAATTGTGGTAGCTTCTGTAAAAGAGGTTGTTTTAACTGGAATGGCTCTCGAAATTTTCCTGTATAGTGCATCTAACTGCAATAGTGGATCTGTATGCGCACTTAACCCTGTTCCTGCCTTATATCTTCCAAATACGAGCTCTTCTTGCGTTTGGGGTAGTTTCATTTGTTTATCCCAAGTGGTTTCATCAGAGCTACCAAAGCAGAGCCGCATTTTTTTCTGATCATCAAGAAGATCGGCAGTTGCATATGCAAATTGATAAGCGAGGTGTTCCCAGTGTGCTTGATTAAAAAGTTGAGCAAATGGTCTTTCTCTTTCAAAAAGTCTCAGCAAGGTACTTGTTCTTAGTGTTGATTTCAGCACTTGTTTATATTGCGCAATAGCTTTTGCAATTTCGGGCGTATTTGCAAAAAATCTTCTTAAGAGTGTTGCATCTTCTGATGCTCCCCAGAGTGTGAGATTTAGTTTTACAAATGCTTCATAGAATGCTTGGAATTTTCCTTGATTCTCTATTGCTTCATTATTCCAAAAAAGAATTTGACCTGAATGCCTTGTGTGTTTTCTTGCATTTACATTGTCTATGACATCTTCGAAGGCATTTGTTACATATGCTTCAAGGCCTTGTTTTCCTTTTTCTTGCAAAGCCCTTGTAACTCCGTTTAAAATTTGATCGTGATACTGGATTGTGAAAGGACAGCCTAATTGAGTATTTATGGGAAGCTCTCTATGTCCGCATCCATGATATAGTAAATCGGTTGCTACAGCTTCAACAGGATCTTGAATTCTTAGCTTTCTGAGATAGGCTTTTGTTTCTTCATCGGGAGCTAAATTTAAACCTTTTTTAATTTGGATGACAATTTCATCCCAGGTATGAGTAATATGTTCAGAGATTCCTTTTCCTTCTCTTGGTCTTAGAAAATTAAGTCTGGTTCCTACTAATCCAATCTCATTCTTTTTCTGGTTTAGTTTTTCTTCTAGATTCATTGTCGATTATTTCCTATGGAAAAAATTCGTACCCCGAGCGTAGCATTCGAGTACTGCGGATACCTGTTGCAGTTAAGGTTAGTCCTGCCTGCATCAGCGTCGAACCTCGCGACACGCTCATCTATTTGAGGCGGTTTAGCATTTACTCTCCAAAGATACAAAGGAACGTTTGTTAACCAGTGATAGACATTTTGGATTTCTTGCATATCTTCTGTTCCTAAAAGGTCTTTAAACAATGCTGTCTCTCCTTGCAGAGTGCTCACTAAACCATCTGGGCCTGTGACATCTGCTTGCAAAGTAGATTGATTTGGCATGTTGTAATTATGAATGATTGTATCTTGACCTGAAGGTTGATACCCGATTCTTGTTAAAGTCGTGAGCCATTTAGCTTTCATCTGTTTATCGATAAAGGTTCTTGCTTGTTCTATTGCTTCTTGGTATTGAGGAGTATCTCTGTTTCTGTATAGGGTTGTGAAGAGTGCATGATAGAGAGGGAAATCTCCTACTCTGAAAGCATCATTCCTTTCTACTTCTTGAGAATATTGAACCCATTGGTCTTGGGTCCTAGATGCTCCATTGTCTAAAAGAGCTTTTGCTAAATCTACTCTGCATAAGGAACCTTGATACAAAACTCCTGTCATTGTGTAGTGATCTGTTTTGTCTTCCAAGGAAAAATCTGTTTGGATTAGTGGATTTGTATCTCTTGGAGCATCTTTTTGCTCTCCTAATCGAGCTTGCTTCTCATGATATGCTCTAATGATATCAATTGCTGTTCTCTTTCCTGTTATTATTCTTGAGGTCATGAGGTAACATCGGATTTCTTGTACTCTTTTTGAATTACTTCCAAAGTTGTAGGATCTTCAGAAGGGTTTCTTGCTAAACTCTCTATTGCTCTTCGCACTGGAAGCCATCTTCCTTCCTTCCCTAGTGGATTAATTTTATCTAAAAGAGTGCTTTCTTGCTCTCCGAACTGAGCATACGCAGTTGCTACTTCAATAGCTTCTTGTTTTTCATTCAGTTCTCTTCGAATACTTGCCATAACACCATTAAAGGCAGCATAGGCATCACCACTGCATTCTTGATTGACGTAGGTATCAGCCAAAACTCCTGAAAAGGGAACTGTAAATTGCAGTGCGTCTAGGAAAAAGTCTAAGCTTCTCTCACTTACATTATGACCTCGAGCTTCAGCAATCATTTCTAATGCTTGGCTTAAACCCATCGTTGCTAAGATAGCTCTCTTTGAAAGAGGCATAATCTTTGACTCATCCGTATCTTGCCTAATTCCTTGTCCGTTTGGCCAGTTTTGCGCAATTGCCTTTTTACTATGTCTTGCCGTCCCTTCAACATAGTCTAATCCTTTGTGGAAATAGGATCCCATTACAGGAAGGATTAAAGGCAATGGTCTTTCTCTAAAAGCTTGATTTAAATCAAGAATCTCCTCAAGACAATCTCCATCAGAGGTTGGATTGGATGCTCTTGGATCTTTCTTTGCCTGGAAAATAGCAGTATCATCTTCTTCTGTAGTGCAAAATTGAGGATCATCTAATTTTACAATCAGATGCATTCTATCTTTTAATGCCCTATCAATGTCTGAGATTCCTACGTAGGCACCATTTCCAATATTACCAGATGCGTATCCGACAGAGTATCCATTCTTTCCTAGACGCAGGATTTTTCCTTTGTGCACTAATTTACCGTCAAAGAAGTTGAAGAAGTAATTCATGACAATAGGTGGAGCCCTATTGAGTTCATCAACATAGTAGAGTGCCTTTCGGACATTCTCTGTAAGAGAAATAAGATCTTGATCTGTAAGAGAAGCATCAGTTTTAAGCCTTCCTAAATTAAGCTCTTTGAGAAGTTCTGATGGCTCAAAATCAGGTCTTCCTTCCATATAACAAAAACTTTCGCCAAACAAGCCAGCTAAATCGTTTGCTAATTCTGTTTTTCCTTCTCCTGTTGCGCCGATTAAATATACATTCAACCCTGCAATTAATGGAGCAGTTCTAAGAATATCCCTCATTGAGAATGGAATCCCTGCGATACTTATTTCTCGTGAATTTCGATAACTTCCTTGTCTAGAAATTTTTTCTATTGCTTCTTTAGATGATACCATCTTCCGCCTCCTTTACAATATTGATTTTTACTTCTACAATTGTTTTTGGTTTTAGCTCTGATTGCAAAAAACTTGGAATCACAATTACTGATTGAGTTCCATGTTTTGCAATTTTTTTTGTGATAATATATGTTTTTGTCATGTTTTGTGTATAAATTTACTACTTTTTAGTAGATTAACTTGTATATAAATGTTTTGTTCTTAATAAGTAGTATCTTATAATTTAAAGTGCTCATTAGGAAGAGAAAGATTTAAATAAAAGTACTAATTGTTAATTAGTATGATTTCCAAAGAGATCCTAAGGCAAGTTGTAATCAATCAAAAGAGAGAGATTAATTTTGCACTAGAAACCGTTGAAAGAGATGTATTAAAAGATATACTTCCGTGGATAGAGGATAATCGTGTTATCATCTTAACAGGAGTAAGAAGGTGTGGAAAATCAACCTTGTTAAAACAGTTAATGGTACGTACAAAACAGTGGAGCTATATCAATTTTGAAGATGAGCGGTTACTTGATTTTAGAGCTCAGGATTTTGAAATTCTTAATGAGGTATTCATTGAGGTCTATGGACCAACAAAAATTTATTTTTTTGATGAAATCCAAAATGTAGATAAATTTGAAACCTTTGTCAGGCGATTACAAGATGAAGGAAAAAAAATCATTATTACTGGATCTAATGCTGTTCTTCTCAGCAAAGAATTTGGGACAAGATTAACCGGAAGGTATAAAGCATTTGAGGTTTATCCCTTTTCATTTTCAGAGTATCTTACCTTTAAAAAAATAGAGACAAAAAAAGAGGAGTGGTATGATACAAACAAAAAAGTAGTATTGTTAAAAAATTTTGAAGAATACCTAGTAACTGGAGGCTTACCTGAATATATCAGAAATAAAGATAAAGAGTATGTTAGAACTGTATTTGAGAATATCCTTTACAAAGACATTATAACAAGATACTCAGTAAAGAGAGAGAGAATACTAAAAGAGTTAGTTAATATTCTTGCAACAAATGCGACTTCAAAAATAACATACAACTCCCTGAAGAAAACTCTGCATTTGTCCAATGCTATAACTGTAAAGGAATACATTTCTTATTTGAATAATTCATATCTCTTCTTTGAACTCTTAAAGATATCCCACTCAATAAAAGAACAGCTTGCAAGCCCCAGAAAAATATATTTAATAGATACTGCATTCCATCAAGTCTGTGGGTTAACATTCACACCCAACAAAGGAAGAAATTTTGAAAATGCTGCATTTATAGAGCTAAAAAGAAAAGGAAACGAAATTTATTATTACTCCAATAAGAAAGAATGTGATTTCGTGATAAAAAACGGAACAAAAATAACAACAGCTATTCAAGCTTGTTATTTTTTAGATGAGTCAAATAAGGAAAGAGAGGTTCAGGGTTTAATGGAAGCGATGCATACGTTCAAATTAAATGAAGGAATTATATTGACATTCGAACAGACAGATGAATTCAAAATTGATGGAAAAAAGATAACTATCATCCCTCTGCTTAAGTGGGCTTTAGAAAGAAATAGCTAATTCTTTATGTAGTACAACAAAAACTAGTTAAGGACATAAATAACGCATCCATGTTTATCTTATTCTTTGCATTATCCAGTCAAAAACTTCTGTTTTTTTGATTTAAGGTTATGCGTTTCTTTTGGCACTAACTAAACAGCAAGAGAGTTTTTGATTGTCAATCGAAACATGTAAATAACTTAGCCTTAAAGGGGCCGGTTTTCTTGTTTAGTAATTGTTTAGCTACTCTAAACCGAGACTAATTTTTGCTTCTTTTTGAATAAAAATTTTAAGAATTTCAGAAACGAAGGTTAAAATGAACTCCGTTTGAGAAAATGTATCGACCGAGCTAAACAATTACCTTGTTTAGAAAGTTTTAAATATTAGTTACCTATAAGGTAACTATATGACTATCGAAATTCCTCAGTACTGCTTAAGAGCATATGCCTTGTTGTTTTCAAAACATAGCACAAAAGAAGCATTCAGCCAGTCGGAGTTAGATTGGATAGTGTCTGAGAGTATGAAAAAGAAAATATTCTCCTTGTTGTTACAAAGAGGGTGGATACAAAAACAATCTAGGGAAACGTATACTTGTAGAGATCCTGTAGCAATAATACGAGGATTAATGGAATTCAGAGTTCCTGGAATCATGAAGGAAGCAAAAAAAGAGTATGCTTTCACCCATTTGTCTGCAGTAGAGATTTGGTCTGATTTTTCGTACGTGCAAAGAGGAATGGAAAAATCTCCTTATTTTATTAAAGTTTTAAGAAAGGATTTAAACTCTTGGAACACTTTTTTTAATGCTCATGAAATTCCTCATTATATCTCATCTGGCTCAACAATTGGAGAGTTTGTTATCTTAATTCCGGTAGACACCATCAATTATAAAGAAAAAAATGGCTTTAAAGTTGAGCCATTAAACGAAACGATTGCCTACGCAAAATCCAATGAGATTTATGCGTATGCATCAAACTATCTCGTTAAAAAATATGGGGTAAATGCATGATACAAAATTTGCTTTCTTTGCGAGAAGAAGAGATCTTCAAGACACTTAAGGCATTACAATATTGTAATTTTGTTACCATTGGCGGTTATGCTGTCAATGCTTATACCTTACCAAGATTCTCAGTAGATTGTGATATTGTAGTCAGAGATAAGGAAGAGTTACATAAGATAGAAAAGATATTACTCTCTCTAAATTATATCAAAAGACAATCAAGTTCAGAATTACCTTATTCGGGGGCTTTCTTAAGATATGAAAAAAGAATTGCAAATACATTTATAGTGAGTATAGATGTTTTAATCCAAACGATTTCTGACCGAGGAACTGAATCTACATTTTCAGCAGTATGGGTTTTTGAAAATTCAAGCATGAAAAAATTAAAAGGAAAAACCATTACAGAAGAGCTTAAAATCAGAATCATTCGTCTTGATGCGCTTCTTGTTATGAAAATTATTTCTTGTAGGTCATCAGACATCAGAGATGTGTTTATGATGCTCCCTTATGTCAAAGATAAAGCTTGGGTTAGATCAGAAGTTGATAAGAGATATGACATTAAAGAGAGATTTGCAAAGATTCTTGATACGGTTGAATCTAAACAGTTTAGGGATGGGTTATTTGGAGTTTATGGTTCATTTGACCAGAAAGTTTTTGAGAAACATAAAAAGGCTGTTCTTGGGTTTGTAATGAATTAATTTTTTTGCAGAGGAATCTCTTCAAATATATTTTTCAAAACGCGATTGTTTAGATCCCCTAAACAGGGGCTAATTTTTACTTAAAGTTTTTAAGAGTTTTAGAAAGGATGTTGAAATGAACTCTGTTTGAGAAAATACCTTGACTGAGCTAAATAATTACTACCTATAGAAACATTTAAATATATAAACATATTACACATAATAAACATAATTTGGAGGTTACACATGGTGAGCATAACATTATCTGTTCCAGAAGATTTGAAGCATGAGATGGACAATTTTCCTGAAATAAATTGGAGTGCAGTAGCTCGAGAGGCTATCAAAAAAAGAGTAATTATGCTTGGAAAGTTTAGGGAATTCACAAAAGACAGCGAATTCACAGAACAAGATGCTTTAAAATTTGGAAGAGAACTCAGTGAAAAAGCAGCAAAAAGACATAAAAAATGATTTTGATTATTGACGCTAATGTCTTATTCTCTGCACTTATTAAAGATAGTTTAACTACTGAACTTATTTTCAATGAAGAGCTAACTTTGTATACTTGCGACTTTATTCTTGATGAGTTCCATAAATATGAGCAAGAGATTATGAAAAAGACACACAGAACTCGAGAAGAATTTACGACGATTATGCATCAACTTAAAGAGATTATTGCTATAATTCCTCAAAAAGAATACTCTGAGTTTATCCCTGAAGCAGAAAAGTTCTCTCCCGATCCTAAAGATGTTATGTACTTTGCTTTGGCAATCAAACTGAAAGGAAGTATATGGAGCAACGACAAACAATTGAAAAAACAGGAGAGAATTAAAGTCTATTCAACAAGTGAGATCTTGAAGAGAGTATGAATCTAAATTTCTTTCGTAACTGTTTAGTCCCTCTTGCTAATTTTTGTTTCTTTTTGATTAAAAATTGAGAAGCTTAAAACTCTGTTTGAGAAAATGCTTTGACTGAGCTAAATAATTACTCTGTTGATTAGTAAATACGTTGAGAAGTTATTTAGTATTTCATTCTTTTTTCATAGTCTTTATGGTCAAACCATTCTAGAATTGCAGATATTAGCTCAACTTCATTTTTGGGAGTTACTGTGTATAATAATCTCCATCCATTAGGCAAGTCATATTTCCATAAGTTATTTATTCCATATTTTTGAATATACTCTCTTGGGAAAAGTCTTTTAGGAATTTGAATTCCGCAAAATGCGTTTTCTTTTAAATCTTTTATCGCTCTGTTTAATCCTTTCTTTATAGGGTTGTCTTCTTTTAATTCATTAAAATCTTTCTCAAGTTCATCTGAGATAAATACTACCTTTGAAGGTTTAATTATATATCAATCTCCTTTCTTGAAGATAGTTTCTTTGCTAGAGCAGGGTTCCAGATATATGCTATTTTCCCTTCTTTGTCAAATGCTATTTTGTTTGTCGTTTCGAGATAATCTAAGATTACAAGGAAGGTTTGCCACATTACTTGTTTAGGAAGATTTTTCCAAAGACCTGTTCTGTTGCATTCTCCGCTCTTTTCTTCTATGGTTTTTTCTACCATTATCACAGTAGAAAGTGTGGGTGACCTTACTAAGGGATTTTCTGATTGCTTTTTTTTGATAATTTGGATCATATAGATATTGTATATCAATTGATATATAAATCTTTTGATTTAAAGTAATTATTTAGGCCCTAAAAAGAAGCTAATTTTTGCTTCACGCTTTTAAGAGTTTTAGAAAGGAAGTTAAAATGAACCCTGTTTGTGAAAATGCCTTGACTGAATTGAACACTTACTTCAAAGCATAGATTTTTATTTTTATCTGTGTTTCTAAATGTATGGGAAAAGGCTCAGACATAATTTGGGGTGGTCTCTTTATAGCCTCTTGCGGTTTTGGTTTTGGAAGTCTCTTTTGTCTCTATGGAACAAGAGGTGAAAGAGTTGTAAAAACCTTTCATCTTCAAAGTATTGAGGCAAGAGTAATGCAAACAGATAGAATTTGTGCTCATGACATTTTTGCTGTCGAATTTTCGCCAACATCTGACGCTTATCCTATGTTATATCATTCATCGGCAAGAGTTTGTCATGGTAAATTTTATACAGATGAAATGGAACTCGTGAAGGTTACGGATGGCATTGTTGGAGATTCGTATTCAGTTACAAAAGTAATGTCTATGCTTCTTCCTTAAAAAAATCCACCTAGCGCTACAAAAGCAAGAGAGATAACAACTGCACCAATATATACTATCTTATTCCAGTTCCAGATTTTCTTGCCATCAAAATTTCCAAAAAGAAGCATATTAAATAATGCTAACCAAGCATTAATGGTGAAGCCAAATTCTCCTATTGATTGTAAAAATCCAGATGATAAAAAGAAAAATGGCAAGAAAAGTAAAGCTAATACAATATTAGTCACTGGACCTGCTAAAGAAATTTTTCCATTCTTTTTATTATTGACATGACCTGAAATAAAGACAGCACCAGGAGCTGCAAAGACAAAGCCAAGAAAACTCACAGCGATAGCTAAGAGCAACATGAAATTAAAGCAGCGAAATTCTGCAAAACACCCATATCTCTGAGCAAGCCATTTGTGGGCAAGTTCATGCAATAAAAATCCAATACCTACTGTAATTAATGAAAGAATAAATATCAAAAACAAAGCATAAGGATATGAATTTCTTAAAACAATCGTAAAAGCAATGGCAATTGCGATCCAAGCTTTTATTAAGTCAATGATCTCTATCTTTGAAAACTTCATTAGTCTTATATTTTTTAAGCAGTTTATTAAAGTTTTTATGTTGTCTGTTCTGAGAAATCAAGCCTCAGATGAGAATCGAACTCACGACCTTTACCTCTTTAGATACTTTACCAAGGTAACGCTCTACCGACTGAGCTACTGAGGCACAAAGAACATTTCGTATCAACTCTTTTAAATCTTTTGGACAGCGCGGTATTTTAAATCCCATTAAATATTTTCAAAAGGCTATCTAACAAAGCCTTTTTATTTCTTCAATTACTCTTTTAATATTATTTTGAATTTCATTTGCTTGAAATCTCCTAATCTTCCAACCCTCCATTCTTAAATGAATATCTCGTAAAATATCAGATTCAATTTTTTGAGAATGGGCTTTGTCACCATCCACCTCAATATCATATTTATCATTATTTATGAACAAAGCGAAATCAAGCCGATAAGGTTTTTCGCCTCTTATTTTTGTTTCATATTGGGGGAGAATTTTAATTCCCTCTTTAACTAGTTCTTTGAATAGCCTTTCTTCGATAGGAGAATCAAAATTAACATCTAATTGTTTTTTAGATTCAGAATATTCTGCTAAACTTCTAAGAAAACCTCCAGCGTCATAGAATTTTTTCTTATCACCCACTATGATGAGAACACTTCTTGCTCTGGTAATGGCTACATTCAACAATTGTGTGGTTGTATGAATCCAGTTAAGTGTTGTCTGTTTTATATTTTGTGATATTGCTGGTGAGAATATAATTATATCTTTTTCATCTCCCTGAAATCTATGGGTAGTTCCTATTGCAATATCCATATTTTTTAACTCACTAGTTTTTTTTATCATATCAGCAATTAATTCCATCTGGGCCCTAAACAAAGTTACAATCCCAAAAGAAATTTTCTTTAAATTTGATTTTTGAAAACTTTTGAGAATTTTTATTATTTCTATTGCTTCATCTTTGTTGTATGGACTTTTAGTTGGGCTAGTTTTTCCACGAACATCAACCCACTTGACACCTCTGGGATGGATACTATCAGGAATTAATTTGCTTTCATCAGTCATTATGTTTAATTTTTTATCATAAAAATATTCGTTAGAAAAACTAATGATATCTCTGTAGGAACGATAATGTTGATTTAATAATATTGGTGATTTATTCCAACTTTTGATTGTTCGCTCTGCGATATCATAAAGGGAATTTTTACTGTAAGCATAATCCAAATACAATTCAGAGATTTTATTTTCTGAAGCAACTTTCTTATCTTCGGTCTCCCTAAGTAATGAAATATGTTTTAATTGTTTAGGATCACCAATAATTACTACTTGTTTTGCTCTGTAGAACAAAGGCAAAGCAGAAGCAATATCGCATTGTGAAGCCTCATCAACAATTAACAAATCAAAAAGATTTTCTTTTAGGGGGAGACTATTTTTTGCCGATAAGTTGGTTACAACCCAAATTGGAAGGAAAGATAATAATTCTTGAATTTCGCTTTCTTGTTCCCCCACCAATTTTCTCCACAAAGAATAATCTTCAACATATTTCTCCAATTTCTCTGATGCGTCAATGTATCTGGAAACATGATTTTCATCATGGATTGATGTTTTCTTTAGTTTCTTGAACCAATAATTTTCGAGCACATTTCTTGATAATTTGATTTTTTCTTTTTGGAATTTTGTTATTTTAGATTGTAAGTTATAGACAGAATCTGATTTTGCTAATTTTTGTTTTAATATACCTATTTCTTTTTTAACAAGATCTATCTGCTTAAATAGTAAAATCCATTTCAGTGATTTTTTTATTTCTTCAGTGTTAAGTTTAACATTTTTGTCTAAATATTCTTTGAAACTATCACATAAATCAGCATAATATCTCTTGAAAATTACCTGTTCTTTTCTTTGGTAGAAAGATGGTAAGAATGTCTTAATCAGTTTCTTAATCATAGTTAGGTTTTCAAAATTATTTTTGATATCCCTTTCTAACTTAAACTTATCAATCGCTTTAAATTTGTCGTCTTTACATTGATGGTAAAGTTTTTCAGGAATCTCTCTTGCTAAACTATCAGTTTGATTTTGTAATTCTTCAATTTCTTCATTAGTTTTAGACATCTCTTTTAACTGATATTTAAGAGAATTCATTTCTTTGTTGATGTTTTTTATCTTCTCTGTATCATTTTCAAAGTTAGAAGATATTTTTAGGGAGTTTTTGTTTTGAAAGAGTTTGTTAATCTGTAATTTAGCATTTTTCCGGTGTTTACTAGAACCCATCCTTACAATTAAGTCTTCAGATAAAATTCCTTTAAGTTTCTCATTTACTACATCTACCGCCCGATTATTTTTACTTGCAAATAAGACGGTTTTATCATTCCAGACCGCATTAGCAATAATATTAAGAACTACTTGAGATTTTCCTGTGCCTGGCGGTCCGGTAATCACGCTAATATTACTTGAAAAAACATTTTCAACTGCTTTCTCTTGTGATTCATTTAGGCTAAATATCTCCAAAATATCTCTTTTGTTTACTGATGTTTCCTTTCTTTCCTTATTAAACAAAATTCCCAATGATGTTGATTCTAATTGGTGTTGAGATAATTTTTTTAGTTTTTGTAATTCATCTATCAATCCTCTAGTAAAGCCCATTCTTCCACCAAAATATAAAATTGCTTTGTTTATTAATTGAGGTGAAAGTCTTACAATCAGTGGTTTTTGTTCAAGTTCGATGGATATTTCTTTGTTATCAAGATTAAGCAACTCGGTTATTTTCTGAAATTTAATAGCAAAATCTTTTTCTTCGTCGATTTCTAAGCGAATTTTATTTATTTCTTCTACATTATAATCATGTTTAGTTAAAATATAATGATTAAATTCTGGAGTTACAGATTCTTTAGTGAAAATAATTGAATCATCTTTTTCTTCAAAGAATATTTCAACAAAGAAAACTGGGCTAATATTTCCATTAGAGTCCATGAATAACGGATAGCCATAAAAGATAGGCATATTTCTCTGAAGAAGTTTATGATCTAGTTTGAGCAAGAAAACTTCACTCCTTTAGGTCTGAGTTGAATTGCGAATTCTTTATTAGCCTAAAAAAAGAAAAAAGTAGCGTAGCATCTGACGCTA
>Ga0209541_10004029_pt1 | contig 26400 bp, 30 predicted proteins | sample RifCSPlowO2_01_FD_184027 | JGI IMG/M metagenome (GOLD analysis project Ga0209541, IMG submission 184027) | Groundwater microbial communities from Rifle, Colorado - Rifle CSP2_plank lowO2_0.1 (SPAdes) (version 2) | ecosystem: Environmental > Aquatic > Deep subsurface > Groundwater | place... | reverse complement strand
AAACCCAAACCCCGCCAAGATTTTCCACGCTCCGCGTGGCTCAAAAAGTATGGTTCGATTCAAAATTTTAAAGTTCGAACCGACTTTTTGGAACAAATGAAGATTTTCTTCATTTGTTTTTTCGTTTGCTAATTCCGCATTGGTAATATTGTCTTTTAGGAATTTTTCCGTAAGTTCGAACCGATTATGCGATTTTTGTTCAAAAGCCGATAATTTCTCTTTGAGAAGCTGTTTTGCTTCAACCAATTTGTTTTTAGCATCACGATATTCGTCTAACGACAAAGCACTTTCTAAATACAAATTCATCAGCTTCTCAATTTTAGAATCCAAAAGAGAAATTTCTGCTTTTGAGCGGTCGATAAAAATCGTGCTCGATTGGATTTCGGATGATTGGTCTTTCTTGTTTTCTTCAATCATCCATTTTGCCCAATCGAGTGGCAAAGAAACTTTTTGAATTTCCGTTCTTATTTGAGAAGTGATGATTTCTTCACGGATGTAAGGTTGAGTACAAGGATTTTTCCGTTTTGTGCAACGCAAATAGTGATGTCCTTTTTGTTGCTCCGTTGTAATGAAACATCCACATTCTCCACAACGGAAAAATCCACGATAAATATATGGATGGAATCCCTTTCTCTGTGGTTTAGATTTTCTTTTCATCACTTCCTGACAAGTATCAAAAAGTTTCTTTGTGATAATCGGCTCGTGCTTTCCTTCGTGTATTTCGCCATTATATCTCATTAGCCCTGTATAAATTGGATTTTTGAGAATTTGCTGATAATTCGACACCGCAAGCTCCTTTCCGCTTTTCCGCTTCAATCCGAGTTCATTAAACTTTTCGCGGACTTGTCTCAAAGTGAAATTTCCAGTTGCATATGCCTCAAATGTCTTTTTAATAAGCGGAGCATTTAGAACATCGGGAATAATGCCTTTTCCTTTTACATTCATATATCCAAGCGGAGCCATTTGAGGCCATATTCCATTCTTCACTTTGTTTCGATGTCCGCGCTTGATATTCTCACTCAAGTTGTCTACATAATACTTGAATTGCGAAAAAGCGATACTCAACATGAACTTTCCTTGCGGTGTCGGATCAAACCAAAAAGTAGAGAATTTTAAATCTTTTATTATTTCCGTATCAACGAGGTAGATAATTTTTCCTCCATCTACCGAGTTTCTCGCAAGTCTATCGGGGTGCCAAGCCAAAATACCTTGCGCTTCACCTTTTTCCATTCGTTCTATCATTTCGTTAAACACCGGACGACCTGGTATTTTGGCTGTCTGCTTTTCGACAAAGACATCAATCACTTCAATTTGTTCTTTCAATGCTAACTCTTTTAATTCCGAAAGTTGATCGGAAATACTGCGGACTTGTCTGTCTTTGTCGTCTGTAGACTTGCGAGTATATATGAAAAACTTTTTGGTTTGATTGTTCATAATTTTTTTACTCAAAAACCTAAAAGGGCAACTCTGTGTACTCAATCTAGCTTGCGCCAAACTGACAGAGATGCCCTTTAAGATTCACAATTAAAAATTGTAATAAAAAAGGCGAAAGCTGTTCGATTGAGTACACTTCAATATTACCATTTTTGTATTTGCATTGGCAAACGAAGAGCCACGCGGAGCGTGGGAAATCTTGGCGGGGTTTGGGTTTGGCGGGAATTCAGCCCAATCATCGGCGCTTCGCGCCGACGCATTTTTTCGCGATGACTCTCAATTCAAATTCGTGCGGTGTATAATATACTTGTACAACAGATGCGTTTTAGTCGTCGTATCTGTTGATGCGATTATCATTTAATTTATAAAAAAATATGAAAGGAGGAACTTGTACTTGCGGAAGCGCTGTGCCTTGCACTGTGCATCCAGCAAAGTAAGAAATTTATAAAAACAGCCCTGAGTTCGGGGCTGTTTTTATTTCGTATTTAATGCAAGGTAAATGTCTTCCAGCGCGCGGACGGCGTCGCCGGCGGCTATGTTGTTTTGGTGGTAGAGGACATTCGTGCAGTCGCCGGCCGCCCAAATGCCGGGGGTTCCGGTTTTTTGGGTTATCGGGTCTATTTTCACTCTGCCTATTTCGTCTAATGCGATGATGTCTTTTGCAAAACCGGTGTTTGGAATTTGCCCTATTTCCACGAAAATTCCGGAGACTTTCAATTCTGTTTCTTTGCCTGTGGTTCGGTCTTTATAAACTATGCCTTCCACAAATTTCTCGCCTTTGACTTCCAAGATTTCCACATTGGTCACCGCTTTCATTTTCGGATTTTTCAAAATTTTTTCTACGGTAATTTCATCTGCGCGGAAGCTTCCGCTTCTATGCAGGAGTGTTACAGACTTACAATAGGCGAGGAGCTGGGCGGCGCTTTCAAATCCCGCGTTGCCTCCGCCGATAACGGCTACGTCCATATCGGCAAAAAAAGGTCCGTCACAGGAGGCGCAGTAGGTGAGTCCCTTATGTTCCAGAGCGTCCGCATTTTTTGCTTCCAGTTTTCTGCGCCCGCTGCCGGTAGCGATTAAAATTGTTTTTGCCTGAAACTCTTGACCGGACTCGGTTTTAACTTTAAACTCAGTTCCCAGCGGTTCAACCGCTGTAACTTTCTCGCCCTCTTTTACTTCTAAAGTTTGTCCCGTTCCCGCGTTCGCTAGCACATGTTTTTTAAAATTTTCCGCCAGCTCGTTTCCGGATAGGGAAGTCGTTCCAATCCAGTTATAAATCTGTTCAGAGACAACAGACTGCCCGCCCCATTCGGATGTTATGAAAAGTGTCTGCAATCTTTTGCGGGAAGCGTAAACCGCCGCCGCCGCGCCAGCCGGTCCGCCCCCTATGATTATTAAATCGTAAACCATCTGTCTATTATATACTATTTTTTCCTTCGTAGAAACGCCGGAACGGCGCTCCAGTCGTCGCTATCGTCTTCTATGATGATTTCTTTGGCAGGTTTGCCGTCTCCCTTTTTGATGAAATCATTATTGCTCATGGTGTTGCTGATGGTGTTGTTTATCTCCTTCTTTACTGTAGCAGGATTCTCATCTTTGAGCAGTGTTCCGCCCGCTCCGGCTGTCCCGCTAAAAAGACTTTTGCGGGGCATATCAGTGGGGAAATTGGTGGCAATAACGGTGACTTTAATTTCGCCTTTTTTTAATTTTTCATCCAAAATCGTGCCAAAGATAACTTTTGCGTCTTTGTCTATTGATTCGGTGATTACTTTGGCCGCTTCCTGAATTTCATGAATAGTCAGATCATCGCCACCGGAGATAGCAAAGAGAACACCCTTGGCGCCGTGGATTGAAATTTCCAGAAGAGGGGAATTAATCGCTGCCAAAGCTGCATTTTCTGCGCGTTTTTCACCTGACGCGGTACCGATGCCCATTAAGGCGCTGCCGGCGTCTCGCATAACCGCTTTAATGTCGGCGAAGTCAACGTTGATGATGCCGGGAGTGGTGATGAGGTCGGAAATGCCTTCCACCGCCTGGCGCAAAACGTTGTCACAACTCTTGAAAGCATCTTTGAAATTCGTGTTTTTGTCGGCTAGCTGGAGAAGCTTGTCATTTGGAATCACGATAATCGCGTCCACCTCTTTTGATAACTCATCAATTCCTTTTTCCGCAATTTTCATGCGATGACTGCCTTCAAAGAAAAATGGTTTGGTTGTAACGGCGACAGTAAGTATGCCTTGCTCTTTTGCCGCGCGAGCGACAATCGGAGCCGCGCCTGTGCCGGTGCCTCCGCCCATTCCGCAGGCGATAAAAATCATATCCGCGCCTTTGATGACATCCTGGATTTCTGATTTTGTTTCCTCAGCCGCTTTTTTGCCGACTTCCGGGTCCATGCCGGCGCCGAGACCTTTTGTCAAATTTTTTCCTATATGGATTTTTTTCTCGGCCAAAGAATGATGCAGATCCTGCGTGTCGGTATTCATGCAAATGAAGCTGACTCCCTTCACCTTGGAATTTATCATGTGGTTAATGGCGTTTTTACCGGAACCTCCGACTCCGATGACCACAATGCGGGCGAAACTCTCTATTGGCTGGTTTATTTTTGGCATAATTTTGATTTATTAATGATATATAGGTTACCATATAACAACGGCATTCGGACGTCAAGCAAATAAATTTACTTACGCTCCTCATTTATTGTTATAAAAGCATACTAGCACCGAAGCAGAAAAAAGCAACCCTGCACCAAAACAAGTTTGGTGCAGGGCAAGCCCCTTATCTTTTTAGAGTATCTAGGTGTACTACGGCATCAATTGCCTCATTCCTGACTTAATTTTATTTTTTAGGTCTTTAAACAAATTTCTAAAGCCGCCTTCAGAGTATCCGCTATTTTCTCTGCCGGAAATTACGAGACCGAGAGCGGAAAACCAAGAAGAGTCGCGAAGTTTAGTTTTTAAGTTGCCAAAAAACTCGGTTGTGCCTATGCCGGAGGGGAGTTTCAGGGCGGATTTTGAAAATGTAGTCAAGTTAGAAATGCTTGAACCGCCGCCGACAAATATGATACCCGCCGGCAGGAGTTCCGCCCTTTTTATTTTTTTTAGGTGATTTTCTATCAGTTCAAAAATATCCGATAGGCGCGCTTCAATAATCTCATCCAGTTTTTTCTTTGAATTGTCCTGCAGCACATTGCCAAGTTTTAAACTTTCCGCTTCTTCGAGCGGAATTTTCAGTCCAAGCGCAATGTCATTCGTAATATCACAAGAACCAATTCCAAAAGTATAAACCGACATCAGTAATCCATTTTCAAAAACCGAGAGCGAAGTTGTTTGATGTCCTATATCCACCAATGCCACTCCCACGATTTTTTGTTTTTCCGATAGCGCGACGTGACCGGATGCGACAGGTGAAGGTATGATGTCGATAGTTTCCACTCCTGCATCGGCAATGGCGGTCAGTAAATCTTCCAAGTGCTGGATAGAGTAAGTCACAAAAAGAGCTTTTATTTCAAGCTTTGTTCCGCGCATACCCTCCAGCCTGCCTAGCACCTCCTTGCCATCAAGCCGGAAGGAAATAGGGGAGACTTGGACTATTTTCTTGTTATTTAAATTTAAATTGTCTTCCGCATCTTCTTGAGCTTTATTTACATCGAGGGATGTAACTTCACCGTCAGCTTTGGAAATAATCGCCGAACCGGAACTATTTTCCCCGCGCAGAGTTATGCCGCCGATAGTGACAAACGCCCGCTTTATTTTTATGCCGGAAGTTTTTTCCGCCATGGATACGGCGGACCTTATTGATTTTGAAAGAGAAGAAGTATCTACCACGTATCCACGCCGCATACCTTGACTTATGCTTTCTCCCGCGCCAATAATCTTAGGATTTTTTTCTCCTTTTAAAAATTCTCCCACCACGACTCTGGTCATGAAAGAGCCCACGTCTATTCCGACTGAAATATTTCTTATCATCCCAGTACTAAAATTTTATTTATTATATTAATACTTATTATTATACCATGTAATTAAAATTTAGTATGGGACAAGTATTTTGCTTCTGCTCTCTCCATTGTACTACTATTTATTATTACTTCCAAGCTCAAGATGTTAGTTGTTTTGATTTTAAGGCTTGTATGGGATATAATTAGAAAACTGGGAGGTCTAACTAACCGCTGAAATAAATTTATGGCAAGTATGAATTCAAAACAAATGACAACAGGTAAATCCTTTGAATACGCTCTGCTTGTTTCGTTTGAAGAAAAACTGAAGAATAAGACAAATCTTGAGGTTGTCAAAAACTCGGCTTTTGATGTTGCAAAAAGTTGTTTTGATAGCGTATCTTCTACTGAAAAAAGTGAATATCTGCTATCTGCAAGTTTTGCTGTCAATTTTTTGATGGACATAGAGCCACGACTTTCAAATGACATAGGCAAAAATGATATTTTACAGCTTGAGATTTTATCTGATCATCACGGTAAACCAGTTAATTTTGCGAAACATATTGCACAAAAAATAATGACTGATTTATTTTTAACACGAAAGAGCGAGGCAACACAACTCCTATCTTCGAGGGTTTAAATATTTATTCATAATTCAAAAACAAAAATGAAGACAAACAATCAAACAACAATTTTTTCAACAGGAGTATTTCTTGAGTCGGTTGAATGTATTATAAATGGCAAAAAAAAGTGGCGTTGGGTTGCGACTGATTTTGAAGATGAAAGTTTTTTGAATGGTAAAGCAATAAACCCTTTTGAATATGCGAATAAAAAAGAGAAGTTAGTAGAAATATTTAAAGATTAAATCTTGTATTTCTTACAATAAAACTTTTCTAATTTCTCCATCTTTTTACCGTGCTGAAGACCTTTCAAATGCAGCATTCCGTGGATAACTAAAAATCCAAAAAGCTGGTCAAAACTTTTGCCAAAATTTTTAGTTTCTCTTTTGATGACTGCCGGACAAAGGATAAGTTCGCCCTCATTTTTGCGCAAAGCAAAAGATAGCACGTTCGCGGGTTTGTCTTTGTTTCTGTATTTCTTGTTTATTTCTCTAGATTTTTTTTCGGAAACATACGCTATAGACAAAGAGTATTGTTTACCCAAAATATCGTTTTTCAGCTTTTCAAAACGCATATTCTTATTTAGTCACCATTTTGCCGAGTTTTTTCAGCAGTTCTATCTCTTTTCTGCGAGCCATTCGCTTCAAGGCGCTGTTTTTTACTTTGAGTTTTGATTCCTTGCGCAAGTTATAGCGGGTACCCTTGACCTTGCGGATAATACCGGACTCCTGAATCCTGCGCGAAAAACGGCGCAGAACGCTTGAATTGTTTTCGTTTGGATTTTTTCTGACCTCTATTACTGTGTTTGCCATACTCCATAGGCTATCATATAAATATAATTTTGTAAAATTCATTGACTTTCCGACAAAAAAAGATTAAATTTAAATAATGCTTCAATCAGCAGATTACATAACTGAAGAAAAAAGGAAGGAACTGGAAAAAGAACTTCAAGATTTGAAAGGACCAAAGAGAAAAGAAATTTTGGCTAGCTTGGAGTACGCCAAATCGCTGGGAGACCTATCCGAAAACGCGGAATATCATCAAGCTCGCGAAGACCAAGGCAAGCTGGAAGCGCGCATACTTTACATAGAAAAAATTTTAGAGTTCTCGCAGACTTTCAAGAGGCATGGGGGAGACACAGTTGAAGTCGGCTCTAAAGTGGTGGTGCAGAAAGAAAGAAAAAAGGAGGATATAACTTATACTATAGTAGGCTCCGAAGAGGCCGATACTGCGAAAAGCAAAATATCCCATAAATCTCCTTTTGGCGAAGCGCTTTTTGGCAAGAAAAAAGGCGATAATATTTCTTTTAATACTCCAAATGGCGCAGTCAATTATAAAATAATTAGTGTATCTTAATGTCTTCAATCGACGAAATTAGAGATACCCGAATAAAAAAGCTGGAACTTTTAAAAAAGAAAGGCGTGAACCCATACCCGGCAGAGTCAAAAAGGGAAATTTCTTTAAAAGAGGCGGTTGCAAATTTTGACGCTCTAGAAAAACCTGCCCGCCGTGGCGGGAAAAAAGAAGTAAAATGGATTGCCGGTAGAATAATGTCTATTCGTGGGCAGGGCGCGATAGTTTTTTTGACGTTAAATGACGGCACCGCTTCTTTTCAGGGATTGCTGAAAAAAGATGTTTTAGGCGAAGATAAATTAAATTTTTTTAGCGCAGTTGCCGACATTGGGGACTTTGTGGAACTTCAAGGCACTTTTTTTGCGACCAAGAGGGGAGAAAAAACACTCGAAACGACAGACTGGCGTATGCTCTCGAAGAGCTTGAGGCCACTTCCGGAAAAATGGCATGGTTTGCAGGATGTGGAAGAAAGATTTAGAAAAAGATACCTAGATATTTTAATGAATCCGGAACTTAAAGACCTTTTTGAAAAAAAAGCGAAGTTTTGGAACACCATCCGCGAATATATGATTTCAAAAGATTTTCTGGAGGTAGAAACTCCGGTTTTGGAAAATACCACAGGAGGAGCGGATGCTCGTCCGTTTATAACACACCATAATGCTCTTGATATTGATGTATATCTGCGAATTTCCGCAGGAGAATTATGGCAGAAGAAACTTCTAGTCGGAGGTTTCCCGCGTACATTTGAAATTGGACGCATTTTCCGGAACGAAGGCATTTCGTCGGAGCATCTGCAGGATTATACCCAGCTTGAATACTATATGGCTTATGCGGATTATGAGACGGGTATGGAAATGACGAAAGAGTTGTACCGGTTGATTGGAAAAAAAGTTTTTGGTACCACAAAATTTAAAATAAAAGGGCTGGACGTGGACATGGGAGCGGAGTGGGAAATGTATGACTTTTGCAAAATTATAAAAGAAAAATTTAAAATAGATCCTTTAGATACTAAATTAGAAAAAGTTATTGACGTACTAGGGAAATTTAAGCTTATAGAAAATACCTCTGAAGCAATTAGAGGTGTGAGTATGGAAAGAGGAATTGATTTGCTTTGGAAGAGTATCAGAAAAGAAATCGCTGGTCCCGGTTTTCTGATTAATGTGCCGGTTTATCTGGAACCCCTTGCAAAAAGGAATAGAAATAATCCAAAGACGGTAGAAAGATTCCAAGTCATCTTGGCAGGCAGTGAAATGGGCAAAGGCTTTAGTGAGCTCAATGACCCGGTGGACCAGTGCGGAAGATTTATGGAACAGCAGGCTCTGCGCGATGCGGGGGATGATGAAGCCCAAATGGCGGATATGGAATTCGTGGAAGCGCTTGAATACGCCATGCCTCCGGCTTTTGGTTTTGGTCTATCCGAACGGCTCTTCAGTTTCCTTATGGACAGGCCCGTGCGCGAGACTCAGCTTTTTCCGCTCTTGAAGCCGGTTAAAAATTAAAAAATTATTTGCAATAAAAATATGAAAGAACACAAAGTAAATCTACATCTAGAAAAAATAAAAGAAGAGCCGCAATATGCGCACTTGACTGCAGAACAATTGCAGGATATGTTAAAATTGACGGTCGCAGGGATAAAATTTGGAGTCAAATCCAGATTTTAATGTAAATAAATGTATTAAACAGCAACACAAGTATCTGAAAGAAAAAGAAAAACAACTGCTTAAAGAAATAAAATTAAAAGAAAAAAATTCTCCGTAAAAAAAAAGATCCCCAGGACTCGTCAAATAAGCGAAGCCCCAGAAAACTTGTTGTTTCCGAGGCGTCTTTTTCTGGCGTTTTTAAAAAACGCCAGAGATGCCCACGAGTTGTCGGGAACGAGTCACATCCCCAAAGCTGATGCTAGCCAATGGGGTGGTCGGCGGTACCCCCTCCTTTTGCTCCCGACAGACTCGTGGGTTGGGGATCGAACAATATAATAGTACTACAAATTTATAATTTTCCAACATTTTTTTATTAAGTTTATTTTTAAAAAAATTATCTTTAAAATAATTAGCGCCCGGAAATTACTTTGATCTGATACCAAAGGAGGATCTCCAGGCGCAACTTCGGGTGTTTTATCACCCAAAGTGTTTTTGGGCGCGGGCTTTGCCGTGTTAACGGGTGGGGAGGTTCTCCTCCCTCTTCACCCCACGGTGTTCCGGCCAACCCAAAACTGCTTGAATCGTACTCTAATGTCGTAGTTTGTCAACCGAAATTGAAAAAATAATTTTCTTACCATCTTGAACATATGTAAAAGATAGTAAGAAATAAAGATTCTCCGTGAAAATAAAAGCACCCGATAAATCAAAAAATTGACTTTTCGGGGGCCGTTGGCGCATCGCGCCTTTGTTCGTAAGGAGATAACCCTACGGAACTGAATTTCTGCACTCTCTGGCGCAGGTTTAAACTGAGGCTGTTACAAACCCCAATTTCCGTACTCTCGGGTACAGGTTTAAATTCAGAACCGCAGGGTCCCCGACGAACTACCGGAGTATAGGGTCAAGAAATATAAAATTCAATAGAAAGTTATCCACAGTTTAGTTTGTATCTAAGCTTGCGCTATTTTACTGGTGGTTTACAATATATATGAAGTGGGAAAAAGTGGGAAATAATAATTTTATGCTAATCGGCGAATATATACACACCATAGACGAGAAGAACAGAGTTTCAATGCCGGCAAAGTTCAGGAAGGAGCTCGGCAGGAAAATTATTATCACACCGGGGTTGGGACAATGCTTGTTCATTTTCACAACAAAAGAATGGGAAAAGGTTAGCCAGAAACTTTCCAGTTCCGATTCAGATTTGTCTTTCCTGAAAGCTGACCAGAGAAATTTCAACAGATATATGTTTGGACGGGCGGCGGAAGTGGAAATAGATTCAATCGGACGAATGCTGATACCTGAATTTTTACAGGAGGGGATACGTCTTCGGGACAAAGCGGCAATTATCGGAGTGAGGGACAGGCTGGAGGTTTGGAATGAAAAGGCATGGTCGGAGCAGAAGGAAATGGTTTCTAAGCAGGCGGAGCAGTTGGCAGAGAGGCTTGGAAACGAAAGCAAATAAGATGACAAATACGGAGGGGGTAACCAGACACAAGACAGTTCTTTTAAATGAAGCTATAGAAGGCTTGTTTGCTCCGCAGAAGGCGGGGAATGAAAAACTTATCGTGGTTGACGGCACGTTCGGCGGAGGCGGACACAGCCTGGAAATTTGCAAAAAAAATCCGGGTGTAAAAATAATCGCGCTTGACCAGGACAAAGGAGTTTTCATAAAAGCCAAAAGCAAGTTCAAAGAGTTAGGTTGCGATATTTCTTTCCATGAAGCCAACTTTAGAAATTTAGATAAAGTTTTGGGAGCCGAGCTCCCATTTGGGAGTTCGGCTCCCAAAACAGTTAATGGAATTATTTTGGATTTGGGTTTAAGTTCAGACCAACTCCAAAGTTCTGGACGAGGATTTTCTTTTATGAGAGATGAGCCTCTCATCATGACTATGAAAGAAAATCCAACTCCCTCAGATGTCACAGCTTATGAAGTTGTGAACACTTGGGGAGAAGAAAGTCTGGCGGATGTTATCTACGGCTACGGCGAGGAACGCCAAGCTCGCAGGATTGCGGGGGCGATAGCGAAAGCGAGAAAGAAGCAGGAAATTAAAACCACTTTTGACTTGGTAAAAGTTATAGAGGAAGCGATACCGGCAAGGTTCAGAAAGAGCAAGATACACTGCGCCACCAAAACTTTCCAAGCAATACGCATAGCGGTCAACGACGAATTGGGCGCATTATCGGAAGGTTTAGAAAAAGGATTTCAGACATTAAAAGAGGGAGGCAGAATGTCGGTCATTTCTTTCCATAGTTTAGAAGACAGGATAGTAAAAAGATTTTTCAAAAAACAAGCGAATGAAAAAAAAGCGATTTTAATAAGCAAGAAACCGATTACGGCGGGAAAAGAAGAAATTAAAAATAATTCTAGGGCGCGAAGCGCAAAATTGAGAATTATACAAAAGATATGAAAGCAATAAGTTCAAAATTCAATATGTATGTGAGGAGCGTCAGTGTTGTAAACAACAACATTGAGAAGCTTGCTTTCAACATCATCATTGGCTCTTTCGGAGCGCTCGCTCTTTTGTATGTCTTATTTTTGGGAAATATGGTTATGAATATCGTGGAACGCAGAAGTTTTGAAGCGGATGCGCGCGTCCTTTCAAGTGAAGTCGGCGATCTAGAGTTTGCCTATTTGTCCATGTCTAACAATGTTGATCTTGCCCTTTCATATTCTCTTGGTTTTAAAGAGATAAAAGCGAATTTTGCGACCCGCAAGGCTCTCAGTTTTCTGCCTACGGTTTCTTCTAGCGTAAAAATAGTCCAAAATGACCTTTAGTTTTATTTCCAGACCCAAGATAATCCTCCTATGTATCGTAGTTTTTGGTTTGGTTCTGTCTGCCAAACTTTTTTTGGTGCAGATTGTACGTGGCAAAGCTTATTCGGAACTAGCTGACCGGCAGTATGTCACGCCTTCTCTTAATATTTATGAGCGCGGGACGATTTTTTTTCAAAACAAGGGCGCGGGCGGCAAAGATGGCGGGCTTGTCACGGCTGTCGCCCAAGCAACCGGTTTCAAGATTGCCATAAATCCTGGAAAAATTGCCGAGCCGGAAAATGTTTACGAAACGCTCTCTATAATAATTCCTCTGGATTACCAAGATTTTATAACAAAAGCAAGAAAGAAAAATGATCCCTACGAGGAAATTGCCAATTATCTCACAAAAGAAAAAGCGGATGCCGTGTCTCTTCTTAAAATTCCCGGCATCAGCATTTTTAAAGAAAAATGGCGCTTTTATCCGGGAAATTCTCTCGCTTCCCATGCGCTGGGACTTGTGGGGTACAAAGACGCGGAGCTTGGTGGACGTTATGGTCTAGAGAGATCTTATAACAGCGTACTTCTGCGAACAGGAAAAGATCTTTATGTGAATTTTTTCGCGGAAGTTTTTTCCGACATTCAAAAAACTTTATTCAAAAACGAAACATCCGAAGGAGACATAGTCACCACCATCGAACCCACGGTTCAGAATTTCTTGGAAAAGAAATTAGGAGAGGTGAAAGATAAATATCAAATAGACTCCGTGGGGGGAATCATTATGAATCCGACAGACGGCTCCATTTACGCAATCGGCGTCAAGCCCGACTTTAATCCAAATGATTTTTCTCAGATTAAAAATGTTTCCATTTTTTCCAATCCGATTGTGGAAAATGTTTTAGAGTTTGGCTCGGTAGTCAAGCCATTGATAATGGCGGGAGCTTTGGATGCTAAAGTTGTGACGCCTCTCACCGTGTATGATGACAAAGGCGAAGTTGTAGTTGAGAAGCATACAATTACCAATTTTGATAAAAGGGGAAGAGGTCCGAACACGACAATGCAGGATGTACTCAATCAATCTCTCAATACCGGAATGGTTTTTGTGCAACAAAAACTGGGCAAAGAACGCCTGCGCGAGTACCTACTCTCTTACGGAATAAAAGACAAAACCGGAATTGATTTGCCCAACGAAACGAGCGGGCTTGTTTCTAATATATTAAATAGTCCCCGAGAAATTGAATATGCCAATGCCGCTTTTGGTCAGGGAATAGCCCTGACTCCCATTGAGCTCATTCGCGCGTTGGCATCGCTCGGCAACGGAGGAAATTTAGTTGTGCCTCATGTCGTCAAAGAAATAAAATATAATAACGGCACTTCCAAGAAAATATCGCATCCTGTTACCCGCGCAAAAATAAGCCCTGAAACTTCCGAAGAAATCACCAGCATGCTTGTGGAAGTTATGGATAAGGGACTGAAATCGGGACTGGAGCATTTTAGCGTAGCGGTAAAAACAGGAACGGCGCAGGTTGCGAACAACACCACGGGAGGATACTATGAAGATAGGTATACCCATTCTTTCATGGGCTATTTTCCGGCTCATGAACCGAAATTTATAGTTTTTCTTTATGCCATAAATCCAAAAGGGGTGGAATATTCCGCAACCACTTGGACCAAGCCGTTCTTGGATATCACCAATTTTTTATTGAATTATTATGAAATCCCGCCGGATAGATAGACAGCGCCTAAGGCACTGGTTAGCCAGCGCCTTAGGCGCTGTAAATCCATGAAAAACATTTTTAAAAAAGCAATAGCATATATCTTGCGGATAGAGTCGCAATTGGTCATCTCCAAGTATAAACCGAGAATTATCGCCATTACCGGAAGCATCGGCAAGACTTCCACCAAAGATGCCGTCTATGCGGTAATTTCCAAATCAGCGTATGTCCGCAAAAGTGATAAAAGTTACAATAGCGAAATAGGATTGCCGCTTACTATTTTAGGTATTCCAAATGGGTGGAACAATCCTTTTCGCTGGCTTCTCAATATTTTAAAAGGTCTTTGGCTCTATATTTATCCGCACAAATATCCGGCTTGGCTGGTTCTGGAGGCGGGCATAGGCAAGGAGGGCGATATGCGCCGCACGGCTTCGTGGCTCAAAGCAGATGTAGTCATTATCACCGCGATAGGAGAAACGCCGGCGCACATAGAATTTTTCCCTTCGCGTAAATCTTTGATAGAAGAAAAAAGCAGCTTAATAAAAACTTTAAAAAAAGACGGACTTCTGATACTGAATGCCGATGATGATGACGTGCTGGAGATGAAAACAAAAACCAAAAATATTACCCTTACTTTTGGATTTAAAGAAGGCTCTAATGTCTTAGCTTCCGCCGATAGCATTTCATATGACGAAAATGGCATTCCAAAGGGAGTAATTTTTCGCGTAGATGAGGGAGGAGACAGTTTGCCTGTGGTTATTGAGGGAGTTTTTGGCAGGAATCATATATATGCGTCTCTAGCATCTCTCGCGCTTGCTTTAGGATTGAAATTTAACATGATTAATGCAATAGAATCGCTTAAAAATTATGACGTTGCGCCGGGACGCATGAGATTATTGGGGGGCTTGCATGACACAATGATTATTGATGATACCTACAACTCTTCTCCCTTTGCCTGTGAAGCTGGGCTTAAAACTTTAGGGCAAGTAAAATGTTCCGGAAGAAAAATCGCAGTTTTGGGCGACATGCTGGAACTAGGCAAGCACACGGAAGAGGCGCATAAAAATGTCGGCAGAGCCGCGAAAGAAAATTGCGATGTGTTGATAGTGGTGGGACCAAGGGCGCAAGCAATAAAAGAAGGCGCGATGGAGGTTTACCCCGCTTCTGGCGGGGCGGGCATGAATCCCGGCAGTATTTTTGAATTTCTAAAATCGTCAGAAGCGGGGAAATTTATGGAAACTTTTGTGCAGAAGGGAGACTTGGTTCTCGTGAAGGGCTCCCAAGGTATGCGTATGGAGCGCGTGGTAGAAGCGATACTTTTTGATAAAGAAAATAAAAATAAATTATTGGTTAGGCAGGATGAAGAGTGGCTGAAAAAGAAATGAAAGTGTTAAACACCGAGTGTTTAACACTTAGACTTCTCCGATAAATTTTGCCAGCCATCTTTCAGTTTTATCAAAAAAAGAAAGGACGGACGCAGATTTTTGCGCGTGCCTTCGTATGTGTGCGCGAACTTTCGGAAAGTAAAGAGAAATCAGAAGAAAGCCGATAATCAGAAAAATAATTCCCTGCAGGAAAGGCAAGACCAAGCCGATTAAGCCAAATATTATGAAAATAACCCCGATGGTCAAAATTATAACTTTCTTCGCCTGTTTTTGCATAACAAGAGTATAGCTTTTATTTTTTATTTAATCAAATAATAATTTGTGACCTCACGGAGAATCGGACTCCGATTTAATCCTTGAGAAGGATTTGTCCTAGCCGTTAGACGATGAGGTCGTAGAAGAAATATAGCATTTTTAGAGAAAAATTGAAAATCTATATTTTAGATTTCACAATATCTGAGATTCTAGCATATGCGGATTTTTCAGATACGATACTTACTCCTCAACTTTAGGCTTTTCAATTTCAAGTAGTGCCAAGTCTGGTGAAGAGCCGGAGATGCGGAGTACATCTTTGTCTATCTTTTTTAATTCTTTGTTTGAAGTATTGTAATGGTTTACCACCGTACCCAAGGCGTTTCCGAGTTTTTGGTGGTATTCATCATAAGATTTCAAATGCTTGCCGAGGTCAGCCACTTTTTTGATTATTTCTTTTGCAGACTCTTCTATTTTCAAAGCTTTAAGTCCTTGCAATACAGTTTGCAAGTATGCGAGAAAAGAAGTTGGACTCGTGATGATGACTTTATATTTTCCGGCAGCGCGCTGAATCAGGTTTTCATTGTCTTCGCCCGCGCCGACTTTGTTTGTAATCAAATCATAATAAATGGCTTCGTGGGGAATAAACATAAAAGCGAAATCAGTCGTGCCTTTTGTTGGTTGGATATATTTTGCAGTTTCTGTAATTCTATTTTTTAAATCATTAACGAAAATTATTTCTAGTTTCTTTTTTTCTGCACTGTCTCGTTCTTCCACCATCTTGTTGTAATTTTCCAGCGAGAATTTGGAATCAATCGGAATTATTTTATCTTTTACAAAAACAACGGCGTCCACGATTGTTTTGTCTGGGAATTCATATTGCATCTGGTAACTCCCGGGTGGCAGGACATTTTTCAAAACTGTTTCCAAGTAATATTCGCCGAGTATTCCGCGCTGTTTTGGATTTTTCAAAATGTTTTCCAAGCTCTGCAATTGGTCGGCAAAAGAAATTACTTGCTTATTCGTCTCGTCCAGTCTTGTGAGCCTCTCCGTTACATCGCGAATTATTTTATTTGATTCAGAAGAGTGAAATTTCAAACTCTCATTGACTTGCTTATGGCTTTCGCCAATTTTATTATCAACCGTTCGCGAAAGCTCATTTATCTGCGTTAAAATCAAATTTAAGCCGATTTCTTTTTCATTTTTATTTTCGCTATCTTCTTTCCTTTTTCCAAATATAAAAAATCCCACTACTAATCCTCCCAAAATTGCTATAAAAATCCAAACAATGTTTTGCATAGATATATTTTAGCACAAAAAATCAAATTAAAATAAGAAACCGCCTGCAAGAGCCAAGCGGTCTCTTGCAAGCGGGGTGGTGCTTCTCCAGCGTTACACAATTTTCACTACGATTCCTTTCGTAGCTAAATTGACAACATCTCTGTCGTCAATGTCAGGCATGCTGAAAACTGGTTGAGATTGGTCTTTAGAAGACGAATTAAAAAATTGTTCTATTCTTAACTTGCCATCAAGATTTTTTCCTGTCACCATTACGATTTCGTCCGTTATTTGGTTGACGCTTTTTCCTTTGGACCAACTGACTAATTTTATGTGCATAATTGTTCCTTTCGTGAAAAAATTTAACACACACAACTTTTGCAAGTTTTTCTTTTTCAACAAATTACTTAACTCTGCCGGTCGGAAAAGTTAGGTAATTTTGAATTTGAGATATATAATTCTTTTTATGGGGAATTTAGAGCAAGAAATCAAAAAGAAAGATAAACGCAAGAATATTCAAAAAATAATTTTGAATACAGTTTTTACCGCTGGCATGCTTGCTGTGGTTGCTGTTGCGCCTAATGTTTTATCGGTCATGAAACAATTTGAGGGAACTTTCAAAAGAAAAAAGAATTTGAAATATTCCATAAATGATTCCTTTATGCGTCTTAGAGAAAAAGGTCTTATTGAGATAGTAGAAATAAATGGAAAGAAAGTTGCGCGTATTACTTCAAAAGGGGAGAGCAAGCTGGATTTTTTGGATAAACACGATTTTAAATTAAAAATTCCCAAGAAATGGGACGGTCGCTGGCGTATAGTTACTTTTGATATAAGAGAATCTCAAAAGAAAACTCGAGCTCTGCTACGGATGACTTTGTTTCAAATTGGTTTTATCAGACTCCAAAATAGCGTTTGGATTTATCCGTACGACTGCGAGGATCTAATTTCTCTATTAAAAGCAGATTTTAAAATTGGTAAAGATATTTTATATATGATAGTAGAAAAATTAGAAAACGATTGGCACTTACGTAAAACTTTCAATTTACCTAACTCAAACGGTCGTAAAAGTTAGGTAACTATTTCCCCAAATAATGTTTCAAAGTATATATCCAATCTTCATCTATTTGCCCGCTTTTTTCTTTTTCGCGAAGCAACCATTCTAGCCATCCGCGGTCTATCCGCAAGACTTCCTCTATATTTTTGCCTTTATACTTGCCAAAGTTTAGTTTTGTAAATATGGAAGGGTGGGAAGAAATTTCAATCATTTTATCTATTGCTTCACCCTCGCTTATTTTATCTTCAGACATAATTTTATTTTTTAGTCTCTCAAAAAGTTTTTCCAATACCAAGACATCACCCAAGGCATCATGTGCTGTGGCGTCTATTTCTATATCTAGGTAGTAACGCAAGTATTGCAGTTTGTATTGTTCTATTTTATTTTCTTTATCCAGGTGCCGAGCGACTCTGAGTGTGCAGATGAAATTTGCGGGCGTGATGCCTTCTTTTTTTATTATCATCAAATCAAAAGGCGCGTTGTGAGCTACGACGACGGAATTTTCATCTTCAAAAAGCGCTTTGATTTTTTCTAAATCGCCACTCTCCGCGAAAGATGGCTTGTCTGTGACCATTTTGTTTGTTATGTGATGGACAGCGGAAGCTTCCGGTGGAATTTTAATTTCTGGTTTATAGAGACCGACAAATTTTTCACTACCTGTCTTGTAGGCGATTTGGATCAAAAAATCCCTCGTTTCGTTGCCTGTGGTTTCTGTATCAAAAAATATTAACTTTGACATTTCATTATTTTAACATAATTTGCTATAATGTAGAAAGGAAACTTTATCGTTTCTGGGGTCGCATATTTTTCTGCTGAAAAATTGCTCATTCTCGGCTCGTCAGCCTGCGAAAGACCCCATAAACGAAAAAATTCCCTTTCTACCATGTTGCACGAACAAATAAAATCTGGAATAAAGGAAGCGATGATGGCGCGCGATGCTCTGCGCTTGAAGGCTTTTCGGGCAATGTCCGCGGCATTTACCAATGAACTAGTCGCGAAAAATAAAAAGCCTCAGGAAATGCTCTTGGACGAAGAAGCGGTTGCTGTCATCGCCAAGCTTGCAAAGCAGAGAAAAGATTCCATTGAACAGTTCAAGAAAGGCGGGCGGGAAGACTTGGTGAAAGAAGAAGAGTCAGAACTCGTAATTTTAGAAACTTACTTGCCGAAAATGATGGGTAAAGGCGAGGTTGAAAAAATCGCCAAAGCAAAGAAAGAAGAATTGGGAATTGCCGATGCGAGCAAAAAAGGCATGCTCATGTCGGCATTAATGAAAGACTTGAAGGGCAAGGCGGACGGAACTTTGGTCAAAGAAGTCGTCGATTCGCTTTTCTAAATTTAGATGTCTTTTTTAAAAAAAATTATCAAGAAGAATAAAAAATTAGTAACACACGACGGCTCTTTTCATTCGGATGATATTTTTGTCGCCGCTACGCTTTTGATTTATTTGGAAAAGAACGGCGAGACGGGTGAAATAACCCGCACTCGTGATGAAGAAATTATAAAAAATGGAGATTATGTTTTTGATGTGGGCGGAATATATGATGAGAAAAATAATCGGTTTGACCACCATCAGACCCTCGGGGTAGGCAAGAGAGAAAACGGCATAGCCTATTCTTCTTTTGGTCTTGTCTGGCGGAAATTCGGCATTGAGGTCGCAGGTAGCAGGGAGACCGCTGATTTTATTGAAAAAAAACTTGTGATGTCGGTGGATGCGAACGATAACGGAATTGATTTATTTAAAAGCAATTTTCCGGATATTTCGGTGTATACCATACAGGATGTTTTTGCCACCTTTTCGCCGACCGCTCTTGAAGATATGGAAAAGGACGGACAATTTGCCAAAGCGCTTGTTTGGGCGAAAGAAATTTTAAAAAGAGAAATAAAAAAAGCGAATGACCAAACAGAGGTTACAAAAATTATCAGAGATTTTTACAAAAAAACGGAAGATAAAAGATTGATTGTTGTGGATAAACCAAAAGTTTCCAGATTTGAAATTTGGGATGCTTTGCAGGATTTTACAGAACCCCTTTTTGCGGTTTCGGGCGATAAGGAGGATTGGTATGCTGTGGCTATGAGAAAAGAGAAAGACAGTTTTGGAAACAGAAAAGATTTTCCGGCATTGTGGGCGGGATTACAAAAAAAGGAATTGCAGGATGCAACAGGGGTGAAAGATGCGGTCTTTTGCCACAATAATTTATTTCTTTCAGCTGCAAAGTCAAAAGAGGGGGCTATCAAATTAGCAGAATTAGCACTATTAAAGTAAGATATGAAAATGGAAAATTTTTCCCACCTTCGCCCTCGGAGACAGAAGGACAGGGAACTCACGGCTCCTTAAATTTTCCATTCTCATATCTTCAAAATTTATGGCATTCATTGACGAAATAAAAATACATGCGGAAGCCGGCAGGGGCGGAAACGGCGTGGTGCGCTGGAAGCGGCAGAAGTTTGAACCGAAAGGCGGACCGGCAGGAGGAGACGCCGGACGCGGCGGGGATTTTATTGTGCGAGCTATACGCGATGTGCATATACTTCTCAAATACAAAGCAAAAAAAGAATTCATTGCGGGCAGGGGCGAGGACGGCGGGAGTAAAAGCCTGCATGGAAAAAACGGAGAAGATTTTATTTTGCAATTACCCGTCGGTTCTATTATTACCAATCTCGCGACTGATGAGAAATGGCAATTAACAAAAGAAGGAGAAGAAATTCTGCTTTTAAAAGGAGGCTATGGCGGTTTTGGAAATGAACATTTCAAAAGCTCCGTCAATACGACTCCGTATGAAAGTAAAATCGGGCAAGAAGGGGAAAAAGGAGATTTCAAAATAGAATTGGAGCTTTTTGCGGATATTGGATTTGTGGGTTTACCGAACGCAGGCAAGTCTTCGCTATTGAATGCGCTTACAAATGCAGATGCTAAAGTGGGGGATTATCCTTTTACCACCCTTGACCCAAACTTGGGAGATTTTCACGGCTATATTATTGCGGACATTCCGGGGCTGATTGAGGGCGCTTCGGAAGGCAAAGGTCTCGGCGTGAAATTTTTGCGCCACATTAAGCGCACCAAAATGATTGCTCATCTGGTGTCTTTCGAGAATCCAAACATGATGAAGAGCTACAAAGAAGTCCGCAAGGAACTCCTAAAATACGACAAAAGTTTAAGTTTAGGCGCTGATGGTTTGTCTGAAAAAGAAGAAATAATTATTTTGACGAAGACGGATGTCGTGGATGAAAAAATTGTTGCAAAGAAAATAAAAGACTTTCAAAAAATCAGCAAGAATGTTTTTGCAGTCTCGTTATACGATGATAAAATGGTAAAAAAGTTTGCGGACGCGCTGGTGAAAATTTTAAAGAGAAAATAAATATTTTACTTATGGAAGAAAAATTAAAACAATATCAAGATATAAAAATAAAATTAAGTCCTGAAGAACTTTTAGCAAAAAAGAAAGAGTATCTAGAATTTATTCGCGGCTTGAGATTTGATTACATAGAAGAATTTCCGTTGGAAAGATTACTGCCTGGTATGCCAAATTATCATAAATATAAATGTAGAACCAATTTTTTTAATGGCGTATTTACAACTATTGAGTATTTAAAACGAATAAAATTGATAAATAGTTCTGAAACCAAAGAAGAATGCGAAGAATTTTTAAAATTCTGCGACACCATCAGGGGAACTAAAAGATTTTATACTCAAGTGGATATTGACAAAGCCAATAAAGTGCTGGACGTTTTAATCAAAGAATTATCATAATATTAAAAATATAATCTTTTTCTTACTATCTTTTACATATGTTTGAGATGGTAAGGTATTAATTATGTTATAATATCTGAAATGAAAGGAGAAATTATTTACAAAATTCTTAATTCTGTAAACGATGGGGTGCTAGATCAGATTGACTTTTTCAATGCTTTTCTAAAAGCAGGATATGGCGCGACAAGTGGCAAAATAAGATACGAAGCTTCAAAAATACAAGACAAAAGAATTACTTCACAATTAAATAAGCAAAAAGTTAACAATCTTAAAAACTACCTATATAAATTAAAAAGCCAAGGACTGATTTTAGAAACCAACTCAAGGCAGATTTACTTAAGCGATAAAGGAAAAGATAAATTAAATAATTTCAAAAACTCACTCCCTTTAAACAAAGATTTATATAAGAAAAAAACAGGGGAGACGGTTGTGGTGATAAGTTATGATATCCCAATTGCTTTTAATAAAGAGAGAAATATTTTAAGAGACATGCTGCGAATGCTCGGTTTTAATTTGGTGCATAAAAGTGTCTGGGTTGGAAAAGTTTTATTGCCGGAGAGATTTATTGCTGATTTGAGCAGGTTGGAAATTATGGATTATGTGGAAATTTTGGAAGTCACAAAAAATGGCACTTTAAAATCAAAGATTGAAAACTAACTATGAATCTTACTATCTTTTACATATGTTCGACATCGTAAGGATAGGTAGAAAAATTTATTAAAATAATTTTAATATGTTATTATAATTAGGTTATGGCAAACAAATATTATCTTACAATTGGTCTTGAAATACACCCCAGTAGCAGAGCAAAGCTCGCTACGGGGCAGGCGCGGAATTTATGAATAAATATTATCCTACAATTGGATTAGAGATTCACGCTGAGTTAAAAACTTTAACCAAGATGTTTTGCGCTTGCATGAATAATCCCGATGAAGAAAAGCCGAACACTAATATTTGCCCAGTTTGCATGGCGCATCCGGGGGCAATGCCCACTTTGAATAAAAAAGCTATTGAGAATGTTATCAAAGTGGGACTCGCGGTAAATGGTACGATTGCCGACTTCACGGAATTTGACCGCAAAAATTATTTTTATCCGGATATTCCAAAGGGCTATCAGATTTCGCAGTACAAATACCCGATAGTTTCCGGTGGGCATTTGGCGGGTATAGACATCACTCGCGTGCATTTAGAAGAAGATACGGCGAACAATAAGCACCCCGAAGGAAAGCAAGAAAAAAATACAGCTTCCTACGGGGCAGGCGATCTTGGTGGATATAGCTTGGTTGATTTTAATAGAGCGGGAGTGCCGCTCATGGAGCTCGTGACTGAGGCTCATACTTTTGACAATGCGGAAGACACAGCCAAAACGGCTTCGAAGTTTGCAAAGGAGTTGCAATTGATACTTTGGTATTTGGGCGTTTCAGAAGCGAATATGGAAAAAGGGGAAATGCGGGTGGAGGCGAATATTTCTGTCTCAACAGACGCTAAAAAACTAGGTACAAAAGTGGAAGTAAAGAACTTGAACTCTTTTAAAAGTGTTGAGAAAGCAATCAAATTTGAGATAGACAGAATGACAGAACTTTTGGAAAGCGGAAAGGGGAGTGAGATAGCGCAGGAGACTCGAGGTTGGGACGAAGCCAAACAAAAGACTTTTTCGCAAAGAAAAAAAGAAGAAAGCGCAGATTACAGATATTTCCCGGAGCCGGACTTGCCGAAATTATATCTGCATAAAGCTTTTGATTTAGAAAAAATGAAAAAAGAATTGCCAGAGTTGCCGGAGGCGAAGCGCGCGAGATATAAAAAAGATTTTGGAATAAAAGAGGAATATGTAGAAGTATTTATAAATAAACCAGAACTTAGTGAGTGGTTTGAAAAAGAGTTTGCCCCTAATCTTGTTGATAAAAAAGCTATAGAGGTCAGATGTAATTTCATTATTAATGATTTATTAGGTTTTATCCAAACTCGTTTAGTTGAAGGTACAACAAGATTACCAAATGCAATAAAATTTGCGAAAATTGTTAAAATGTATATGGAGGGACAAATTAGTTCTCGTGCCGCGAAAGATATGTTAGGGCATTTTGCTACTAATATAGATTTTTTTAACGAAGAGCCTGAAGAATTTGCTAAGTCAGAAGGTTTGCTTCAAAGTAGCGACACAGGCGAACTCAAAAAAATAGCCCAAAAAATAATAGATGCCAATCCGAAAGTTGTAGCAGACTACAAAGCCGGCAAAGAACAAGCTATAATGTCTTTGGTGGGGCAAATAATGAAAGAAACCAAAGGTTCGGCGAATCCGGTGGTCAGTAAGCAATTATTAATAAATATGCTTAAATAACATGAATAAACAAACTTTAATTCAAACAGTCGCTCGTTTGATGGAATCTCCAAAAGGGATTCTTGCTATTGACGAGAGTATGTCTACTTGCGGCAAGCGCTTTGCTAAACTCGGAGTGCCTGAAACCGAAGAGAAACGCAGAGAATACCGCGAACTTCTCGTAACTGCGCCCGAGATTGAAAAATATATTTCGGGATACATTCTTTTTGATGAGACAATAAGACAATCAACTAAAGAAGGAAAAAGTTTTACTTCTATTTTGCAGTCAAAAGGGATAAGTATTGGTATTAAAGTTGACCAAGGTTTAGCAGATTTACCGAACCACCCCATAGAAAAAATTACGCAGGGTATAGACGGACTTTCAAAAAGACTGCAGGAATATAAAAGTATGGGCGCGAGTTTTGCCAAATGGCGCGCGGTTTATACTGTTGGAGAAAATACTCCCAGCGTTGAATGTATGCAAGAAAATGCTATTTTATTAACCAAATACGCCACTCTTTGCCAAGAACTTGATATTGTTCCGATCATTGAGCCAGAGGTTTTGATTGATGGTGATTACACTATAGAACAATCGTATGAGACTAATGCGAAAAATTTAGATATTATTTTTTCCGAACTAAGAAATTCAAATGTTTTCATTTCCGGTGTTATTTTAAAAAACAGCTTTGTGTTTTCCGGAAAAGAGGCAGGTAAAAGAGTTCCAGCCGAAAAAGTCGCAGAAATGACCGCAAAATGTTTTAAAGCGCACATACCGGCGCATATTGGGGGAATAGTTTTCATTTCCGGCGGGCAACCGGGCGACGAGGCGGCGATTAATTTGAATGCTATGTATCAAGCAGGTCCCTTTCCTTGGCCTCTTTCGTTTTCTTACGGACGAGGGATTCAAAATGAAGCTCTTCAAGCTTGGGCAAAAAATCCGACGGATGTGGCTGGCGCGCAAGTTCTATTGCTTTCTACCGCTAAAAATAACAGTTTGGCGACTCTAGGGAAATATAAATGAAGGAAGAAATACTAAAATTTTTTAAGGGGGACGCGGAGGATAGCGAAGAAACGCTTCTTAAGTATTCACATGATGCAAGTATTTTTGACATACGGCCGAAGGTTGTTCTTTTTCCTAAAGACTCAGAAGATGTGCAAAATTTAGTGAAATGGGTTTCGGAAAATAAGGAAAAATATCTTCACCCCGCCCATATGGGCGGGGCAAGCCTTTCCATCACTGCTCGCTGCGCAGGCACGGATATGTCCGGCGGGGCTATTGGCGAATCTATTATTTTGGATTTTACTCGCTACATGAATAAATTGATTGCATTCTCCCCCTCTCCTTTACAAGGAGAGGGTCGGGGTGAGGTGAATTATTCCATTACAGTTCAGCCCGGCATGTTTTATCGTGATTTTGAGAAACTGACGCTGGAGAAAGGTTTGATTTTGCCCTGCTTCACGGCTTCAAAATCTATCAATGCCATGGGCGGAATGTTCGGCAATAATTCTGCCGGGGAGCGGACTTTGAAATACGGCAAGACGGAAGATTATATTTTAGAAACGAAAGTTGTTTTTGCGGACGGAGTGGAAAGAATCGTAAAGCCAATTGCTTTAAGTGAAATTTCCAAGCAGGAAGAAATGTATACGAAAGTTTACGATTTGATAAAAAATAACGAAGAGGAAATAAAAAATGCCAAACCGCATGTCCACAAAAATTCGGCTGGATATTACATATGGAATGTCGTTAAGGATAATGCTTTTGATTTTAATAAATTGCTTGTTGGTTCGCAGGGAACGCTTGGCATAGCTACGGAAATTACTTTTAGGCTGGTACCGGAGCCGAAATATACTAGATTACTTGTAGTATTTTTGCGAGATATGAAAATTCTGCCGGACTTGGTAAATAAAATTTTGAAATACAATCCGCAATCTTTGGAATCTTATGACGACAAAACTTTTTTGCTAGTGCTGAAATATATAAAAGACTTCGCTAAACTTTTGGGCTTCAAAAATTTCTTCAAGCTTGGTTTAAGCTTTTGGCCCGAAGCCATTATGACTCTCAGGCATGGTTTCCCTAAAATTGTGCTTTTAGTTGAATTTACAGGGGAGTCGCAAATTGAAGTCGACAGGGAAGCCGAAAAGACCATGAAAGATTTAAAAGCAAGTCATAGAATCGGCATTCGCCTGACTAAAAATGCCGAGGAAGCAAAAAAATATTGGACGATACGTCACGAAGCTTTCAATTTGATTCGCTATCATCTTAAAAAAGTGAAGTCCATGCCATTTATTGACGATGTTATCGTCAAGCCGGAGAGAATACCGGAATTTTTTCCCGCGCTGTATAAAATTTTAAATGTCTATAAAAAGAGAATGACTTTTGCGGTGGGCGGGCATTTTGGCGACGGCAATATACACATATATACTTTGGTAAATCCGAAAGACTCCGATTTAAAAAAAATGATTTTGCAAGTCTCAAATCAAGTTTATGATTTGGTGACCAAGCTCGGAGGCTCGATTACGGCTGAGCACAATGACGGAATTATTCGCACGCCGTATTTAAATAAAATGTTTGATGAGAAGATAATTAAAATTTTCAAGGAAATCAAGGAAATTTTTGATCCAAAAGGTATTTTCAACCCTGGCAAAAAAGTCCCAACCAAAGAAGACGGGGGAACAAAGGAATACATAACAGAGCATATTGCATTTTAATTTTTTTCGGGTATACTTGGACTTATGTTTGTAATCAAAGCTTCAAAGAGAGATTTGGGCATCAAACTAGACGCTCTACGAAAATCCGGAAAAATTCCGGCTGTTTTTTATGGCGCGGGCAAGGAGAGTACTTCTATTTCTATTCCAAACGTTGAATTCAAGAAAGTTTGGAGAGACGCAGGAGAATCTTCCGCCGTGAAAATCGGCATGGACAAAGA
>Ga0209541_10004026_pt1 | contig 26415 bp, 25 predicted proteins | sample RifCSPlowO2_01_FD_184027 | JGI IMG/M metagenome (GOLD analysis project Ga0209541, IMG submission 184027) | Groundwater microbial communities from Rifle, Colorado - Rifle CSP2_plank lowO2_0.1 (SPAdes) (version 2) | ecosystem: Environmental > Aquatic > Deep subsurface > Groundwater | place... | reverse complement strand
AGATGAGCCGTTTGAGCAAAACATCCTCCACATTACACCTCTTAAAAATCCGCAATTCGGTTATGGCAATCGGCTTGTAAAAGAAATGCTTTTTATGCAGGGCTATACGGACGATGAGATTGCCCATTACGGAGGATTGCGCATTAAAACCAGCATTGATTTGTCTACTCAAGTCATAGTATCGGAGGAATTGAATAACCACCTCGCGGAAATAAACCAAGAACTTGCCGGAGAAAAGCTGGAGGGCGCCGTTGTTGTTATAGAAAATAAAACGGGGCGGATAGTCGCCTTAAGCGGGGGCCATGATTTTAATGAAACCAATTTTAATCGGGCGCTTTCCTTGCGCTCTCCGGGTTCCGCGTTCAAGCCATTCACCTACGCCGCGGCAATTGAGCATTATGGAAAAAATTTTGACAGTATGGTCTGCAACTGTCCCTTCACGATGCCGGCAAAGGTAAGTTTCAACGGAACCGTTCTTAAGTGGTGGACGCCAAGAAATTTCGTGGAAAAAAATACGGTCCCTTACGGCTATATTCCACTGCCAACGGGAATTATCCGGTCAGTCAATTTGGCCACGCTCAACTTAGCCAAAGAAATAGGAATAAGAACAGTCATCCGCACCGCCCATGATATGGGTGTTTGGGGAAATCGAGGCATAGGGAGAGATTCGGAAAATCAGGTTTGGTTTAAATCGCCTTACGCCGACGAAAATAGTCCCGGTCTTCAACCGTATCTTCCGACGGCTATCGGCGGTTCCGATGTAAGCTTGCTTGAACTTACCAACGCTTTCAGCGTTTTTGCGCGAAACGGCGCTTACATCAAACCAAGCATTATCATTCAAATCAAAAATTCGGATGGTAAAATTCTGTATTCCGCGGAAAAATACCAAGAAAAAAGGGTCTTGTCTGAATCCACTTCTCATAAAATGACCGTGCTGTTGCGAGCCGTAACCAAAATAGGGACCGGCAAAACCGCCCTAAAAACCCTGAAACAACCCGTAGCCGTCAAAACGGGCACGTCCAACGGGCCAAACGACTTGCTAATGATCGGCTATACCCCCGAATACACCGTGGGGGTGCGTCTGGGTTACGACGCGCCAAAACCAATAGAAATTCCCGAGTACATGAAAAAAGTAAGCGGAAGCAGAAATTTGCAGGTTTCCGGCGGCTGGGTTGCCGGACCGCTGTTTAAAAATATCGTTGAGAGAATGTATGAAAAAAGGTCGGTTGCTGAATTTCCGCCCGAAATTGAAAGTGATTTGGAAAATCTCGTCATAAAACACCGTCGCGCGCCCGCGCCAATACAACCCTTCGATTTCACTCAGAACAAGCCCGCCGCCCAGACCCAAAAATCAAACTAAATCCCGCACAAAATTTATACATGGAATAAACGCCAAAACCGAGCTATGCTCGGTTTTATTTTTTGTCCGCCCCCCGAGACTCGAACTCGGAACATTCACCTTAAGAGGGTGCTGCTCTACCAATTGAGCTAGGGGCGGCCCGCACACTAATTTATATTTTATGGCTGTTTTGCCTTTTTTACAATCTGTTGCAATATTTTTACAACAAAATCAATATCCTTTTGAGACGTCTGCCGGCCGAGAGAAAAACGCAACACACCGTCAAGATATGGTTCCCTAACGCCAATAGCTTTCAAAACATGGGAAGGCTCAACCGCGTGAGAAGTACAGGCAGAGCCGCTCCCCGCCCGAATCCCGTATTTATCCAACTCAAGCAGGAGTTTCTCGCTGTTTGTTCCGGGAATTGAAATGTTTATATTGTTGGGCAGCCGGCCGCCGCCAAGCGCGCCGTTTATTTTCGTATCCGGCATTATTTCTGCCAGCTTCTTAAAGAAATAGTCCCTTAGCGCGGCAATTTTTATGCCCTCTTTGGAATTTATCAACTCAAGCGCTTTTGCCAATCCCAAAATAGCCGACAAATTTTCGGTCCCCGCCCGCAATCCTCTTTCATGCTCCCCGCCCAAAACAAGCGGCCTAACGGGTACTCCCCTGCGGACATACAGCACGCCAATTCCCCGCGGCCCATAAATTTTAGTCCCGTTAAAAGACAGCAGGTCCACACCGAGATTATTCACATTAACATCCAAATATTCAACTGCCTGGCAAGCGTCCACATGAAACAACGGATAATGCTCCGACAAGGATTGTTTTTTAAAATCTTTAATTATTTTGGAAATTTTTTTTATCGGTTCTATTGTGCCTATTTCATTGTTGGCATACATGACGGAAACTAAAAAAACTTTCGGCGTCAGCCGGCGTTTCAGGTCGGCTAAATCAACCAAACCCTTTTCATCGACTTTTAAAAAAATCAATTTGAATTCAGACCGTAAAGATTCCAGCGGTTTAAGAACGGAGGCATGCTCGAGCGGTGTCGTCAGAATTTCTTTCCCGCCGCCCGCCCTGGCTTTGGCCGCCCCCAAAACAGCCAAATTATTGGCTTCCGAACCGGAACCGGTAAAAATAATCTCCGCCGGTCCGGCTCCGATAAATTTTGCGATTGCTTTTCTGGCTGCTTCAAGTTCCTTTCGAACTTCACGGCCGGCATCGTTAAAAGAAGAAGGGTTCGCGTAAAGCGACAACCCGCGCAAAATTTCTTTTTTTACTTCTGCGGCAAGAGGAGTCGCCGCGGCATTGTCCAAATAAATTATTTTTTTCATCAAAAAACGGCCATCGGCCGCTTTTTAATTTAACACATTCGGCGCACTATCGCAATCCCGCCATCCTTTCGTTGCGCGGCCAGAAAAGGACCGACAGAAATCCGCCGAGCAAACCCATATCTCGAACCAGAACCTCGTTGAAACCATGAGTAAAAATAACAACCAAAAGAAATGCCGCTCCCAAAAAAGAAAACAGGGCGGAAAAAATATTGAGCGCCAAACTGGTGGCGATAAGAATTTCAAAGATGGCATTAAGGTAGATGAAGGCAATGCCGCTAAGGCCGAACTGCGCGACAAACCGGACAACGTTTTCCGGAACCCAGGCATTGAGCCAGTACTCCGGTTGCATGAATTTATCTATCCCAAACCAAAAGAAAACAAAAGCCAAACCAAGACGGAGAATTAAATTGGAATAACGCAAAGAATAAAACATTTATTGACTATTGACAAACATAATAAACTATGCTATCATTATAAAATCCTGGGACTGCGAACTTCGTTGTTCTGGCGGCATAAAAATCGTGACGGCTTGCCCGCTTGCGGTTCTTAACAATAATTATATTAACATAAAATTATCAGCCGCAAAAACAATCGGGCTGTCGGTTTCAAAAAAGAAAACCTCGCAAAAACGGGGTTTTCTTTTTTGAAACCGACACCGCCCGCTCTTTAAACCACGCACATTTTTTCCAGCCAATCAAAAGCTTTTTCGTTTATAATCTTTTCAGCCACATTTTCTCTTATCTGCGCCGTGTTCAAATCGGCGGGATTTTCAATTTCTCCGCGCATCAGAGCGGTCTGGACCGCAAGATTAAAAGCATTTTCCGCTTCTTCCGATGAAACTTCAATCCCGTTGGCTTTTATTATTTTGTGAATAACAAGATTCATCTTTATCTGTTTTTCGGCTTCCTTGCGCCAGTCTTTTTTCAAATCATCCTGGGTTTTTCCGAGACGGGCGAGATACGGCCCTAATTCCAATCCGTTTTTGTGAAGGTCGTCATCCAGACTACCGACCATCTCATCCAACCGGACATCCACCAAAACTTCAGGCGTTTTGATATCAGTCGTTTTAATTATTTGTTCCAAAATTTCCAGACGATTTTTCTGTTTTTCGTTTAATTCTTTTTCCTGCCTGATTCCCTCCTTTGCGTTGCGGGAAAGTTGTTCCAAACTGCCAAATTTTCCAACGCTCGCGGCAAAATCATCGTTTAGCTCGGGCAGCTGGACTTTTTTGACATCGCCGATTTTCACCAAAAAATCCAATTTTTTTCCGGCTATGCTTTTTTGATAATAATCCGACGGAGCGATAAGAGAGAAATTTTTTTCTTCTCCCTTTTTCATGCCGACCAGCTCCTCTTCAAAGCCGGGCATAAAATTTTTCCCGCCGATAATCAGGGGGTGATTCTTGCTAAGCCCCCCTTCGATAATCTTTCCGTCGGCTTTAACTTCAAAATCAACTTCCAGCCTGTCCCCCGTCTGGGCCGGCTCGGCCTTATCGTAAAGCTTGGCTCTGGACGCTCTTAGGGTTTCCAGCGTCTCGTCTATTTCTTTTTGGCTGACTTCGGTGTTAACTCGTTTTATTTTAAACCTGGAGACATTGGGCAAATTAAAATCCGGAAACAAAACCAAGTTTGCGGAATAGGCCAGTTTTTCAACGCTGTTTTCTTTCATTCGAAAATCACTCGTATTCAGTACGTCCAATTTTTCGTCAGTGATAATTTTATTTAAGCTACCGCGAACGGCCATTTCCATGGCCAATTCCAAAATCTGGCTCGAATCGATATGCTCTTTCAGAAAACTTTTGGGAACTTTACCCCGGCGGAAACCGTCAAGCTCCGCGTTTTTGCCTATTTCCGATTCGGCTTCTTCGATATAATTTTTTAGTTCGGCTTGCGTCAGTTCAACCGATAATTCGGTTTGGCCCCGGACGACTTTTTTAAATTCGTGTTTCATGGATTTCGGCGGATATCTTATTCTGAATCTTTGTCTTTCTTAATTTGTTCTTCCGGTTCCGGTTCCGGTTCCGGTTCCGGTTCCGTTTTGTCTTTCGGTTTCACTTCTGATTCGGCGTCCCGATAATCCAGATTTTCCTTCGGCGAGCGAACATCAATTCTCCAGCCGGTCAGTTTGGCCGCCAGTCTGACATTTTGACCCCTCTTGCCGATAGCCAACGAAAATTGGTCGTCGGAAACCTCTGCCAAAGCGTGCTTTCTTTTGTCGTCGATGATTTCAACATTCAGTACCTTGGCGGGAGAAAAAGAATTGGCGATAAAATCCTTCGCTTTTTCGCTCCACAAAATAATGTCGATTTTTTCGCCGGACAGTTCGTTTATCACCGTCTGGACCCGGACGCCCTTTTGTCCGACCAAAGAACCGATGGGGTCAACTCCTTCTTGATTGGACGCAACGGCGATTTTGGTTCTTGAGCCGGCTTCTCTGGCAATGGCTTTGGCCTCCACCGTTCCGGTATCTATTTCAGGCACTTCCATCCGGAACAGTTCAAGAACCAATTTCGGATGAGCTCTTGAAAGAAGCACGGCCGGACCCCGCGGAGTCTCTTCCACCCGCAGAATAATAAACCGGAATCTTTGGCTTATTTTGTAATTGTCGCCGGGGATTTGTTCGATTGGAATCAAAAGGCCGTTGGTTTTGCCTAAGTCGATAAAAACCAGCGCACCTTCTTTTCTTTGCACCACACCGCTGATTATTTCCCCTTCCCGGCCTTTAAATTCGGCAAAAATCGCCTCTCGCTCCGCCTCTCTCAAGCGTTGGATAATTACCTGTTTGGCTGTTTGAGCGGCAATACGTCCGAAATCCGTATGGGGTTCGAGCCGGGTAATCAGTTCGTCCCCGACTTTAAGTTTTTTATTTGTTTTCTTGGCCTCTTCAAGAATAATATGTTTTTCGGGATTGAATTTAATCTTGGATTCTCCGTCTTCGACAGTTTCTTCCTTTGCTTCAGCTTCGTCTCTTTTCCTTGTCCGCCCTCTTTCTAAATCTTGAAAATCTGGTTTTTCTTCGATTATTTTTTCAGGCAAAACGCCGGTAATGTTTTCTTCTTCGTCAACGCCTTCCACCACATAGTGAATCTGGGCAATTTCCATCTTCCCGCTTTCCGGGTCAAGTTTGGTCTTTATAATTTGTCCCTTCTTGCCGTAATCCCTTTTATAGGCGGCGGCAATAGCCGCTTCTATGGTTTCCAGAACGCTTTGTTCGGAAATCCCCTTTTCTTCGGCTATTTGTTTAATGGCCGATAAAAATTGTTTTGTATCCATTCCGTACGAAGTAGCCGCTGCGCAGTTGTGGGACAACCATTTATGCGTGTTAGACTACTGTTGTTATTTATTATTATTCCGCGCGTTTTACCCGTTAGGGCTACTTCGTACGGGATTGATTTTTAAACGACAAGTCCGCATTCAGCGGACTTGTCCTATAAGATAAAATCAATCTGGTGGCTTAATGATAGCATCTCGTAAAAATAAAGTCAAATACCGCAGGGTTATCAACAAATTTTCTCTTTACAAAGAGTTTACATCCGATAGATTGAGACATCGGGCCGTAGGTGTTAATATTAAGGCGAGGCGAGGCGAATTATCCAATGCTCCAGCAAACAACAAACAAAAAATCGGAGGAACTTGAAAAAAAGCTAATTGAGATTGAGCTGAAAAGAGAAGAAGAACACTATCGAAAAATCGCCCAGACTCTGAATCTGCCGTTTTCCGATTTAAAAACGGTGCCAATCAGCACCGAGGTTTTGATTTTGATAAGCGAAGAAGACGCCCGCTCATCGAAATTGGCAATTATTTCCCGTTCAGGCGCCAAGCTTATAGCCGCCGCCGTTAATCCGGAACTGCCTGAAACGAAAAAGGTTCTGGAGCAGTTGAAGAACCGCGGCTTTAGTGTTTCATTCATAATTGTGACGCCCTCCACTCTTTCCCAAGTTTGGGACCGCTACGCCACCACAAAACAAATCAAAACTTTTGAATCCGGCACGGTCAATATACGAGAAGAGGAATTGGAGTTATTCCAGGAACAAATCCTAAATGTGGCCGACTTGAGAGACAAGGTGACCAAAATATCGGCCACTAAAATGCTGGAAATCTTAATCGCCGGCGCGCTTAAAATCGGCGCCTCGGATATTCATTTCGAACCGGAAACAGAAAAGGTCAGACTGCGCTACCGTCTGGACGGAGTTTTGAGCGATATCGTCGCCATAGACGTTCTTTCTTACGAAAAAATATTAAATCGCGTCAAGATTGTTTCCAATTTAAAATTGAATATCCACAGCGCGCCTCAAGACGGCCGCTTCACCATCAGTCAAAAAAACGCAGTCATTGAGGTCAGGGTCTCCATACTGCCAAGCGAATTCGGAGAAACGGTTGTAATGCGCCTATTAGACCCGCGAACCATTAAAGAAGGGCTTGAACAATTGGGAATACGAGAAGACTTGCTCGTTCTGATAAAAGAACAGATAAGCAAGCCGACTGGCGCGATTCTTACCACCGGGCCAACCGGTTCCGGAAAGACGACCACTCTTTACGCTTTTGTCCGCCATTTGAATAATCCCGGAACCAAGATAATAACCATTGAGGACCCGATTGAATACCACATTCAGGGAATTTCCCAGACCCAGGTTGAACCGGAAAAAGGATACGGCTTTGCCAATGGTTTGAGAGCAATAGTTCGCCAGGACCCGGATATTATTTTGGTGGGTGAAATCAGAGATGCTGAAGCGGCCGATATCGCCCTGCAGGCGGCTCTTACCGGCCATTTGGTTTTTTCAACCATTCACACAAATAATGCCGCCGGTACCATTCCCCGCCTGATTGACCTTGGTGTCAAACCGGAGATTATCGCTCCGGCAATCAGTATGGCCATAGCCCAAAGACTGGTCAGAAAACTGTGCCTAAAATGTCGCGTGCAAGACACGCCGCCGCAGGAAACTCTCAAAAAAATAGAAACGGTTCTGGGGCCGCTTAAGGCTAAATTCAAATTGCCCGCTTTCAATGCCTCATTAAAAATATTTTTCCCGGGCAAATGTAAAGAATGCAATGAAATGGGTTACCGCGGTCGGCTTGGGATTTATGAAGCTTTTGTCATGTCCAAGGCCATGGAAAAACTTATTCTTAAGTCGCCCGCAATTTCAGACATTGAAAATCTGGCAGTTTCTGAAGGCATGGTTACCATGCTTCAAGACGCTTATTTGAAAATGCTTGGGGGACTGACTTCACTGGAAGAGATAGGGCGAATTATCGGATAGTACAAATTTAAAACTTTTTTAATCTGCAGGCAAAAACCCGAATTTATAAAAAAACGGGGCAGGATATTTCCAAGGAGTAGACCAGTCGAAACCGAACTATCCGAACTAAGATAACATCCCAAATCGGACCTACGTATAAATACTTTAGTCCCTTGCCTGCAGATTAAAGAAGTTTTATCGGTTGGCTGTCGCCAAATATAATAGACTGCCAATTCTCTGATATTTTAATCTAAATAACTATGTCTGTCAACCCCACTAAATTGCCCGCCCTCTCTCCCAAATCCGGTCAAGATGACCAGGTCCTTGACCAAGCTTTGCGCCCAACCAGGTTCGACGAATATGTCGGCCAGGAAAAGATAAAAGGAACGCTGAAAATTATGATCGGGGCGGCCAAGAAAAGAAACGAGCCGATAGAGCACCTTCTCCTGCACGGCCCTTCCGGCCTCGGCAAAACAACTTTGGCTTACCTCATCGCAAAAGAGCTTGGCGCAAACATAAGAATCACCTCGGGTACGGCGCTTGAAAAAGCCGGCGATATCGGTTCCATTTTAACCGGGTTAAGCGACGGCGACGTTCTTTTTATCGACGAAGTTCATCGTTTGAATAAAACCATTGAGGAAGTAATCTATCCGGCAATGGAAAATTTCAAACTGGACATCGTTATAGGAAAAGGCATTTCGGCAAAAACCCTTCAAATAGATTTGCCGAAATTTACGCTTATTGCCGCCACCACAAAAATATCTCTTCTTTCGTCTCCGTTCAGGTCGCGATTCGGGGCAAATTTAAAATTGGATTTTTATGAACACGCTGAAATCGAACAAATCATAGCCCGGTCGGCTTCACTCTTAAAGGTCTCAATAAACAAAGAAGCCGCAACGGTTATCGCCGAGGCATCCCGGGCGACGCCCCGCGTGGCTAACCGCCTTTTAAAAAGGGTGCGCGATTATGCTCAAATAAAAGACGCTGCGGAAATAAACGCCGTTTTAGCTCGCGACGGATTGAAAATGTTGGAAATAGACAATCATGGTCTTGAAGAAACCGACCGGAGAATTTTGCTTGCCATAGCCGAAAAATTCGGCGGAGGACCGGTGGGATTAAAATCCATAGCGGCGACCGTCTCGGAAGAAGAAAGCACCATTGAAGATGTATATGAACCTTATTTAATGCAGTTAGGTTTTCTCGCCAGAACCTCCAAGGGAAGGATGATAACTTCCGCCGGCATGAAGCATCTCGGCATTAAAAGAGAAGAAACGTTGAATATCTGATTCTTAATTCTTATGTCCGGACACTCGAAATGGTCGCAAATTAAGCGCAAAAAGGCATTGACCGACAAAAAGCGGGGTCAAATTTTTTCCAAATTATCTCGGGCAATCACCTTGGCGGCACGCAAAGGCGCCGACCCAAAAACCAATCTTGAATTGGCCAGAGCTATGGAAAAAGCCAGAATTGAAAATGTGCCCAATGAAAACATAGAAAGAGCCGTAAAAAAGATTTCCGAGAAAAACTCGAATCAATTGGAAGAGCTGGCCATAGAAGCTCTCGCTTCCAGCAATATCGCTTTAAAAATACGGGCCATTACCGATAACCGCAACCGGACGCTCGCGGAAATTAAAAAAATATTGGCTGATTTCGGAGTTAAAATGGTCCAGCCCGGCAGTCTGCAGTGGCTTTTCGGACAACCGCCGATTACTTTGCAAGACCCGGCCGCGCAGGAGCAAATTGAAAAACTTTTTGAAGCGCTTGACGACCAAGACGATGTTGAAGATGTCGTTTCAAATTTAGAGTAACCGGCTTTTGTTTCTTAATTCTTACTTCTTATTTATGATAATTCTTGGCATTGACCCGGGCACAACTCAAATAGGTTTCGGGGTCATTGAAAAACAACGGAACAATCTATCCTGCCTTGATTATGGAATCATAAAAAATAACGGCAAAGACAAACTTTACGACTATCAAAATACCGCTTCGGAACTTAACAAACTGCTCGTCAAGCATTCCCCGGCTCTTGCCGCCGTGGAAAAACTTTTTTTCTTTAAAAACCAGAAAACGATAATCGCCGTAAGCGAAATGCGCGGGATTATAATTTTAACCCTGGCCAATAACAAAATTCCGCTTTACGAATTTACGCCTCTCCAGGTAAAACAAGGGGTTTCAAGCTACGGCCGGGCCGGTAAGGAACAAGTCCAGCAAATGGTTCGTCTTATTTTGGGCATAAAAGAAAGAATCCGGCCCGATGACGCGGCTGACGCCTTAGCTATTGCAATTTGCTGCGCAAATTCCTATAATCCTTTTAATCAATAATGCGGCGACCGGAAACCTGCCCAGAAACCGAACGGAGCTGGAAGGTTCCCAAAACCGTTCAGGCCATTATGGCGATAAATGTCTCGGAAACTTTATTACAGGCCGACGATGACATGGATATTGCAGACGATGTTGTCGACAAAGAATCGACAGAAGATGAAGATGAAGAGGAAGAGGATGAGGATGAGGATTTTGAGGACGCTGATGAGGAAAACGAAGATGACGGAAAAGACGTTCGAGAAGAGGGTGAAGATAAAAATGCTTACTAAAAATTGACAGGCAGAGTAATAGAAACCCCCGCTAAGCGGGGGTTTCTATTACTTAAATTTAAAATCGTTATTTTATTTTTACAAACTTATGCGAACCTATTTTCAGCAAATCATCGCTTTGCAATTGATAATGCCAATCTTTAATAATTTTTCCGTTTACGCTCACCGCGCCTTCGTCAATCAATCTTTTAATCTCCGATTTAGAAACATTCAATCCGGGGCCTGTTTCAATAATAAGTTTCCCCGCCCCTTCCACTCCTTCAATCTCGCTGGGCAGACCCTTTTGGGAAAACACTTTGGCGAATTCGTCCCGGGCCGCTTGCGCCGACTTTTCTCCGTAGAATCTCGCCACAATAAGTTGGGAAAGGTCTTTTTTGTGGTTAAAAATATCTGTCCCCGCGGTTTTGCGGCGTTCTTCCGTTCTTTCCGGCTGTTCGTCGGTAAGCAAACTGAAATATTGCCAAACTAAAGAATCGGGAATTGACATTATTTTAGCAAACATAATATTGGACTTATCGTCCAGGGCAATAAAATTACCATAGCTCTTGCTCATTTTTTTCTCTCCATCGGTGCCAACCAGTAGCGGCACGGTCATTATGTCCTGTTCCGGAAGGCCGAATCTTTTCTGTACTTTTCTGCCCATAAGCAGATTGAATTTCTGTTCGGTGCCTCCTATTTCAACATCAGCCCCAAGCTCGACGGAATCATAACCCTGCAACAGCGGATAAAACAACTCCGCCATGGTAACGTTTCCGCCGCTACGGATTCTTTCTTTAAATTCCGCCCGGTCCATTAATCGAGCATAAGTAAATTGTGAGGCCAGTTCCATAAAAAATCTGGCGTCTTTTTTTTCGTACCACTCGCTGTTGTGCCTTATCTCCGCCTTGCGCGTATCCAATATTTTTCCGGCCTGTCGGACATATTCTTTCATGTTGCGTTCCACTTCCTGCCTGCTCAAAACCGGACGTTCTCGAAGTCTCCCCGAAGGGTCGCCTATCGTCGCCGTAAAATCCCCGATAAGCAAAACAACCTGATGTCCAAGGTCGAGAAATTGCTGCAGTTTTTTCAACGGCAAAGAGTGCCCCAGATGTAGAGTGTTCATCGTCGGGTCAACGCCGAATTTAACACGCAATTTTTCCCCGCTCAAAAGTTTCTTTCTTAAGCTGTCCGCTTCAAAAATTTCTTCAACCCCCCAAGAAAGAAGATTTTCTATTTTGCCGCTGTCAGTATTGATTTTGTTCCAAAACATTCTTTAAGCATAGCTTCTTTGTCGGTTATTGTAAATGTTGATTTTTTGTGGCATTATCGAGGGGATGATTCTCGCCAAAAAACGCAAAAAGGGCTCGTTTTTTTTATTTTTGTTCCAGAAGGCGCTGATTCTTTTCGTGTGGATTTTTGTTTTGTCGACAATTGTTTTTCTGTCGGCTTTTCTATTTTTGAAAAGGACTCTTCCGGAGCCGGAAACGATAATAACCAGAAAAATCGGCGAATCCACTAAAATTTTCGATAAGACCGGCAAAATACTTCTTTACGACATTCACGGCGAAGAAAAAAGAACAATTATCGCCTGGGAGGAAGTCCCACTTAATTTGAAAAATGCCGTTTTGGTTTCCGAAGATGATAATTTTTATGAGCATAAGGGGTTTGATTTGAAAGGAATCATCCGTGCTTTTTTAGCTGACTTCCGCCACTTGAGACTTTCTCAGGGAGGCTCAACAATTACCCAGCAATTGGTAAAGACGGCTCTTTTGGGCCAGGAAAAAACGTTTTCAAGAAAAATAAAAGAAGCTGTTCTTGCTGTTGAGATAGAGCGCCGATTTTCAAAAGACCAGATATTTTGGATGTATTTAAACCAGATACCCTTCGGGTCAAACGCTTACGGAGTTCAAACCGCCGGTGAAGCCTTTTTCAATAAAAACGCCTCTGCTTTGTCGACGGCGGAAGCCGCGACGCTGGCGGCTTTAATCCGGGCCACTACATATTATTCTCCTTACGGAAATCACGTTCCCGAGCTGATGACCCGCAAAGACGGCATTTTAAAAAAAATGAAAGAATCCGGCTATTTGAACGAGGAAGAATACAAGTTGGCCGTTCAAGAACAAATCGTTTTCAGTCCGCCTTCGGAAAAAATACCCGCTCCCCACTTTGTCATTATGGTTAAGGAATATCTTATAAAAAAATATGGCGAAGAAACGGTTCAAAACGGCGGATTTAACATTATCACGACGCTTGATGCCAAACTCCAGTTATTGGCCGAAGAAACCGTGTCGAAATATGCCGCCATAAACAAAGAGCGCTATAAAGCGAAAAATGCTTCCTTGGTCGCCATAGACCCAAAAACGGGAGAAGTTTTGGCCTTAGTCGGTTCCGCTGACTATTATGACCTTGAGAATGACGGAAATTTCAACGTTGCGACCGCCAACAGACAGCCCGGTTCGGCGTTCAAACCGTTCGCTTACGCGGCAGCCGTCAATAAAGACTACGCCGATTACTCCCTGGTTTTTGACCTAAAAACCGAATTCAATCCAAACTGTCTCCCTGATGGCTCGCAGGAAAAGGACCAATACGGCCTTGATTGTTATCATCCTAAAAATTATGACGACAGTTTCAGGGGCCCCGTAACATTAAGACAAGCTTTGGCCCAATCGTTAAATCTTCCGTCGGTAAAAACCCTTTATTTAGCCGGAGTAGACAACACCATGGATTTAGCCGAAAAAATGGGAATAAGCACCTTGGGAGACCGCTCTCGTTTTGGTTTGTCTTTGGTTTTGGGCGGAGCCGAGGTTAAGCTTACGGACTTAGTTTCGGCTTATGGAGTTTTTGCCAATGACGGAGTAAGAAATCCGTGGTATTTTATTCAAACCATAAAAACCTCCGGCGGCCAAATATTGGAAGAAGAGCGAAATAATCCGGTCCGGGTTTTACCGGAACAAACAGCCCGCATAATAAATAATATTTTGTCGGATAATTCGGCTCGGGCTCCAATGTTCGGTTATTCAAGCTCCTTGTATCTGCCCGGCTTCAGTGTTGCGGCTAAGACCGGTACTACCCAGGAAAACCGAGATGCTTGGGTGGTTGGTTACTCCCCCGTTTTAGCTGTTGGCGTTTGGACGGGCAACAATGACAATGAATCAATGACAAGACAGGGCGCCGGCATAAGCGCCGCCGGTCCGATGTGGAATCAGTTCATGGTCAAAGCTTTGTCCGATTTCCCGAATGAAAATTTTGTGAATCCGCCGCCCATTATCAATAATAAAATAATGCTGGACGGAAACTACTTTTATAAAAAAACGGGAGATTCCAAACCGGAAGTTCATTCCATTTTATATTTTGTTGACAGGGGCAACCCCTTGGGGCCGTTTCCAATAGAACCTCAAAAAGATTCCCAATTTAATAACTGGGAATGGGCAGTTAATAAATACTACCCTCAATAACAAAAGCAACTTTTGCACTTTTGTTATTACCTGATAATTAGTCTCTCGATGAAAATTCCGCTTGCGGTTAGGCGTTCTTTTATCGCCCCCCTTTGCAAAAATATTTCATTGGCGACGATTTTGTCGCCCATATTGACAATCAAGTCGCTGTTTTTAAATTCGAAAGACCAGTTCATCGTTTCATTGGCCACATTTTCAGGCAAAATTTTTTTAAAAAATTGCATTAAAACCTTTCTTGCCGCCGATTTTTTTTCAAATTCCTTTTTTAACGCAAGTAATTTCTTCAGGGTTTCCTTTGAGATTGAATTAAACATCAATTTCTAATTTCTTAGGGGCATGATTAGATACACGACATCTTTTCCTCCGTCACCCTGTCTTAAAACCAGAGGGCTGTTTTGACCGGTAAATTCTATGATAACCTTGGGTGAATTTATTACCTTGAGACCGTCCAGAAGGTAGTGGAAATTTAGAGAAAGTTCAAACGGTTCGTTCTTTAAAACACTTTCCACTTCAGATTCTATTTCTCCTCTGTCAGAATTCTTAGCCACAAGGCACAGCTTGCCTTCTTGGCATTTTATTTTAATGTCGGAAATATTGGAAGAAAAAATACCCGTTAAGCGGACGTTTTTTTCCAATTCGTTTTTGTCGACCAAAACTCTTGAAATGAATTTCTCCGGTATTACTTTTTTATAATCAGGGTAACTTCCGTCGACTAACCTCGAAACGATTTCCAAATCATCGTTGGCAAAAGCTATTTGATTGTCGCCGATTAATAAACGGATGTCTCCTTCTGTGTCGCTTAAAGTTCTTATCAGCTCCGCAACGGTGTTTCTGGGTAAAATTAAAATTTTATGGTCGGAGTTTTTTAGATTGGTGATTTTTTCCGTCAATCTGAAACTGTCCGTTGCCGCAAACACAACACTACCCTTATCAAAGCCAGTAAAAACCCCCGCCAACTCAGGCCTTGCTTCAGACACAGCCACCGAATCAAAAACCGCAGCAAGAGAGTCTCTCAGTAATTTTGCCTGGATTTCACAAAAAGGACTGCTTTTTATTTTTGGAATAATTGGAAAATCTTTGGTGTCAAAACCGAGAATTTGAGTTTTGTACTTATCCGAATCAATGCTTAAAATATTATTTTTTGTGCTCATGGACACCTTTTCGTCGCTTATGTTGGAAATAAAATCAGAGATTATTCTTGCTGGAACGGCTATTTCACCGGTTTCATCTATTTTGGCCCCGATAAGAAAGTTAATCCCTATTTCTAAATTCGTTGCAGAAATCTTAAGACGGCCGTTTTCCGTTTTTAATAAAATATTGTTAAGAATCGGGAGGGACGTATTTCTGGAAACAACCCGCTCTACGACAAGCAGAGCCTTTTTTAAATTTTTCTGATTAGCGGTTATTTTCATTTAGATAATAATTAATTACTTATATAAAATTTATTACTCTTATTAAGGACGGCAATTTTGTTTATATGTTATTAATAAGCTTATTTAACGGGATGAAATGCGCGTTTCTATTTGGATAATGTGTTAGTAAGACTGTTGATTTGGCGGCAAAAAATCTGGATAAGAAACGGGCCGGAAAAATATTAAACTGTTTCCGCGGATATTATAAACAAGCTACCACACAAGTTATCAATCACCGTCGGCACGGCACATTTCAAATTTACAGCGATAAGACAGGGCCCTATTTTTCAAAAGAATTATAAATCCGCTCTCTAATTAAAACTAATTCTTGTTTCAACGGCTCATCAACGGAAGATTCCTCCTTTATTTTTACGCAAGCATGAATAACGGTGGAATGGTCGCGGCCGCCCAACTTTTGCCCGATTTCAGGAAAAGATAACTTTGTTTCTTCTCTCAATAAAAACATTGCCACCTGTCTCGGCTTTACCACTTCTTTTTTTCTGCTTCTTTTAATAAGGTCGTTTAAGGAAATATTGTAAAAATCGACTACGGCCTTTAGGATGACCGGTGGCGAAGTTTTTCTGTAAGGAGTGCTCAGATAAGCATTCAGAATATTTTTAACTTCTTTTATGTCCGGAATTTTATTGTAAATCTGATTGAAAGCCAAAATTCTGTTCAACGCCCCCTCCAGCTCCCGGACATTTTTTTGAATATGCGTGGCAACGTAAGTTAAAATCTCATTGTCCAAAACACAGCTCTTATTGGCCAATTTGACATTTAAAATCGCCAACCGCGTTTCAAAATCAGGCATACCTATGTCGGCTATCATTCCGCCTTCAAATCTTGAACTAAGCCGTTCTTCCAAAGCGGGAATGGCTTTTGGCGGCCTGTCCGAAGAAATGACAATCTGCTTATTTTTGCCATAAAGTTCATTGAAGGTGGAGAAAAATATGTCCTGTGTTTTTTCTTTTCCGGCTATAAATTGGATGTCGTCAACGATAAAAAGGTCAAGTTGGGAATATTTGTTTTTCAGTTCTTCTATGGTTTTGTTCCTGATTGCCTCAACTATGTCGGCGGTCAGCCGTTCCGCCGGAGTGTAAAGTATTTTTTTTGCAGGATTAAGATTGAGAATTTCATTTCCGATGGCCTGAAGAAGATGAGTTTTACCGAGACCTACTCCCCCGTAGAGAAATAAGGGGTTATAAAGTTTACCTAAATTTTTAGTTACCGCCAGACAAGCGGCATGAGCAAGTTCGTTGTTTGAGCCAACCACGTAAGACCCAAAAGAGTATTTCTTGTTTAAGTTCGTATTTTTATCTATGTCTGCGTCCGGAACCATCTCGTTTTTATTCTCAAGCTCGTTATCCAAAATAATTTTTGATAAATCCTGGCGGGTCAGGTCGATTTTCGGTTTGCCGACCACATATTTTATGTCTCTAACCTCGGGAGAAAGATTCCTGATGGATTGGATTATCTGCTTATTAAACTTATTTTCAAGCCATTCCCTGATAAAGCCGTTCGGAACGCTGACAACCACGGAATCGTCAGCTTTATTAATAATGGAAGTGTTTTTAAACCAAGTAGTAAAATTAGCTCTCGGCAACGAAAGTTCCATTTCTCCCAACACCGCTTTCCAGAGTTCCTCGTTAGTCATAATATTTTTTAGTTTGTAGCCGACACTGTTTAAGAAGGCCTAACTCAAGTATAATTTAATAAGTTAACGATTTGAAACCAAAAAAGTTTATACACTGTTTATAACAAGTGGAAAAATATTAGCAATCTTGACATGTTCAACAACGCTCTGCCAAGCCAACTCCGCTTCTGAAATTCTGTTGACTAAAGTTTTATAAAAGCGTAAAGTAAATAAACATTAAACAACACTTAGCGCTTAAAACATGAAAATAACGCTTTATAGGCCCAAAAAGAAAAAAAGAAAAGTAAAACATGGCTTTTTAAGCCGAATGAATTCCAAGAAAGGAAGAAGTGTTTTGACTAGACGGAGACGAAAAGGCAGAAAAAGATTGACGGTTTAACCTAATTTTTTAAACTGCGTGGCCCTAAACACAAAAAACAGAGTTAAAAATAAAAAAGAGTTTGATGAGGTTTTTAAGAGAGGAAAAACTGTCAGCGGCAGTTTTTTATTTGTCAGGTTTATTAAAAGCATGGGTGAATTTCCAAGATTCGGTTTTATTATTTCTTCTAAGATTTCAAAAAAGGCTGTCATCAGAAACCGGATTAAAAGACTGCTTTCCGAAACAAGTAGACTTAATTTGGAGAAAATAAGGGGCGTCTTTGACGTTATTACGGTATTGAAAACTTCTTCAGCTTCGACGGCAAAACCGGACGAGCTAAGAAGGGATTTTCTAACAGTGTTGAATAGGGCAGGAATATTATGATTTTTTGGATATTAAGCGCATATAAAACGACGATAAGATTTATGTGGAAATACCGTCCGCCTGTCCTTTTTTATTCGGAATGCAAGTTTTTTCCTTCCTGTTCGGAATACGGGACAACGGCTCTTAAAAAGTACGGTCTGATGATGGGAACAATCAAGACGGCCTGGAGGATTTTAAGATGCAATCCGTTTTCCAAAGGGGGCGTCGATAACGCATAATTTAAATTTATGATTGCTTTATACAACGAATTGATTTATAAGCCCCTCTTCAATCTGGCTGTATTCTTTTACAATATTTTGCCGGGTAATGACTTGGGAGTAGCGATTATCGTTTTGACCGTACTGGTTAGAATTGCCTTTTTTCCCCTTACCAAAAAAACCATACGTTCACAAAAAGCCCTTAGTGAACTGGCGCCTAAAATCCAAGAGATAAAAGAAAAATTTAAAAACGACCAAACTTCTCAATCAGCGGCAATAATGAAGCTTTACAAAGAAAACGGCATAAACCCGGCTGCCGGTTGTCTGCCGATGCTAATCCAGATTCCAATCTTGTTTGCTCTGTATAAAGTCTTTATGAATGTGGCCGCTTTTAACGCGGAAAACTCGGCCTGGCTTTACGGTTTTATTTCCAACCCGGGAAGTATAAACAAAATGTTCGCCGGATTTCTGGACCTAACTTCGAAAAATCCTCTTTTGGCGATTCTGGCCGGAGTTTTACAGTTTATCCAGGCAAAAGAAGCAAGTCCGCGTCTTGCTGACAAGAAGAATGCCGGTTTTGCCGGAACAACGGCTTTTGGCAGCCAAATGTTGTATTTTTTCCCGATAATGATTATAATAATTGGTTGGAACTTGCCAGCCGGCCTTATGCTTTATTGGATAACGGCAACGGCTTTTTCCATATTTGAGCAAAGATACATAAAAAACCGCCAGTAGCTCACGGCGAACAATTAAACGTAAAAAAGACAATGAGCGAATTTCAAGGCCCAAATAAAGACAGAATCATTGAAACCGTGAAAAAAATCGGCGATTTTATGAATATGGAATGTCAGGTTGAAGTAAAAGAGGAGACTTTTCAGGGTGGTTTAGGGCAGGTCCCTCAACAGGGTTCAGAACAAGCCGATTCAAACAGGAATGTTGTTGCCGTCTCTATTTATATGCCCGAAAATGCCAGATTTTTAATCGGGAAAAACGGTGAAAATTTAAAAGCCCTGGAGCACATTCTTAGAGCAATGTTGTTAAGAAACGATAAAGAAATTGCCAGCCTGTCCGTTGACGTTAACGATTACCGAAAAGCAAAGTCCTCGGAGGTGATTAATTTAGCCAGAGAAGCGGCTGTTAGAGTCAGAAATACGAAAAAAGCGGAAGCCTTATACCCAATGTCAGCTTACGAACGGAGGCTTGTCCATGCGGAACTGGCTTCTCATCCTGACGTATCCACTGAAAGCATAGGCGATGAACCTCAAAGGAGAGTGGTAATAAAGCCTCTGAATTTTTAATCTCGAAAAATCCTCATCGGCGTTTCTCGGTCAATTTTACGGAATAAACCCGCTGGTCGTAAGCGTTTAAAATAATGGCGTAGTCCTCCAAATTGGAAATCAGGAACTCCTTAGTCTTTATGTTTGAGCCCAAAAGAGATACCGGCTGTTTTTCATTTTCGGCAATGTTGAGACGAAAGATTGTTTCGGAACCGTCGGCAATTGATTCAACGCAAAAGATATGCGCGCTGTCAACGCCCCAGGCGCATTTTGAAGCTGGAGCGTCACCTGCCAACCTCTTCTCTTCGCCATCCGGCAACGCTTTGTAAAACAGCTCGGCCTTTTTATCGGCGCTCAAAACGGAAAACATCAGAAGATTGCCTGCCGGCGACCACTTTATCTCCAGGTCTTTTTTGTCGCGTAAGACTTCAGTAATGGCCCCGTCTTTATTTAGAGAAAAAAGTTTCGCAAAACCGAAATTGTCAGAAATTTTTAAAAAAAGAAGGTTTTCTTGAGGCCAATACAGTTTAAAATTATCCAGTCGGGTGTTTAAAATATTCTTTGAAACGCCGCCGTCCGGACTGGAAACGGTAATTTTGTTTGAATCACCCGATAAACCTGACTGAAAACTCGCGATTTGTCTTCCGCTCGGCGAAAAAACCGCCGATTTCACACCCGGTAAAACTGAAATTTTTCCGCCGGGGAAATTAAAATATTTAAATGCGGTCCCTTCTTTGGCGCGGAGATGGAATTCACCGATAATCTCTTCGCCATTTACCGGTCGCGAACCGGCCGGACCGGCGGGCCAGAGTATATTTATAAGGTCAGCCGGAATTTGAGCGGAAAGGGGGCGCGCTTCTTTTGTTGAGAGGTCGGCGGCAATCAGCCGGCCGCTCCCCTGTTCATAAAAAACCGCCGTGGAATTGTTTTCAAAAAAAGCAATTCCCGGCAAAACCAGGCCGCCGCTTACGGCGGTAATTTCAGATTCCGAAGGGGGTTGATTTGCGGAATCGTCCATTTTGCCGTTCTTATTGCCGGAAATAAATTTTTCAAGCAGATTGCCGCCGTAGTAACCGCCAGCCGAACTGTCGTCTTTTTGCGAACTTAAAACATAACCGCCCAAAAAAGCGGCCAAAAAAATAATCAACGCCGATAATGTCGTTAAAATATTTTTTCGCAAAAAATCTTTAACTTGCCAATTTAGCCCATTCATCCTTGGCCTTTTCTATTTCCAGGAGCTGGCGGGGGTCGGAAGTGATTATCTGGTCTTCGGCGTAAGAAGCAAGCACCCGAATACCGATATGGCTTTGACCGAGGAAAAAAAGCCCGAAACCCACCCGCGCTTCCAGAAGATAATATTTCTCGGCATCGGTAAGTTTGAATGTCTCCTGGAGGATATCTATGGCCGAAGTGGATTGCCGCATAAGTATTTGAACGGAAGAATTGCTTAAAATCGCCTTACCCTGCGAAGCGCCCAAAAAATCGGGAATATCTTGAGAAATAGTCGTAAGGCCCAAGTAATATTTTCTGCCCCTTTTTGCTATTCCGAACAAAAATTCCGCTCCGATGGGATATTTCATAAGCCACCAAGCCTCATCTACGATGAGGATTCTCTTTTTCAATTCCCTTCTTATTCTTGTCCAGATGTGGTTAAGAATCAAATACATCGCTATCGGTCTTAGTTCGTCCTCCATGTCTCTGATTCCGAACACGACCAGCTGATTATCCAGAGCGACATTGGTCGGCCGGTTCAAAAATCCGGCAAATGTGCCTTGGGTGTACTTTTTCAGGCGAATGGCCAGAGATTCGGCTCCGGCCAGCCCGTTCAGGATATTTTGAAAATCAGAAAGCAGAGGCGGCTCGGCATTGGCGAAATCGGAATCGGGAGAAATATCTTTCAGGGCGTAGGTTTGAATCAGGGCCTCGTCCAAAATGGCCGTTTCCTCGGGGGTCAAATCTCCAAACAGCAATCGCAGGAAGCCGGTCAGGTCAAGAATATGAGACTTGAACACATCGGCCGGATTTTCGTCGGGTCTCGGTGTCGGCAAATCTAAAGGATTAATGTGCTGGTCGGAATTTATGGATATCTTGATTGAAGAACCGCCGACCGTGTCCGAAAGGTATTTGTACTCGTTTTCGGGGTCAATGACAATAATTTGCGTCCCGAAAATAAGACTTCGGAGTATTTCAAGTTTTACGGTATAGCTCTTGCCGCCGCCGGATTTTCCGAACACGACGGCATTGGCATTTTCCAAACTGAATCTGTCGAATAAAACCAGCGAATTATTATGGGTGTTGATACCGTATAGAATGCCCGAATTGGAGGTCAGGTCAAAAGAAACGAAGGGAAACAGCGAAGAAAGAGGCTCGGTGTTCAAAGAGGTGTGAACGTTTAAGCGGTCATCGTTAAAAGGCAAAGTGGAATTAAAACCCTCGCCCATTCTGAAAGTGGCCGGCTTGGCGAACACGAGCTGATATTCAAGCAAGCCCTTGAGCTTGTTTTCCGTTTCATCGAGTTCTTTTGCGCTGTCCGCGTAGAAGGTAATATAGACTCCAAGTTCAAAAAACTTGTCTGTCCCCTGCTGAAGGCGGTCTCTAAGCAGTTCAATATCTTCCATGGCGGTTTCAAGAATGGGGTCCCGGACTTTGCTCTGGGCCGATTCTTCCATTGCCTGGGACTGAAGACGGGCCAGCTGGTCGCGCAATTGTTTTAAAACGGCGGCTGTGTTTTTGGGAAGGACGAAAATGGAAATGTCGAAAACCTGGTCGAGATTGATAATCGGCGAAAACCAGCTGGTGTGCAAGTATCTCGGATAAGTGGCCAGAAAAACCGTGCGGGCGAATTTACCGCCGATTTGAATGTAATTCGGAGAAACGCTGAACGCCGAAGGGGCCAGCAAGTCGCCTATTTTTTTTATTTGTTCTTCGGGCATGGCAAAATTATATGATTTAGGTTTCTAAATTTTTCGTCTGAAATTTGGAAGAAGGATTATACAATTCATAAAACATTTTCAACAGCTCGTCTTTTTCAAGGACGCGCGTCCTGACACCCAAACCGATAAGGCTGTCGAGAACAAGCTCCACTCGCTGAAGCAGTTGGGTTTGGTAAGTTTTGAACCGGTCGTCGTCTAAGACAGCCTCTTTGACCGTCGCGGACGGCTTAAAAATACTCTTAAGACTTTTCAGCAAACCGGCCTTGCCGGGCGCTTCAAATATGTAAAAAGGCACGACAACATAAAATTTCTTGGCCATAATGTTGGCCAAATCAGAAAGCTCTTTCACGAATTTGGAATACTCACCGGCCTGGATTTTAAGAAGTTCGTTGGACAGAGACGCGGCGGCCGCATCAACGACGCCGAGATAATCTCCTATGTCCAGCCGCCGGGAAGTAATCGCTATTTGAAGCGGAAAATCCACCGAATTCAGAACTTTCTGGAAATTCTGAAGAATAGCCACCTGCTCGGCCTCCGATTTAAGCTCAAAGTTGACGGCGGTTATCTCAATCACGGCGCGCAAAGAGCCGTTTTTCAGAAAAACGACATTGTCCTTTATGTCCGCCACTTCCACTAATTGTTTGGTTGATTGAATGGACAAAAATTTGTTAGTTCGTTGTCTTGTTATTTTGTTGCGACGGCTCCAGTTGAGGCATGTTATTTGCAGCTTCTTTCTTGAAAATATATTTTTTGGGGTTCAAAAAATACGACAAGCCGTAGGAGACATAATTAAGCAGGGGAATGTCATTTATTTTCAAAAAGGCCAAAGCCAAGAACATGCCCCCAATCGGAAGAGCAAAGACGAAAAATAAAATTCCGCGCAGGGTCATATAGAGCAGGGTTAAAACGGCCGCCCCGCCGGCAACCCAAAGAAATTGCTTCAGGGTGAACGGCCCCACTATTTTTGTTTCCGTCTCTATGAATTGTGGCAGTTGAAAACGCATACTCTTTTCTCGTTCGTATCGCGACGCCAATCTACAAATAGTGTGCGAATTTACGAATTAATACGAAATAAATATTTGACTTATTGCGTATAGCGATGTATAATCATGCCAAGCTAAGTCTCCTTTACAATTATAGCAAAAAATAAAACAAACAAGGAGAAAATCTGATGATATCTCAAGAATTGCGGGAAGTAATGGAAAAGATTGAGAGTCTTAAGCCGGAATGGAAATTGGCTCAAGGAGCAATACTTTCCGCTGAACAAGAATTTTCGGATCTTAGATATAAAATATGCCTTGAAAAACAAATAGCCGAAGGAATAATTCGTTGTGAAATCAAGGTTGGACCAACGGGCGCTTCTGAAGATAATCTTTGGGGTGATGGGCGTGAGGGAGATGAAATTTTTAGTCATAATGCAACTGTTAAAGTTTCGCTTGCCAAACACTCGGATCCGGATAAATTTATATGTTTTTTCTCGGAATGTTATGGTGGGGCGAAATATGTTTTGTTTAAAAAAAGGACTTTTTGGAAGGGATATATTAAATATATGGGAAAGCGGTTGATAAAGAACCCATCAGAGGAGTATCAATTTTTAAGAAAATATGTCGAGGCCGTAGATGCGGCTTTGTATAAAGCGAAAACCGAGGAACAGCAAATAGCAGAAAAAGAAAGAAACCAAAAATATCAGCAACAAGAGCAAGATTGCAAAAAGATATTCTTCGGAAGGTAAAAGGCGTCGAAAGGCGCCTTTATCTATTTCTTAAGTCAACTATATTTGCTTTCTCGGGATTTTCGATTTCAAAATTAGCACCGGGAGTTAATACAATGTTTGGTTTTTGAGATTTTTCTTCCGTGCCTTCTTTTTTGGACAACTCTTTAGCCGATCCTCTTTCTTTGAGAATATCATTTTTGTCCTCGCCGTCTCGAACAATTCGCAAAGCATTTTCCAAATTGTTGAAGAAAGACTGGCGAGATTTGAAACTGCCAAGTGATAAACGATTTTCAAGAGCTTCTATGAAATCTGAGTTTCTCCAGACAGTAAGCGGCATATTGGCTATATCCTTTGTATCAGTGAGCGATTCTTCAAACATTCTTATGCGTATTTTTTTATCTAATTCCTCATCAGAAATATCAACTGGTAAGTCCTTAATTTTGTCTTTGTAATCTTTTCTAGTCTTGGCAAGGCGTTCCTGAGACATCTTATAAGTTATAAGCATATCTGGTCTGATGCCCCCTGCTTCCTTTATAAATGCTGATCCCTCTGTTGAAGAATCGCCACCAAACATTCCGATACCTTTTTCAAAATGATCATAAGTGAAAGCTGTACTTGATAAAATCTTATTATTTGATTGAATGTGTTTATAAATTTCCCGTTGTGCTCCAGAACCAAGATTGGAAAATTTCCCTTCTCCTTTTGCCGCAGCCATAAGAGTCGGCGCACCAATATTAGAGAAATTGGAATCTTTAGCTGTTTTGATGAAGTCCTGCATGGCATAAGGATTATCTTTAAGTTCGGTAACGGTCTTGGTAAAGCTTTCCGCGTCAAGCTTTCCCATCTTGGCCAGCATCTTGTGATAGGCGTAACCCTGCGGGTCTGATGCCTTAAATTGTTTTGCTCTTGATTCGATTCCGGCGGCGTCGATTTTGCCGGAATTGTAATCCTGCTGGACGGCTTCGTAAGTTTTATCGGCTCGGGAAACGAAATCCTTCTGGCGTTGGAATTCCATTCCATGGACGCCGAATCTCTGGCCCCAAAGAGCCTCTTTCCGTTTAAAAGCGGCCTCGCTGCCCAGCCAGCTCGGCAATTTCTCTTCCTGGAACTGTTTAAGTCTTTGTCCGGCGGCCTTGCCGATGGCCGTGCCGCCCACGTAACCGAGAGCTCTTTTTTTAGCCGCTCCGGCTATGCCCGTTACGCTTACTCCGGCGAACATTGAAATTTTCGCCGAGGCGATTAAACCGCCGATTAGAAACATCGCGGCCAAAACATAGGTGAAAAGAGTTTGAAAAGTAAAATTAGCCCCCCCGATTTTCTCCTGGGCGAATTCTTTTCCCACCGCGCCGACCACTGTCCCGATATTGGCGGCAAAATATAGGCCGAAATAAAGAAAAAACAGAAAAACGGGAAGGGCAACGCACCAGCCGATAAAATAATGCCACCATTTTTTGTAATATTCGCTTGTCTGCGGAAAAACGCTCATAACCCAGGCAAACGGAGAAACAATCAACAGCGCCCAGATAATGGGTATTCTTATCAAAGTAAAAACCAATCCCGCCAGAATGGCGAACAGAAATACACCCAAAAGCACGACGGAAAATGTAAGCTGGACTAAAACATTCAAGGCCAGACCTTGTATGTTGGCGGAACTCGCACTGCCGCTTGTCGCTTCGGCGGGCAACAAGTTTGACGGGTTCAAGTCTTGTCCCAAGCGGGTTGCCGCGTCTCCTATGGCGATAAGAAAAGTGTTGTTGATTATCTGCGCTCCGTTTATCACCACCCCCCCGAGGGTTAAACTGAAATTTATCAGAAGAGCGGCAATAAGGAATTTGGCTATAAGCGTGCGGACATTGTATTTGGCGACGTCAAAAATGGTGGCGAAGGCCATTACTATCAGAGCAATAATAAAAAACATGTTGGCGAAATCGCGCATTATTTTCCAACTCTGATAAACAACCGGCGCGTTCGCGCTATCGGTGTAAATGCGCATTTTAATTACCGCCGACAACGCTCCGGCCAAAGCGGCTATTATTTTTCCTATAAGGGTGAGAAGCAGGAAAACGAAACTTGCGGCCAGTTCAACAACGGTATCAATTCCAAAACTCATCAAATTCCATGCCTGCGCCGAATGAAGGGGAATCCAAAACGAAACAACCAAAAACAGGATTGCGAAAACAAGCTTGTATTTTTTGGATTGTTTGGCGGAGTTTCTCATCTAATAAACAAGTGGTTTACGGGAAATAAGGGGTTTCATACGGAGGAACGTTTTGGGAAATTTTATAATTAAGGCTGGGGCGCGACGATTTGAGAAGCGCATTTGGCGAGCGGGTCATCGGCTGTGGCGGTGAATGATTCTGTGGCTCCTCCGCCTATGTAACCGTTTGCGAGGGGATTTAAAGCGCTGCAAGAAGTTGCATCAGTCGGTAAATTTCGTGGGTTATCAAAACCAAACCATGAGAGATTTTTTGAGCAAAAATCGCCGACGGTTGCGGATGAAAATTCAAAAGGATAAGCATTTCGTCCCCCATCCATCCATACCCACCATT
>Ga0209541_10004024_pt1 | contig 26421 bp, 36 predicted proteins | sample RifCSPlowO2_01_FD_184027 | JGI IMG/M metagenome (GOLD analysis project Ga0209541, IMG submission 184027) | Groundwater microbial communities from Rifle, Colorado - Rifle CSP2_plank lowO2_0.1 (SPAdes) (version 2) | ecosystem: Environmental > Aquatic > Deep subsurface > Groundwater | place... | reverse complement strand
ATTTACAGAAACCCAATGGATGTTAGAAGAAAAATTCCCAAATGACAAAAAGATTGAATATATTGAAGATGAAAATAAAGGGAAAAGTAATGCTTTAAATTTATTATTCAAAAAACTAGACTCTAAAAATACTAATGATATTTTTATTTTAACAGATGGAGATGTCTATGTCAGTGAAAATTCGGTTACAGAGATATTAGAAAAATTCAAAGATCCTAAAGTGGGTTGCGTTTCGGGTAGGCCGACATCCATAAATTCCAGAGACAATATATTTGGTTATTGGAGCCATTTCTTAGTTGATGTTGGAGCACATAAAATTTCAAGAAAAAAACGTTATGAAAATAACAAATTTTTAGAAACAACAGGATATTTATTTGCTTTTAGAAAGGGGGTAATAAAAGAAATTCCGGTGGATGTAGCTGAAGATACAATAATTCCATATTATTTTTATAAAAAAGGTTACAAAATAGCTTATGCAGAGAATGCTTTGGTCCATGTTAAATGGCCGACAAATATGCATGATTGGATTAAACAAAAGAAAAGAGCTGCAGATGCACACACAAAATTAACAAAATATGCCCCAGATTTTCCTAAGGTTAAATCCTTCTTTGGAGAAATTTCTGGAGGATTAACAAATTTAAAAGAAATATTTTCTTATCCTAATAACATCAAAGAATTTTTTTGGACTTTAGAGTTATTCCCAGCAAGATTATACATATGGTTATCTTTACATAAAGATTTACTGACAAAAAAAAGAGAATATAAAGATGGATGGAGAGAAGACTTAGAGGTTAAATCAACTAGAACTCTGGATTAATTTTTTTAATTCTTCAAAATTTTCAACTAACTCAACATCTTTGTTAAAACACATCACACAAATTCTAAACTTCTTATTCAAACTTTTTTTATCTTCAACAAAACCAATAACTTTTTTGCCTTTAGCATAAGCATAACCTAATTCCCATGCAGTCCCAGAACTAATGCCCTGCCAATCTAAAAAAGCAACCATTAAATCGCACCAATCAACCATATCCCTATCTTTCTTAAAAATGGGGTCGGGATTCATTCCTTCTTCATAAATTCCCGCATCCCTATGGGGTAAAAATGTTTTATGTCCCAAATTCTGTAAGAATTTATCTATCTTTTCAACCTTGGTTCTATCTTCATTATCCCACAATTTACCAGCCACATATATTTTTAACATAATTTAATTCCCTATAATTAACTTTAAAAAGATAATCTTTTTCAGTATATAGGGGTTAAAATGACTGAATTCAAAAGGAATTGTAAATCTTTTAGGGAAGATTATGCATGTGAGATTATGACAGCAGAAGGCTTAAAGGATTGTACAGATTGTATGTTTTACGAACCCATATCTAAAAAAATATTAATTCTCAAATTAGGAGCTCTAGGAGATATAATTAGGACTACACCAATATTAAAAGCCATAAAGGAAAAATATGGACGCGACATCCACATAACTTGGGTAGTAGAAGAATGGAAAGGCAAAGAACTTCTAAAAAAGAATCCATTAATCGATAGAATTCTAGAACTTAATGAAGAAACAAAGGAAAGATTAAAACAAGAAAAATTTGATGTTTTATTTAGCCTTGATATAGATGCTAGATCGACATTGATTTCTAATAATATAAAAGCTAATGAAAAATATGGGTATTACTTCCACGAAGATGGCAAACCAGCAACATATAATGAAGGAGCTAAATATTATCTGAGTAGAGTTTTCTCAGATTATATAAACAAAACAAGTAGAAAAACTTATCAAGAAATGATATTCGAAATAGCAGAATTAGAATATAAGAAACAAGAATGCAGTGTTTTTAATATTGATGAAAAATATGCTGAAAAATTCTTAAAAGAGAATAATTTAACAAAAAAAGATAAAATTGTTTGTATCAATTTGGGCAGTGGTGGGAGATGGCCTTCTAAATCTTGGAACTCGGATAATATAATAGAATTAGTTAAAAAATTAAAATCAAAAAACGTTAAGATATTACTAAGAGGTGGGGCTGACGAGAAAGAATTAATCCAATCTCTAAAGAAAAAATTAGAAGCTGAAAATATAAAATTTGTTGTCAATGACCCTCTGTCGACAGAAATAACTCAGCCAGTTCAGATGATTACATTAATTAATTTATGTGAGTTAGTTATAACAGGGGACACATTAGGGTTGCATATAGCATTAGCATTGGGGAAAAAAGTTATAGCTCTATTTTTCTGTACACCCCCATGGGAAATAGAGCAGTATAAAAATGTAGTAAAATTAGCTTCTCCATTATTGAAAGATTATTTTTATACGAATGAATACAATGAAAAATTAACAAAAAGCATTTCAGCAGATGAAGTTTTTAAAGAATGCCAAAAACTTATATAAAATAGATTTAGTAACTAACATAAATCTTTTTAAATTGGATTTAATGGTGAATCTCTATGATCTCTACCAAAGATTTTTCTAAATTGAGAGTATTGGTAGTCGGAGATATAATGTTAGATAAGCACATTTATGGAGAAGTAAATAGAATCTCACCAGAGGCACCAGTTCCAGTACTTAAAGTAGAAAGAGAATCCTATAATCCAGGGGGGGCTGCGAATGTTGCAGATAATCTAATCTCTTTAGGAGTGAAAACTTACTTGGCTGGGACCACAGGGAATGATGACCAAGGAAGAATATTGTTAGATATTCTAAATAAAAAAAACATAGACACATCCTGCATTGTAAAAACCTCAAAACCAACAATACATAAAATTAGGGGATTATCCCGTTTAAGAAGCGAAGTTCATCAGCATTTAATAAGGATAGATTACGAAGATAATTCGAATATTTCAGAAGAAGATGAAAATAAATTATTAAATCTAATTGAAAATTTAATTACGGAAATAGATGGAATAATATTAAGTGATTATGCTAAAGGAACATTAACCAAAGGACTATTAGTAAAAGTGATTGATTTAGCTAAAGAAAATAATAAGCTAATAACCGCAGATTGTAAACCAATAAATGTTGGATTGTATAAAAATGTAGATCTGCTTAAACCGAATAAAAAAGAAGCGATAGAAATGACATTAACAAAGGATTTAGAAAAAGCTGGGAAAATTTTATCTGAAAAATTAAATTCAAATATTGTGATTACAGAAGGTTCTGATGGGTGTACTTTATTTGAAAAAAATAAAAACCAGATAAAAATCCCCGCAATTAACAAAAAATTTCAAGATGTAGCTGGAGCAGGAGATGCATTTCTATCAGTATTAACAGTGGCACTACTCTTAACTTCAAATTTTAAAGAATCAGTGGAACTAGCAAACAGAGCTGCAAATATTGTAGTAAACGAACCAGGGGTAACAACAATTACAAAAGAGAAACTTGAAAGAGATTTTACAAATGAGATAAAAATAGTCTCAAAAGAATGGGGGGAAGAGCATTTGTTGGTAAATAATGAAAAATATTGTGGCAAAAAAATGTTCATTAAGGAAGGATATTATTGCTCATACCACAAACATAAGATTAAGGAAGAAACATTTTACATCTTAGATGGCGAGATAGAAATTATACACAAAGGAAATTATCTCAAGGTAAAAAGTGGAGAAACACTTCATATAAATCCCGGAGAATATCATAGCTTCAGGGCTTTGAAAGATACAATATTCTTTGAATTTTCTACCCAACATTTAGATGAAGATAATTATAGATTAACAAAGAGTAATCAAGGAACACATGAACAATGGAAAGAAGAGATTGAAAAGGCCACTAAAAATGAATAAAGCTATTTTCTTGGATAGAGATGGGACTATTAATGTAGATACAGGATACACTTACAAAGTAGAAGATTTAAAATTTGAACAGGGAGCAATTGAAGCCTTGCAATTATTACAAACTTCCGATTATAAATTAATTATAGTTACAGGACAATCAGGAATAGGGAGAGGGAGATATTCAGAAGGAGATTATCATAGATTCATGAAGCATATGTATTCCCAATTAGCTCTACATGGGATAAGCATTAATGGAGATTATTTCTGTCCGCATCATCCCTCAGAAGGTATTGGAAAATATAAAATTGATTGTGAATGCAGAAAACCAGGAATAGGCATGTTAGAACAGGCAGTCAGTGACCATCAAATTGACCTTTCACAAAGTTGGGTTGTGGGGGATAAAACAGATGACATAAAGATGGGAGAAAATGCAGTATGTAAAACAGTTTTAGTTAGAACAGGAAAAGCAGGAAAAGATGGTAATTTTGAGATTGCTCCAACCCACACATCAAAAAACCTTCTAGAAGCAATTAAACATATTCTTTCTCAATAGTTTTATAACTTTTTCTAATCTAAGGTTTATGATGTCAAAAATAAAAGATATAGTGGAGTTAAAAGAAATTGTAAAGAATCTGAAAAAAGAAGGTAAGAAAATAGTAACTTGTAATGGTTCTTTTGACATTTTCCATTATGCACATGCAAGTTTACTAACAGAGATGAAAAAACATGGGGATGTTTTAATTGTTTTGTTAAATTCAGACTCTTCAATACAGAAGAATAAAGGACCAAATCGACCCATTATTCCTGAAAATCAAAGAGCCGTAGTATTGGCAGCATTAGAATCTGTAGATTATGTTACTATCTTCAACGAAGAAACCCCTCTTAACTTTTTAAAAAAAATAAAGCCACATATACATGCTAAGGGAGTAACTGGGAATATAAAAGAAAGAGTTGATGAAGAAAGAAAACTTATTGAGTCATGGGGCGGAGAATTAAAAGAAGTAGACTCTATAGTTAGACATTCTTCTACAGCAATAATAGATAAAATTCTAAAAACCTATAAAGATGAAAAGATTTAACACATCAAGATTAAAATTAAAGCCCCTTAGGGAAAGGGAGTCAAAGACTACAATAGGTGTAATGATAAATCCGGATTCTAAACCACCAGAAATTTCTGAAGATGAATATTCTAGACTAGAATCTATTGCAAATTCAATTAAATCCTCAAGAGAAAGAAATTATTCTGTTGTTTGGGCATTTGGGGCGCATCTAATAAAAAATGGGTTATCAAAAGTTCTTATAGAATTAATGAAAAGAGGCTATGTACAACATATTTTAGCAAATGAAGCAGTAGTAATCCATGATTGGGAGTTGGCATATCATGGTCAAACAGAAGAAGACGTAAGAGAGCAAGTTAAAGAAGGTCAATTTGGTTTATGGGAGGAAACTGGAGAATATTTGAATTTAGCAGTTAATGTAGGAGCAAAAAAAGGATGGGGATATGGGGAATCTATTGGCAGATTGATACAAGAAGAATCTATAGATGGAAAGTTGATATCGCATCCAAATAAAAATATAAGTGTTTTGGCAAGAGCAAGAAAATTAGAAATACCATTTTCAGTTGGAGCAAATATAGGACAATCTATTAATTATACACATCCGGATTGTGATGGAGCAGCAATAGGTGCAACTTCCTATAGGGATTTTCTAAGATTAGTTGAAACTTTTTCTAATTTACAAGGAGGAGTTTATTTGTCTATAGGTTCTGCAATTTTATCCCCACAAATATTTGAAAAATCTATATCAATGGCAAGAAATATTGCACTACAAGATGGAAGACCATTAGATGATTTTGATATCGTAGTAAATGATGTTCAAGATGGGGGATGGGATTGGTCCCAAGGTGAACCTCCAAAAGATAATCCCGCTTATTATCTAAGATTCATGAAAACATTTGCAAGAATGCCTGGAAGATCACAATATATTCAAATGGATAATAGAAAATTCTTGCATAACTTATATCATTTGCTTAATTAAGCATCTACACCAACCGCATCTTTAATAGAATTAAATCCATCCCTTTCTAATAACTTAACTAATCCTTTATTTATCTCTTTAATAACTCCAGGTCCTTTGTAAATCATCCCGGTTATCAGCTGAACTAACGAAGCACCATTTCTTATCTTTCTATAAGCATCTTCAGCAGTGAATACCCCGCCAACACCAATTATTATTTTCTTGCCTTTGGTTTTTCTATATACATATTTTATCAATTCATCAGCTTTCTTCTTAGTTAGTCTCCCGCTAAGTCCGCCATTAATTTCTTTTTTTATCAATTTTTTATCTTTAGTCAAATTAGAAACAACAAAACCAGCTAAGTTATATTTTCCATTTAACTCAATTATCTTATCTAAATCTTTTTTACTAATCTCGGGAGAAATTTTCAAAAATAAAGGTTTGTGGTTTTTCCCAATCATCTTCAATAATTTTTCTAATAATTTAGTATCCTCAAAACTCCTTCCATCTCCAACATTAGGGCAGCTGATATTAATCGTAATATAATCGCCAATGTCTTTCATTATTTCATAGGCCTTGAAATATTCTTCAACAGAAGCATCCCCTTTAATACTTGCATCATTTGTCTTAGCTATACTAATTCCAATAGGAAATCTGAATTTTTTATCTTTCAATCTGTTAAAAATAATTTCAGCACCATCATTGCACAACCCATAATTAACTATAATTCCATCATGTTCAGGAACTCTAAATAATCTAGGTTTTGGATTGCCTAGACATTCTTTAGCTGTAACGCTTCCAATTTCCATAAAACCAAATCCAACACTAGGAATGATATCCGTCAAAACACCATTTTTGTCAAAACCAGCACTTAAACCAATTGGATTCTCAAATTTAATTCCTTTAATCTCAATATTTAGCTTTTTATTTTTATATAAGTATAAACTTTCAATTAATTTTCTAGAAACAAAAAAACTGCCTAAGACCTCCCCAAATTTTAAAAAATTATTGTGGACACTTTCAGGATCTTTCTTAAACAAAACGGGCTTCACTATTTTTTCATACATGCTTTAATTCAATAGAATAAATATTATAAACCTTTCTTCCCAAGACATATCTTATGAAATTAATACAACAGGGAGCTGAAGCAAAGCTATACAGAGATAAAAATAGTCTAATCAAAGAGAGGGTAAAAAAATCCTATAGAATCGAAGAAATAGACAAAAAAATAAGGAAATTCAGAACTAAAAGAGAAGCTAAATTATTAATCACAGCAAAAATAAATGTTCCTAAAATATTTAATGTAGATGAAGAAAATATGAAGATAGAAATGGAGTTTTTAGAAGGGGATTTATTAAAAAATATTTTAGATACATTGCCATTAGAAAAATCTTTGGAAATTTGTAAACAAATAGGAACCGAAGTTTCAAGTTTGCATTCCCAGGATATTATTCATGGAGATTTAACCACATCCAATATAATCTTAAAAGAGAATAAGCTTTATTTCATAGACTTCGGTTTAGGCTTTTTCTCAAATAAGGTTGAAGATAAAGCAGTGGACTTGCATTTGTTAAAACAGGCTTTAGAATCCAAGCACTACAAAAACTTCGAAGAATTCTATAAAACTATCTTAAAAAATTACAAGCATAAAGATGTTCTAAAGAGATTAGAGAAGGTAGAATTAAGGGGAAGGTATAAGGGGAAATAATTTTTAAAAGACAATAAAGCTTAAAAAACATTTAAACATTAACCTTATATGCCAAATCTATCCACAAGATTAAGAACTCATTTAAGAGATTTTGCTAGGAATAGCTCTCAAGATGGATTATATTTTATGCTTCATGAAGAAAAAGTGGCTAGTGATTCTGAAAAAGTTGCTGAATTGTTTGATGCGGATTCAGAAGTCTGTTGGATAGCGGGATTAACTCATGATTTAGGATATGGTCAACCGGGAAAATCTCAAACTCATCATCTTAGGTCGCAAAAAATAGCATCTAAAAAACTTCATGATTTAGGATTTAGTCCAGATTTTGTAGGAAGAGTAAATAACGCAATCTTGCATCATGATTCCGTGTTAGATCCATCAAAATTTCCATTGGAAGATGTAGTAGTTTGCCAGGTGGATGCAGGTTCATTTTTTAAATATTACAAAGGTATGGCAATTTGGCTATATCACATGATGATAAGAGATGGAGAACCTTCACAAAGAATGGAAATGGTAAGAAGTTATTTATTATCCCATTCTGAAGAAACTGAGAGTTATATCACAATGCCTGAAATAAGAAGAATGTATGAAGAAGAAATAGGGAAATTTAGAAGGAGAATTGACGTTTTAGATGTGGCTAAATTAATAGATCATGGTTATAGGTAAAAATGTTAGCTTAAATATTCATTTATTTTCTATAATAATAATATATTTAAACCATTTATAAGGACAAATATCTATGGTTAAAGTAGGAATTATTGGCGGCAGTGGTTTGGATAATCCAGAATTATTACAGAATTTTCAGGAAATAGAAGTTGAAACCAAATTTGGAAAACCAAGTGATAACCTAATTTTAGGTACTTTAGGGAATGTTGAGGTTGTTATCATCCCAAGACACGGGAAGAGACATAAAATCTCCCCAACAGGAGTTAATTACAGGGCTAATATTCAAGCATTAAAAGAGCAAAATGTTGATTATATCTTAGCAACAACAGCCTGTGGTTCATTAAGAGAAGAGATAGGACGAGGCGATTTTATTATTTTAGACCAATTTATAGATTTTACAAGACATAGGAATATTACTTTCCATGACAATTTCAATGAAGGAATTAATCATACACCTATGGCAGCCCCATTTAACGAAAAACTAAGAAATTTATTAATTGAAACATCTAAAGAATTAAACTATAAAACTCATGAAAAAGGCACTGTAGTTACAATTGAAGGTCCAAGATTTTCTACAAAAGCTGAATCTAAAATGTTTAGAACTTGGGGGGCAGATGTAATTAATATGAGCATAGCTCCAGAATGTATCTTAGCAAATGAAGCAGGAATTCCATATGTAGCAATTGCAATGTCAACCGATTATGATTGTTGGAAAGAAGATGAAGAAGCAGTTTCATGGGAAGAAATTCTAAAAGTATTTGAACAAAATGCTGAAAATGTAAAAAAATTATTATTAGAAACAATAAAAAAATTAGAAGATTCTAAAATGGATTTAAAACAATATATCAGAACAGTTCCAAATTGGCCAAAACCAGGAATACAGTTTAGAGATATTACTACTTTAATAAAAAATCCTGAGGCTTTTAATTATGTTATTGAAAAATTTGCTGAGAGATATAAAAACAAACAAATAGATAAGATTGTTGGAATAGAATCCCGCGGTTTTATCTTTGGTTCAGCATTAGCAAATAGATTAGGTATTAGTTTTGTTGTTGTCAGAAAACCGGGAAAATTGCCTGCAGAAACAATTTCAGAGGAATATGAATTAGAATATGGAAGAGATAAAATCGAGATTCATAAAGACGCAGTTGATGAAGGAGATAATGTTTTAGTTGTAGATGATTTATTAGCTACTGGTGGAACAATGTTAGCAACTTGTAATTTAATTAGAAAATTAGGCGGAAACATAGTAGAATGTGCTTTTGTGATTGATTTACCAGATATAGGCGGGAAGAGAAAACTATTAGATGCAGGATATAACTCTTTTTCTCTAGTTGAATTCAAGGGTGTATAGAAAACTTTATATACGTGTATGTGTACACATATGTTTATGACTACAAAAACTATAACAATAATGGAAGATGCATATAAAATACTTTCAAATATGAAATATAAAAATGAAAGTTTCTCTGAAGTAATTAGGAGGATGGGTGGAGAAAAAGGAGACATAATGAGATTTGCAGGTTCTTGGAAACATTTATCTAGTAAAGAAGTAGAAGAAAGGAAGAATGCAATTTCTAAATTACGCAGAGAGTCAACTAAGGAATTATTTAGACGTATTGAGGGGTTGAAAAAATAATGATTTGCCTCGATTCTAGTTGTATTATAGATTTTTTAAATGGTAATGAAAATGCAAGGAATATAGTTTTTAAACATATTAATGAGGCTGTGACTACAGAGATTAACGCCTTTGAAATTTTTCTTGGAATCTATCAACAAAAGGATATAAATCCACAAGAAGAAGCAACCGCTGAATCTTTTTTTAATCAAATTGTAGTTTTATCTTATGGAAAAGATTGTGGTAGAAATTCTGCAAAATTACTTTCTAACCTTAAAAAAGATGGAAAACTTATAGAACAGAATGACTGCCATATCGCTTCGATTATGCTCTTTAATGGATGTAATAAGATTATCACAAAAAACAAAAAGCATTTTTCTAGAATAAAAGGCATTGAAGTTGTAGATTATTAAAACAATAATTTTTTAAACAAACCAAATCTATTTGAACCATTATAGCCCTGTAGTCTAGCGGCCAAGGATATAGGCCTTTGGAGCCTGAGAGTTGTAAACAACCAGGAAACCCAGGTTCGAATCCTGGCAGGGCTAATATTTAAAATGGAATCAAAAAAAGTAATCATATCATTGTTTTTAGCATTCCTGATGATATCAAGTATTGCAGGATTTATTGTAGGGAGTCCTTTAGACAATGGAGAGAAAATAGAGCATAATGGTTATACTTTTATATTAACAGATAGAGGTTATTTGACCTACTTAGGGGATAATCAAGTCTTAATCTCTTCAGACCCAAGAAACGTCCAATTATACAAAGGATTGGAAGACTTCACATTAGAAAAATTAAATTCCGCAAACAGAATTTACTTAACTTTCAATCCATCAGATAATCTGCAAAGCTCTTTCGCTTATTTTGATGCTAACATACGACCGAGATTAATAAAGAGTATTACCGCAGCATGTACAACCGACTCTTTAGGATGCGAAGACCTGCCAATAATAACCTGTGAAGATGCAACAGCAAATAATATTGTAATACAAATAGAGTCGTCAGAATTTTCCTCAATAACTTTCAATAATAATTGTCTATTATTGCAGGGAAATCAATTTTCCTTGCCTATCTTATTTGATTCTATAATTTTAGACTTATTATTATACTAAACTCATCACAATAGCAGCACTTAAAGGAACTAATATATTATCATCTAAAACTATCCCTCTTATCTTCAAATCTAAACTTTCTAAAATCATAGCAATTAAGCTCCCGATAAAAGCAATATAAACTGAAACAAAGAAGCTGGCAGCTATAGTTGCGGCTATCACTCCGATAGTTAAGCCTTCAATTAATTTTTCTTTATTTAACGGATTTTTTATTTTTCCAAACCTTCCCAAATGGCAGAAGCTATCCCCAAAAGCCAGAATCAAAATACTTGCCAAAGCAATATCTTTTCTAAAAAAGCCTAAAACAATAACTACTCCGATAAAATAAGTTATTACACCAAATCCTTTCCCATTCTTCCTGTCAAACTTATCTAAAAACCACTGAATACCCGGAATCTCAAAATAATTAGTCAAGAAAGAAATTATAATACCTATCAATAAAATAAAAAGCAGTATTCTCAAATTTAAGATGTAATAATTAACTAAAGCAACAATAACAATGCCCAGTAATAAGTGGAATGCCTGTCTTCTTAACTCTAACATACCCGCCAATATTACCTAAAACCTTAAAAACCTATCTTCTGAATTAAAATTTATGGATAAGGAAAGCAAAATAATAGGAATAGTAGCTCTTATAATCCTTATATCTGTCGGAGTAGGAATATTTTTCTTATCAAATGAAGAAAATCCTGATGAATATGTTTATAACAACTTTAGAATTTTTAAAAACCCAACAATAGGATATACAGTCGTTGCTTATTTAGACGAACAGCCATATCATCTAAACTTAAGAAACGATCCTAAAAATACTTTAAACATAACCATAGACTCAAATGTAAGAAATTTAATTTTACTAAAACCGACAACTTACTTCACAATAGATCCAAATCTAAATTCAATCCCTGTTTTAGGAGCATCTGAGATGGCAACGATTTTAGGAAGAAGATTAGGGATTTATAACAAAGAAGTAATAGGCGCAATAACTATTCCTATAGCAAATGATACAGTCACGCCAATTATCGATTGTAACAAAGTAACTCAACAGCAAAATGTAGTAAAATTGCAATTAGGTTCAGAAACAAAAGTTTTCTTGGAAAACAATGGATGTATAATAGTTCAGGGAACAGACGGGTGGGAAATTGTAAGAGCATCAGATAGATTAATTTATCATGTTTTAGAAGTATTTTAAAATGAATAAGCCCAAAATCTTGGTTGGATGTCCGACTTCATTTCACAAGGAATATGCTTTAGAGCAGTATGCGGAATCTATTAAAGCTTTAACTTATCCTAACTATGACATTTTATTAGTGGATAATTCTAAAGATGATGTTTATTTTAAGAGGATTAAAAAATTATCTTTGCCTGTAATTAAAGGTCCTTGGTTTGAATCAGCAAGAGATAGGATTGTTGCTTCTAGAAGTATTTTAAGAGAAAAAGTTTTGAAAGAAAATTACGATTATTTTTTTTCTTTAGAACAGGATGTTTTACCACCTAAAGATATTCTAGAAAGATTACTAAAACACAATAAAAAGTTAATTACCGCAGTTTATTTTGCAAATAATGTTATTCCAAGCTCCCAAACTTCCGAACTTATACCTTTGGTTTACAAATTAATTGATGAAAACACTCTGGATATGCGTTCTCTAAATGAAGCAGAATTATGGAAAAATCCAGGATTAATGGAAGTTGTTTCAGCTGGTTTAGGTTGTGTTTTAATTCATAAAGATATTTTAGAAAAAGTAAAATTCAGGTACGAAAAGAATACATTTGATGATAGGTGGTTTTTCATAGATTGCTATAATAAAAAAATAAAAGTCTTTGCAGATACATCTATAAAATGCAAGCATTTAATATTTAATAGACCATATCCATGGAGTAAAATTAAAAAATAGTATCACTACAAAATAATAACATTTATAAACCTTTAATTTCTATTCTTTTAAAGATTAAAATGATAGCAAATTATCAATTAAATGGAAATCCGGTAGTAGAAGTTCCAATTGTAGGAAACTTAGCTTATGATGAGTTAGGAAGAGAAGTTCTAGCTAGACATAATGAAGGATTCAGAGGCGTTCCTCATATAGAAGATAATACTAAATACAAAGAAGGGCAGCCTTTATCATATTCAAATGTTCCAAGAGTTTTAAGTTATAATCAAATTCTAAGAGAAATATCTCCTAATGTACAAATATTAAGCCCAGAAGAAGTAGTTCAATTTTGGGATTCAATTCCGGAAAGGGACTCCACTTATGCAGATACAAACTCAATTGCAGTTTATCCTACTGAAGGACCTAATGAAGATTTAAGGAAGATAGTTTTAAACTTACTAAATCTAAACCCAACAATTCCATTAAAGGTTTCGGGATTAGGAGTAGATAAGGCAGATAATAATCTCGGTTTTACTTTTACAAGAGGGGAACTTACTCAAGTAGCAGAAGCTCATTATTTAGAAAAAGATGGAAGAGTAAGTTATGAAAATGGAGAATTAGTTGCTTCTGAACAGGGAATTCCAGTTTGGACAGCACAATCAGGTCTCAGGAGGTTCTATCGGAACAGGTCTGATTGGCTGTTTGCCGGGAACGATAATTTGCTTAACTCGAATGATTCTGGTCGGGTACAAGTTTTGCAAGACCCGCAGGGTCGCACCGAAAATTTAGAATCTAAATTATTAGAATTAAATGCCCAAAAGGAACAACAAATAGCAGAAATTGAAGCTAGATATAGACAAGCTTCAGGCTTTTTAAGAACGGGAAGATTTCAGTAAACTTTTTAATTATTTCTTATTTATTATAATTAATGAATCCTAAAATTCTAGTTGGAAGTCCGGTAAATGAAATGTACGATTATTGTTTAGAAGAATATATTAAAGCATTAAAATCTTTAACGTATCAAAATTATGATATATTATTAATTGATAACTCTAAAGGAAATAATTTTTTTAACAAAATAAAATCTCTGAATATCCCAGTAATAAAAGCGGATTTTTTAAAAGAACCAAGGGATAGAATGGTCCAGTGCAGAAATATTTTAAGAGAAAAAGCAATAGAAAACTATGATTATTTTTTAAATTTAGACCAGGATGTAATTCCGCCAAAAGATATAATTGAACGCTTCTTATCTCATAAAAGAAGAGTCTTAACAGGAATTTATTTTAATTACAAACAGTTCACTCCAAGAGAAAAAGGAAACAGTGAAGGAACAAGACACGGAAAATTATTCCCAACTATCTGGGCCCCTATAGATAACCAAGGTAATATAAGACAGATTGAAGAAAAGGAATTAAATGGAGATTTAATCCAAGTCGGTTTGTGCGGTTCTGGTTGTTTATTCATCCATAAATCAGTTTTAAAAAAAATAAAATTTAGATATTCAAAAGAATTTGATAATCCCAAAATAAATAAATTAGTTTTTGATGATTCATATTTTTGTCATGACCTAAGAGAATTACATATTCCGATATATGCAGACACATCTATGATTTGCAAGCATCTGATAAAAGATAAAAAATGGATATGGGGAAATTTAGCTAAAACTTAAACCCATACTGCCGCCATCAATTCTGGAAAAAGGATTCCATCCATAAGCATCCCATAATGTTGGATCATATTCAACTTCTATAATTCTAGGTTTTAATCTTAGTCTAAATAAACTATTTGCATTATGGAAAGTTAAATCCGCTAAATCTTCTTCACTCATTCCATTCTTTATTAATAACTCTATTCCCTTAGGCCAAAAAGGCAAAGCAGGTATACCCGAAGGGGGACTATCAGAATTTTTTCTTTCAACAGGATGAGGAGCATGGTCAGTTCCAATAACACCAAATTTTCCAGCCAAAACATATTCTAAAAGCCTTTCCTGTAACCTAGGAGTTCTTAATGGTGGATTCATCTTTACTTTGTTTCCATGTATTTTATAATCATCAGTATTAAGAAATATATGATGGAAAGTAGCTTCTAATACAACACTAAACGGTAATTTTCCCATTCCCCTTTCCCTTTCAATATAATCTACAGTATCCGGATTTGAAACATGAGCGATATAGAATGTTCCTCTAAATCTCCCATCCTTTGCACTTCTTATTTGTCTTTCAACTTGAACTAATTCAGACTCTGGAGTTTGTCTTTGGGAATGTGAAATTGGATCTCTATAATCAAAATCTCCAACAAATTTTTGTTCATCTTCAAAATGACCTATAGAAACACCCCTGTAACCCGTAACACCTTTCATCCACCAAATATGTTTTTGTATATCGGGGTCTAAAATTCCCATGTTTCCTGTAGAATGAGTATAAAATGTTTTATCAGAATTTGACCTTCCAACTCCTCTGTTTACCATATCTAAAGCTCTTATTACTTGTTCAAAGTTATTAGTCAAACCAACATGAATTCCGTGATGAATATTACATCTATATTCTTCACCTTGTTCTAATCTATCTTCAACAACAACCTCTTCTGTTAACCATCGTTCTGGGTTTGGTTGTTCTAACACTCCTGCTAAACCAGCTCTTCTAGCATCTCTAAACCCCAATTCTAAGAAACTAGGATTTACATATTTATATTCTTCTCCTCTAAAATGAACATGCGGATCAATAGGTTTTGTATAAGATACCATAGAAAAATAAAATATCTACTCATATAAAAATAATTAGGTAATCACAAATATGTATTCTTATCTATATCTTCTTAATTCCCTTAAAAATCTTGGACCTGAGAATACTAAAGGAGTATATAGTTGGATTCCAGAAGCCCCAGCTTCCAGCCTTTCTCTTACTCTACCCAAAGAATTTATCCCTCCTACTGCAATAAGCTTCCAATTCGCACCAATTTCTTTTCTTCTTTCTTCATATAATTTTTGAATGCTTAATGAATGTTCATAGACAGCATTACCACTCGCACCGCCAACTTGTCTGCCATCGACTTGTGGGGAAACAGGAATATATCTTCTATCATGATTTGTTGTTGTGTTTGTCGTAGTAAATCCTCGAACTCTATGGTTTCTCATAATATCAACTGTATCATTAACATCCGCTTGTGTAGAGTCAGGAGAGATTTTTAAATAAATATCCTGTTCCCGATATACTTCTTGACAAATCACCAATAACATAGAATCCAACATTCTGAGGTTCCCATCCCTTGTATCATTTCCACCACTTCCACTATGTGTATTTGGACAAGAAATATTTGGTTCATATCTATCAACATAAGGTAAATCTCTTGTTCTTCTTACAGTTCCTTCCAAATCTCTTAATAATTCATCGCCTTGTTTTTTAGGAGTAGCCATAAAATTAATCGTTATAGGGATTCCATGATCCCCATAACTTTCAAGTTTTTCTGCAACTCTTTCTGCACCAATTCCTGGCAAACCTTCCCAATTAACCATAGACTCGGTTTCAGAATATCTTCTAACAGTAGGTCTAGGATTACCATCCCAAGGATTATTTGTCACAGTACCAACTACTACTCTATCAAATCCTAAATAACGAAGAACTTTAGGATGAAATTTTCCATCTTTATTCAAGCCGGCAGCATTAGACAATTCAAAAGGGGGTGGAACTAAATTGCTTTTATTATCTAAGACAAGTTTTTCTAAATGTGTAAAACTAAGAACACCACAAAATCTTCTAAATAACTCATGTGCTTTTTTTGGATCCTCCTCTGTTCGTCTAAAAACAGCAGGTTTAACTAAATCATAAAAATCATCAAAAAGATTTCTTAAAGTATCCATCGCAATGATAAATAATTTTAACTTTAAAAGGATTATTGTAATGTAAAATTTATAATAAAAACCTTTAAATATTTTCTCTACTTATAGATTATAGGGATTAAAATGGTCGAAAAGAAAATTGGGAAAATAATAAGTTATTATGGGAATATAGGTGTAGCAGCTATCGAATTAGAAGGTGGCTTAAAAATCGGGGATAAAATCAAAATAAAAGGGGCTACAACAGATTTTAAACAAACAGTGGATTCCATGCAGATAGAGCATAAAATTGTTCAGGAAGCTAAAAAAGGCTCTTCAATCGGAATAAAAGTAAAAGATAAAGTAAGGCCTCAGGATGTTGTTTTCAAAATAACCGAATAGTTTATAAATACACTTTTTGATTAAATTTTTAAAGATAAGACGGTTTACAGCTTTCTTATACTGTAGATTGTTCTAATCATATTTAAAATGGCAAGAATGCATTCGAGGAAGAAAGGAAAGTCTGGAAGTAAAAAGCCTATGAAGTCTAACAAGGCTATATGGGAGAAATATAATGATAAAGAAGTAGTTTTGCTTATTGAAAAATTGGCAAAAGAAGGAAAAACTTCCTCTGAAATAGGCATTACTTTGAGGGATTCTTACGGGATTCCGGATATTAGATTAATAACTAAAAAAACATTAACATCAATTTTAAAAGAAAAAAAGCTCTATCCTAAACTTCCTGAAGATATGAGGGCTTTAATAAAAAAAGCGATTATAATAACAGAGCATAGCGAACAAAACAAGCATGACCAACCAAGTATTAGAGGATTAACTTTAACAGAATCAAAAATAAGGAGATTGGCTAAGTATTATAAATCCAGAAGCTTGCTGCCGGAATCTTGGAGGTACTCAAGAACAAACGCCAAATTACTAATTGAGTAAAATGGATTTCTTAACTTCAATAAAAGAGGCGACAAATTATTTTTCTAAAATTACCAAACCTATAAGAATTATTTCCCATTTGGATGCAGACGGCTTGTCTTCGGCATCAATCATGGTTAAAACATTGAAAAGATTAGACAAAATTTTTATTTTATCAATAGTCAAACAAATTTCTCCACAATTACTGGAAGAATTAAAAAGAGAAAGCTACGAAACTTATCTGTTTTTAGACACAGGTTCAGGAAATTTAAATGAAATAAATAATGCTTTAAAAGACAGAACCGTATTTATTCTGGACCACCATCAGCCACAGGATGTTAAAACAAACTTTTTCCATATCAATCCTTTATTATTTAATTTAGACGGAGCAAAAGAGATTTCAGGAGCGGGTGTTACTTATTTGTTCTCAAAAGAATTAGATGAAAGAAATAAAGATTTGGCTCATTTGGCGATATTAGGTGCAATAGGCGACACTCAGGAAGGAAAAGGGTTTATTGGTTTAAACAAAGAAATCTTACAAGATGCAGTTTCCTCTAACAAAGTAGAAATTAAATTAGGATTAAGGATGTTTGGTTCTCAAACCAGACCATTATACAAAGTCCTAGAATACTCAACAGACCCCTACATTCCCGGAATTACAGGAAACGAACAATCCGCTATAGAATTTCTAAATGAAGTTGGAATAGATCCAAATAGGAAATTAATCCATTTATCTGAAACAGAATTAAAAAACTTAGTCGCAGCAATAATAATAAAAAGAATGGGCTCAGAAGAGGAGCCTGAAGATGTTTTAGGAAATATTTATCTGTTAAAAGATGAAAAAGAAGAATCTCCTACTAAGGATTTAAAAGAATTTTCAACTTTATTAAATTCATGCGGCAGGTTAAACAAGCCTTCTTTAGGGATTGGAGCCTGTCTAAACGATGAGAAAAGCAAAAAAGAAGCTATTTCATTATTAATGGATTATAAGAAAGAAATAATAAATTCCTTAAATTGGTTCTATAAAAATAAAAACTCCCCATCAATAATAGAAACTCCTAAATTAGTAATCATAAATGCCGAGCATAATATTAGAGACACAATTATAGGAACTGTTACTTCTATGATCAGCAAGAGCAATTTATATAAACCAGGAACTATTTTAATTTCTCTGGCCCATACTTTAGATGCAGATACAAAAATTTCTATAAGAATCTCAGGATATAAAATTCCAAAAGATGTAAACCTAAAAGAAATATTAGGCAAAATAACTGAAAAGCTTGGATATACAACAGGGGGCCATACTTTTGCAGCTGGTTCAGTAATCCCGCAGGAAAAAGAGCGGGAATTTATTAAAATAGCCTTGGAAAATCAAACAGAAACCTATATAAATACAAATTAGGGCATTTTACACAATGGCAACTCAGAAAGAAATATTGAAGAAAAAGAAGAAGAGATGGGTATCTATAATCTCAAGTAGCAACTTTAATAATTCAGAAATCGGAGAAACCATTACATCTGAACCGTCTACTTTAATTGGGAGAAATGTTGCAATTAACTTGATGAATTTAACTCAGGACATTAAAACCCAAAACACAAAAATAGTTTTTAAGATAAAAGAAGTAAAAAATGATAAATTAATGACTGAAATAGTAAAATACGAATTAGTTCCAGCTTCCCTCAAAAGAATGATTCACAAAGACAAAGAAAAAATAGATGATTCTTTTAAAGTAGCAACAAAAGATGGGGTCGAAGTAAGAATTAAGCCGTTTATAGTGACAAAATCTTCAACAAACCGCTCAGTATTAACTGCTTTAAGGCATAAAACAAGAGAATTATTAACAGAAGCTATAAAAAAGGCAACATATGATGATTTTATGGAAGAAGTGATACGATTTAAACTGCAAAATGTTGTAAAAAGAGAATTAAGCAAAATTTATCCCCTGACACAATTCCAAATTAGAAAGTTAGAAAGATTAATTCAAAAATCATAATAATGTTGGAAAATACAAAAACAAAAGTGAGGGACATCATCACAACCTTATCGCAGGTTAGAGGGCTCTCTAATGTAACATTGTTAAAGGGGGAAGATAAAGACATTATCAGAAACTTAGAGGATGAAGAGAACGAAGGTGTTTTATCCTGTTTAGACAAACAATTTACTTTAGTTTTAACTCATAACTCTGAATTTAGAGCTCCTGAAGGGGAAATAGCTAAAAAAGAAAACGGAAAAATAATATTCCCATCAATTCCATTTTCTGAAGTAACTGCTAAAAACGTAATATCCTCCTCTCCAAATAAAGATACTCATGAATTCTTAGTAAAACAATATGACTTAATTTTAACAGACGAAGCAACTTTAATAATAGGTTTTGATTTATAAAATTATTAATAAAACGAAAATAATAAAAAGCTGGTAATCTAATAACATTTAATGCTAATAAGTAAGGAACAAAATTATGAGACAAAATTCTGGAAGGATTGGTTAGAAGCAGATTTTCTGAAAAGATTGGAATTAGTGGAAAAATTACCTTTATTTGACAGAAGTTTAGGAATGAAACATAACAAACTAAAGAAACATTCCTTTGCAGGATTGGTAAACACTAACTTCGAAGATCTTGAGTCCGCAGTCTATGTAAAAATATATAAAAAAGAAAACAAAAGGCATAATAAATTTGTTCAAAAAAATGATTAAAAAAATGAAAGATGAAGCTATACTGCTATTAGAGCAAGCAAAGGAAGATTTTGAAACTGCCAGGATAAATCTAAATGGAAAAAGGTATTATGCAACTGTCCAATTTTGCCAACAAAGCTTAGAGAAAGCATTAAAGGCACTATGGCTAAAAGAAAAAAAGAAGGATTATCCCTATATTCATGATTTAACTTTCTTTATGAAGGCGTTAGAACTGCCAGAAAAATTTGGAAATATTTGTAAGGATCTCACAACAGCTTATGCCGAAACCAGATATCCAACAAATATAATCCCTGCTAAAAAGTTTTCAAAAGAAGATGCAAAAGAAATTTTAGAAAAGACTAATGAGGTTCTTAAATGGATAAGAAAAAGAGCTTAATTAAAAAACTGAAGGTTTTTAGAAGCACAATAAATAGTGAAATCCCTATAAAGAAAATGTTTTTATTCGGCTCTTACGCCACAGGAAAAACAAGAAAATGGAGCGATGTTGACTTAGTCATAGTCTCTCCAAAATTCAGGAAAAAAAAATCTTATCAAAGGGCAAGAAGACTATACGATTACTGGGATTTAAAGTATCCTGTGGATTTTCTTTGTTATACGCCTGAAGAATTTAACAAGCTTAAAAAACAGATAACAATAGTGAAGCAGGCAGTAGAGACTGGAATAGAAATAATTTAACTAAACACCTTATTCTTAAATATCCCAAATCCTAATTTCCATAATTTCTTTTCTTTCATTAATAATTGAAATAAAAACTTGCTTGGAAAATCCCTGTCATGTTTGCTTAAAACATCTATATTCTCTTTTTTCTGGAAAATTTGAATCATTTCATTGCACTGCTCTTCTGTCATAACATTCATCATTTCTCTCATCTTCAAGCTAATCCACAAGTCTCTTCCTAATTTTTTATTAAAATTCTTAACATAACTTTCCTTATCTTCAGCTAAATAAGTCCCGGCTATTAAGCCGTAAATAATGCCGCCATAAGTAGTTGCTTTAACTTGTGTAGCCGCATCACCAATTAAAAATATATCTTCATTCTTTTTTCTTAGTTCCTGCTTCGGATTATACAAAGGAATTATTCCTGATTGGTCTTCTAAAATTTTACTAGCTCCTAATATTTTTCTATAATCCTCTTTTAATTTGATATTATTTACTCCTAAAACTCCCACTCTCGCTATCTTATTATCTTCAGGAACTATCCATGAAAACTCTCCTAAATTTAATCTAATCTCAGTAACTCCTTCTTCTAATTCTTCATATTTGCATCTTGCCTGCCATCCCATTAAAAATTTTCTGTCTCCATAAATGCCAGCAGCTCTTGCAACAGCACTATTAGGTCCATCAGCACCAACAATCATCTCAGTTTCATATTCATTTTTAGAAGTCTTAATTTTATACTTTCCATTTATTTTTTTATAGCCTAAAAATCTTTCATTCAAGTGTAATTTAGCCCCATTATCTATCGCTTTTTGCAGAATAAAATTATCAAATTTAGCTCTGTCTAAGACCATATTTGTTTTGTCTAGATCAACATAAGTGGCATTTCCATTAGGAGCGACTATCTTGAATTTATTTATCTTGCTAATAATTAAATTTTTGTCAATGTCAGTAACTCTTTTTATAGAATCTGTTAAAATCCCTGTGCAGGAAACAGGTTTTCCCACTTCTTTATGCTCCTCAAATATATGAACTTCTTCTTTAGCTTTGCTAGCATAAAAGCTTCCAGCAGGTCCAGCTCCAATAACTGAAATCATCCTTTAAAATTAGATAATTAGTTTTAAAAAGGTTATTATTTATTCTAAAATCGGAGGTTCAGATATAATAAAAACTCTTAAAAACCGAATTTTTCTAACTTAAACTATGAAAATATACGATTTAGAGGTAAATAGCTTAATAGAAAGAATTAAAGAAAAGAACCATAAAACAGTCTTAATCCAATTAGCCGATGGCTTAAAACCCCAATCTAAAGAAATTGTAGATAAAGTTAGGCAAGAAACTAATGCAGAAGTTATTATTTGGTTTGGCTCTTCTTTCGGAGCTTGCGATACTCCTTTTGGATTGCCTCAGTTAGGAATAGATCTAGTAGCTCATTTTGGTCATAATATTTTCAAGAAAGACTTGGAAGGATGGTAAAATATGGATTTTTTATTCATAAATGCAAAATTTGATGGAAAAGTAGAATTAACAAAAGAGGCTTTAAATTACTGCAAAAAATATAAGATTTTAGCTTTATACTCATCAATACAATTCTCAACACAGTTAGATAAGATTTTAAAACAATTAGAAAAAGAAAAAATCACAGTAATAACGTCTCAACCAGCAAGAACAAATGGAAAATATCAAATCTTGGGCTGCGACTTATCTTATGAAAATTTAAAATTAGAAAAAAAGCCAGATGCTTTCTTGTATATCGGAGATGGAATCTTTCATCCAAGAGCTTTGGTCTTAGCTCAAAAAGATGAATCTGAATTCAAAGAGGTAATAACCTTCGACCCAATCTCTAAACAATTATCTTCATTAGGGTTGAAAAATGTAAAAAAAATTCTAAAATCCTACAAAGGATCTTTATTAAAATTCCTGCACTCAGAAAATGTAGGGGTGTTAATAACTTTAAAGCCGGGTCAGCAGCAGTTCAATCCATCTAAATTATTAAAAGAAAAATATCCAAATAAAACTTTCTATTACTTTGTAGATAATAATATTGATTTCTCAAAAGCAGAAGATTTTCCATTTATAGAGAGTTGGATTAACACAGCTTGTCCAAGATTAGGATTTGATGATGCAGCTCATATCTCTCTGCCTGTTTTAAACTTAACAGATGCCTTAAATCTAGATAAATTATTAGAAAAGAAAAGTTTTTTGACAGAGTAATTAATCTCTCTTAATTTTTTTAAACTTTAGGTTATGCTGTATGCCAAGAGCCTTTCCAAAAGGTGTAAGTTCATAAGTATCAGTTCGATGTTTTTTTAAAAAACCCAAATTATAAAACAATTTAATATCTTTTTTAGAGACATTATTGGCAAATCTTATAATAGCAGGAATTGTTAAATGACCCTTTCTGCAAATAACCCAAGCTATTTCTCCAAGTGCTTTTTTTTCATCATCACTTAATTCCCTCATATTATCATATTTTTTAGGTGAAGCAGTCCATCCAAAAATCCCTCTGCAAGATCTATGCCATTTTTAGTAAGATAGAATTTATTCTCTAATTTTTTAACCGGGCTAAAAGGGTGTCTAAGTAATTTTTGTAAGATCTTCAATTCATTTTTAGAGAGATTATTTATAGCTTTTTCTGGAGAATTCGCTAAGTGGATGTGAAGTTTTGCTATTACATTTAGTGAGGGGTCTTTAAAAGTACCTGTTTTAGCCATATATTCAACATAAATCTCCTTATCAGTTTTTTTAGTTACTTGTTTGTTTATTAATTGTCTAGTACCCTCCCTGATCAAATCACTCCTAGAGATAAATCTCCCAGAATTAATTAAAGTATCCATCATTTCTATATCCAAAGGAGGAAATTTTATCGCAATATTTTTATTTAACATTGTAATACCATTTGTATACTTTTGATATTTAAATCTTTCGATTAAAAAGTTTTTTGACAGAAGCCTAACATTTTTATACTACTTCTTACAAATATAGTTTTATGTATGACCTAGTTGTTATCGGAGGGGGAAGTGCTGGATTTTCTGCAGCTATGACAGCAGCTAATTTAAACAAAAAAGTTTGTATAATAGAAAAAGGACCTTTCGGAGGATTATGCATACTAAAAGGATGTATGCCATCTAAGACTTTAATTCATTCAGCAAGAATAGCCGAAGAAATAAAGAAGTCAAAAGAATTTGGAATTAATATAAATGAAAACATAACTTTCGATATTCCTAAAATAATAAACAGAAAAAATAAAATCGTCCAAGGTTTTGCGGATTATAGATTAGAGGCAGTAAAGAAGAATAAAAATATTGATTTAGTGACAGGAACAGCTAAGTTTATCTCAAAAAATGAGGTAGTTGTAAATAATAAAAAAATTCAAGGAAAAAATTTCTTAATTTCCACAGGAAGCAAAACAGCAAAATCTCCATTCAAAGATTTAGAAGAAATCGGTTATATAACCAGTGACGAAGCTGTAGAACTAAAGTCTTTGCCAAAATCAATAGCTTGCCTAGGAGCAGGTCCAGTCTCAGTAGAATTAGCTTACTATTTCCATAATATGGGGGTAAAAGTAATAATCGTTCAAAGAAGTAAACATATTTTAGGTCATGATGATGAAGACATGTCTATAGTTGTTGAGGAATCTTTTAAAAAAAAAGGAATGAAAATTTATACAAATACAGAACTAAAGAATTTTTATAAAAAAAACAATGAAAAAATAATAGAATTTTTGCATAACAATAAAAAAGAAACAATAAAAGTAGATGAAATATTATTAGGTTTTGGAAGAGTTCCTAATGTAAATTCTTTAGATTTAAAAAAAGCAGGAATGAAATTAGACAAAAAAGGAGCCCCGATATTAAATAAATATATGCAAACATCAATTAAAAATATTTATGTTGCAGGCGATTCAAATGGGCTTTTAGAAGTTGTTAACGTGGCAATAGAACATGGCAGAATTGCAGCTGAAAATATGTTTAAAACAAAAAAACAAACAGTTGATTATCATAAATTTCCCATGGCAGTTTATTGTCATCCAGAGGTTGCTTGGATTGGAATAACAGAAAAAGAAGCTAGAGATAAAAAATTAAATGTAAAAGTAGGAAAATTGTCTTATGAAGATTTAGGAAAAGCAGTTTGTTATGGAGAAACAGAGGGTTTCATAAAATTCATTGTGGATAAAAAAACAAATAGGATTTTAGGTGTTGGAATTGTCGGCCATTTAGCATCAGATATAATTCACGAAGCAGTTCCTTTATTATATTTCAAAGCAACTCTGCAGGATTTAGCAAAAATGCCTCATATGCATCCAACTTTCGGAGAAATCTACTCTTATTTAGTGGATGAAATGATATAAAAATAATATAAAGAAAGAAATTCTACCAACTATCGTCATCATCCGAATCATCATCCGGATCTACAGGACAAAAGTCGTCATCATCGCCATCAAATCTGAATTTCATAGTAATTCTTTACACCATCTCTTTTTAAATACTTTTCTCTCTTATATTATAATAATAGGAGTTGATAAAAATGGATTTAACAAGAGAATTTCCAAGGAGTCCTTTTGATGTGTTGGCTGGAATAGTCATGCTTCCAAGGACTTTAGACAAATGTAAAGCCTTCCATGCTGGAAAGCTGGGGGAATATCACTACGGTTGTCCTTTAGATCAAGACTTATTCAGTTTTCTAGGAACAAACAAAGATGAATTCGCTGAAAAAGTAAAAAAGCTAAAAACAGATGCAAAAATAACGGAGTGGGTTGAAAGTTTTAATAAAAACCAAAAAGAAAAAGATCAATTCAACAATAAAATGAGACATTCTATGCCGCATGACGAAGATAGCAGAAAATGGATGGAATCTGAAAAGAAAAAACTCGGTAGAAAAGATTATTTCAGCTATTTTGATAATATAGATGCTGACGAGAAAAGGTTCTAAAAACAAAGATACTACAATGTTATAGTTAACTTTATATAATCACTTTTGTTTATTGTTAATATGAAATCAGAAATGGCTATTTCAAGGGATATGACTATAGATGAAATATTTCAAAGATTTCCATCTAAGGCTCAAAAACTAGCACAACTAATGACTAATGCAGGATTGCATTGTGTTGGCTGTCATGCTTCAACCTTTGAAAGTGTGGAACAGGGAATGTTAGGGCATGGAATGTCTATCGAAGAAGTGGATAGTTTAGTCATTGAGCTAAATAAAACTTTGGAAGAGAGAGATGAAAATAAAGAAGATATTAAATTTACAGAGATAGCAGCTGATAAATGCAAATCTTTCAGAAAAAATCCGGATCATATGTTCAAAATTTCTTTAATAAGAGGAAGTTGCGGTTGGACCTACGATTTTAAGTTTAGAGAAAAGAAAGCCCCAGCAGAAGTAATGTTTGAAGATAAAGGAGTTAAAATTTTATTAGATAAAGAACAATTAGATAAATTCAAAGGTATGGTAATTGATTATGTCGATGGCTTGCAGAATGCAGGTTTTAAAATTCTTAACCCTAATGTTACAGGAACTTGCGGTTGTGGAAGCAGTGTAATGTTGTAAGATGAGTGAAATCGGTTTACATCAGGAG
>Ga0209541_10004021_pt1 | contig 26423 bp, 31 predicted proteins | sample RifCSPlowO2_01_FD_184027 | JGI IMG/M metagenome (GOLD analysis project Ga0209541, IMG submission 184027) | Groundwater microbial communities from Rifle, Colorado - Rifle CSP2_plank lowO2_0.1 (SPAdes) (version 2) | ecosystem: Environmental > Aquatic > Deep subsurface > Groundwater | place... | reverse complement strand
AAGTAAGATGTAAATGCAAGAATGAACAAATCATATTTGGAAAAGCATCTACAGAAATAAAATGTTTGGTTTGTAATCAAGTAATTTCAAATCCTTCTGGTGGAAAAGCAAGAATTAAGGCTAAAGTTTTGGAAGTCTTAGAATAACTTTATAAATCCATTTTATTGTTCAAGATTATGTTCTATAAGAAGAAAGGATTACCTGAAATCGGGGAAATTGTAATTTGTACAGTTAAAAGAGTGTTGCCAGATTCTGTTTTTGTTGATTTAGATGAGTATGAAAAAGAGGCAATGATCCATATTTCGGAAATCTCGCCTGGTAGAATAAGGAATATACGTGATTTTGTCAAAGAGGGAAAAAAAGTTGTTTGTAAGGTTCTTAATGTAAACAGAGAAAAAGGTTATATCGATTTAAGTTTAAGAAGAGTTAATCAATCACAGAGGATTAACAAGAATACTGAACATAAACAAGAACAAAAAGCTGAAAAGATATTAGAGGAATTAAGCAAAAAATCAAAAATAGATTTAAAAGAGGTTTATGAAAAAATTGGAGATAGTTTATTAGAAGATTACGGAACATTAACTAGTGCTTTTAATGAAATCGTTAATGATAGAATAGACTTAAAAAATATTAATGGAGATACCAATTTAATCAAAAGTTTAGTTATCCTAGTTAAAGAAAAAATAAAACCGCAAAAAGTAAGTATAATTGCGTCCATAAAATTTGAGATTGATGAGGGAAATGGTGTTGAGGTTATTAAAAAAGGCTTAGATATTAAAAAAGAGGGGGTTGAATTAAGTTATTTATCTGCACCAAATTATAGGTTAAAGATAACTTCAGTTGATTATAAAAAAGCTGAGGGTGTATTAAAGGAAATACAAGATGAGATTACAAATTTTGCTAAAAAGAATAAAAGCAAATTTGAATTAATAAGAGAATGAAAAGAGAAATATTATTTTGTGAAAAGTGTCTTGAGTATACATTAAGTAAATCTTGTAATAAATGCGGCAAAGCTACAATAACAAGAAAGCCTGCAAAGTTTAGTTTAGAGGATAAATATTTAAAGTACAGATTATTAGCAAAGAAGAATGACATTTGAGATTAAAAAATTAAGCAACCCTGAATTAAAAAATCCAATTTTAATAGAAGGCTTGCCAGGAATTGGTAATGTTGGAAAAGTAGCGGTTGATTTTATGCTCGAAAATACAAAAGCTAAAAAATTCATCGAGATTTATTCAAAAGCCTTTCCAAATTCTGTTTTTGTAAATGAAAAAAACTTGGTTCATCTTCCAAGAATTAGTTTATATTATAAAAAAGCGAAAAAACAAGATTTTATATTTTTAGCGGGAGACATTCAACCATTAGATGAAAGAGCTTGTTATGAATTTTGTGAGATAATCTTAGATATAGTTAAAGGCTATAAAGGAAAGGAGATAGTAACGCTTGGTGGAATAGGAATGCCTAAAATCCCGAAAAACCCGGCTGTTTACTGTACTGCGAATAACCATAAAATTATTAAAAAATATAAAACACGCGAATTAAATGATAAGATATTTGGTACTGTTGGCCCAATAATTGGTGTAACTGGTTTATTGGTTGGATTAGCAAACAAACATAATGTCTCTAGCATAGCACTGTTAGCACAAACTTTCGGTCATCCAAATTACATTGGAATTAAAGGTGCAAATGAAATCTTGAAGATATTAAATAAAAAGTTAGATTTAAATTTAAGTCTGAGTTCTTTAGAAAAAGAGATAAGAGAAATAGAAAAGGAAATAAAGAAAATAACCCCACCTGAAAAGATTAAAGATGGGGAAAATGTTGTCATAGAAAAAACAAGTTATATTGGTTAAAATGAGCAAAGACTCTGAACTTGAAAGTATAAGAGAAAAAATTCTTAAAGAAAATCTTCCTTTAAGGGATACAGCAAAAAACCTTGTTTTTGGCAAAGGAAATCCAGACGCTAAGATAATGTTTATTGGTGAAGCACCCGGAGAAAAAGAAGATGAAGAAGGTATTCCATTTGTCGGATCTGCAGGAAAAGAATTAGATAAGCTTCTCAATTCTATAGGATTAAACATTAATGATGTCTATATTGCAAATATTTTAAAATATCGTCCTCCAGAAAACAGAAATCCAAATGTAATTGAAATAGAAACCCATACGCCTTATTTAATAGAACAAATAAATGTTATAAAACCAAAAATTATTATAACTTTAGGAAATTATTCTACAAAATTTGTCTTATCTTCATTTAATACAAGTAATATGAAAAACATTCCAGGAATTACTTCATTACATGGAAAACAAAATAATTTGATGATTAACGGAATGAATTTTATAGTTATACCTTTATTTCATCCAGCAGCAATGCTTTACAACCCTTCTTTAAGAAAAACGTTAGAAAATGATTTCATAGAAATAAAAAGAATTTTAGAAAATTAAATTTACTTATCTTTTTTGATATATTGTTATTTGTTTTATTGCTTGTTCTCTATATAAGTAATCTAATTGAACATCTAATTTATCAACTACCGGTTCCTCAACGTTTTTCCAGCAGCTTAAAGTAGCAACTCCAGTTTCATCTAATGTGACAATTCCTTCTTGTCCAGGTTCTCCTGATCTAAATCCACAATTAACATCTATTGGGCTTTTAATCTTAACTTTTATTTTATCTTTGCTTTCAAATCTTGCTTCATCAGTATCAAGATCCTCACATTTAGAATCAATCAAGAAAACATCTCCCGTTCCTTTATTTTCTATCTTAATATCAAATCTTACTTGATCACTTCCTCTAGTTTGTTCTGTTAAAGATGTTACTTGGATTGGTGCTCCTGAAACAGTTCCAGATCCAATTTTTTCACCTGTTAAATCACATACACTTGATCCAGATTCTTGTGTAAGTAAGGAAAGAACACAAACATCTGTTTTCATTATGGTTTGATAAGGATAACATAAATAAGCTCTTAACGTATAAGTTTCTTGATTTATAATTGAAAGTTTATAATTTATTGTGCCAATTTCAACTTCCTGTTCTCCACCTTCTGCTGTAAATTCTCCTTTAGGCTCTAATGGGCCAAGAGTACCTTTATAATTAGATGGTAAGCCAAAGTTGTTTAATGTAACTCCAAAAAGTTTTACTTTTGCATTTCCAGTCTGAACTCTAGTTTCACCTTGATTTTTTAATAAAACTTTAACTTTAGTTGGTTCATTTTGAGAGAAACTACTTGGCGGGGCAAGGTTGACAAATTCTACGCTAACACCTTCTGTTCCACCTTGAAAAGGACCATCCGTTCCCGTATCAGTATTCTTAGTACAACCAGAAATTAGAACAATTATAACTAAAATTCCTACGATAAAAGATTTCTTCATAAGCATATCACTTCTCATATCTTAATGGGTTAATTTTGTTATTTTTATACTTTTTGATTCTATATTTTTAGCTAAATTAATGGATTTGTAACCTTTATTGCCTTTGATTCTGTTGTTTTATAAAAAAAGTCTATGCCAATTTTAAGATGGGCGTCTAGTGTATCTGCAAAATTTAATGTAGACTTACAGTTTATTTCCTTAGATTGGTCATCTGTTTTCCAATAAAGTTTTCCGCTTGAATCTAAACCAGAGCATTCCATAGGATTTCCGTCTATATCAACATAAATACTTATAGGTTCTCCTTGTATTGTATTTGATTGTTCTGTAGCATCTAATTCATTAATAATATAACCTTTAGACATTTTTGATAAAGTAATTGTTGTTAAGACAGTTGCTCCGCCCGAAGCTGAATTCGTAAACTTTTCAACTTTTGTAACAGTTATTGGAGCAACAGCTGCCCCTAAATTACTTCCGCTAATAACTTCAGAAGATTTACATGAGCTACCTTGTGAATAAGCTGCAACACAAAAAGTAGGTTCTGCTACAACACCACAGCGATATGTAACTGTTGCAAATAAGGTATAATCTCTTTCTTTAAAGTTGCTATTTTCTAAATTATACGGAGATGTTTCAAAGTAAAATTTGCCCTTAGGTATAACTTGTTTTCCACTTATTTTTTCAGCACCATCTAAAGTAAAGTCTTGGCATAATGGCTGAGATAAACCACCAACAGAATCTGGTGCAGAATCACTAACACATAACTTTCCAACAGCATCGCATGCTGCATTATTAACAAGTTCAATTGGGATTTGTAATTTATTTCCGCTAATTATTTTAGGCGGTTGTTCTAAAAAATTAATTTTGATTCCATTTGGAGAACCAGTTAAAGGTCCATCATTAGACCTATCATTAGACCTTGTAGATAAATTTAATCCAGAACACCCAGATAAAAATATTGATAAAATTAATAAAAATACTAAGTATTTTTTCATAGCATTATAATAATTGGATTATTTAAAAATGTTCCTATGCTATGGCTTTAATTAAGGTTACAGAGGTTTGTGTTTCTGCTTGAAAATCATAGTCTATTTCTGCCCCAATATAATCTTTTGTTAATGTTGGGGATTCTATATTATTTATTCTAAAGCTTGTTAAAGCTAAAATAAATCCACGTTCAAAAAGGTCTGCACATTCTATTGTATCCTTTCCGCCATAATTATCACATTGGTTATTAAGTTCATTTATTTTTTCTTGTTTCGCCTTATATCTATTAAAGGTCCCAGAATCTTGAGAACTTGTTTCACTAAAATCGAAAAATGATTCAAAATTATCATCAACTAATTCAAAATTAGACGGCAGATTAATAAAAATATTGTTTATCTTATTTATTTTTCCAAACCAAAGTGAGTTTGTTTTTTCCAATTTTAATCCAAGTAAGTATGTGTTCTCATTAGAAAATGGACCTTGTTCGTTTAAAGGTTGGGTATAGTCTAGTCTTAATATCAACTTCATTGGGCCATAAGTTGTAGTTGGTGTAACCTCTCCAGTAGCTTTATTTAATCTCGGATTTATCTCATTTTCAAAGGGATCTATGCCCTTATTAATGAAATCATCGAGATAAGATTTCTGCATTGTATAAACATCTAAATAAGAGTCTGTTTTAAAATCATAAACTGCATTTAATTTAATTTTTTTGGCTGAAACTTGTAAATCATTTGATAGTTCTCCAAAAGAGCCCCCTGGAATTCTGCAAGTTACTGGAATTCTAATTCTTTCATCTTTCCTTATTGGAATTGGTTCATTTGGATTTACGGTAATAACTCCTTGTTCTAATTCTTTTGATTCACAATAAAACCTTATACTGGAATCTTTTTTTAGAGATTTTATTTCTGCAGATGTTGTTAAAACTATTTCTTCATTTTTTAAATAAGTCTCTTTTAATGGGGAGAACTTTCTTATAAATACTAATCCAAGTTCTTGGTTATCCTGGTTTTTTTCGATGTCTGTCCTCCACCCATAATCCCTTATTAGCAAAGAAGGATCTTGCTGAACTTTAACTAAATTCTTTGCACTTGCATAAACATTATTTACTAAAGGGATATTATTCAATGCAACGTCTGTTTTTGTATAAGCAACCTGCAATAATCCTGTTTCTTGTGCATTAGCTGTTCCTTGTATAACAAAAAAAATCACGCCGATAAAAAGTAAAAAAACAACAAGTGCTATGCCCAGACCAACAAAATAAAATAAAATTCTGAATATTGATTTTATTGGACCTAAAACACCTTCTCTATCATAAGATTCTCTAAATTTACTAATGATAATCACCTCTAATTTAATTAACTAACTATTCTAATTTCAAGAAGGTCCACTGTAAACTCATTGCTAGGGGTAATTCTAATAAAATTATTTCCTTCTTTCACCAAACTCGTAATAAATCTCTCATAATCTAAATCTTTTGTGTCTAAAGTAAATTCATTTCCATTAATATTAATTGTTGCGCTTTTTTGTTTATCATCATTGAAATTCATTAAAAGTTTTATCTCATCCCCACCATCTAAAAGGGCATTAAGTTGTTTTTCAGTCAATGAAAACTTGTATGTTTTTCCACCACCTTCTTCTAATTTAACTTTTAACTCAATGTCATTTAATAAAAAGTCCCCTTTATCAATTTCAAATAATAATGAGTTTGTTCCTTCTTTTAAATCATCTGCATTTATCTCTACTGTTTTCTCGGTACTTATACAGCTTATAACATTGTTAAAGACTTCCTCATCATTTGCAAATATTCTTAATCTGGATCCAATCGGGGCACTATTACAGAACACGAAGAAGTTTAAGTCTGCGTCTCCGGTTTCAGATGCTGTTAAAACGAAACTTCTTAATTCCTTAGTATTTGTTAATTCAAAACTTTCTCTAAGTTTAATATTATTTAAGGAATAAACATTTTTGCTGAAGAATGATGCACTTGAAACCCTAAAAGTTAAGGTGTTACTTTCTTTCAAAACTCCCAGAGGTAATGTAACGTCTTGCAATCCGCTTGCTTTTCCATTAAATATTTCTATATTGTTTAACTCAATTATTAATTCTCCTTTTGCTTGAGTAACTAAAAAGAATAGTGTAACTTTATTTAAATTGGTTAAATCATCAATATTAAATCTTAATTGTTTTGTTTCTGTGCTAAACATTGATTTGCTAACACTTATTGATGTTGCTAAATCTTCTGTCATGGGTTCATCTTTCAAAAACAATTGAACAGAATCAATTTCATGTGTGCTTGTTTCTTTTTCAAAAGGCTTTAATAAACCTAAGCTTTGTGTCAATAAAACATTTCCAGAAGCTGTTGTTCCTCCATTATTTCCATTAGTATCTTCTGATGTTTTATTTTCCCCTAAAAGGTTTGCACGATCTTTGGGTGGAAGAAACAATAAATATAAAACCATAAATAAAGCTAAAAGTATTACAAAAACAGCTATGCTTCCTGCACTTGTTTGTGACTTCTTCATCAATAATAAAAGAAATTAGATTAATATTTAAAGCTTTTTATTACTTTTTGAAAGCTTGTTCTATCTCGTGTTCCTTCCAACCTTTCATTAATAAAGCTTTTTTAATCTGTTCTTTAGTATAACTTTTTCTTAAAGAGTTTTTGATGTAATCTCTTAATACTGGATTTACTTCTTCTTTTTGATGAAAAAATGGCTTTTTAATGCTAGTTTGCTGTATATTTGGTTTACTAGGTTGGTAGTTGAATTTTGGTTTCTTTGGTCTTAATGCAAAAAACCATACCGCAAATAAAGCAACTACAATTACCCCCATAACGATTAAAACTGTTGTAAATAATGAAGTTCCTTTATCACTTTTATTAGGATCTGTCCCTAATTCGTATTCTTCTAAATTGGTTTTACCGTCGTCATCAGGATCGTCTCCTCCATCATATAAGAAAGTACTTCCAAAGTTACTCGATTCCCAAGAATCAGGTAATCCGTCATTATCTGAATCTCCACTTACACCACAATCTGAATCACTTGAATCTGTAAATCCATCACAATCATCATCTAATGAATTTGAACACATCTCATTTATTGATTGTCGTCCCCCAGCACAAGCTCCCCAAGATCCACTAGTACATATTTGAGTACCTTTGCAAATTCCTTTTCCACAAGCTCTTGAATCTCCGCTTATGCATTGTGAAATCCCACACAAAGGATCACTTTTGTCAATTAAACCATTACAGTCATTGTCAATTAAATCAGTGCAAATTTCATCTGCCCCTGGGTTAATATCTGCATCTCCTTCATCACAGTCATCTCCACCACACAACTCGTCATTGTAACCATCATCATCTAGATCTTCGCATGATGAAGAAGAGCCTTCTATTGTTAGATCTTTTTTATCTTCTACACAAAGTTTATTTTCTGCACTTTTTTGATTAATCTTAAAGTATAGCCTAAATTTGCTTTCAACTAATGAAATGGGAATATCAAGTTTTAATTCATAATCTGTTTCAGAATCTGCACTTAATTTTTTAGTTTGTTCTACTCCCTTAATAAGAGTCCTTTTATTAATGTCATATAATTGCATGCTAACAACAATATCTACAGAACTTGTTTTTTGATTTCCAATGGTTAAGGTTGCAGTAATTGTATCACCTGCATCATAATTATTATCATCAACATTAATTTCTGAAACTGTTATTTCTGAACTTTCAACAATTGTTTTACATAATTCTGGTTCTGTGACATTTATTGGATAATTAAGTTTTTTAATTGGAGAAGAAGCTGGATAAGCATGACATGAACTTAAAACATTACAACTAACATTTTTATAACCTAAGCTGCCAACATTACAAACAAAGTTTACATTCTCATCACTGTTTGAATCGTCTAATTCGCAAGCAGTACTTCCAACATTTGCGTATATACAGTTAATAGCTCTTGGTAAAGTAGATCCTGATCGTGAAATCTTACAATTTAAATTAATATCAGAGTTTTCAAAAGGTTCTTTTGCTGGTGTTATAGTTTTCCCAAAATAAGTTGGAAGAATACTTTCTAATTTAACATAAGCTCCAGAAGCGCACCCTGTGTCTAAAGCATCAATAGCACCATCACTATCATCGTCTATGTTGTTATCACAAATTTCATTTACAACACTTCCACCTTGTATTTTAAATCCAGCGCTTTGCCCATTAATATTTCCAAAAGCGCTATTTCCAGCTGTATCAAAGAATTTACAATTCCAAGCATAACTTCCAATCGTGTTGTAAGATTTTGTAAATGTTGCGCTTGAACTAGTTCCAGAAAGTGATTTTGAATCAACTGCACTAAAAGGAATTCCAGGCCCAGTAATCCACAATTCAACTTTGCTTAATGCATTATTATCCGTAGCAGAACATGTGAAAGCTATCTGTGAATTTGGAATAAATTCAACAAAGTTATCAACATTGTCTATGGGCGAAACTAAGGTTACAGTTGGTTTAACGGTATCCTGAACCCCAGAGTTTATACATTGCCCATTTACGTCACAAATTTGATTGTTAGCACATTTTGTATTATCTTGCGAATATGAACTTCCTTGTACATTACATACTAAACACTGCGTTCCAGTTTTAATGCTTCCAGGTGTACAAACTTGATTGCTTATAACCTTAAATAAAACTCCTTGAGAAGAATCTGCATAATTATTGCTTGTGTCATAAGCACGGCAGTTGTAAGCGTAATTTCCTGTTGAGGTAAATGATCTTGTAAATGATGACTGAGCGCTTAATCCTGAAACTGCTTTCTCATCAACTTTAGTATATCCATTAAACCCAGGTCCAGTAATCCATAATTCAATTTTACTTAGCCCAGTATTGTCAGTTGCAGAGCATGTAAATGGAACTTGAGAATTGATTACATATTCAGCGTTGCTTGTGGGATAAATTAAATTTGAAGTTGGTTTTGTTGTATCTTGAACTATCTGATCTCCTGATATTTTAAATCCAAAAGTTTGGGGAGCATCAGCATAATTATTTTTTAAATCGTAAGCGCGACAATTCCAACCATAATTTCCCGCCATTACAAAAGATTTTGTAAATAATGCACCATTGCCAAGACCACTAACCACTTTTGAATCAACGGCGCTAAAAGGAATTCCAGGTCCAGTTATCCACAATTCAATTTTGCTTAATCCAACATTATCTTGGGCTCCGCATTGGAATGAAATTTGGGTATTTTGCGCAAAATCTGCGCCATTTAAAGGTGATAATAAAGTTGAAGCTGGTGGCGTGGAATCTGGAAACTCATCAACGCAATAACCTGGAGCACTACAAACTTGACCAGTAGGACAATCAATATAAGATGAAAAGTCTCCTGATTGGAAACAATATTGTCTTGGGTTATCTGGGTTGCAAGAAGGAATATTACATTGTAAACCTCCTTGAATATAACATCCGTCTAGATCGCTACATACATTCAAACTTTGTTGAGAACATTGTGAGATAAATCCAGAGCAGAAAGTATTAGTTACACTCCAAAAACAACCAACTGTCTCTTGACATGAATTTTTTCTTTCATCTAATGGAAGGGAATCAAAAGTCGAACATCCTAAACTTGTTGTACCTTGGCAAATCGCATAAGGTTCAATTGTATTACAACCTGGAGAAGCATAGCAAGCTTGTTTACTACTCTGAGCATCACAAGTAAAAGATCCTAAACACCCACCACCTCCAAAATTACTTGACCAAGTACAACCAGTTATTTGTGAGCATGTATTTCTATCATAACTAAAATACCCGCATGAAACACTTGGGGTGCCTTCGCAAATTTGCTCTTCCGGTAAAACTCCTACACTTGGTTTAAATAAATTCTTAAAGAAATTTGTTACGCTTCCATAAACATCACTAAAAGAAAAGTATCCGGAAACCATATTAGAATTAGAATTTTCTTGGCAGTAAGACCAACAACCTTGGTTATTAGAACAAGTGTTGTCTAAACTAAAATAATTTGTACCTTGTCCAGCTTCAGCAGAACAACAAGAATATCCTTGCTGAGTACATGTTTCTCCAATATTTTGAACAGCTAATCCATCATAACCAAAATCAAAACTTCTAAAAAGTATCAATGATACTAAAATAACAACAAAGATGAATAAGTGCTCTCTTTTTATTTTGTTATAAATTCCCAACTAGCATCCCTCTACCATTAAAAATATTAAGAGATATTAGCTATATAAAAGTTTTGGTATCCTTGATAATAAGAATAAATCAAGTTTCAAGTTTTTTGCTGCAACTTTAATTAAACTTTGTTTTGGAAATTCTCTATTAAAATGTGTTAAGGCATTTTTATCAAAAGCTTTTATTAAAGAATTATAATCTTTATCCGAAAACTTATTTAAAAAATTTCTAATCTTTAAACTTAAAGCTAAATCTTTTCCAATCCTTTTCCTCCACAATTTTTCATAGTCTAAATTATTTAAAATTGATTTATTTAGCTCTTCTGCTGCTAACATCCCTTTTATTATCCCCCCGCCAGACAGAGCTTTAACCTGCAGAGCGGCATCTCCCAATAAAAATACATTCCCATTACTTCTTTTTGGTTTAGGGTTATATATTGGAATTAAACCAGCTTGATAATCAATTATTTCTGGATTTCCAAGCATTTCTAAATATTTTTTAAAATAAGCTTCAGAATTTCTCTCAGCACCAATTCCGATTCTAGCAACTTCCTCATTTTCTGGAACAACCCACCCAAAGAAATCTGGAGTTATGTTTTTACCAAAATGAACTTTAAATAAATCTTTTTCACATTTAATCTTTGCACGACATTGCCTAGCTACCCAGAATCTTCTGTTTCCATATAAATTAGCTGATTTAGCAACTTGCGAATTTGGACCGTCTGCACCAACTAAAAGCTTGAAATCAAGTTTAGAAATCTCTCCCCTATGCCTTAAGTAAACTTTATTATTTTTATATCCAACAAAACGGTGTTGTAGTAAAAGTTTTGCTCCATTTTTAACAGCTTCTTCGGCAAGATGTTTATCTAATTCTTTCCTATCTAAGATTAAATCATCTTCCTTTAAGTTAAAAGTTACACTGTTTTTATCCGGAGAGATTAGCTCAACTCTTTTAATCTTGTTAACAATTAATTTATTTGGTATTTTAATATTCAAAGCATTACTCGAGCTGGATAATATTCCAGTACATTGAATTGGATTTCCAACTTCGGGGTGCTCCTCAACTAAAGTTACTTCTTTATTTTCTTTAGCAAGCATACTCGCTAGATAACTTCCACTAGGGCCTGCTCCAACTATGGTAATCATAAAGTTAATAAACAAAGTTAAATTTAAAAAACATATGATTGAGGTTTTTTTAGCGATAATTGCGATAATTTGGTTAATTTTTGCTTCTATCTCAGATATTAAAACGCATGAAGTTCCAAATTGGTTAACTTATAGCTTAATAATAATTGGGTTTTCAAGTGCCTTACTTAAATCAATTCTCTTCAAAAACGTTTCATTTTTATTTTATAGCATATTTACATTTGGTTTATTTTTCTTGTTTTCACTATTATTGTATTATACAAAACAATGGGGTGGTGGGGATGTAAAATTATTAGCTGGTTTAGTCACCTTATTTCCAGTTTATCCAGAAGAACTGCTCAATTACCTTAATCCAAACCTAAACATGCCTTTTATTTTAACCTTAGTTATAAATATAATTTTATTTGGATCGTTATACAGCATAATTTATGGGGTATATTTAATGATTATTAAAAAAGTAAAAGTTATAAACGAGGTTAGAAAGTATAAATTAAATGGGGTTTACATTTTAACTCCATTTTTATTGTTAATCCTTGCTGTTTTAGTACAAGATACGTTCTTAAAATTAATTTTTCTTGCTTTTGGAATTTTAATTTTAATTACTCCTTTATTATTAATGTTTTCAAGAATAGTTGAAAAAAAATGTATGATTAAAAAGATTAGAATTAAAGATTTGCGAGAAGGAGATTGGATAATTAATAATTTATACGCTAAAAGTAAATTAATTTACAGTAATAAATCTCCCGGGGTTACAAACCATGAAATTAACTTGATTAAAAGACTAAAAATAAAAACTTTAATGGTCAAAGAAGGAATTCCTTTTATTCCAACGTTTTTAATTGCCTTTTTGATAACGATTATTTTTGGAAGTTTGTTTTAAACGGGCAAGCGGGGATTTGAACCCCGATTACAGCCTTCGCGGGGCCGTGTACTATCCGGGTTATACTACTCGCCCATAAATTTTAAGTAAATTTTTATATTATAAATATTTGCTATTTATATGAATTTTATGATAATTGGGCACCGTGGAGCGTGCTACTACGAACCTGAAAATACATCAAAGAGTTTTAAGAAAGCATTAAGATTGAAATGTAAGTATATTGAATGTGATGTTCATTTAACAAAAGATAATGAGGTTGTTGTTATTCATGATAATACCTTAGACAGAACAACTAATGGAAGAGGTTTAGTTAAAGATTTTACGTTAAAAGAACTTAAAAAATTAGATGCTGGAAAAAAAGAGAAAATACCAACATTACAAGAATATATTAATTTATTAAAAAATAAAGCTTATATGTTCATCGAACTTAAAAAATGCGATAATATTGTTGGAAAAACTTTAGAAATAATTAAGAAAAATAAAATTGAGGATAAGGTTATTTTATTATCTTTTTATGGAGATTATTTAAAAAAAGTTAAAAAAATAAATTCGAATATTAAAACAGGATTTTTATCTGTAAGACCTTTTTTAGCAATTAAAAGGGCTAAAAATTGTAAGGCTGATTTCATCGGGGTTTATTATGGATTTTTATCAAAAGAGTTTATTGAAAAATGCCATAAAAATAATTTTAAAATATTTGCTTACGAGAGGGTAATTGAAAGTTTAAACAAAACTCAAATTAAAAATTTAATTAACTTAGGTCTAGATGGTATTGCATTAAACAAAGCCTCTATCTAAATGCCGGATAACTTTTAGTTCTAAAAATAAAATCTTTTATCCAATATAAAGGAACGTTCAAGTAACCTATTTTTTCATATCTCCTCATAGAGGTTGTAGTATAACAATTTAAAAAATATCTTTTCCCGTATTTTTTAGCTCTCTTTGAAAAGTCTTCGTTTTCATGTTTTATTTTACTCTTATTATATTTCACGTTATTAAAAACGCTTTTTGTTGTAAAAATCATTCCAGATGCGTTATGAAGTCCAAATAATCCAGATAAATTCTTAAAAAACATTATGAAGGCGGCAATAAATTTTTTGTTATCTGGTTTAACCCTGCAAGTTCCAAAGAAATCTTTATCTTTTATTGAATTTAATTTTTTAGTTAATCTTTCATCAAAGATAGTATCTGCATCCAAAAAAATAATTGTATTCCCTTTAGATTTTAGAGCACCATAATTCCTTGCTGCAGAAACATTTTTTTCTTTTATTGAAAAAGTTTTTGCGTATTTTTTAGCTATTTTAGCTGTTTTATCCGTGCAACCATTGCAAACAACAATAAGTTCAAGATTTTTAGGAAGTCTATTTAAAGTTTTTTCAAGATATTTTTCTTCATTATAAGCTGGAATTACAACAGATATCATATATAAAACTAATTCAAAATGTTTATAAAGCTTTATTAAGCTAAAAACCGTATGGAACAAAAATGCATTTCATGTAAAACTGGCATTAATGAAGCAGGATCTGTTATGTTTAAATGCCCAAGTTGTAAGGATTTTCAGATAGTTAGATGCAGACATTGTAGGGAATTAGCTGTTAAATATGTTTGTAGAAATTGTAGTTTTATTGGACCTAATTAATATGGCAAGTATCATTATAACATTAAAGATAATGCCAGCGGACCCAGAGGTTAACTTAAGCAGAGTTGAACAAAAGGCAATTGAAGAAATAAAAAACTTTGCTGGAAAGACAGAAATAAAACGAGAATTAGAACCTGTAGCTTTTGGGTTAAATGCCTTGAAAATAACATTTGTTATGGATGAGAACATTGGCAGCACAGATGAGTTAGAAGAAAAAATAAGCAGGATAGAGGGTGTTAATTCTGTAGAAGTTGTTGATGTTAGGAGAGCAATTGGATAATGGAAACTCCGTTGAGTGATGAATTAATTCAAGAATTAAACGAAATTGTCAAATTACCAAAAGACGAACAATCGCTAAAGTTGAAAGATTTTTTCAAAAAACTAAACCCAGAACAGATAGAGTTTCTTAAAAAATACCAAACACAACAATGTGTATTTTGTGGAATTGCTGTTAATCAAATAAATAGTTATAAAGTTTACGAGGACGAGGATGCTGTTGCTGTTCTTGATATAAATCCTGCTTCTCAAGGACATGTTATTGTTATTCCAAAAATGCATCTTAAATATAGTTATGAGTTATCAAATAAAGTTTTTGAAGTAGCTAACCTAGTTTCCAAAAGAATGAAAGAAGTTTTAAACGCAGATACGAATATTTTAATTTCTAATGGTGAAGATGCTGGAGAAAAATTTGAACATGTTGTAATAAATGTAATTCCAAGGTATAAAGATGATGGGATTAATCTCAATTGGGAATTTACAAAAACTAGCGAGAAGCAATTAAAAGAATTAAGTTCGAAATTAAAGTTCGAAATTAAAAAACCAGAAGTCGTTAGAAAAATAGAAGAAAGAGAAGGTAGTTTTCCAAAAAGAGTTCCTTAATTTTAGTGCAACGATGCCGAAGGCAAAAATTTCGAGTTGATTTCTGGCGCTTAATAAATTACTCTAACTGGAAAGAAATAAGCAAATATGAAAAAAAGTAAAACTACTACAATTATAGATATAATCGCCGACAAATAATTCGGCAGTTTTATCTTTCCTTGTTTCTTCAAAAAGAATAATATCCCAAACAAGATTAATCCAAGAATAATTGAAATAGCCATGTGTCCGGTTAAAAATGTCAATTCAGTACCAAACACAGTATAAAAATTCTCCCAAGGACCAAAACAACCTTCCGGCCTTACATTACATCCTTCATGATATTCAATTATTCCCATAATATTATTCATATGGATTAATCTATATAAATCTTATGATAACTTTAATTCTTTTTGAAGTACAGCGCCAGAAATCAATTGAGCATAAACATGTTATACACCCCTAATCAATTTTTTAATGTAATATAAAAAGGAGAATTAGGGTCGAGCATTTGCGAAGCAAAGCGGAGAAGTCGCAAATGAGCCGTGGATGGCGGGAACGCCAGAGAGTTTTTTTAGTTTTAATATTAAGAGTTTGTCGCCATAGCCGTCGTATGGGGAGTTCCTAAAGATAAATTCTCCTATTCACTAACTTTTCCGATAGAAATTAATGTATCTCCTTTTTCAATAAATCTTAATGGTTTTATTCCTACAAGTAAGAAAAATATTTTAATTTCATCTTTATTAAAAGCTCTAAGAATTGCTTCGTCATGAAATGAACTGCTTTTTTTCCCTTTAATAATATAAGTAACTTCTCTTTTCCAAGTCCACCCTGTCTTTAAATCTAATGTGTTCTTGCTTTTTCTTGTTATTGTTTTATCTTTGAATTCTTTTTTCCAAGAAATATTTTTCTTAAAGTTTGGAATGATAAAATCAGCATTGAAAGCATCTATAATTATTATGCCCCTACGAATTCGTTTCTTCATAGATTTCAGCGCGTTTATCATATTGTCATTATTCTTTAGATAAACTGAGCCTTTTCCAAGAAATAAAATTGCATCAAACTTTTCCCTAATCTTTATATCCCGCACATCTCCCTCAATTAATCTTAATTGTGGGTATTTTTTATCCGCAAGTTTTAGCATGGATTTACTTATATCAAGTCCTTCATAAGAATAGCCCTTATCAATAAAATATTTTCCCCTGTGAGCACAACCACAACCCACTTCAAGAACTTTCTTAACATTATGTTTCATTAATATTTTATGATAAAATCCTACTTCTTTTTTATAGTCACACACTGCACTAAATAATTCATCATAAACTTCTGCAAATTTCTCAAATTGTTTGATCATAATAATTGAAAGAATTAGTTTAATTATAAATCTTGTGATTATTTCTAAAGGTGGAACTTCCCTGTATTTTTTGTTTTTAGTTTAGGTGACAAACTTCATTTTAGGGGTGGGTGGTCGGGGGACTACAAATTCTAAATTAATTACGGATAATGCCTGTTAGTTTCGTCGACCATACGAGCGAAGCGGAGTTCTGGAAACTTGCGTCCGCAAAGTAATTTTTAGTGGCTCGGGTTCAACCAAGCGAACAAAGTGAGCTATCAAGAACAAACATCAAGGGGGACATTTCGTTTTAGTCGTTTTAGTTAGTCGTAGGGGGTGGGGCGTGTTTTTGGTTCTTTTTCTAAAAAGAAGATTTCCAATTAGTTAATATTAAGGAATTTATCCCCATTAAAATGAATCATATGGTCTGGGATTTCAGCTATCCATACTTCAGTTTCCCAAGCAATGTCACTAATATGCCTTTTAAATTCTGTAAAATTAGGGAATGCACTAACATATATCTTCTTCGATTTACAATCTTTAAAAAATTCATTGAGTTCTACCTGTCTTTTTTCTGAGACAGGACCATGAAATGTAACTGCTTCAATCAAAAAGATATTCTTCTTTTTCTCATCATATAAAATTACATCTGGCAGTTTGTCGTGCTTAGTGATATTTACTTTTAATCTTTGGAGATATTCTTCATTAAGGTACAACATTTTATTTGCAGTGTCACCTAGATATAGAATTTTTGCATCTTTACAAAATTTTGCTCTAAATCCATTCACAATGTCTAACTGAAGCTTATTGTGTCCTCCATGAGATAATGTAACTGTTTTTCCATCGATATTTATGGAATAGGTATATTCTTTTTTATTCGCATAGTAGTCTTTTACATTTTTGCCTTTTTTATTAAGGTACTGAGTAAGCTCTTTACTCCATTCATTTGTTCCATAGGTCTTAATTAATTTCAAGGCATCATTATGTACTGCCCATAATGTATTTGGACTATTTGTTGGTCGAGGTTCATCTGGATTTCTTTCAACAAGCCCATCTTGCTCAAATTGATGCAGAGTTTGTCTTCTAAATGTCTCTCTACTATTCTCTGCATAAGTTTTATTATAGTTTTGATTGATGAATTGCATAATATCATGTATTCTTATTAAGTTTCTTTCTGCCTCTGACCAAGCACTATCTTCTTTTATTGAGAGCATAGCTAATAGGCACAATGCTGACCTCTCATTTTGCTGCTTTTTTGGAACTTGAAGGAATCTTAATATCCCTATTGCTTCCTTTATTTTATCCATATTTTTCACCCTACTATCAATTTTTTTTATGACATTAGAATCAATACCTAAAATATTCATTGCTTCCTTGTCTACATCCTTTTTTGATTTAGTTATTTTCATTTGTAATCCTACCTATCTCAATAATTTTATTTAAAGCTGGAAGAGGTAAAGCATTTAATTCGTTTGCATTAATTTGAGTATGCCCATTTAGCATCCTGAAAAATAAGTCAGTTATGTTTAAATTCAAAATGGTTGCTATTCCCAATGCTTCTTCTTTTGTTAAATTTCCATTTTTTTTGTGAATATAATTTAACCTATTTTCTAAACCAATACAAGAAAAATCTTTAAAATCTTCTTCTAGAAGAACGGCTGCTTGTAATCTTCTTTTTTGTTCCTTAGAACCAAATCGTTTCAGAATAACATAATTTCCTTTTTTAATTAATAATCCCCTAGTATCTTCGTTCTTTTTAATGGCTATTGCATTCCCATTCTTAAATACTGGCCAAGTAAGCTCAAAATTCACAAAATTATGCATCCATAACAGGGGGACAATATTTTCAGTATTCTCTTTTAAGGAGTAGATTAAATTCTCCTTAGTTCTAAAAGGAACAACTGGACCAGTAGAGACACCAAAATTTAGGTGTTTCATAATGTGGGGGAATTTATTTAATGATTCAAAAATTTCTAAATCTAATTCTGATGTTGGAATAAAAATATATAAATCTCCATTTCTTTTGTAGATTATTTTTGAGTAAGGTACTTCTATTGATTCTAAGTCGATAAATGTATCATCTTCGCTAGTAGTGATTTTTACAAGATTATTTGGGTTAATTTCGCCATTATTTTTTATTCCTTTTATGATAATATTTTCCTGCAAAACATCTTCATTACTAAAAACATTCTTTCTAGAAGAGAACAGATGGATATTTGATAGCATAACGTGATTAACAAACCATTTTCTGAATTTGCTATAATAGAGTCCAGAACAAAAACTTCTTGGAGTAATAAATATCATTTGTCCTTCATTATTTAACATAGCTGCAGAGATAGCCATAAAAAAGGCATAAATATTGGGTTGTCCATTAACTAAAGAGATAAGTGATATAGCTTCTGGAGAGTTCTTGCTCAATTTGAAGTATGGTGGGTTTGAGATGACTATATCATATAATCTTTTATTATTGAATAGGCCATTTTTTAGAGTACCTTCAATATAATAAGAATTTGTAATAACAAAATCTTTATCATATATATTAAAACTTAGGTAATGGTTATGGTTAGATAATTCCCTTTTCGATTCAAGTAAAAATGAGTTCAAGAGACTTATTATAGATTTATCAGTTTCATAGACATCCAAATATATTTTCATAGGATTTTTACTATTATTGATTATCAAATCAAAAATCGCAGCCGTAAGAATTCCAGTTCCAGCACCAGGATCTAAAATCCTAATTTCTTGTTTTTCTATATTTGCTAAACTTGCCATGAATTTAGCGATGTTCGGTGCAGTAAAGAATTGACCTTTACCTTTCCTTACGTCTTTTTGTTGGTTTTCCTTGTAAATATTGGATAATCTAAACGAATAATCTAATAAACTCTCCTCTTTTAATTTTTTAAGAGTCTGCATTTTATCTCCCCAATATATCTTGAATAACATCTTTTGAGATTAATCCTTCTCTTTGGAATACCTCTTTAATCCTTTCCAAATCAAAATCCCAATTCTGTAATTTTTTTACTAATAAGAATATAAGTTCTTGGATTGTGATAAATGAAACATCTGTTCCTGTCTCGCCTTTAATTTTTCTTCTTATATCGTCATCATCGTTTCTAAAACCACTTGAAATTATTAAATAATGGGTTTCTAATTTGCTATCTCTTGGATAATTATATGCAAAATTCTTGATATATTCTACAACCGTTCTTTCTTCTCCTGCACTTAGTTTAAAATCCTTCTTGGATCTTGCTTTGCAATCAACAAGAAGAATATAAGGTTTTTCTAAATTTGCTCTTGCAATTATATCAACCATCCGCCCTTTTCCTTGCCCCATTAAATCAGTATCAAAACCTAACATCTGAAATAAGATATAAGTCTTCTTCTCAAAATCACCGGGATTTGCTTCATTTAATGATAATTCTATCAGATTAGATATTACGGGGGGTATGTACTCTGAAATAGGCTCTGTTTTTTCTATATGTTTTTTTTCAGTTTTTGTTTGTTCTGGAGTTTCTAAAATTTCTTGCTGTTGGATGAAATATTTCCAAAAAATATGTTCTACAAACCATAAATTAGCACTATTATTCTTTTCTTTTAGTATTGTTAGTAATTCAATATTTACGTTATAAAATTCTTCGTAATAGTTAGGTAAATCTTCATTCGAGACCAAAAAACCTAACTCGGTTAGAGTTTGTTCCAAAGAATTGTAAAAAATAGGCCATGTTTCTGGATTTTGAATTTGCCAAAAATAACTAATAAAGTATAATACTGATTTTATTCTTGGGACTTTTCTTTTATCTCCTCCATCTGAGTGAATCTTTACAAAATCTATAATTTTATTGATTTTTTCTTTTGCTTTTTGAATATCTTTTGGAGATTTAAAAACCTCTAATAAAAGAACTTTCAATGCTTTTTTATCATTAGATGATTTATAAAGCATATTAAAGAACATCTGCCCATTTACACCCCTAAATCCCCAATATGGATTTTGTTTGTTAAGGCTATCTACTTTTTTCTTGAATTCTTCTAAACTGATTGATTGATTAAAAAATTCTTCGAGAAATTCCCTAACTTTGTTTAAGGTTTCTAATCTTTCTTTATCAAAATCTTCTACCGATTGTTTTTGACCTTGGTTTATAACATAAGGTTCCTTATTAAAATCAGCTAATAAATCCAAAGTTAATTTTTTAAGTTTTTCATCCATTTTAATCTCAATCTATACTAGTTAATAAGTAATTCTTATATAATTGTTTAATCGTATAAAGTATTATATTTTATTTCCATTCCATTTTTTAATAAAAAAGAATGAATTTGGGTTGGATTTAATCCCAAATTTCTCAGCTCCATTACTTTATTATATTCTTCTAATGAATGTGTTTTATAATCACTATTTAGCATCTTCTATTCCTTTTTCTGTAACTTGGAATATTGCTTCTATCTCCCCTATTTGTGGGGCGTCAACCATTTTTGCTACTCTTGTATCCTTTTTTCCTCGTCTTAAATACACGCGATAAGTTGAATTATGTGCTAGTACGTGCCCTCCAATAGGGGTGGTTGGGTCTCCAAAAAATACTGCAGGATTTGCCATAACTTGATTTGTTATATAAACTGCTATACCATAATTATTTGCTAATTTAAGTAAAGTGTGCATATGCTTATTTAGTTTTTGTTGTCTTCCGGCTAGTTCCCCCCTACCAGAAAAGTCACTTCTGAACAAACCCATTAAAGAATCTACAATAACTAGCTTCACTGGAAGGTTATCATTTTTAATTAAATCTTCTACTTTTTCTGCAACTAACATTTGATGATCTGAATTAAAACATCTCACAACCCTTATTCCTTTTAATATTTCATTTACATCTAATCCATTATTTTCTGCGATTTGTTTTATTCTATCTGCACGAAAAGTTGATTCCGTATCTAACCACACTGCAATTCCTTCTGCTCCACCTTTATCTTTTGGTAATTGCACATTTACTGCAAGTTGGTGTGCTAAACTAGATTTTCCAGAACCAAAAGCGCCATAACATTCAGTTATAGCATTACTTTCGATTCCACCACCAAATAAAGCATCCAAAGCTTTACTATTTGTAGTTATCTTTGTTATTTGTTGTCTCTCTTCTAAAGCCTCTAATCCAGTTTTAAAGCCCATATCTAATCTACTTCTAGCATTATTAATTATTTTTCTTGCAGTTGCTTCTGTTACTCCGGCAATTTCAACCATATCAGCAGGACTTGCTACTGCTATGCTCATTAAAGTATTAAAACCAGCTTCCACTAATTTTTCAGCTGTGGCAGCACCAACACCAGGTAAATCTGTGATATTGAATTCTTTTTTTTCTGCCATCTTATTCACCTTCCTCTTCTTCCTTTTGCTCTTGATTTAACAATAATTCTTCTTGAGCTTTTTGTAAAACAAGAATACATTTTTGGAGATCATTACGACGCAGGTTCAATTGATCCGAACGCCATATCTCTTCTCCTTTTTTCTTATAACTTCTGCTTAAACTAATGGTCTTGAATTCCACCATTCCACCATTAAATTCTCTCTCATTGCTCCAGACAGCAGCTTTGATAGCACCACTTCTAAATTCTTTTACAGGTCTGTTTGCCATTTTACAAATCCTCCTTGCTTATTCGCATTTTTTTTAATTTAAAATTAGTCTTCCTTTCGGATTTTATTTAAGACTTAATATGAATATGCTAAAAATGTTTATAAAGGTTTGTAGCGAGTTTGTCCTCATGTCCAGGATACTGTGAAATATATATTAAAGTACATATTTTCTATAAGCGATATATATATATCAAATTACTTCTATATTCTTGGGTGATTTAATTGAATAAAAAATTGCTTTATTTAAATATAATTTTAGTTTTAACTTTATTTTTAATAAGTTCTTGTACACAACCAATTGGTGCATTAAAAAAACCACCAATAACTAATAGCGTAACCTATCAAGGCGTTTTAGATATGTTTAATCGCTGTAATGTTTATACATATGAAAGAATTGGCGTAGATACCGAAGGTTTAACTACAGGTACCAAAATATGTTCTGGTCATGGCGCTACTTGTGTAGGCGCAGAAATATTTTATGATTCCAATGCGGGTTCGGGTCAGCAGTCTCCTGATTGGACAACCGTAAGTACACCATGTAATACTAGGAATGCTCCTTCAGTTTTAAGGACTATTTGTTGTTCTTCACTTAATCCATTACAACAAAGTTAAGTTTTCTTTTTTTATTTTAATAGATTAATTATATAAATTATGTTTATAACAGCTAAAATAACCAAAAACACTTTTTCAACGATTCCATTAGTTTGCAGAAACCCCTTAACCCTAAATTTAAATGGATAAAATAACATAATTCCTTGTTTTGTTAAAGAATCTAGAAATAAATGACTAAGATAACCGATAAAAAAAGGAATATAATAATTGTTAGAGAATATTTTGATTAAAAATGAGATTAAAATAACAAAAAACAAACTATGAATTAATTTGCGATGGCCAAAGATAAAATTTACAATTAAAGATAGTGGTTTAAACTTTCTTCCAATCCATGATCTACTATGATCTATATCTGGAATTATCGCAGAGATTATTAATATTAAAATAAATAATATTTGATTTAAGTTAAAATAATTAAAGATCAATAAAGAAATTAATAACGCAAATAACAAATGAGTTTTAAACATCATATTTTTTCTTCAATAAACTCTTTAACAACATCTTCTGGCTCTAAAACTTCTAAATCATTAATAATAAATTCTTTTCTGTCAAACATTTCATTTTTACTGACTTTTCCACTAAGTCTAAACTGAGATCCAAGTAAATCATTTCTTATTTCTTCAAATGCTCCGGGGTTTTCTTTTAATTCTCGTATGTTTGTAATTATTTTTTCTGCAGAATCCCTAAATGCTACTGTCCTTATGCTCTCGCTTCCATCGTCTAAATAAAGATTTAATATTGGTTGCGATACTGCGGAGGCATTTGGATGAAATTCACATTTTAATACACCGTTATTTATATCTATTTTTTTATTACACTCAGAACATGCTTCATAAAACCTAGGCTCAAATATTTGTACAACAGTTCCAGATATGGTTGCATTTTCACCAGGCATTAAATCTTTAATTTGTTTTTTGCTAAAGACTCTGCTTCTACTAACTGTTTCTATTGTTTCTTCTGGGTTTAAGTCTAGAATCGCTCTGTTACCCATATGAATTTCTTTAAAGCCATTATTCTCCTTAACATAAGCATTTTTAACCTTAATTACCTTATCTAAAGTAATATTATTATTTTCTAATTCTTTAATATGGTTTGTGTCCCACATCACCAACCGGATAGTTCCTGTTTCATCTCCAATAAGCAAGTTAGCAACCTTTCCTTGCCTCGTTCCTGTGTTAAACTCATGAATAGCATAAATTTGAACAACCTTTCCAACAATATTGACAGAACTCATTCCAGCCATTATTTGATTTATTTTTAAAGTTTTTTTGCTGAAATCCTCAAAAATCTTAACGCCATGCTCATTTGCTATAATGTAAGCAGCACCCTCTTTACTAACTAATTCTCCTAACTCTCTTAACTTGTTTTTTATGCTATATTCTATGTCAGAGATAGATAACCCCTTTTCTGTATGAATCTTCTCTATTATTTGTTCGTAACTCATGCTTATCATTTAAAACTCCAATTTTTGGGCTGGTTTTTGCTTATCAACTGTGAAAGTTGTATTCATTTTTCTAAAACCAGGTGTAGGTATGAAACTGAATACATTTTTATTGTTTTCTATTGTGAAGTATACAAGATTTCCTTTCTTTTCTTCATTACTTGTTGTTTCACAATCTTCTAGTTTAACCCCATCATCAACACATTTTTTAATCTCAGATTTAACTTTATTCAGTTTTTCAAGTTCTAACGGGAATTCTAGAGTAAATTCATTTTTAACAATGTAATTGTATTCAAAATCATTTAATTTATCATGATAGCGAATATCCTTTAATTTTACTCTTATTAAGCTGCCTTTAAACTCAATTTCTTGTAATTCCTTATTATAATTTGCTAGCTCTTTAGCTAAATACATTTTAAAATTTTCTTCTAAAGCTGGATTACAAGTTGGATCATTAAAGACCCATGTTTTAATGCATTCTTCCTTAATACCACCATGCTCTAAAAATTTCTCAGTTGCTTTATTAAGAGAATACTTAACAACTTGTTCTGTGTAAAGTAAATCTTTTTCTACATTGCTATAAGTATTGCTTAAGCTAACCTGATTATCACCAATGCTCGAATAATAGTGTGTTCCTGGATCTTTTATTATAAAAACATAAAAGGAATAGGTTAATAAGAACAAAGTTGCTATTGCTAATGTTGGCATAAATAAAGCTGCTTTTTTATTCATTTTTTACACCCTTCAATATAATATAACTTTAAATCTTGGTCGTATGTTGGAATTAACGTAGATAATGTACTTTGCAAATATTCATCTTTTCGAGTTACTAAATCACCTGTGCTAAATAATCTAAATAATAGTTCTTCATCGCTTGTTCTAAACAAGCTTACTTGCATAACTTGACATTTTTGTTTATCATGATATCTATCGAAAAATTCCTGTGTAAATCTCTTTAAATCTTCATAATTATCATTATGGTAAGAAAAAACAATTAAATCAATTGTGCTCTGATTTGTTTTTTTATCAATCGTTCTTAAATAATTTAACATATTAATATTAACTTCATTTGTTACTAAAGCATCAATTCTTTGCTCTGTTTTACTTATGCTCGCAATATTAACAACAATAAAAAATAATGTAAGTAGTAAAGCTAATAAAATTAATCCGAATACAAATGTTAGTTCTTCTTGGGCTTTTTTCATTTTTGGTTTAATATAACAATGTTTAATGTTCCTTGCTCTATCTCGTTATTTTTAATTAAAATATAAAAAGTTTCATTAGTGCAGTGAAATCCTTTTTCATAACCGCAAAACTCAAACTTATTCAACTTTTCATTTAACTTTATTGTTTTAATTGAATCAGTTTTTAAATTAACTTCAACGCCATAATCTTTTGTGTTGAAACATCTTTCTAAATTTGCTTGATTAAATTTATTAAAATCGATTATCCCAGGATAAATTCTATCATTTTCGTAAGCTAAACAATTTTTATCATAAATTAAATGTTGTCTTAACAAAGAATGTCTTAAACCATCTGTATTTACCTCTGAAAATGCCGGGATATAGATAATCATCAATATCGTTGAGAAAACCACGAAAAAAACAATTGCCCTGACTATCCAAACAATCCATTCTTTGGTTAAGTTAAAAGTATCTTGCGCTTTTTTATCTAGCTTCATTTTCTTTAATATTAATATCCACAACATTATTTTTTTTATTAATAACTAAGATTTTATTTTCATCAAGATTAAGATTTCCGTAAGGAATGTTTAGATTATTATCCATAACATAGTTGTATTCTAAACCTCCCCCGTTTAAGGTAATTTTTCCTTCTGACATTTTTAGACTAACTGTCTGTGAAACATTGTGTTTAAGCTCTAAATCGTAATTTGCACTTGAAATAGTATCAAAAGTTAACCCAATGTCATTTACAAAATATCTATCTGAAAAGCCTTTTCCGGAGGATATAGTTTCAATCTGGTTATAAAGAAACACAGTTATAATAATTACAAGAATTATATAAAAAGTCCATAAAATAGATCTAGAATCAACTCCTTTTTTATCCATAAATATAAAATAGGTTTTTAATTTATAAATGTTTACTTAGCCTTAATTATTATTTTATTTTGAACTTTGTTCAAGCTAAGGTCTTTTGTTTCACCATAAGCGTTATAGTATACAAAATAGTTGCATGATTCGTCTCCAGAAACGTCATTTTCAAGTATCTCACATTTTGTTTCTTCTGTTTCACAATTAAAGATTAAAAGGTTTCCAATTCCAGCAGAGCCGACATCTGCGTCACATAGGCATAAACAGGCATTACCTTGACAAGACATTGGTTTTTTAATTTCATTAATAAAATCTACATTAGTACATTTAT
>Ga0209541_10004020_pt1 | contig 26427 bp, 28 predicted proteins | sample RifCSPlowO2_01_FD_184027 | JGI IMG/M metagenome (GOLD analysis project Ga0209541, IMG submission 184027) | Groundwater microbial communities from Rifle, Colorado - Rifle CSP2_plank lowO2_0.1 (SPAdes) (version 2) | ecosystem: Environmental > Aquatic > Deep subsurface > Groundwater | place... | reverse complement strand
GTTTGTTGGAAACACCTGTTTCTAACATGCTCAGAAATCCGCTGATTTCTGACACTTGAGCATGCTCAGAAACTTTCACCACCAGTGTACAAACTTGGAAAGTTTCTGACATTTCGTAGCGTCAGAGACTGGGAGTCCATACTTGTACTTTACGAAAGATTGTCTGACGTTCCCACTTCATTCGAATTATCAAAAAAAGATACAATTTTATAATGAAACAATTTTATCAGTACGATGAAAGCGTTTATCATTATTCTTGCTGTGCTTCTGATTGGTGTTGCTGCATACTATCTCATTCTTCCAGCCTTTGTTGTGATTGAAGCAGATGAAGCCTCTCCTTTGTCCGAACTGCCTGCGTCACAGCCTTCAGGACCACAAAAAACTGCTGGTGGAGATGGCGTTCAGGTGATTGCGTCAGGCGCATTTGTCGCACATGAACATGATGTCGCTGGAACAGCTTTGCTAATTGAGAATGACGGACAAAAAACTGTCCGCTTTGAAGATTTTGATACGGTCAATGGACCGGATTTGCATATTTACCTTGCTGCTGATTTGAAAGCGGCTGATTATGTGGATTTGGGAGCGATAAAAGCAACGAAAGGCAATGTTAATTATGATATTCCTGCTGGAACTGATACTGCAAAATATAATAAAGTCCTTGTCTGGTGTGAGCCGTTTCGCGTATTGTTTAGTTATGCGGAACTGGAGTGAGTTTCATTTGCAGTTTCAACAACCCTTTTAAACCGTCATCACTTACTTCTTTTTCATGCAGAGTACTGAAAAAAAGAGGCGATTGCTGCAAGCGCAGCGGCTTGAACTTACGGAGCATATTCTGTATCGAAAACTTGCTTCCTTTGCTCAGGGAAAGAATAAGCGTGTTCTGCAGGAAATTGCTGAAATGGAACACCATCATTATGATTTCTTTAAACAGCTGACAAAGCAGGATGTTCAACCCTTTCGACTGAAACTTTTCTTTTATTATATCCTTTCGCGCATCTTCGGCGTTACCTTTGGTGTCAAACTCATGGAGCATGAGGAAAAAGCTGCTCAAGAATTATATAAACACATTATCCATGATGTACCACATGCAAAAGATTTGCTTGAAGATGAGGAAAAGCATGAGCGGCAGATTATTGACATGCTTCGCGAAACAAAGCTGGAATATATCAGCAGCATCGTGCTCGGCTTGAATGATGCACTTGTCGAATTGACCGGAGCGCTTGCGGGATTGACGTTTGCATTTCAAAAGACGTCACTTATTGCGGTTGCAGGCATTGTAACAGGTCTTGCTGCATCGCTTTCTATGGCTGCATCAGAATATCTGTCAACCAAAGCAGAACACAACAGGAGAAAACCGGTGACAGCTGCTCTTTACACTGGTGTTGCGTATCTGTGTACGGTCATTGTTCTTGTTCTTCCTTTTTTATTGCTGGAACAGGCTCTTGTTGCGCTTGCAATCACCCTTGGACTTGGACTCGTTATTATTTTTCTGTTCACTTTTTATTCCGCTGTTACACGGCATGAAAATTTTTGGCATAAGTTTATGGAGATGGCGCTCATCAGTTTCGGTGTTGCGGGTTTTTCGTTTGTTGTTGGGATGCTGTTGCGCACGCTTGTTGGTGTTGAAGTGTGATTTTTTAGTAGTCGTTGAAGCAGAAGGAAAGAGAAAAAATTATTTTTTTTAAACGTTTTTTTCCGTATTTTTTTTCTTCCTTTCGTAGCGGCGGTTACTGGGAGTTCATCGGTGAACGTTGCGTGAAGATTATCTGACTTTCCACTTATCTGATTTCCCTCAAGTTTTACAAAACGCATATAAACAAAATTCCATTCATTCTACCCATGCTCTTTGCTCCTCTTGCGAATGTGTTCGAAAAGCTCGAGAAAACATCATCAAGCAATCAGGCACAGCTTATTCTCGCGGAGCTTTTTAATAAAGTCAAAAAACAGGATATCGACAAAGTATGTTATCTGACGCTTGGAAGCATCGCTTCTCCATCTGAATGTGTTGTTCTTGGTATGGCTGACCAAATGGTTATCAAAAGCATTGCGCGTGCTGCTGGAAAAGATGAGCACATTTTGAAAAATGATTTTAAGTCACTGGGTGACCTCGGAAAAGTAGCAGAAAAAGATGTCACGCAAAAACGTGCGCAGTTATCTGTTGCAGATGTTTTTTCAGGTTTGCATGACATTGCTTCTTCATCAGGCACGGGCAGTCAGTCGATGAAAATTGAGACGCTCGCTTCACTTCTTCAGCGTGCCACCTCTACGGAAGCCAAGTATATTGTTCGAATTGCCTTGGGAAAACTGCGCATGGGTGTTGCTGATATGACACTGCTAAACAGTCTTGCGATTGCATTCATGCATGACAAAAAGAATAAAGAACATCTTGAACGTGCCTACAATGTCTGTCCTGACATCGGTGTCATAGCACGTGCTGCTGTTCAGGGTGTTGGTGCAGTACAGAAAGTGTTACCGTTGATTGGCAGACCTATCAAAGTCATGCTTGCACAACGTTCAAAAACGCTTGCTGAAATTGTGGAACGTATGCCTGACGGAATTTGTGCTGAAGAAAAATATGATGGTGAGCGCGTGCAGATTCATAAAAAAGGAAAGAAGGTTTGGCTTTTTTCACGGCGTATGGATAATATCACTTTGCAGTTTCCTGATGTTGCTGCTGCGATTGTTAAATTGCGTGGCGATTTCATAGTCGAAGGTGAAATTGTCGCGGTAACAGATGGTAAATTGCTTGATTTTCAGACACTGATGCAGCGGCGTAGAAAACATGATGTTGAGCATTATTCTAAAAAAATTCCTGTTGCGGTGTTTTTGTTTGACGTGCTGTATTATACACAGAGTTATCTTCATGAGCCTTTGTTGAAACGACAGGCTGCTCTGAAGAAAATTGTTGGACGAGAGACGAAGCAGCTCATTTATGCTCGTCATATCTTTACAAAAAACGCTGATGATATTGAAGATTTTTTTCTCCAGTGTCTGAAGCGCGGTACTGAGGGCATTGTTGCAAAGCATGTTACTGGCACGTATCAAGCAGGAACGCGAGGATACAACTGGATAAAATGGAAAAAAGATTACATGAAAAATATGCGCGATACTTTTGATTTAGTTATCGTCGGAGCTTTTTTTGGCAAGGGAAGCAGAGCAGGAAGCTATGGGGCAGTGTTGTGTGCATGCTATAATACCAAAAAAGATGTGTTTGAGACGTTTTGCAAGCTTGGTTCAGGATTTACTGAAAACCAGCTTAACGAATTGCCCAAACTTCTCCGAAAGCATACGACTGCAAAGCCAGTACATGTTGTTGTTCATAAAAATATGAAACCTGATATATGGTTTGAGCCAAAGATTGTTGTTGAAGTGACGGGCGCTGAGATAACAAGAAGTCCGTTGCACAGCTGTGCTGAAAAAAACGGTGTCGGATTGGCGTTGCGTTTTCCTCGACTCTTGCGGTTTAGAAACGACAAAAAAGCTGAACAGGCAACGACGACGAAAGAGATTGAGGGGATGGTGTGATTACTCGCAGAATTACTGGTAAAACTTCACTCTTGGAACTTGTCGGAGTTTTAAAAGATGATGAAGTCAGTGAACTTAAACATAATATTAAAAACATACGAAAGAGACTCCGTAGTCGTGTGCAGTCTGTTGCGGGAAAAATATGATACAACTGTCTCCTTGATTTTTTCTTCCTTTCGTAACAGCAGTGACTGGGAGTTCATATGATAAACTTGCAATCATTTTTCCGCTTCTGCAATCAGTTTTCCAATCTCGTTAATTCTATCTGCCTGTAACGTAACACTCGATAATCTTTTTTCCAGGAGTTGCGGCAGTACTGCTTTGAGTGGCGTCAGAAAAGACATTGTCGTTTCAATTTTTTCTTTTGTGCATTTCTCGATGACTTCGTATACTAATCTTAACACAGCAGGATGAAGCGGATTGTATGCAGTGAGCATTCTTGGGTTTGTTCTCTCTGCGACAAGCGTGTATTGTGTCAAATCATTCATTCCTATAAACGCCAAATCCAACCCCTCTTCAATGAATTCTTCTATCTGTAATGCAGCAGACGGCGTTTCAAACATCGAACCAACCTTGATATCTCTGTGCGGAATGATTCCATGCTTGCGCAACATGCGTTTCGCTTCTCTGTATTCGGAAACATCTCTCACTAATGGGTAGATAATGCCAATATTCTTGCATGTTTTCAGCACATCAGCGATAGCGTCGTATTCAATGCGCAATAGTTCTGGCTGTTGCAGCTCTCTGATGATGCCGCGCCAGCCCAGCAGCGGATTAAACTCTTTTTTTTCTTGTGCACCTTCAAAATAAGCGAGCTCATCAGTTGGAATGTCCATCGTTCGTATCCATACTGGTTTTGGCGCAAATGCCTGTGCGATTCTTTTTATCCCCTGAGCAAGAACTTGTCTCAATTCATTCTGTTTTTTCTTTTTTACAAAATAATCATAGGGATGCTTTCCTGTTGCTTCGATAATGAGGTTGGTACGCAATAATCCTACACCATCAGTATTCAATGCTGCCGCTTTCTCTGCAATTTCAGGGATGCTGAGATGAAGATATATCTTTGTCTTCAACTTGTACTGCAAGGGCAAATGATGCTGGTATTCTTTTATCTTTTTTCTGCCGGTGAAAATGTTGCCAGTCATTCCGTTTATCGTCACTTCTGTTCCTTCTTTGAATGACTTTTCGCTTAAAACACACGGTTTCCAACATTCTTTTAGATATGATACTGCATGGTCTGCTTCGTGTCCTGCAATAATAAAACCAGAAGCTTTTGATGCAGCACAGACCAGTGGAGGAGACAAATATTCAGCGTAGACAATATCTCCCTGTTTCACTGAAACTGCGTCTGCTTTTGTTGTAACGTACTTTATTCTTCCATAAGCAATGCCCGGGCTTACACCGTTCATTCGTTGCACGTTTTTCCAGCGTTCTGTCGCAGGCATAGTTTAGCTAGTTCATTTGATGTTAATGCACGATCGTATATTGCAAATTCGTCAATGCTGCCTCTGAAGTCACGGTCGCTGTCCCCCGGCTGACCAGCACGACCTGCGGTTCCGAAACGTAATGTTCCCCATTTATCCCGCTTTATCGCGCTCGATGCAGTTGCTGTGCCCCGTGAAACTGTATCTATAACCAATTCTGCGGTCGGTTTCGTATTGGCGTTTCTGACGATTATTGCTATATGTTGCCATTCTCTTGTATTCATTTCTGTTGATACTTTCAAGTTATGCTTGTCGTCTCCAACATAAAATGTGAGCTTGTTAATCCTGTAATTGCTCATGCCTATCTCATCTCCAAGCGAGAGATGCATCTCCTGATGCGGACCCCATCCATTGCCGGCGTTTTCTGCACGAGTTTCCTTGTCTTCATCGCCTTGCCATAAAATGTGCGCGCGTTTCAGTAAATCTCCGGGCTTGAGCCACAGAACTATAGTAAATTCGTTCAAACTCTGAAGTCTCTTGTCGGTGAGAATAACAATGTCGTTGCTTCCATCAAAGTTCCATGCGTTGTTGATTTTGCCGAGCAATTTGGTTGTCTTGCTTGCTCCTTTTGAGTAGGATATTATTTTTTCGTCTTCACTCGTCTCAGTATCCATTGTTAAATGATAGACTGGTTCGGGTAATACTATCTTTGTGCCCGTTGGTGTGACTGTCGCGGACGTTTGTGCAGCGGGAAGAGGACTTACTGGTTTTGGTTGTGCTACTGGCTCGGTAATTACTGGCGCAGTTGCTGGCTCCTCTGTTGGTAAAGATTGGACTGGTACGTCGGACGTCGCTGGCTTTTCGGGCACCTGAAGCTGAATGCAGCCAGCAATGAGTATTACTAAAAATAGTGTAACCAGTGGAATTATCTTCATCATCTCACCTTCTTTTTGAGGAAATAAAGATGGACTTGTATTTAATAGTTTTGGGTGTATTCTCAGTCACCAAAAATATTATAAGCTTCAGACAATCTAAATAGTTTATGAACCCTGATGCGATTGCAAAGCTCATTGTTGAAAAAGGACTGAAAAATGTTAACCTATCCATGTTTACCGATTCGGAAAAGAAAAGTATTCTTCAGGAAGCTGCAGAAGTCTTTTTACGACAGGGCAAAACTGCTGACCTGCTCGAAATTCTTGAATATGTCGACCTCAAGAAATTTGCTGACATGATGCGTCCGCTTGCTGAAAACTGCGTTGAACAAGGTGAATACAAAAAAGCTGCGCAGATATATGAGAAAATTGGCTATGGCGAACTGGCTGAATTTATTCGTCTCAATTTTGTGCAATGAAATTGTTATCTGAAGATTTCTTTTTGCAGGACGCTGTTGATGTTGCGCGACAATTGCTTGGTTGTGTTATTTCTTATGATGGATGTTCTGGTGTCATCGTCGAAACCGAAGCGTACAAGAATGATGCTGCGAGCCATGCGTTCAGAAGAACTGCTCGAAGCGAAATTATGTTTTTGACGTCAGGTTGCTGGTACATCTACTTTGTTTATGGTATGTATCACTGCATGAATATTACAACCAATGGCATCGGACAGCCCGGAGCAGTGCTGATTCGTGCGCTTCAACCTTTGGAAGGGATTGATATCATGAAGAAAAGAAGAAAGACGGACGATGTTTATAACTTACTTTCTGGTCCGGGAAAAGTATGCGACGCGTTTGGAGTCGATAAAAAACTGAATGGAACGACGGTGCATGGTGTTATGCGGGTTTTTGAAGGAAAATTGCAGCATGACATTATTGCATTGCCGCGTGTTGGCATTCGGGTTGCAACAGAACTTCCGTGGCGGTTTTGTGTGAAAGATAATAAGTTTGTGAGCAGACTATAAGTTTCATTGTGAAAGTGCTTCACGTTTGTTCGTGGTGTCGTGGAGCAGAAGGAAGGCGAGAAAAAACGTTACGTTTTATTTTTTTTCTTCCTGAGGTAACAGCAGTGACTGGACAAACTTGAATATTATCAACATTCTCACGTAACTTGGCATTATCGTCTTTTTTGTATCATTTTTTGCGTAAGTTTTATATTTTAATCGACGGGTGTCACACCTTATGGCTCTTGAGGATCTCACTGAAGAAACTGTTGTTGAAGGCATATCAAAAGTTGTTGGAATTTGTCTTGACAAGCCTCGTGTAAGTGATGGTCCACGCATTCTCAATTACCTGTCGAATTACTATAAAACTAATGGACAACGAGTGAAACTCGATGATGTAAAAGACGTGTTGGAGCTCGGCGTAATTAGCTACTTGGCAATGCGAGATATCATGCAAGCCAATCAAGAGCTTGCAAAAAATGAAAAACGGCAGATGCTGGCAATGCTTGTCGGCAATCTTGTTCTTGGTGGTGGCGGTGCATATGGTTATGCAGTCACGAGTAATTCTGGCTATTTACTTGGTGGTGTCGCTCTTATTACTCTTCTGGCTGCTTATGTAGTTCACAGAACAGCTCAAACTGAACAACGAAATATCCTCACAAGTGCTGCACCGAGTTTGTTTGTTCCTCCTACCAGCATGAATGAAGCCCGTGCGTTTTATTCATCGATTCCCAATGAAAAATTTAAAGAATTGCTGGATAGAGGAATTGAGTCGCATACTGCCGAATTAAAAAGACAAAAGTACTTGTGATGGCAGTTTTCTGTCTTTTGCTTAAGTTTTCGGTGTGCACATAGCAAAGACGACGAAAAATATTTATAGTATAAAGAATAAAGTGAAGAGTATGATGCGTCAGGTTCTTATGTACAAAGGTGAGGATGGGTTTTGGGTAGTGGAATGTCCGAGCCTTCCTGGTTGTGTTTCTCAAGGAAAAACGAGAGAAGAAGCCATAGTTAACATAAAAGAAGCTATCGAGTTATACGAGGAAACACTCAAAGAAGATAACATCCCGCTTCCACCAGAAAAATATGAAGCGCTTGCAGTTGTTGTGTAATGACTAAACTTCCCATTATTTCTGGTAAAGAAACTGTGGCAGCACTTTCTAAAGTTGGTTTTTATATACGATGTCAAAGTGGCAGCCACATTATTCTTCGTCGAGATAAGCCTTTTGCACAGGTTGTTGTTCCGAACCATAAAACAATCGATAGAGGAACTCTCCACTCGATTTTGCGTGGTGCTGGATTGTTAACAGAAGATTTTTGTACATTGTTGTGATTTTTCTAAGACAATCATTAAATACTTCTTTTTTTTCCTTCCTGTATGCTTCAACGTCTCGTTGCACCATTTCGCACATCTGCGTACTTTACTGTTCTTGCAGCTGAAACATTGACATGGATTTTATTGGGTGCTGGAATTTGGTTCGCAGCTCTTCAGTTGAGAACGGCAGCTCAGGAACTCACTGCAGGACAATCGTCCGAAACGTTTCAAAACTATTTGTTGTCACTACCTCCTGAACAGCTTGCTGCTTTTGCAGGTGAACTGAAAGCTTTTGTCATCCAATTCTTTGCGCTCGTTGTTGTTGTGCCGATTGCTCTGTTTCTTGTTTTTGCAGTTAGCCGGGCAGTGGTATGGCACTTGCTTGAACAAAAAGAATGGCATGTCCGTTATCGACGATGGATAGGCATGAGTCTTATTGCTGTTGTGCTTTTTGTAGTGACCTTTGCTCTTTACGGTGTCTTAAAACTCATCTTTGCGTCATTTTTAGGAAACACGCTACTTGCAATCGTTAATGTTTTGCTTCTCTCTTTTTTATGGTGCGGTTATCTTATCGTGAAGTTTACTGCTTTTTCGTTCTTCATGAAGCATGATGTCATCTGGTCAAGCTGGGGACACGCTTTTGCGCAGCTGAAATACCGACGGAGTCTCATTGTTCTTGGAAGCGCCGTCGCTCTTCTGATAGTGTTGCAGATTGTTCAATATCCTTTGGGTTCATGGTATTTCGTGCATCCGATGGGTGCTATTGTTGTTCCTCTTGTACTGCTGTTGCTCTTTGTGACATGGCTGCGATTGTTTGTAGTGAACGACAAAGCGATGTAAAACTGGAAACAAATGTTTATAAATCAATGAAACTTCTTTTCTTTCAGAATAAGAGGGGTAGAATGAGAAAAAGAGGACAGGTTACGTTATTCATTATTCTTGGTGCCTTGCTGCTTGTCGGACTGCTTTTATTTGTTGTATTTCGAGAACGTATCACGTTGTCTCAGATTCTACCCGACCGCATATTTCCAACAAAGACTGGAACAATCCAGCGTTTCATCGATGGCTGCATTGAAGCAGTGGGCACTGAAGGACTTACGTTACTTGGTGCGCAGGGAGGGTATATCGAACTACCGGATGACATTGAACGCAACTGGCAGGCGTATATTGACACAGGAATAAAAGTTCCGCACTGGCATTATAATGGCGAAAACAGAATTCCGAGTTTTGTTGTCATGGAAAACCATCTCAACAGATACGTCAATGACAATTTGCGTGCGTGTTTGAATAATCTTGCAGAGTTCCAACAGCAATACACCATTATCGAAAAAGGAGATGTGACAACAACGACGCGCATTCAGGATGAAGATGTTGCTTTTTTAGTTGAATATCCGCTTGAAGTGCGCGACAAGGAAGGAAAGAAGATTACCGACATTGAGGACTTTCGTGTTGAAGTTTCGTTGCTGCTCAAAAAAATGACTGAAGTCGCTACGTCTATCATGAGCAAAGAAGCAGAAACGATGAAATTTGAACGACTTACAATTGATTTACTTTCTCTTGACTCTGATATTCCTACGTCAGGAACAGATTTGCAATGTAACAGGAAGCAGTGGGTTGTTTCTGAAGTGCGGGAAAAATTACAAACATTGCTTCGCAGAAATCTTCCCACGGTTCGTGTGGATTTTACCTCTTATCTGCCTATCCCTCAAGATCAACCCTATGTGCAGAGTCACTATGTCTGGCCGGTGACTGAATTTCAGTACAATGATATTTCTGTCGGTTTCACTTTTGTAGAGCAGCCCTTTCATTTTGCTGTCCGACCACGTTCCGGTAATCTATTGAAAAGCAATCAGCTCAAAGGACAGGAGCTTGCGTCGTTTGTCTGTTTGCAGCAGTGGAACTTTGTTTATGATGTTGATTATCCTGTTTTAGTCAGTGTTGAAGATAAGAAGCACAATTATGTGTTGAATTTTGGATTTATTGTTCGTGTGAAAAACAATCGTGGCGCACGTGAGCCGACGCCTACAGAGATTGTTGCGTTTGATCCGATAGAAGCTGATGGGCAGAAATATTGCGAGAATACGTATGGCGGCTATCATGTGACAGTGAAGACGTATGATAACGTGTCGGATCCGACATTCGGAGAAACTTATGATTCAGTGAATGACGTTGATGTTTCGTTTACTTGTTTGCGTTATACGTGCACGGTGGGAAAGACGAAATATACTCAGGGTGGTGTAGAAGCATCTGTTGGAAATATTGTGCCAAGCTGTGTGAATGGCGTATTGAAAGCGACGAAAGAAGGTTTTAAACCTGCACAACAGTTTTTTACACCAAGTGCTGATGATACAATTTCAATCTATCTCACGCCTTTGAAAGTATTGCGTGATTATAAAGTGATGAAGCGTGTTGAACAAAATGGTGTTCTGCTTCCTGCACGTGCATTGGACAGCGACGAACAGGCGTTTATTACATTGCGTTATGTCGTGAATAAAAGCGTGATGCATGAAACATGGGGGATTTATCCTGCGGGACAAAAAGAACCACTTGAGATGCTTGCGGGAGCGTCATTTCCTGTTGAGCTTGAAATTTATGTTATGAAAGGAACGAAAATCACCGGCGGCTATGTCGGAACGTGGAAAGCGGAATGGGCAGAGCTTCATGATGCGAAGAGCATTGAGTTCCAAGTTTTGTCTGCATCTACTGCTGGTGATGACGAGCTTGCAGTGTTTTTTGGCTCTCTATCGACAAAGCAAGAACAGTTGAAACCGGTGATACGATGATACCTTCACTTAAAATAATTACGCACGCCTCCTCTGTGGCGGCAGACGGTCAAAGCTTTGCTTTGCCCTACTTCGCAAATGATTTTCCCATACTTTGTATGGAAAAATCATCTTCACTCAGTCTGCGCCACGGAGGCGTGCTAACTGAACAATGAAAACGACGACAAGAATATTTAGTGTACTAATGCTCGCGTTAGTTCTAACTCTCCCTCTTGTCGACGCATTGAGCATTGCGAACGTTGCGGTTACTGATGTCACGGACAAAAACGCTCGCGTCCAATGGACGACGGATGTTGCTTCGGACAGTACAGTTCGTTTTGGTGTTACTGGTACTGCAGGACTTGAGTATGATTCAAATCAAGTTACACAACACAATGTTCTGCTTCATGGATTGCAGGCGGGACAGCAATATCAACTCTCGGTTGGTTCAGCAGCAGGAGCGCAGCAAGCAACTGATGACAATAATGGCGCATTTTATCGTTTTGCAACGGCTGCACAAGACACGTTCTCACCATTTTTAGACGTTACCGTTCCTGCTATTGTAAATCGTGCGCGTATTGATGTTCGTGGCAAAACAGAAGATGACGCTGAGGTTCGACTCATTGTGAACGGGCAGTTTTTGAGACGGATGATTCCTGCTGATGGAAAGTTTGAGTTTTTGCGCGTTCCGTTGGCTGCTGGAGAATCAAATACGATTGATATCACTGTGCAGGATACCGCAGGCCAAATCAATCAGGCATCTTTTGTTGTTCAGGTCGATACAAAAATTCCTGAGATAACTGCTTCGTTGCCTGCAGTGGTTGGCGTTTCATCATTTGCTTTACATGCAACAGTGAGTGAAGAAGCACAGGTGACGGTGAACGTTGACAATCAAAGTCTCTTTTCTCAAAAAACAGCTGTTGTTGATGTTACCATTCCTCTGGATGACGGCGAGCATGAAATTGTTTTGACTGCGACGGATGACGCTGGCAATGTTGATACTCTTCGGCATGTGATTGTTGCGGATACGACACCACCTGAGATTAATGATGTCAAACCTCTTGAGAGAACTGCGTTTTACTATGAAGGAAAAGCTACTGATACGGTGCGAGGAATGACAGAACCGGGCGCTCGTGCGTATATGTTGGTTGATACTAAAGGGACGGGATTCAGCTTGCCGGGTGGATTGAGTGCGGTGTTTAGCACTGGTGGTAGTCAGCTGACAAGTAATCAACTGAAAGAAGTTACTGATAAAGCGCAGTATGTTGTGAATGCTGCTGCGGACGGAACTTTTGAATTTAAAGATGTCAATTTTGAACATCCTGGTTTTGGACTTGAAGAGACTGCACCCGAAGAGATTCCATCTGGAACTAAGATTGAAGAACAGCGTGGCTCGACTGATGTCAACGAGAAAAATGTGCGTGTTCTTATCGTTGTTGTTGATGCGGTCGGATTAAGTAACAGTCGTTCGTATTCGGTGAACATCGGAACGTGTTTCAGCGGTTTTGGCGTGAGCATCGGCGTCTTGCCTGAGTACCAAGCCCCCAGTTTGTTAAGTCCGAATCGTTTGGATACCGGGACAGAAATCGTTTCGTTTGTGCTGAGTACAGAATATAAAGGAAGCGCGCAAAACAATAAACTTGACCCGAAAGCGAAGGTGCGCGATGATGATTACTATCAAATCACTGACGTGACGTTGCAGCCATTATGTCGCGAAAGTCCCTTTTTGGAGAGTCACGAAAGCTATCAGTTTGCGTGTCAAATTATTGGTCGGCGTCCTGTGCTGAAACGTGCAATTAACGTTGAACACAGCAACTGGTATTTCCGCTATAATCTTGGAAGTTCGGATAAATTCACGAAGTTTGATGAAGAATTCTGGAAAAAAACATTGAATAATGAACTGCGCTTTCCGTTTGAAATAACAGTGAATTTTGATGAAAAGCTGCCGGGCAAACAACCAGAGTCCAAGTCTGTCAAACTCTGTCGGGATGTTGTTTATTTTGTTGATGTGCCGGTTGACCCGCGCAAAGTGTTGCCCGATGGATTATTGCATGACGCACAGAAATTAACGAATCAGACGATTAAATTGCTGAATGACATCATTCCGACGGTTGAGAAAATCACACGATACGCAGGCATTGGTTGTTTGGGAAGTTTTGGGTTGCGGACTGTTGTGCAGGTGTACCGACGGTTTATGCAGCGGTGGGAGTCTATCAGTTGTCGTGGGATAGGTGGAGTGACGAGTGTTGTGAAAGGTGGCAAGAATAATTGTCCTATTCAGAATGATGATCAAATTGATAATTGTTTTTTCATCGCTGACGATGGGAAACCTCCTTATCCTGATGGTTATCTTGGTACCCTTTCGAGCTGGCAATGCTCAAAAGTTAAGGATACTAGAGATAAAGATGACAAGCCTGTAGAACGTGGAAAAGATGTAAAAATAGATATTGAGAAGAGTGAGGAAGCAAAAAAATATTTCAGTGGTACGATTAACGCATGGCAAACTGAAATGAAGCTGTATCAGCTCTATCGCTATATCTGTGATCGTGCGTTCTGTCATTCTGCGCCTGCGAAATGGACACAAGACAAAAGTTTGGTATATATCCAGAAGAAAGAGTATGAACAGCGAGACTGTCCTGCGCCGGCGACGCGATACTTGAGAGAAGTGAAAAATTGCGAAGAAGAACTTCTGAAAAAACAGGGTCTGCTGGATAAGAATTTTCTTGTTACCCGAAGTGACCTCCTCGAAGGGGGTGCCAGTTGTTATAGATTAGACAATGCAATTTATGTTGTTGACAAAAAACAAACGCCAGTAAACGAAGAGAAATATGCAATTCTTACCCGTGTTGACACCAAAAGAGGTCTTGCTACATCTAATCAGCTTGAGTCGCAGCCGAGCGAACTTATTGCTGTGCCAGAAGCTGGACAGTGGAGAACAGCGGACACGAAAACCTGTAAACAAACCTGCGACGGTATTTTTGGGAGAGATAAATCTGAATATATCTGCGATGCAAGTGTTCTGAGTAAAGAAACACCACAACGTCCTATCGGTGAGAAAAATGCGTGGTTTGACACTGCAACAACGATGGACTGCTGGGCGACACCTCCCGGGCGAAGTCCTGATGGTAGTGGTGTTGCTCCCGGTACAAAGAATTTTGATACTCAGTATCTAAGCAATGATTGCTTCTGTCGGGAAGCGAGCAAAGCGGAAGAGAACAAAATCCAAACTGAACAGAAAGGAGCGAAGCAGGCAGGCGCAGATAAAGGTGGTTTTGGTAGCCTTGGTACCGAAGAGGATGATCCAGCAGCTTCGGATGAGAATCCAGGAGAATGGCCGTGGAACTATCGCGAATGGCGTATCTATGAAGAAAGTGGGCATCACGGTGGCATTTATTATCCGACCAATAGATATTATGATAGAAGAGATTTTTCTGCTGCGTTTGGACAAAACTATTTACTTGATTACGTTTTAAAAGAAGATTCAACGCCCATCGTTAGCCATCGTGAACTCATCGGAACATTTCAAACTGTCTGTTTGCCGGGTATTCGTTCGCGATTAGTCACGCTGCGTAGCTTGCTCATTGGATTCCAGCGTTGTCTCAAAGAGGTTGAAACGACAGGCAAAGCTGATGCAGGTGTATGCAAAGAAATTTTCTCACAGCTTGTATGCAATCTTGCGTATAAAGTGTTTACGTTGTTCCAAAATCAATGTATTCCGGGCTCGGTGGACAAAGACTTTGGACTGACTGATTATGATGCTATGGAAACTTTCTTCAAAACGGGAAGCGAAGCGGTCACAGATACGGCTGAGAGTATGACAAAAGAAGTCCATGATGAATACGGCAATGTACAACTCGATCAGTTCCTCAACGGCGGCAGTGAAGCACTGATGAAAAAAGTGTGTCTTGCTGCATTTGGTATTGAGACTGGCTTCGATTTGGATTCATTCCTTGATTCTGCATATTCAACATCGCTTGATACGAGTGTCGGCGTGTTCAGCAGCGAAGGTGGAGTGGGTAGGAGAGAATATTTGAGCTTTGACCCTGCAACGCGGCAAAGTATTTTTGAGTATCGAGCAGCGTGGCTTATATTGCCAGGCTGTGCATTGCAGAACTATCAGCTTGAGCTTGTAGCGATAACTGCAAAAGAGGACGCACAGTTTTCAAATACTGAATGTAATGCGGTCAATAACAAAGAACAAGGAAGTAATGGCTGCGATAATTATAATGGGGATGTTGAGAAAAGAACGTCGTTCTATGGTGGACGACCAGTACAGCAGGGCATTTATGTTGACCAGAACAAAGCGATGAATGTGCCAAGTCAGTATCGTTATGACCATATTAAAGTGACGTTGTATCCGGACAAGCAGGATGCAGCAAAATGTTTCCCGAAAGGAAGTGTTGTTGGAAATGCTGGTGTGTTCTACTTCCCAATTCATGATGCAACGCCACGTGATTTATTGCAGTGTAAGGTAGAGCCAACAGGTGGCATATTCTTATGTTCGTTTGGCGATGACCAGGGAGTTGGACAAGCATGGCTGCAATCAGTTGAATGTTATGACAGCGATACTGCGTCGTTCAAAAGATGTGACAGAGTCGTGTTTTCTGCTGAAGATAAGGATGAAATACGTATCCGTGCGAATGTCTTTAGTTCAGGAAAGAAAATGTGTTTGCGGGCGTATGTTGAACCGCAGAACCATCCAAGGTTGCCTGTTGCTGGCAATGAGTGGTGGGATGTGTTTAGTGCGGGTGAGCCGGGGATAACGCCGATGGACTTGCCGATGGTTACACCAATTACACAGGAGTATTATAATGGAAGGGCAGGGCTGGGGATTGAATTATTGACGCCGGATGCGTCGCGTATACGGTGCTCTCTCGTGCCAAGTACAACGGATGATGGCTCCGTTAGTGAAAAAAATGGCGGTCCGATTGTTCTTTTTACATTTGAAGCTGTTGAAGGCAAACCTGGCTCATCCAGACTCAATGTTCAAGGAAATGTGCATGTGAGTGCAAAAGGATCTTCCCAAGAATATTCAATTGATAAGTCAGGATATCTTGTTAATAAAAAAGGTGACCGCGCTGAATTGAGGCGAGAGGAATTCACCCCCATACGATATGTTGTTTATGGTTATGGTGCCACAAATATTTTTGGTGATCTTCAAGGAGAAAACAAAAGAGATTCCTGTATCGTGCGGACATTTGCGTCACCTGACAAAGTAGTCAATGAACAGAAATGGCCGTTACACCTTGAATTGTTCTACCCCAATGAACAAGAGCAATGCGGCGAAGAAGGTACGGTGCCCGTGGTATTGCCTACGGGTGTCGCCTTCAAAACCAAAGAAGAAATTCCATTGCGTGTTGTGAATACCAAAGTTACTACAGCACGTATGGCCGCTTTTAACAGAGGAAAACTGCTTTATTATGATGGTGTTGCTCGATCGAATGTTGAATCCCTGCAGCAAGCTGCTAACCAGTTTTTTGAGTCAACCAAAAGCGCACCAAAAGATGGCGATATGCAGGAAGTTGAATCTTGGTGGTGGAGGACCGTTAGTCTTGTGAAAATATTGCAGCTGCGCGAACGCGAGAAGGTTCCTTTATCAGTAATTTCTGAAGTTCAGTCTCTCATTCGACAAAGTGTCGTCAGTTTTGAAAGTCGAACTACTGTATATGAAGAGTTCCCAAAGCCAGGAGAATCACCTAATGCGAAACTCAGCGAACAACCAAAGTATAAACTAATTAAAGCATATATGCTGAAAATTAAAGAGAGCCCCAAACTCAAAGAGGGGGCGGTGTTTTGATGAAACTATCCATTTTTGTTTTTAGTTTAATGCTGCTTGTTTTGCTAACTGCAGCGGCTTCTGATGTTTCATGTGATACTTGTAATGATATTGATAAAGCGTGGGACGAAATAAGAGATTATTTAGATGTATCCATAGAGGATGGCGGTCGATTTTATAATCCTATCATAGGTTGGCAGAGGGAAAGTGTGTATCCCACGAAGGATATTGTTTCATCTCCTGTTGCATCCACACTGCCTACGTCAGCTCCATTATGTACTGATGCTGGAGGTATGTGTGTTGTGGTATCAAAAGCAGGTTGTGCTACTCATGGTGGGTATGCTGCTGATGTTGAAAATGATTGCCCACGTCCACAAAGCTGTTGTATTTTACCGACAACGCCAAAGCCTTATTGAGTTCAAATGCTAAAAACCCTTCAATCAACAGTTGGAACATTCAAACACCACAAAGTCCTTCTCGCCTTCCTTTTACTCCTTCAACTGCTGTACTTCATCATCCAAGCAGTCATCATCGTTAAATATCTAATCATCGGCGGCGAACAGTTACAGACGTTTTTTGGACTGCTCCAAAACGCAAACTACGACGCTGAACTCATCAAAGGAGGTTTGCCATTTCTGCAGAATGTTGGAGCTTTCTACAGCCAATATAATGTGCTCATCACATCCGTTCAACAACTGATTGGCTATCCGCTGCTCGTCTTTGCGCTTGTTGGCGTTGCGCTGTGGACAGGAACAAAACTTTTGTGTCATAAAGCTTCGTTTAAAGAAGCACTCTCACTTTATGGTCAATTACTCGTTCGTGCGCTGTTGTTTTTAATTCCTTTTTTTGTCATCATCAGCACACTGCTGAATAATTCGTTAAGTCTCGCATCGGAGATTACTCCAGCGTTTTACGTTGTTATTGCGGTGTGCGTTGCGCTCTTTTATTTCATGCTTGTTAATCTCGCGCTTGATGGCTCATTTGCTGAGGTTCTCAAACGTACTTTTATTGTTGGTTTGAAGAAAATTCATTATATCCTTGTAACGCTTCTGGTCATCGCGGCAGCAATCGGAGGAAGTGCGTATCTTGTCTATCTCACGATTGACATGGCGCTGTGGATATTAACATTATGTATCCTGTTGTTTGTGGTTGTTGCTGTTCTTGGGAGAATACTGTTTGTTGGGGTTGTGCGTGAAGTGTCTGGAAGTACATTATCCACAAAATTATAAACAGATGATGTTTTTGAACTATCGAAAACTTTAGGTGTCATGAAATGATTGAGTCTGGCAAAGCATTGGTGGTATTTCAAGGCAAAGGAATTAGAAGAACATGGTTTAATGACGAGTGGTGGTTTTCGGTTGTTGATATCGTCGAAGTTCTAACAGAAAGCGGAAGAGCCAGAAAATATTGGTCAGACCTCAAAAAGAGACTTACTGAAGAAGGTTTTGAGTTGTCCGCAAAAATCGGACAACTGAAATTAGTGTCTGCTGATGGAAAATCTTATCAAACTGATTGTGTTAATACAAAGAACGCTTTTAGAATAATCCAATCCATTACCTCAAAAAAAGCAGAGCCATTCAAGCAATGGTTAGCTCAAGTTGGCTATGATAGAGTTGAAGAAATCCAAAATCCAGAATTGGCTCAAAAACGTATGAAAGAACTTTATAAAGCCAAAGGTTATTCTGAAGATTGGATTGAGAAGAGAGTTAGAGGCATCGCAATAAGAGATGAGCTTACTGATGAGTGGAAGAAGAGAGGCGTGCTGGAAGAGAGAGATTATGCTATTCTTACATCAGAAATCTCGAAAGCTACTTTTGGCATGACCCCAAGCGAATACAAAATGTTTAAAGGAATAACTCAAGAAAATTTGCGGGACCACATGAACGATTTGGAACTTATTTTTACAATGTTGGGTGAACGTGTTTCTACTGAAATAACCCGAAAAGAGGATAAGCAGGGATTTACAGAAGTCAAAGATGCTGCAAACAGAGGTGGCAGAGTAGCCGGTACTGCACGAAAGCATACAGAGGCGGAGCTCGGTCGTCCTATCGTGTCAAGAGAAAATTATCTTTCTGAGCCTGAAAAAAAGAAAAAAATGTTGCAAAGGAGTAACTCATGACCAAACGCTGGGACACCTTCATTGCAAGTGTTTTCTTCGTCTTAGGTTTTTCTGTCGTTTTTTCGGTTGTTGGTGTGTTGTTGCAATCTGTTCTTACCTATTCTCCCTATGTCATCCAACTCTGGCTTGGACGCGCAGGCGGCATTGTCATCATCCTCTTTGGACTGTATGTGTTGGGTTTGCTGAATTTTAATTTTCTGCAAAAAGAACATAAGTTTCGTGTGCTGCACAAGTTTTCTTCGGTGTACGCTGCATCCTTTGTTTTCGGCGCAGCCTTTGCAGTTGGGTGGACACCCTGCGTGAGTGCAGCTCTTGGTGCAATCTTGACACTTGCAGCAGTGCAGCCCGGCAGCGCATTCTTTCTCTTGTTTGCGTATACTCTTGGATTAGGCATTCCATTTCTGGTTGTTGGACTGTTTGCGCAACAGGCTCAAGGATTGATTACCCGTGTTGGTCCACGCCTTCGTTATGTTCAATATGTATTTGGCGTTATTCTTGTCGTTATCGGCACTCTCATGTTTACCAGTCAGCTTGCGCTTGTTGCGAATTTTGAGTTTTTGGTTCGAATAGTTTCTTCGTTCGACGGCATCGCAAACGGAGCAACCATTACCTCTCTCAATCCGTTTTCTCTTGCTATTGCTTTCATTGCTGGATTGGCATCATTTTTAAGTCCCTGTGTCTTACCCATCGTGCCTGGGTTTTTATCGTATCTTGCGAGCACTGCTTTGAGAAACAAATGAATAAAACATATGTGTTGGTTGTTGCAATTGTTCTTATTGTCGGCGCTATTTATTTCCTTGATAAAGAGGATAAGAAAATCGAAGTAAATACCTCCTCAGAATTCTCTCATGAGCTGGTCGGCATTGCAGGCTACATCAACACGGAAAATTATGGTGGTGATAACTTTCAGCTTCAGGATTACATCGGAAAGAAAGTAATTCTTGTCGATTTTTGGACGTATACCTGCATCAATTGCCAGCGGACATTGCCCTATATTACATCATGGCATGAAAAATATTCGGATAAATGTTTGTTGATTGTTGGCGTGCATACGCCTGAATTTGAATTTGAAAAGAAAATCGAGAATGTAAAGAATGCAGTGCAGGAATTTGGCATTCAGTATCCTGTCGTTCAAGACAATGACTATGCAACGTGGCGTGCGTATAAAAACAATTACTGGCCTCATAAGTATCTTATTGATATTAACGGAGATATTGTCTATGACCATGTTGGTGAGGGTGGCTATAGAGAGACTGAAATGAAAATCCAGCAATTGTTGGAAGAGCGCATGCAGTCGCTTGGAACAGAAGAAGATATTGATGTTGCGCTTACTTCCGGGGGAGATGTATCCGTTGCGCAAAGTCCTGAAACTTATTTTGGCGCGTGGAGAAATTCAAACCTGGGTAATGGCGTTCGAGGCGTTGTTGGAATACAGCAATTTGAGCTTCTCCAAGATGCGAAGCCTAACACTTTGTACCTTTCGGGAACGTGGGACGTGCAGCAGCAGTTTGCGCGAAGCGGTGAGAACGCTTCAATTGTTTTTTATTATAGCGCGAAAAAAGTGTTCATGGTCGCTCGTGCGGAAAAGCCTGTTAAAGTTTCAGTTCTTGTTGATAGTCAGCCGGTGGGCGAACGTTCTGGAAAAGATATTATAAACAATGTGATGACGGTTCAGGAAGAACGTTTGTACGAAGTCATCGTAGATAAAGAACCTGGTGCGCATGTATTACAGCTGGTTGCGGAACCCGGATTTGATGTCTTTACCTTTACTTTTGGGTAGTTTTATAATTACATTCACTTTTACTTGTTTCATGGTTCGCACCAAAAAACAACACTGGTCATGGAGAGCAACAAAAGCAACGGCTCGTGGTTTATGGAGCGTCGCAAAGTTTACTGGAAAGCAGGTTTCTCATGGTGTTCGATGGTCAGCAAATAAAGCTCACGAAGCAAAAAAAGCTCGTACGATGCGAACAAGTGCTGCGTACAATGCAGTTGCGGTTTATGGAGATTTACGTTCTGTATCCAAAGTGAGTGGTAATCATGATAATTTTGAGCAGCAATTGTTGAATTCATCCCGCATTATGCTTCTCTTCGGCAAACGTGGAAGCGGTAAAAGTGCATTGGGTTTTCGTCTCATGGAAAATGTCTATTCAAAAACAGAACGTCCGTGCTATGTGCTTGGTGTGCCACAAGAAGTATTGCCCAAATGGATTTCTTCTGTGCAAGACATCGGAGAAGTGAAAAATCATGGTGTTGTGCTTGTTGATGAAGGTGCGCTTGCTTTTTCTGCGCGTGAAAGCATGAAAAAAGAACACAAAGAGCTGGGAAAGCTGATGGCTATTGCGCGACACAAAGACATGACGCTGATATTTATCACACAGAATACGGGCATGATTGATAAAAATGTGTTGCAGCTTACTGATACATTGCTTGTGAAAGAGGGTAGTCTATTGCAAATGGAGATGGAACGTTCAGCAGTGCAGAAATTCTACAAGAAGGCGGAAGCGGCTTTTTCCAAACTTGACGATAAACGAAAGTATGCCTATGTTATTGATGGTGATTTTGAAGGAGTTGTTGAATGTTTGTTGCCGTCGTTCTGGAGCGAGAAAGTGAGCAAGAGCAGGGCGTAATTATCTCTTGTGCACATAACTCTTTACAAGACCTTCGATAATGTCTGTGCCTAAATAGCCAGAAGCAAGAACAATTCGGTAATCATTCGGAACGAGAACGCCGATAAACGCGCCGATTATTGCTGCTCCTATTGTTGTTATCAGGAGATACTTAATGTTGAACTCTGGATTCTTTTCGGTAGAAAAGTGCTTGATGATGCCGACGATAGAGCGAACTAAGCCGCCGACTGCGCCTAACATTATTTGTGTTGTGATTGACATCAAAGAAGTATATTTTTGTGATTAATAAATATGTCGTTATCGATTTCTCACCCAGCTGCTCACATGATGAATCGCCTCTGGAATAAGAAGTTTCTCAAGCGGTGCAATCACCCTTCCAATCTCTTGTAGATAATCTCTCATGCCTTCTTTTGTAAATGCAACATCAGTTGTGCTTGGAGTCCCAATCATCTTTGCTGCGAGAACGTCAATTGCTTGCTGACCTTCTGGTGTGTAATCTTCAAGTCTTGAAGGTTCCTTTGCTTCGTCAACATCATCAAAAATCCTAAGCAATTCCTCTGCTGGCCTTTTGGCAGCTACTTTTTTGCCTATTCCTCTAAAATCAAAATGTACTATTCTTCCATTTTCTTCTCTGAAACCGTCTATGTGAAGAATGTATTTTGTTTGTGGGCATCGTGAGCTTGTAAGCTCGACTTCAACTGCAGGAGTTCCTATTGCTGTGAAAGCGTTTGCGTTCATTTCGACGCCGTGTGTATAAATCCCACTATTATCATCTCCCATTATCTCGTATCCAAGACATTTGGCTGCGACGTCAAATCGTGTTTTTTGTATATGTTCTGCCATCTCATGCAAAAGCCAGTAGCTGATTTATAAAGCTTTACTCTACTTCTCCACTAAAAGAAATAGCTCACGTATACTGAGAAAGTATTACTTTACGTTTGGTAACCCACTTTTTGTCTTTTCCGATGGTTGTTTGCGTCACGGGCATATCGATTTTGACTGATTGCTTTCCTTGCGCTCTCAGGAATTCATCCACTCTCCTATCGGTTCTGTCAAATCGTGCCAGTGCATTTTTCACCGCGTCCATAGCTTTGTCATACTTGTCCAGCGCAGTGTACATTTCTCTCAAAAGAGGCTTCATTTCAGGCTGGTGCATCCATGTGGCATCTATCACGTATCTTGGTTCTGCTCTCTCCCAAAAACGTAGCATGGACAGCACTTTTTCAATCGCTGTTTTTTGTGGACTTTCTATCACTTCTTCTTTTACATAGTGCTGTGCGATGTATGTTTCTGCTTTCCCATATACCTCGTTATATCTGTGTTGTGCGTTGAAGTCTTCTTTCACTGCGTGTTCAAGCGCATCCAAAGCTTCAACATTATGGTCAAATACGTCTGTTTTATCTTCTAATCCTAATTTTTGGTATGCTTCTTTGAGTTCTGTTGGCTTGGTCGGTGGCGGAAAACACGGAATAGTCTTCACTACTTCTTTCTTGAAACAAAGCGCTGGCAGCCTGCTTGAGTCAGACGGATTTGGCGTAGCTCTTGGAGTCAATAATGCATCCAGTGCTCTGTACGCAACAGTTTCTCTTGTGTTGTGCATCATCGTACCGCGCAATGTTCACTTTATAAGCATTTGTTCGTTCTGATAATATCAACTTTTATGTGGTGCAAACCTGCTTCGTATTTGTTCATGGTAGTCGTGGAAGCAGAAGGAAGGCGAAAAAAAAGTACGTAAAACGTTTATTTTTTTTCTTCATTTCGTAGCGGCATCTGACTTACTTGTACATCAGCTTTGCAATAATCAATGACAGCACAAGAATTGTTTCTATAGCATTGGCCACGATGATTGGCATCTCTCTAATACCTATTCCATACACGAAGTACAGCAAAAGACCAGAGAGCAATATCAATGTCCAAGGAAGTGATATATCTCTTGTTGATTTTGTTTTCCATGCTTTGATAACCTGTGGCGTGAGTGCTATTGCTATGATGATTCCAGCAATATACCCAATAATCTGGATGGTTTCCATGTCAATACGCCAACAAACTCTTCTGTCCCAGCGCGTCTTTTATCTTTTTAAAGTCTTCGTCGGCAACAGGTCTTAATGTTCTGTCATAAATCAACGCTGCGGGATGATACATAGGGATGATGAGATATTCTTTTCCTGCGATTGTTGCTTTCTTTTCTTTGCCGTGCAATGTTGTTATTCCATTAACTGCGGCCATTCCTTCTACTGTGCAGCCGCCAAGAATAAATTTCGTTGCGTAATTGCCCAACGTAATAATAATCTTTGGCTGGATAATCTTAATCTGCTCAACCAAATATGGCGTATGCGCTCTGATTTCTTCGGGCTGTGGCTCACGGTTGTTTGGCGGGCGGTACTTGAGAATGTTTGCGATGTAAATGTCGTTCAGTGTGAGATTAATTTTGTTGAGCATCTCATCCAATAGTTTGCCAGCAGCGCCGACAAAAGGAATGCCTTGCGCATCTTCGAATTTCCCTGGTGCTTCTCCCAAAAATAGAATTTCTGCATCCGGATTTCCTTTTCCAAAAACAAGGTTTGTTGCAGTTTCTTTCAATGGAAGGTTCGCTTCCGCTGTCTTTTTCTGTAGCTCGTGCAACGCTTCGTGTTTGCTCATGAAGTTTAGGTACAACCAACAATATGTGAACTACCCTTTTTAAGCTATAGGGCTTCTTGTGTCAAAAACAATCTGTTTTTGAGCATGCTCAGAAATCAGCTGATTTCTGACACTTCACAGCATACCCAATGGATGCTCCAACAAGCTTCAAGTCCCCCCGTCCCGGAGGTAATGCACCTCTGTGCTTATCCCGTTTGACTTTACGAAATACGGGCACACACAGACGGATTGTATTTCGACCGTTTATCGTCTTTGGGTTAGCGCGTTTGAAATTGGAAATGCTTAATAAAATATAATGTTTTGTAACTACTCAATAATCGTAGCAAGCTGCGGGGAATTCAACCCATAAAGTATTAAATAATGCCCATTTTTGAGTAATGTTATGTCAGAGCGCAAACAAGATGTTGACGTGCAGCATTGGGCAGACCAGGCGGCGGAACGTGTCATCAAAGAAAAAGGCAATAGAAAGGAATATACAATCGCTGCAGGTATCACCCCATCAGGAACGGTTCACATCGGCAATTTCCGCGAGATTATCACGGTCGATTTGGTCAAACGAGCGTTTGAAAAAAAAGGAAAGAAAGTACGTTTCATCTATTCATGGGATGATTATGATGTTTTTCGTAAAGTGCCGCTCAACATGCCAAAACAGGAGCTGTTGAAAACGTATTTGCGCAAACCGATTGCGTTTACTCCTGATCCTTATGATTGTCATAGCAGCTATGCAGAACACCATGAAAAAGAAGTTGAAGAAAGCATCCCTCTTGTTGACGTTCATCCTCACTTTTTTTATCAGCACAAGAGGTATCGCGCAGGAGAATATGACAAAGAAATAAAGCGTGCTCTCGAACAGACTGAAGAGATAAAATCAATATTGAACAAGTTTCGCGATGCAGAAGTCGATGACAAATGGTTGCCTATCACTCTGTTCTGTGAAAAATGTGGCAATGATACGGTTATCATCGATTGGAAAGGCAATTACACTATTCATTATACCTGCGAGTGTGGAAATGATACAACATTTGAATTCAACAAGAAACATTTGCTTAAACTGAAATGGCGTGTGGACTGGCCCATGCGCTGGTTCTTTGAAAAAGTTGATTTTGAGCCCGGCGGGAAAGACCACAGCACGGCTGGCGGCAGTTTTGATACCGGCAAACTTATCTCAAAGAACGTATGGAATCATGATGCGCCCTCCTATATTATGTACAATTTCATTAATGTCAAAGGAAAGTCCGGAAAGATGAGTTCTTCATCGGGTGATGTTGTCACGCTGCGTGATGTGCTTGACATCTATGAACCTGAAATTGTGCGCTACATCTTCGCAGGGACACGACCTGCTGCTGAGTTTGCGATTAGTTTTGACGCAGACGTCATCAAGCTCTATGAGGATTTTGACAAATGTGAGAGAGTTTATTTTGGTCAGGAAAAAGTAAGTGACAAAGAGAAAGTAAAACAATCACGCATTTATGAACTCAGTCTTATTGGCAAACCAGCCCCTGTGCTGCCTGTACAGCCCGGTTTCCGTCATCTGACGCTCGTGTTGCAGATTAACAGTCTGGACGTCAAAAAGACGATTGCTTATTTCAAAGACCAGCTCAGGAACGAGCACGACAAACGACGGCTTGAGCAGCGTGCGTTGTGTGCAAAGAACTGGATTGAGAAGTATGCTCCGGATGAGTTTGTTTTTTCAGTTCAATCTACTGTTGCAACAGGATTGCATATCTCTCCGATACAACGAAAAGCATTGCATCAGCTTGCTGATAGGTTAATGGAGAAAGAATGGACACCGACTGACTTGCACAATGAATTTTACATTATTTGCCAGAATAATGCGCTTGGGACACAGGACTTCTTTACTGCGGCATATCAGGTGTTAATCAACAAACAGAAAGGTCCGCGTCTTGCGTCGTTTCTCTTGGAAATTGGACGGAAGAAATCGGCTGAACTGTTGAAGAAAGTGTGATTTCCTTGTATATGCTTATACAATTTTCAAGTTAAATTTATAAATGCTTTTGCACTCAATCTGTCTATGGAACTCAAAGTAATCCTCGAACGGCAGGAAGAAGGTGGCTACACTGTTTATGTCCCCTCATTGCCTGGTTGTATCTCTGAAGGCGAAACAAAAGACGAAGCCCTGAAGAATATTAAAGAGGCAATTGAACTTTATCTCGAATCAAGTGAACAAGATACTCTCGGTCATCATGGAGAAATTGTTGAAATTGACGTATGAGACTCCCTCAGCTTTCTGGAAACGATGTCAGTGACATACTCTCCCTCTAAAAGAGAGGAGCCTCTTGCTTCACTGACAGAGCTACCTGCTCCATCTCCACAAGCGTTGATTCGGCTGTGTCCCAGCCT
>Ga0209541_10004019_pt1 | contig 26427 bp, 27 predicted proteins | sample RifCSPlowO2_01_FD_184027 | JGI IMG/M metagenome (GOLD analysis project Ga0209541, IMG submission 184027) | Groundwater microbial communities from Rifle, Colorado - Rifle CSP2_plank lowO2_0.1 (SPAdes) (version 2) | ecosystem: Environmental > Aquatic > Deep subsurface > Groundwater | place... | reverse complement strand
CGGTGGCCGCTGATTTGGCTGTGTTCGCGCTCGGTTCTGATACTGGTGGCTCGATTCGTCAGCCGGCCAGTCTTTGTGGCGTGGTCGGCTTTAAGCCCTCTTATGGTAGGGTTTCTCGCCATGGTTTGATTGCTCTTGCCTCTTCACTAGATCAGATAGGGCCTCTTACTAAAGATGTTTATGACTCGGCCTTGGTAATGAATATTATATCTGGTCACGACACTTTCGATTCGACAACTCTGAATAGCAATGTGCCTGATTTTACTCAAAAATTAAATCAGCCGATCAAGGGTCTCAGGGTCGGGGTTCCTAAGGAGTTTTTTGGAGAGGGACTGTCTCCCGAGATTCGTCATAAAATCGATGGTTCAATAAAAAATCTTCAGGGGTTGGGTTGTGAGGTCATTGATATATCTCTACCCCATTCAGAATATGCACTGGCCGTTTACTATATAATTTTGTCCTGTGAGGCATCTTCTAATCTTGCTCGTTTTGACGGCATAAGGTATGGTCACTCTTCGAAAAAAGGAGAGACTCTGCTCGATGTTTATCAAAAATCGCGAGCCGAAGGATTTGGATTAGAACCCAAAAGAAGAATCATGCTTGGCACTTACGCCTTGTCGTCTGGTTATTATGAGGCGTATTACCTTAAAGCTCAGAAAGTTAGAAACTTGATCAAAAAAGATTTTGACGATGCTTTTAGTCGGATCGATGTAATTATCGGACCGACATCACCGACTACGGCCTTCAAGATAGGGGATAAAGCGTCTGATCCATTGGCAATGTACTTATCCGATATTTATACCGTTCCGATAAATCTTGCTGGTTTGCCGGCAATATCAGTTCCTTGCGGCAACGGTCAAGAAACTAATCTCCCAGTTGGTGTTCAGATAATTGGTAGACACTTTGACGAAGAGACCGTTCTTAGAGTTGGTTACCAGCTTGAACAGTCGGTGGACACTAATTGACAAAATATGGAAATATTTAACTTAAGTATCTCAGAACTGTTATTCAGAATTAAATTAGTGTCTTTTATCCTGTCTGCCATATTTTTTATTCTGGCTGTATATTTCGTGACTAAATTTAGAGAATTGATCGGTGTAAAGACCAAAGCCATGCTAGCATCGTTCAAGGCTCTCGAACCAGCTTCTGGGGGAGCTAGTCAGTCTAAGTGGGAAGAAGTTGAACGTCACTTTAACTCTGATCGGGAAGCGGAGTGGAAGTTTGCCATCATTGAAGCTGACAAACTTGTTGATAGTTTGCTCAGATCAGCCGGCTATCTAGGCGATACGATGGGGGAAAGATTAATGAACATTGAAAAGGGGCAGCTTTTGAGTTTGGAGGGATTATGGGAGGCACACAAAATAAGGAATAAACTGGCTCATGATTCAAACTATTTTCTTCGCTATGCTGAAGCTAGAAGAACAATAGAATTATATAAAAAAGCTCTTGAGGAGCTTGGGATTGTAAACTAGGATCTCAAAATATCAAAGATAATTGACTGATTGGCATTGGTTTTGATACCATTCTTTCTGTTCCTTGAGAACAGGAGGCGGGGGGATGGATTTAAATAATAGTCTTAGATTAGTTAGTCTTGAATATGTTGCTGTCGATGGATCTCTACCAACACCATGTCCACGTGGAAAGGATAAATTTGTAGAAGTATCTGAGTATGCTTTAGACTCCATAATGCCAGAGGATTGGGACTGGGACGGATCAAGTACTAATCAGGCAGAGGGCTATGATAGCGATAAGGTCCTAAGGCCTGTCCGTGCTTATAATAACCCTTTCGAATCGAACGGCAGATTGATATTATGTGAAGTGATGAATTTTGATAATTCTCCCCATGTCAGCAATAGTCGACGGCATTTAGGAGATGCAGTTCTAAAATTGATGAAAACAGGGATATGGATGGCGGCAGAACAGGAGTATTTTATTCTCCAACGTGAACCTGGGATGCCAGTCGATCTTAATGCCAGTGGAATTTTGGTTGGTTTTAGTTCTATTGAAGAAGCGGCAGAAGCCCAGATGAAGCAGTATAAACAGGGGGGAGATTACTGTTCTGCTACTAATATAGTCAATGAGATTATGAGACTACATCGGGTGCTTTGTCATGCCGCTGGAATATTTGTTTGTGGAACAAATGCTGAAGTTGCTCCAGCTCAAGGAGAATTCCAGATTTTAGCCAAAGATCCTTTAAAGTTTGCCGATGATTTGACAATTGCTCGTTATCTACTACTTAAGCTGTGTGCTGTTAAGGGAGTGACATTGAGTCTTAGGCCGAAGTTACGTGATAGTCTGAATGGTTCTGGAGCCCACGTTAATTTTAGTGACGAAAATATGAGAGATAGTAAAGAGGGGCTTAATTATGTTTATCAAGCTAGAGAAAAATTAGAGGTAAACTACAAGGAAGTTATAAAAGTGTGTGGCGCTTATAATGAGTTTAGGTTAACCGGTGATCACGAGACTGCTAAGATAAGTTCGTTCAATAGGGGAAAGGATAAATCTGATAGAGGGGTCGGAGATCGTGGAGCTTCAGCTCGAATTCCAAGGTCTACTTACCAGAATGGATATGGCAGGTGTGAGTTACGCTCTCCTGCCGCCAACATGGATCCCTATAAAGTCGCGACAGCAATTATTGAGGCAGTTTGGGGCAGTGGCTTTAATGCTGAAAGTCACGGCTGGACTCACCCTGATTATAAGTATATTTAAATAAAAAAGCACCCATTATGGGTGTTTTTAACTTTCAGTAATTTTGAAATATTTTTTAAGTTCGTTGCAGAATTCGCTGACCCCCTCTCGGTTAAGGGCTGACTCAGGGGTGAATACGCCTTTTTCTATTTTTCCTTGAGCGATCATTCTGGCCATTATGGCGGCAGAAAAACCAGTTGTTCTTTCCATCGCCGTTAGTTCGGTTTGGTGATCGAATAGATCCAGTAACCTAACAGATTTTTCGACCACTTGATCTCCCTTATAGCCGGAAGCGGTTACCTCCATATATACTAGATCGGGATTTGATGCATTAACGGCCGGCAGGAGAGGGGTCATAACTTCTATAAAATTATCTCTTGTTAGGGTTTTGACGAACTTCACAAATCCGGGCCAGCGTATAGTTAGTTCAGAAAAATATCGAAGACCTTGTCTTTGGAATAGTTCTGGTGCTGTCGATGTGCCGGCAGTTATAAAGGTCTCCGCCCTACCCTTAAATCTATCTGAAAACTTGGCTAGTTCAGGTATCATCATTTCTTCATACTCAGATAAAGCTTTTGCAAATTGTACCTCTCCATTTTTAAGTACTAAAGCTTTATCAAAACAAATATGTCTCAGTCCTTCTATGGAATAAGGGTTAGAGTGGAAAAGAGGAGGTTGCGGATTCTGGGGTAAGCCTCCAACAAGAACTTGAGCGGAATAATTATATCCTTGATAGATCAAATCTTGGGCAATTATGTTACCATCCCCAGGCATTAGTCCGCAGTCTGGTACTATGGAGACCCTGTTGGCTACAGCTAGTTCGTGAAAGTTTTTGATCTTGCGTGTTATCTCAAGTACTCCACCTAAGTCACAGAAGTTAACCCCTGCAGTTATGGCGCTAAAGGCAAGTTCGACATTTTTTCTTGCCGGCAGAGCACTTATAATAACATCAAACTCTTTAAATAGTTCAGCTTGGTTCAATTTATCAATATCCGATACGATGTATTGGATTTTTTTTGAGTCCAGACTATCGAATAGGGGAGCGATCTTCAGTAGGGCTTTATCTCTGTCGACTATAGTTACCAGCTCGGTGTCTGATTGTTCAGCAAGCCATCGAGCAATTGCCTTGCCTATACCCGATCCAACTACTAGGTAGGAGTAGCTCATGAATCCGCCAGGTGAATGTTAAGATGCTAAATATATGGTAGCCATTCTTATTAAACAATCAAGTCTTCTGGATAAGCGATAAAGTGTTTAGATATTACTAGGATAAATAAAAAAGCCGATGGTTAGTCGGCAGTTATGTGTTCTCCTATTATCCTACGCTTCCCTCCAAGCTGATCCCCAGAAGCTTATTGGCTTCTACTGCAAATTCCATAGGTAACTCATTGAATACTTTCTTACAAAAACCGCTGACGATCATATTTATAGCGTCCTCAGGCGATATACCTCTTTGACGACAGTAAAAAATCTGATCCTCTCCTATTTTAGAAGTTGAGGCCTCATGCTCTACTTGAGAAGACGTGTTGTTTACTTCAAGATAAGGAAACGTGTGAGCTCCACACTTGTCGCCAATAAGCAGAGAGTCGCATTGCGAGTAATTGCGGGCATGCGTTGCATTTTTTGCTATCTTAACCAACCCTCTATAGGTATTTTGGCCATGGCCGGCAGAAATACCTTTTGAAACAATCGTACTTTTGGTATTTCGTCCAATATGTATCATTTTGGTTCCGGTATCGGCCTGCTGGTAGTTACCAGTTACGGCCACTGAATAAAATTCTCCTACCGAGTTGTCTCCCAGCAAGATACATCCCGGGTATTTCCAGGTAATGGCCGAACCCGTTTCTACTTGAGTCCAGGTAATTTTAGAATTAACGCCTTGGCATTTGCCGCGCTTGGTGACAAAGTTATAAATACCTCCCCGACCTTCTTTATCGCCTGGGTACCAGTTCTGGATCGTCGAATATTTTATGGTTGCGTCATCCAAAGCCACTAGTTCAACAACCGCGGCGTGAAGTTGATTTTCGTCGCGCATCGGCGCCGTACAACCTTCGAGATAGCTTACACGTGATCCTTTCTCGGCGACAATGAGCGTCCTTTCGAACTGGCCGGTATTTAGGGCATTGATACGGAAGTAGGTTGATAGTTCCATCGGACAACAAACTCCCTTGGGAATATAGGCAAACGAACCATCCGTGAAAACAGCCGAGTTCAGTGCTGCAAAAAAGTTGTCAGAATAAGGCACAACGGACCCCAAATACTGCCGGATTAATTCGGGATGTTCCTGAACCGCCTCTGAAAAAGAACAGAAGATAATCCCCAGCTTGGCTAATTGGTCACGAAATGTTGTAGCAACAGAAACACTGTCAAAAACCGCATCCACAGCAACGCCAGAAAGTAGTTTTTGTTCCTCAAGGGGGATCCCCAGCTTTTCGAACGTTCTTCTTATTTCAGGATCAATTTCACTTAAGTCCTTGAGATTGGGTTTCTTTTTGGGAGCCGAGTAGTAAATGATCTTAGCATAATCAATGGGGCTGTACTTTATATTTGCCCATTTCGGTTCCCGCATAGTCAACCACAAACGATAGGCTTTCAAGCGCCACTCAAGCAACCACTCTGGCTCCTTTTTCTTTAGAGATATGAAGCGGATGATATCTTCGCTAAGACCAGGCGGGGCAGAGTCCGCTTCAATATTGGTAGTAAATCCATATTTATACTCTCCAGAAGTCAGTCCTTCTATATTCTCTTTTTCAGAAGACATGTTTTGCCTCTTTGGGTTTGATTGTAAAAACTGCTTGCAAAATCATAACAAAACTACTGAGAAAACGAAAGGCTTAGATTCGAATAAAAAGCGGCACTTATCATGCCGCTTTGCCATTTACTACTGTCTGGTGCAATATGCGCAAACACTTTTCGCATTGGTTTTTACGAGTGCTTCTAGCTTTCTTACCATATCTTCTTCTCTTACATTCCCTTCCCGATATTTTTCTAGTAGAAATAAACTAAATTCTCTTTTTTTATCTTCAGATAATCTACCAGCATGAAGGTCTTTAAATAGCTGAGGCCTGAATTTTTTCGCATATCCATACCCGTCAGTTCCTCTAGCAATTATAAAAACCCTTTCAATTTTAATAGGACCATTCGTTAAGAATGAAACTCTAAGATATAATGTTTCCACTCCATAATTTTTGTGTATAGTTCCAGTAGACGTCAAATCGATAGAGAATGCTACGCCCAGATCGTCTGGGACAGAGACTATATCACCAAATAAGGTTCTTGCCTTTTGTTCCATAATTCTCCTTTGAATGAACTAAAAACCGTGCATTATGATAGCACAGTCTTCGTTAATAGTCAATCAGGAGATCTATAGCTTTGTTTAATTAAAAAGGCGGCTATTGCCGCCAGTACTTCGAAGATCAATGTTTATGACTGTCTGGATAATCATCCGGATTGAATACTTCCACGTTAGCATCAGGAGTAACCGTGGCAGTTTGAGCTTTGACATCAACAGAGTTTATCGCAAATACAGGAACTTTATGATCTCCGACAGGTTTTACCATCACAGGTGGTTTTGTTTGCTTCGGTAGAACTTCAGCTAACTTATCCAGGGCATAACCCTTGATAGAGAAAATATCCACATTAAAAACAGGGGGTGCTAATGGGTCATTTATAAAGGCTAAACCTCCACTTTCAATCCATAGCTTGAAGTATGCCGAAGCTTTATCTCCACCAATCGGCCTGAGATAGACCCCAGCTTTTCCACTTACAACAATTTGACCGAGTGTAGATGGTTCGTATTTAGTTCTTGGATTTGAAGGAACAATAACTCGCTCATTGCCACAGCTACATCTTTCTTTAGATCCAGCTCTTACTTTGTCCCATTTTGGATCTGTATTTCCAAAAAGGCCTTCTGGTAAATTAATAAAGACCTGGCAAGGCAACTCGCTTGCGTGGTCAATCAGATATTCACATCTGGTTCTGTATGTTAACTCATCAAGTGGTTGACTACTGGATACATTCCTTACGTAATCCAATGCTGTCTGTAGTCTCTGTTTCATGTTTTTTTTCTTTTGTAAACGAACTAAAAACCGTGTGTTATGATAGCACGGCTTAAAGTATGCGTCAATCTTTGCGAGAGAATGATGGCATTAACACCTGTAAGAAAGTAGTTAAGAAGGTGTTGAGATATTATTTAGATGAATAGGAACAAAAAGAGTGCGAGGTTATCGCACCGAAAGGATTACTTACAAGTAGCTCTGACCGTTACTGCAGGAGAGTGAGGACTTTTAGTTCCGTAACTATTTACTGCCCTTACTGTATAGGTACTATTGCACTTTCCATTTTTATCAAAAAAAATAAGCTTTCTAGTTGTTGCTATATGGACAAGTCTTTTTTTTGTTGTTAAACGGTATATTTCATACGATATAACGGATTCAAGCGCATGGCGTTTCCACGAGATCTCTACGCCCCTATTAGTATAGACGGCGGTTAGTCCAACAGGAGGAAATGGCGGAATTTTTTTAGCAATTTCTGGAGTTAACTCTTCTTGTTGAACAGGACTTGAGTACGAAGTATTTACTGTGCCTAAAATAAAAATAACAAATGTTAAGCAGATGAAACGGTGCATCGTGGATATCCTTGTCAAAAACCAAAGTAAAAATAGTATATCAAAAAACGTTAAATTGTCCATCGGTTCTTATTCTCGCCTCCATCAATCAAAATAATCCAGCAAACGCTAGGTTATTTATCATGTTGCAGATAGTGTGTCGTGATTGGCATCAGATAGTGGCTGATATTCGAGGTATTTTCGAGTTTGGGAAGGAATTTGATGTAAGTTTTAGTTCTTAAAAACAAAAAGTCGTCACACTGGGAGTGCATCCAATGGACGACTTCTTGTGTGACGACGACGGAGGCCTTCTTACAGCTCGTAGTTCTTTCGGAGGTTGGTCAACGTCTGAACTCAGCCGTCGGTAAGGTCGGGGCCGTTTGTGTCCCCGTTGTAGCAGACGACCGCTGGCTCCTTGACCTCATAGTTCAGGTCGCCGTCCCGGGTTTTCATCTGCTTGGTCTCACCAGGCTGGAGGACATCGTCCTCAATCCAGATTGGGGCTTTGTCGAATAGCCCTGAGCCGTTGCTAGGAATCCAACCAATCGGTGCTGTCTTGTCCTCGTTCGGCTGAACGAGATGACTGACTTCTGTGGGCGAGCTCATCTTCAGGAACGCGCCGCTGGGCGCACTCTGGAGATTGCTTGAATCTGGTCCCCACTCCGCGCGCTTGTCGATAGTGACAGGCGAAGCACAGAAGACGAACGGAACGTTTCGCTGTTTGCTCTGGACGAGTTTCATTATCCCCCTCCTTCTCCCACTTGAGGCTGGGCTGTAGGTTTTCAAAGATACTGTGATTATACCACACCTATTAGAATTTTGCAATAGCAACCAAAAACAGCCATTTCTAACTGTTTTTGTGGTTCCAACTACGTCCTCTGTTGCGGGGGTTGAAGGACTTACATTCCGCAATTATGGCAGTTTCCGGCTACTGGCCGTTTCAATTTGTTAGAACTTGGTAAATTACCTACCAGTCTACTCACTATATTATTTGTTTAAGATGGTTAGAACCTTTTATTTTACCCCGGCCAACCCCACGCGGGGGACCCGTGTCTAAATTGTATTTTATTATGGCTGTAAGTAGAAACCGAGCGTGAAATTTAAAAAGGGGGTCAAGAGAAAAGGGTGGTGGAGACGTATTCCCAAAACTACTATTTCAAATATTTAAAGATTTCCTCACCTATCGGGTTTAGTTTAAATGATGTGGCTCTTAGCTCAAATATATTATTATTTTTTAAATCATTTACTGCGTGGCTGATTCTGGCAATAATTTTATGATCCGTAATATTCCTGATTTGCCCATACTTCTTAGCAAAGTCCTTATCCCAACCTTCACCAGTGGTTACTCCGCTTGACATAGAAGAGGAAAAACTTATCATCGGCCATTTATCGGCCTCTGCTAGAATTAACATGGCTTGTGGAGTAATCTTCTCAATCTGTGCTAGAACATAGTCGTGTTCATCAAATAATTTTTTAAAATCAGAATCAGAAATATTTTTTAAAACATTGGCCAATACTTTAATATATAAAGTATCTATACTGCAGGCATTAACTATGGCTAAAATTTTTTGGAATAAATACATACCATATGGATCTAATAGTAGCTTTTTAAGGTTATTTTGAAATTTATCCATTGTTTCGTATTTATCCCTAAATATCTTTAATAAGATTAGTAAACGAGCGTGATCAAGCTTGTCTTTGTAAGAATTTATAGATCCAAATACTTCTCTAATTATTGGAACTTTGTTTATACAAAATTCTCCAAGTACTTCTATCGCTAATTCTTTTCTTTTTTGGTCTGATATATCAATATTGTCTAGAATATTTCTATTAATTAATTTTGAATCATTATCTGCCCTTTTAGTGATTTTGTTCATATACTTCATGCATAGCAAAAACTGGCCAGAATAGCCAGCTTAATTAAAGGGCGCGAATACGTTTAAATATTCTCTATTTTATCGATTATAACCCAGGGGATGCACTGGCCGAGTATTAGGTCTAGATTTTTAGGTGCTAGTTGACAGTCCATACTATCAACCCTTCCATAGACTCTAATATTACCCGTATAGCCATCTAATTCAGCGTTGCCGTAATCCTCCACTACAAAATAGGGATATTGTTCATCTTCTGGTAATTTCTTAACTCTTATCCGGCCGTAGGTCATCTTAGCTACAACCACTCCGTTCCAAGAAACTTTTGAGCCAGAAAAGGTATCTTCTCTTATATTTATAAACAATAACTCCTTCTGCGTATTTACAATCGTTTCTTCCCATTTTATATCGGACGTCGTAAATTCTTTTAAACTATCGTCGTAAAAAAATTTAACATCCCCACTTATTAATTCTGAATATTTATCTTCTAGCCAGTCTTCAATTTCATATTCGGAACCAACATAATTTTCTGATTTAGTGTATGGATCAAAAATCGATTTATAATAAAATGTTATGAAAGGTATCTCGTTTCTGTGTCCTGTTTCTTTAATCTTTGTAATAAATTCGTAACTACCAAAAAACTCCTTGCCGTCATCTGACTTTCTTACGACGGGATCTGCAAATATATTCCAAGGTATATTAGTTAGAACACGCCGTAACTTGCCAGTATAATCAAGCTGATAAATTGATGCTACATAAGAAGCGGTTCCGGTTCCACCTCCAACCATATGTCTTATTGCGAGATACGGAATAGAGCCAACCAATATTGGCCAGTATTCGGGCCGGTCATATTTTTGCCATTCATACCCTAACTGACCCAAAAAGTCACCCTCCTTGTCAAAGATGAGGAGTCTATAGTTCTCAGTATCTCCAATGATCTTTAGGACTTTTTCTTTTCCCGGAGAGTTTAAAATGTCTATATCTGCCAAACTAATCTCATCGAACGATCTTGGATAGTGTTCATCCTTATTTTCCCAAGAACTCCAGTTGCTTTCTGCTTTGATGCTTTCAACCTCCAGATTAGACCACATCTCTTTTGTCTTTACTAACACAAAATTGTATTTTTCGTCCGTTTGACTGCCAAAACTTTCAAGAGTTAACAATATACTCATCACCTCATCAACTTTTAATTTTCTATCGCTAGGAATAATAATCTGGGGTAATATGAGAGGTGTTGGTTTGGGGGTTGGAAAGTTTATCTCACCAATTAAAGCCACGCTACGAGATATTATTCCCATGTTACTAACAAAAATAAAAAGATTCGTACCAATTAAGATCACAGCAATGGCAAGAACAATTTTATTTATTTGTTTTAGGAATATCATGATTATTCTTTATAATACCTGACCCACGCATATATAAATAGAGATATGCCGGAGTATAACGATATTTTACTAATGCCGGAGCTAAAATGCGGTGGCGGAGAAAAACCCCAAGCCAATAAAACTCCTATTATTATGCCGAACCCAATTTTATTCATGTTTATGGTAAAGATTCGCAAGCGACACCATCGCCGTCTCTATCTAAATTATGATGGTCGTTAGATGGTCCACCCTCATCCTCAAAAAATTCTTGTGCCTCATCTTGTGTATTAAAATCCGTACAGTCATAATCGCCATACTCTTCATAAGAACGTTCCGTCGCTGGATTGTCAAAGCGGTTATAATTTTTTACAGAGTCTTCTGAATCACCACTGAATAGCCAAATTCCGCCGCCTATTATTAGTCCCCAGACCATTAATCCAACGAGAGTATCTTTCATTTATATTTGTTTAATCCAATTTTGTTTTAGAAACATTATCTTTTTTGGTATTTTTATACCACCAAACTGTAGCCAAGAATATTAAAATAGCTCCCAAGAAAGTGATCAGATATGGTTCCCTGCAAAGATCCCTGATATTAGATTCTCTGACGAAGAACCCGATCCGACGAGGAGGGCAGAGCGATGGAAAGACGGGTCCTGCTATCACTAAGCCGGTCTTTATAAATAAGATTATCTGAACAACCCTTTGAATATAGAAATTTTTTATTTTAGCATCAAGAAGGAAATAACCGGCTATTCCAGGTAGAATTATTAATGCCAGAAATTGCCATTCTTGAAAATCGGATAGCTTTAAGTTGTTACTTAAAATACCAAAACAGATTACACCAACACCCCAAGCCAATAATATTAATGCTGCTATTCTTTTAATTTTTTTGATAATCATAACTACAAAACCCACCGCGTGGGTGATAATCCCCGTAGGATTACCGCATACCAGTTTCCCGATATGACCGGTCAGGTCCCAACACGATGGGTTTAATATACCTGACCGGATTAAGTGCCATGCCCATAGAGACTATGGGTTTAGACGATTAAATTATAATGGCTTAATTATACCGAGAATTATACGAAAAACAATGACGCTCGTTTCCCTTACTTGAGAGATTGGCTAAGATTTGTTAGTTTTTATTCAATATGAGTATGAAAAATAAGAATAAAAATAGATATTTTAAACTACTAGAAAGATTGGAGTCAAATGCCAAATTTAAGTTAGAACTTCGTAAAATTAGAACTTTATATGAGATTCCAGTCGAAGATGGTTTTGATAACGATGCAGAATATAGGAAGTGGGAACAAGAATGTATACAAGCAAATAAGTATAACCGATTCTTGCTAGATGAGTCCCCCAAACTAGCCGAATTTGCGTTTAACTCAATAACTCAAATATCACCAAATACACACCTTACAGGAAGAGATAAGGGTAATTTAAAGAATGTTTTCTTTTTATACATTTGTAGAGGCAAAAAAGCCATGAGATACCAACCGCAACTAACGTTCTGCTTTGTTAATAGTTTGGATAAATCTTATATCGATTTTCTAAAAAGAAATTACAAAGACAGTTTGATGATTATAATTCCCCCCAACGCAGAACACCAGGAAGTAAGAAAATACGTAGACCACAGACTAAAAGATAGGCGACTATTTATTGAGAATCCAAAACCGTTTATTTTAAGAAAGTATAAGGAATCTGATATTGAAAATGAGATTATTAAACTTTGTAGAAAGTATGGGGCTAAAACCATTGCTGAGTTGAGAAATATTTTAAACAAAGACAAGACGATGATTCCTTACCGACATTATGCATACAAATATTTATTAAAAAAAGAAGCTAATTTAGATGCCGAGACAGAACATATCAAAACAATTATTAGAAGATGGATGAAGCGTAAAGGGGTCAATTAGGTCGTCTGAATAGTTGGCAATCTAAAGCTTGGACAAGAACTGTAATACTAGAAATAGGTTACAGTTTTTTTGTTTCTCAAAAATATGAATGAGAATAAATATTTTAAAACTAGCAACTTTTATTTAGCAGCTTTTCTATTCGCCAAGGGCTTAGAGCTTGTAAATATTGATCGAGTTAGCGATTCAAAGCGAAAGTATTTTGTTTTTATAGATTCCCCGGAACGTGAGTTATATTCGGGGATTTTTGATTTCGGAAAGGAAGATGACCCGCGGGTTATGGTCGACTCTCGCAAAATGGTAGTGGCTGTCAAAACGCTAAAGGAAAAGCTGTATCAGGATCAATTTTAATGCTACCCCCAGAAGCCGTAAAACAGTTTAAGGATTTGTACCTGAAACATTATAAGGTCGAGCTTACTAATGAGGAGGCAAGTTTAAGGGCCAATAACCTATTGAATCTATATAAAGCCGTCTATGGTGATGGGCTGGCAGAAGAGAGGGCATCACCTGACGATAAAGAATCGTGAATTTATTAAATATAAAAATAAGTATGAAAAATAAAAATAATAACCAGGAATTTTTAGAACAAATAGCAAAAATTCTCTCATATGGATATGAGAAAGATATAACGCCTCTGCAGGTTTATGTAGGGTTTAAAGTCCACTTACTAACCAAGGTTCCTTTCAGAGATTGTGTAGAGGCAGCCCATGAAGCCAATAAACAAATATTAAATTAAAAATATGAATAAGAATATCGAAACAATTACAATTAGAGATTATCTCGACAGGAAAGTTATTAAGTATCGAGAATTAAATGGCGAACTTATTACAAAATGTCTTTTTCGCAATTGTGATGCCGATAGTCGAGAAGATGAGGCACATCTATATTTCAATGTCGAAACCGGGCAGTACCAGTGCAAAAAATGTCTAAATCAAGGAAATATTTTTTCACTTGCCGAACATCTAGGAGACAAGAAAAAAGATGTTTTGTTAAATACGAAAAAGGGCGGCTCTACCCCAACAGGAGCAAGATTAAATCCAAGTATTGTTGAGCGATGTAATCGAGAATTGCCAGCAAGAATAAGGAAATACTTAAATAGTAGAGGTATAACAGACGAGCTCATTAAAGATCATTACATAGGTTTTGGAAATTTCTATGGGAAAAACTGGATTACAATTCCTGTTAAAGACGAAAAGGGTGATTTTTCCTTCTTAAAACTCAGGAAAGATCCAGAGGATAATGATAATCCAGACAAGGGTAAGGTTTTTCCATTTGGGAAAGAGGCGCAGATTTATGGCTGGGAAACATTAAAGGAAACCGGAGACAAAATTGTAGTTTGTGAGGGCGAGTTCGATAGATTAGTCTTATTATCAAAGAATATTCCAGCTGTAACATCTACTGGCGGTGCAGGAACATTTAAAAAAGAATGGCTATTAAAATTCTCGCATATTAATAACGTTTACGTCTGTTATGACAACGACGAGGCAGGCCGAAGGGGGGCAACTCGGGTTATAGAAAGTTTTGCTTCAAATGAAAGGCTTAATTTAAACGTATTTAATATTGTTCTTCCAGAGGAGGTTGGCGATGGTGGCGATGTTACCACATATTTTATTAATCTAAATCACAATCCAGATGACTTTTTCAGATTGGTGAGAGAATACCCGGATAGACCCCTAATTGACGAATCTAAATTTTCTCCTATGTATTCGGAGGAATTGATAGATATATTAGGCACTACGATTAAAAAGGACGAGGCAAATAAACTAATAACTTTTCTTGGTGAATTATCGGCTTTTACTGAAAATTCACAATTAAATATCAGTTATATTGCTCCTAGTAGCACGGGGAAATCATATATTCCAATGGAAATAGCAGGCTTATTCCCGGCCAAAGATGTGATAACAGTAGGCTATTGTTCGCCAACTGCTTTTTTCCACGATCAAGGGAAATATGTTCCTGATAAAGATATTCATCTTGTGGATTTGTCAAAGAAAATTTTAATTTTTCTTGATCAACCACATACTTTATTACTTCAACATCTCCGACCGCTTTTATCGCATGATAAGAAAGAAATAAATATAAAAATTACAGATAAAAATCAACGAGGGGGTCATAGGACTAAAAACATTCTTCTTCGAGGTTTTCCAGCTGTGGTTTTTTGTACGGCTGGATTGAAGCTCGATGAACAGGAAGCAACAAGATTTTTACTTTTGAGTCCGGAGACAAATCAGGATAAGATTCGCGAGGGCATAGAGTTAAAAATTATGAAAGAGACGGACAGTCAGGCATATCAATCATGGCTTGATAGCGATCCGCGCCGACAATTGTTAATACAGCGCATACAGGCAATCAAGAATATGGAAGCTCAAGATGTAAAGATCGGGTATCCTGATAAAATTACTGAGAAGTTTTTTAAAGACAGGAAAACCTTAAAACCCAAACACCAAAGAGATATAGGAAGGATTATTGCAATTGCAAAATGCTTTGCCATTTTGAATCTGTGGTGGCGAGAAGATGATGGAGTGATAATAGTAAACGAAAGAGATATTGATGAAGCATTTAAGGTCTGGGCCAGAATTTCGGAAAGCCAAGAATTAAATATACCCCCGTATCTATATAATTTTTATTACGACATTATATTACCTGTATGGAAAGATAAGGCGAGTGAAAAAGATGACAAGAATAAAGTTTCCCTCAAGAGAAAAGATATAACTAAAAAGCACTTGGATGTATATGGACGAGTCCTTAACGATTGGTTCTTAAGGCAACAAGTTTTACCTGTATTAGAGAATTCCGGGATGATAAGCCAAGAAGCAGATTCGGGAGATAAGCGGTGCATACTTATTTATCCAATAGCAGGCATACCACAAGAAGATAGCGAAAATTATAGTGAGCAGGATGGTGGGGTAAAAAATGAAATGGATGAAAAACTTAATTTTTAGCCATGACTGAATTTAAATCTTGGCGGGAATATTACTATAAACACGGCCCGTGGAAGACTAAGCGATGTAGAGGCTGTCAAAAAGAGACTACCTCAATTCCGCTTGACTGGGATTGGCACCATAAGTTATGCCTAGATTGCTACAATAAACACAAAAAAGAGCGATTAGCACTTTGGAAACATAGAAATTTAGATCGATGGCGAGAAATTCAAAATTATTATCGAAGGCAGAAATGGTTAAATGACCCTGAATTTAGAAGAAAAGAGTATTTGCGATGGCAGGAGTGGGTTATAAAAAACCCGGAACGACGCCGGCAGATAGCCCTGGCGAGCTATTATCGCAATAAAGCAGGAGACGATAGAGAATGATGGATCTATTTTACGGTTATGGGTGTTGTCAAATAACTTAATCGGCTTATTCACTTGGTTATAGTTAAATATTGAAAAACGCTGTCAAAATAATATAATAAGGATGGACTCAACTTATATATCAAAGGAAGCCTAGGATGGGGCGATTTGCCTCCAATTCCTTTTGGGGTTGAGTCCAGCAGTCGCCCCTTTTAAGTTAAAAATATGAAGAATAACAACAAAACAACCAAATATTACATGTATTGTCGCAAAAGTTCAGAGGATAATAAGGAGCGGCAAATGCAGTCGATTGAATCTCAAGAAAAGGAGCTCAAAAGATTGGCCGAGGATCAAGGTTTTCATGTAGTTAAGATTTTTAGAGAAGAAAGATCAGCTCACACTCGTGGTCGAGCAATATTCGGAACTATGATGGCTGGACTTGAGAGAGGAGAAGCTAATGCTATTTTGACGTGGCATGCCAACAGACTTGCTAGAAATCCTTTTGACGGAGGCTGGGTAATAACCGCCATGGATGAGGGTGTTATCAAAGAAGTTAAGACTATGGCCAAGACTTATTATAATGAATCTGATGATAAGTTTTTCTTGCAATTAGAGTTTGGCATAGCCAAAAAAGATTCAGATGATAAGAGCAAAGTTGTTAAGAGAGGCTTAGCAACTAAATGTGAAAGAGGTTCTATGCCCGGTGTTGCTCCGGCCGGATATCTTAACACCCCTGAGCTAGCCGGCGGCTCAAGGTATATCAAAAAAGATCTCGAAAGATTTGATTTGATTAAAAAAGCCTGGGAACTAATGGCCATGGGAACATACAGTGTAAGGCGAATTCAAAAAATGATGAATGACGACTGGGGATATAAGAGCCGACCGTCTAAAAGACAGGGTAATCGCCCAATGTCCATGAGTACTCTCTACAAGATATTCAATGACGGTTTTTACTATGGTTACTTCGAATATCCAAGAGGTAGCGGCAGTTTGTATAAAGGATCTCATGAACCAATGATAGACGAGGAGACCTTTAATCGAGTCCAATTTTTGCTGGGAAATAAATTAAAAGCTAAGCCCAGGAAGGATAAAATGTTTACCTATGGTGGCGGAATAATAAAGTGTGGCGAATGTAGTAGCCAAATAACTATCGAGGATAAGTATAAGAAGCAAAAAAATGGGACAATCCATCACTACATAATTTATCGCTGTACTAAAAGCAAAAATCGTAATTGTACTCAGCATGCAATACAGGAACATATTTTGAGCGAGCAGGTCGCTTCGATTCTAGAAAAAATTGAGATACCAGCTGATTTTCACGAATTTGCTATGCAATGGCTAAAAACTGAAAATGCCAAAGAATCAGAGGATCGTAATCTAATTTGGGCTACTCAAGAGAGAGCCTATAATCTGTGCCTTAAGAAGCTGGATGGTTTAATTGATATGCGAGCTACCGGAGAACTGACTGAAGAGGAGTATTCAGCCAAGAAATCCGAGGCATTAAAAGATAAAGAACGACTAGAAGCTGGAATGCAGAATATTGGTAAGAGGGTTGAGCATTGGCTTGAATTAGCCGAGGATGTATTTAAGTTTGCCGAAAATGCTAAGAAGAAATTTGATACAACAAAGGATCTTCAGGTAAAGCGTCAGATACTTTCCGTTCTAGGTTCGAACTTCATATTAAAGGACAAAAAACTCAGCATTTCTCTGGATAATGTGCTTTTCCCACTACAAATAATCTCTCAGGACCTCAAATCCAATAATTCAACTTTCGAACCGCTAAGTAATGGCGTCAATAAACGACAAACAGAGGATTTCTCCTCTGTTTGTCCTACTCTGTTGCGACAGAGCCAAGAAGTCAGAACCTGTATTGAGGTAGTAGAAAAGGTGTGGAGATACTATTTAGATGAGGAAAACTAATACATTCGGGTATTTAAGCAATGTAATGGGTAATGTCCCCGTTTGGTCGGGAAAGTGTAGCCATTAACTTAAATAGTGGTTGTGCAAAAAATTAGAGGATGGTGATTTTAAGGGTCTGGGGTTATGCTAATCAACAAGTATTCAGAATCTATCAGAATTACCTGAGTAGTGTATAAAGTGAAGTTATTTATAAAATTAACTTCTGTAAACTAAGATGTGTGGTAATTTATTTAACCCAACATAATCAAACATCCATAGTTCTCTGTATGGTTTTTTGATTATAGTAAAACGTTTTTTTAAGTTTTGTTTAGGGATAAATGGATAAAATCTTATCTCCTGCATCCTTTTTTTATTTTCTAACCATTTAAAATTTACCATTAGGGGCGGTGTGATAAAACCTGATTTTAGAACTTTATCCATGATATCCCAACCTGCCCCAAATATAACATCTTTGGGTTTGGACAGGTTAGTTTTTATTTGAGCACGAAATGAACACCCAGTACACTGGACATCGTATAAAGGATAACTTACTGGTAAATCCATTAATTTACGTCCACAATTTGGACAAGGAACCAGTTTGATAACTTCTTTTTCTCCATCATCACCTGCTTGTTTATTTCCAGCCATTATGTTTTTAAATTAGACTTCTATTTTATAGTATGAATAGATTCCAGACAAATCTATTCCCAATCCGACTATTTTCAATCTTTCTTGCCTCTCATCATAGAGAGAATTTATGAGGTGTTTTCTCTCCCTATCAACTGCTAGATGTATCTGTCTATGGCAACGTGGGCATAAGGTAATATAGTTAGCCAGAACCTCGATAGAATAAGGGAAGTCATTTCTAAATTCCCTAGGAATAAAGTGGTGCAGTTCTAAATAGTTCTTCCCGCTAACTTTAGCGGTAAAATATACTGGGCGACAATTATTAATTATTTCAAGTGCACAACTATAATTACTCTGAATACGTGCTTGTTTTTTCCTTAAATTATAAATTGACTTGATTCTTAGTTTTCCGGCTTCATTTGTTTCATCAATGAATTCTTCGGGCTTATCATACTCTTCTTTATACTCTTGAGGTGATTCAATCTGTGTATCTGAAATAGCAATTTCAACCTCTTCTAGTTCAAGAATATCGGTAAAAATTGGTTCAAAAACATTATTGTTGTCACGTAAGTAGTCATATACTAATTTTTCATTTATTGAAGATATGTTTTGTGAAAAATTCTTAATAAATATCCCTTGGATATTACCCAGATTTACTTCCTTTGTTTTTATAAACAGCAATGTTAGCAGAAAAACTCTTGATTCATCAATCAACATTCCGTGGTTAAAATTACCACCTGCTTGGTATTTCTTTGAGATACAACATACATAATTTTCAGACTTATGATTATTCTCTATATATGTTGCCAATTCTTCTTTTTCCAAGTCGGGAGACCTAAGATAATTGATTATAAAATCAGAGTCGTCGTAAAATGAGTGAATAAAGAAGAAGGGATTTCTTAATGCTTCCTTAAGCGATTCAGTTTTCAGTAATCCTACCGAATATTTGATTAATAAATCTTCTGTTATGCCGTCTACACTCAACAGGTAAGTTAGCAAATCATCTTTAACTCTATATATAATATAATTCTTGCGATTGAAATAATATCCATTAGATAAGAATAAATAGTTAATGAGCCATCTCTCATCTCCCTTAAATTTTGAGTTTATAAAATCACTGTAAAGACGACCTTTTGCTGTTTTGCTATATAACCCATCGACACTCTTTTTAAAGAGTTTCGACTGAATCATATTGACTACCATGTGTTTATGCACCTTCTGACCGTGATTTTCTTGCCTTGGCCACTTTTCCCTGGATAAATTTTCCACATCCAAGAAGTTAGAAAATTGGGAAGTAAAGGCATCTTGCTTCCTAAAGTTGGTATTCGTATATTCAAACATTCTTCCAGCCGAACCCTTACCCAATGAGGAATGCCGATTAAACCAATCTCCATCTGTATTTTTCTGAATATAGACTTCTAGTAAGGTCATGAGTTTGTTTTACACACGTATAAGATTTCCTTATGGTTAGTGAAGTTAGTTTTCCCACTGTTGAATGACTTATGCTTAATCTCCTTAACTGAAACACTTCCTTTTGACGATAAGATATCTAATAACTGTTGTTCCGATATCTTATTATTAGATGCACTACTTTTGGCATTATAAGTGTTGTTATAAGATACCACTATCAATTTTGACTGCAAGTTTTCTATTAAATCCCTGAAAACCTCCGGTGCCTTTGCTCTTGAATAATCGCTTTTTAGTTCATCTCGCTTAAACTTCATCGAGTTTCCCTCAAATTCAGTAGGCTTTTTCCATCTTATTAAATTCTCAAGAACATGGTAGAAATTTACATATTGCCTGGCATTATACGGTGGATCAATATATGCGATATCGCAAACAATACTACGTGCTAATTTATTGGCATCAGTATTGTGAATTATAGCCTTACCTTTAAATTTTTCTATATTTGGCAATCTCAAAACAACACCCCTATCCGCGGGTTTCTTAGATAGAAAGTGTTCAAAATGACCCACCGTATTTGCGATTTTATCGGTTGCATACATCAATGACGCTAATAACATGTTCCTTTCTCGTTCAGTCAACCTGATGTTAGATATTTTTCCCCTCAAGTAGCCTATTTTTTTAGCATCTGATGTGGAAAAATACTTGTTCCCGTAAACATTAGAAAAATAGTTTTGTTTAAGGGTATTGCCATCTATAGAATTAAATTCCAATACTATATTCTTAAGTTTTTCCATACTAAACTTGCCCTCACCAAACCATGCTTGATATGCAACATAATTAGAGCGTAGAGTATCATTCACAATCACATCCATTCCTCTGTTTAACATATAAGATGAGACTACACCGGTTCCGGCAAATAAGTCAGCAAAAATACCCCCATCTTTACAGTAGGGGGCAACACTTTCGTATATATCATTTAGGAGAGACTGTTTACTGCCAGTATATCTCCTATTACCTATAGACAGGTTCATTGATTATATATAGTTAGTAATTAACACCTCCCGCTCTTTGGCATCTCTATTAATTTTATTATAACTAGCACTTCTATAATGATATTTAATGTCAAATATGTGTAAGTCCGTTCGTTTAAAAATCCAGTCATTTAGGGGCTTGTTGGATTCACCAACTTTCGCCAATACATTTGAGAGTGCGAATTTCTTACCACTTTTATTTAAAAACTCTAGAAGATTTATAAGTTCTTGTTCTGTTTGCTCTGTCCAATTTCCGCTCTCATTATAAACAGCATCTCCTACCAGGTAAGGGGGATCAGCATAAATAAAATCAGCCCCCATTAGAATGTCCCGAACCTTTTTATCTCTAAAGTCTCCACACACGAAATCACAGTCTATTTTCCTAACCCTATCGATGTATTCTTTTAATTTTAATATGTTGTTTTTGTTTAAGTCAGTTTTTCCTATGGGTAGATTAAACTCTCCATCTCTGTTAAATCTCATGTCGTTATTAAACGCATAAACAACTAAGATATATAGCAAATCAAGTGCCTCTTTTGTGCCCCTATTTTTTAGAGCATTGTAATCTGAGCGTAATTTATAAAAACCTAAGGAATTAAAGGCTTTTAAGCCGTTGTTGTCCGTCTTTTCTATTCCCTCACGATATTTTTTATAGCAATATTTGGCAGAATAAGAGAGACCATAATTCCTTATTATGATTTCCATCCTGGCTAATATGGTTTCAAAATTATATTTTGACAGGTGCTTCAATAAGTTAATTACGTTGCGATTATTATCAATAAAAATTACCTTTTTAGCATTAATGCTTAGACCAACCGTTGCACCACCGCAAAATAAATCAACAAAAACCCCGACATTACTCGGAAAATAATTAGCAAATTGATCCATTAGTCTAGACTTATTTCCAGTATAGTTAAGGGGTGTCTTCATCTAATCTAATTATAACAGGTTTTTTTAAAAGAATTTTCAACTTACCAACACCCTATCCCTTAATTGAATGCCATTTATTTAAAAATTGTTGGGGCTTATTATTAACCATTCTTTCAAATCCGGTTACAAATTCTGGTTTGATTTTAAGGGCTTTTCTATAAGAGTTTTTGGTTTCAAACAAAGTTATCTTTTTCTTTACATTATTGAAGCGACCAATCAGAACATCACCTACAGAGAAGGCTTGTTCATGAGTAAATATGTAAAACCTGGGATTTGCAAAGTTATCATCAAGAGCAACACAAACTAGATAATCAAACTTTTCACTTTTTTTCTGGTTTCTCCCCTCAACCCTCCAACCCCAAAACCTTATACTCTTATCTGAAAATATCCCCTCGTTTTTTAATAAAGAAGTTCTTACTTCAATCCTTTTATCGATTTCTTTCAGGTAAATATCGTAACCGCCCTGCCCACCCTTATGCTCGGGATTAAATCTTAGATTTCTAAGTTTTTGCAATACATAAAATTCACCGATTTCGCCGACCAATTTTCTAGGAACTTTTGGGTTAATCTTATCAAAGACCTTTTTAAAGTTAATTATTGCCCGTATTGCTTCCTTGTATTTTTCCATAGTAATATGCTTAAAATAACAAAACATGACTCAAATAGCCAGTTTTTAGAAAAGTTGGAAATACAAGAAATCGCTTTATAAACCCCTACACAAAAAATCGGGTGTCATATCTTGTCTATGCTTATTTCAGTGTCATTTAGAGGCATTTTTAGGCTAAATCATAACCCTCTCAAGGGGCTTTAACCTATCGCCCGATATATCTATTTACCCCATTATAGACTAGTTTAGGGTTTTATCTTGTTATATAACACCTATCTGCCAAACAAGAATAACGGTAATTACTGGTAGAACCTTGATTGTTGCTCACATTCACATAGCAATAATCACTGCCATTAATACAGGACATCTTTGCTGTGCTAGTATAATCGCCATCTCGGTAAGTAATTACGGGATCACTATTGTTTTTGGTTCTATAGTAGTTATAAGTACCATAAAGAGAATCATTATTGATCTGTGGCATTCCGGCATATTGGGAGAGTGTATTTGAGTAAATATCACAACTACCAGCGTAGGCACTATAATAACTTCTAACTCTTGCATCTCTTTTTTCCCTTAACCAGTTAGCATCGTTCAAATACTTGTCTTTGTTGTTGTTTAAGTTGGCTATTCCCTTAACCATTAGATAGTTTCTGGTCCAATCGTCCTCCGAACTATCATTTTGGATACTTAGTAAAATATTCATCTCATACTGCCATGTTTGCTCTGGAATTTCATTTCTAATGGCATCCATTTCGGCCTTTTGTTTATCTAGGCAATCAGAGTTGCTTTTAATGATTTCGCGAAGGCTATCATAAAAAGCATATTGTTCATTTCGAATCCTAACCCTAAGATCATCTACGGCAATCCTAAGATTATCCAACGAGGATGTTGTCTGATCTCGTGAATTTATTATAGGAGTTATTATTGGTGTTGGAGAGTGTGTAATTACATATTTTTTTTCAATCTGCTCTATTGAAATAGGACTTGGTTCTGCAGAGGGTTGATTTTTAGGTTTTGGCTTTGGTGCGAGGGCGGGTTTATTGCCGAGAATATTATCTATCTCATTTATAGAGAGTGGCGGTGTTGCCGAAGGAGTTGTTGTGGGCAAATCTGATACGACTGGTTCCGATAAAACCGCTTTCTGATTTTCAGGGAAAGAATCACTGTTTCCCAACGCCACCAAAAACACAATAAAAACACCAATAGTCATAAGAACCGGTATCATGGCAAATCCGCTTTGATTGTTGATAGTTTTCATAACAAACATAAAACCGCCATCAGGAGCACCCTTGCGGATGCCTACGAACCTTTCGGCTCGCAACATAGAGCATGCCCTAATGACGGGTTAATATGCTCTATGATTTGATGCCATGCCCTATAAGATTTACTGGGTTTAGGCTACGATTAAATTGTTGATTCTATCATACTCTTTCTGGTGGGTTTTGTCTATGAATATTTACTTTCAAAAGTCAGAATCTTGGGGGCTGTGGATTTCTTTATTGACCCCAAGTTTATTTTCAGATATACTTACTACAAGGTTAATCCAACTTCAGTTGCCGGAGGATTATACCTGTTCTTGACAATAGCAGATTGTAGTAGATGGTTAGTATATTGAGTTAGAAATGGATAAGCCCTAGTGTCTTTTGAAGAGATACTGGGGATTTTTGCATTTTAGGGAACAATAATTAGTTAAAGATAAGCGATGCGATGGCGACAAATTGAGATTAAAAGTGGTAAATGGATAATTTTATATGTCATACGAGAATGAGATGACAATTGAATATAAAGATATATACAAAAAGTATTATAACGAGGAGATAGACGATACAATGGCAAGAGAATTACTCCAAAGTTTAATCAATGTATATAAGATAGTCTACCGACAACCGCCACAAGCGGTTTCTTTATTAGATAGGGTAGAAAATGTGTTAAATAACGACAAAGATAATCTAATTAGAAAGGAGGTAAATGTGGGATAAAATGGCCTAAAAATGTGGATAATTGTGATGTACTAACCTTAAATAAAATAGTAAAATTAGAGTGTTGATTCAGTCGCTGTTTTTGCCGAGAGATTTTTATTTTGGTAGTATTTCGCAAAGGGCAATCTCGTCCAAGAACTAGCATTTCTTTCGGAATGCGGTGATTGAATCAACAACGAGGTTGTCCTTTTAAGTTTGTAAAAATAAATTAACTAAAAATTAAACAAAATGAAAAACCATAATAGGGAAAGTAATGGATTGAAGTATTTTATGTATTGCAGAAAATCCAGTGATGATAGCAAGGAAAGGCAGGCTCAAAGCATAGACTCACAGAAAAAAGATTTAAGAGAGTTAGCGGAACATCTAAATCTCAATGTAGTACATATTTTTGAAGAAGAACGCTCCGCTCACACAACGGGTCGTCCAGTTTTTGCTGAAATGCTTAAAAGATTAGAACGAGGAGAAGCAGACGCTTTATTGGTTTGGCATCCGAATAGAATTACCAGAAACATGACTGATGGTGCAATGGTTATCGCACTAATGGATGCCAATATCATTAAGGAAATAAAGAGCATGGGCAGAACTTACGGCTTAGACTCAATGGACAAGTTTGTGATTCTGTTAGAGTTTGGCATTTCAAAGAAAGACTCTGATGATAAGGTTAAAGCCGTAAAAAGAGGCTTGAGAGATAAATGTCTAAAGGGTTCAATGCCTGGTTTTGCTCCATTGGGCTATCTCAATACTCCTAACCTACCTGGTGGTTCTCGGCAGATTCTGAAAGACCCAGAGCGATTTGATGTTTTGAAAGATATTTGGCTCAAGATGGCAACCGGAAAATATACAGTCTATGAAATTTGGGAGATACTCAATAAAGATTATGGTTTCAAGACAAGAACAACAAAAAGACTTGGCGGTAAGCCCTTGTCTTTGAGTGCTCTATATCGCATCTTTCGTAATACTTTCTATTACGGTCTATTTGAGTACCCAGTAGGCAGTGAAACTTGGTATGAGGGCTCTCATGAGCCTATGGTGAGCAAGGCAACTTTTAACCTCATTCAGAAGATTCTAGACAGAAATACAAAGACTCGTTCCCAGACAAAAGAGTTTGCCTATACTGGTATTATGCGTTGTGGAAACTGTGGAGCCCAAATTACCGCAGAAGAAAAGGTTAAACACCAGAAAAATGGGAATGTTCACTATTACATCTACTATCACTGCACTCGCAAGAAAGACCCAAACTGTAAAATTAAGGCCATGAAAGTAGAGAAACTTGAGGGTCAAATCCGCTCCATCGTGGAGCGGATTCAAGTGCCACAAGTCTTTGAGAACTTCGCCTGTAAATGGTTAAAGATATTGTATAACCAAGAACTAGAGACTGGGGACAAATTACTTAGTCAGAATGATAACAAGCGTAAAGAACTTTATCGGGCCATGGATCGGCTCTTAGATGCCTTTACTTCTACCGATAATAACGACAAAAGTATATTGAGCGTTGAGGAATATACAACCAAGAAGAAGCAGATTAAAGAACAAATAGACTCCCTCGCAACTGGGGTAGAAGATTTACAAATAAAACTGGACGAGGGCATGCTAAAGTCAAAGAAAGATTTTAATTTTGCTACCAACGCTCTTGAATGGCTAGAAAAAGGGACTTTAGCCGATAAGAAAGGTTTGCTATCCGAGTTAGGTTATAACCCCACAATAGATGCAGATAAACTAAGGATTACCTTAAAGAAATCATTCATAGAGATGTCAGACAATCATGATGCTATCATTGACGAATCTCCAAGGTTAGAACTCGTTAGTTATGGCGTTGCACAAAGAAAAACAGACGATTCCTCGTCTGCTTTTCGCTCCTTGTTGCGGGGGCAGGATTTGAACCTGCGACCTTCGGGTTATGAGCCCGACGAGCTGCCAGACTGCTCCACCCCGCGATCTGAATCTTAGTATACATCAATTTCTTAGTTTATCAATGCGGGTTGATATTTGTTGAAAAAATCTTACCGATCAGGTAATATTGAGTAACTTAACGTCTATTGGCCGGCGTAGTTCAATGGTAGAACGAAGGACTCATAAGCCTTAGACGAAAGTTCAATTCTTTCCGCCGGCACTATGAAAAATACATTTCAGCATCATTTTCACACTTTTGATTCGGGTTTGCGCTTGGTGACTATTCCTATGCCGGCTACTAAAACGGCCACTGTCTTTGTG
>Ga0209541_10004018_pt1 | contig 26429 bp, 35 predicted proteins | sample RifCSPlowO2_01_FD_184027 | JGI IMG/M metagenome (GOLD analysis project Ga0209541, IMG submission 184027) | Groundwater microbial communities from Rifle, Colorado - Rifle CSP2_plank lowO2_0.1 (SPAdes) (version 2) | ecosystem: Environmental > Aquatic > Deep subsurface > Groundwater | place... | reverse complement strand
GGTAAGGTTTACCTTAGCGTGCCCGTGTTTTCCAGGCCTAGAGGTTGCGGTATCAGTAATTTTACAGGCAGCTTCATCAATAATGATGGTATCCCCTTTCTTGAGGGTACCCACGCTGACCATTTTTTTTTCATACATGTGATATCGGTCATAAAATATTGGGGGTTATTTTTAAATGTATCGTAACCGGGCGCACCTATATTTTCAAAAAATCCCAGAAATTCCCCTTATTTGTCCTTAGTAACCGCCTCCTCTTCCTAATGATGTTTTCAATTTCTTTTTCAATCAACTCATGCTGCGGATACTTTCTTTCATCTTCTCGGAAAGCCGTGCTGTGAAAGGAATTTCTTCCATAATTATGCTTGAACTTATGATGTTTATGTAACATTTCATGGTACATAAGGTAATCTAGAATTTCTTGCTTGGCGTCAGCAAAAAGAGTGGATACTGTAATAGTATCTGTATGGAAATTATAACTTGCCAGTTTGCGGAGGGAAGCAGTTCCCCAAGTAAGGTTTGTTTTTTCTACTGAGTTGGATAAGAATAGGTGATTGACGCGATTGAAGGATGTTTCTAACAACGGATCCGATTTAGTTTTTGGTGTAAGAATGGGAATATTTTTGATAAAATTGTTGTAAAGATCAATATTATGCGTGTGTGCTTTATGTTTGAGGATTCTGAGCAAAAGGTGTTGGATCAGTCCTATCTTGATTTCCTTATCAATGTCCTTCCATTGCAGATTGAGGTTTACTTTGATTTTTCGTGGCTCTAAACGGATATTGGCATTGAAATCAGCTAATCTACGGTTGTATTCCATCTCAGCCTGATAAGGGAACTCTTTGTCAGGAAATAAACGCTGGAACGATTCTTCAATAAGGCCCATGCCTATATTTTGCTTTGATATTTTATAAGAATTGCCTATATGGGATTAAATAATATAGTTGAGATTGGGAAAGCTTTTAATTACTTTCAGAATACCTAAAATGTGATAACCTCCATCAACGATTTCTATGCGAAATCGCAGAAATATGTAAATTGGTTTAATGCGTTTGCACAGAAACATAACCTAGTCGGAATAACGCAAGCTGACCACATATGCTATAAGTGTGGCTCAACAGAATCTTTTGAAGCCATGCGTGCTATGTTCGAGCAGAATAGCCATTACCTTTACCAATCTATCATCTCCAAGCGACGGATCAGTATCATTAAACTTAAGCCAGGGATTGAAACCGCATTGGGAACAATCCATTTCCTGGAACTCTCTGACCAGAAACCAGATGGATCGCAAATTGACGGTTTTGACCATATTGAGGTTTATGGGGTTAGAATTTCTTATGATGATATGGTAGCGAAGCTTGCGACCTCAGAGAAGGTAATTAAAGTAGAACGACCGCATCATACCACTCATGATGTTGAAATTAAAGATGGTTTTCTCTTCCGTTGCACTCAAGAACCTTTAGTTGATAAGATTAGACGGGAAGAGATGAAGTGATTAACTCTGCTCTATCTCATATCTCAGAATAGCCGCAATGCCGCCTAATTCTTTCAATTGCGTCCCTTCACGGGTTTCAGTAGAGATAATCTTTACCACTGCGCCACCTTTCTGGGCTCGCTCTTCCAGTTCGAAGATTTTGTCTTCGGGCATGCTTTCTGAAAGCAATAACACTCCAACTGCATTCATATCTAACGCTCTGAGAGTTTGTGTTTCCCCATAAGTTACTTTCTTCGGGTTTTCGCGAAATTCATTGAAGAATTCTTGCATCGCTTTCTTCTCTCGGGCAATTTCTTCTTCTGCCAGCAGATCTTCAGATTTGTCTACTAATTCTTGTAAACCATACTCTTCAGTGTAGGATAGATCTTTAGTGCCGATGATTTTTTTCTGCAAATCTCCGGTGATGTATTCTTTCTGCAGGAAATCGTTGACGGTCGTTCCCGGACCGCCGACAATGATCCCTTTCAAATTATTTCCTAAAGGCAGGAATTGGTTTTTCATGTATTCCGCGATTTTCTTGAAGTGGTCTTTGTAAGCTCCTTCACGAATGCGAGCGAAACGTTGTGCGGAATTATGGACAATTACTCCATTGGCGATGAAGTTTTGATTTTCTACGGCTATGTCAATTAATCTGACCTTTCCTTGTTTTTTTTCAATATTTGTTATAATGGATTCTTGTGCTTTGTTCTCAACCTTGAAGACAGTATCTCCTATTCTCAGTTCTTTAGCTGGTATTTCTTTTACTTCATTTTCTTTTTTAACAAAAAAAACGTGTTCTTCTGAACAGCTAACGGTAGTATCATCTACAGTGATTTCATAGAGTAAATCCTTCTCAACTTCCCATTTATCAATTATTTCAGAAAAAGAAAATTTATTATTCTTAAAATCATATGTTACTACTTTTTCACCAATATCAAGATTGGAAATAGTAATTTCATTTTTGTCGTTTATCTTTACGAGCGTTGTTGGAATACAGCATTGTCCCCCCGCTTTAAACTTTCCCGGCACTTCGGAGTGTGTTTTCTGCAATACGACGATACTTTTTCCTTTCAGTAAAGCTAAAGTAGCATCTCTTCGGTCTAGTACTACTAAACCATAGACATTATGATCAACCATGATATCTTCGAGAATGTCAGTGACGAAGTTTTTATCACAGCGATAGATACGTACATTTAATGGAACTGGAGGTTCGACGCTCCAAACCCTAAAATCCTGCTTTCCTTCACCAGCAGCAACATTTCCAGAGAATATTGCTAATCCATTAATGGGGGTCTTCGGATATCCGCGCAGATGCTGGATCATTTTCTCTAGAGCACCTTGCACGTTCTTTCTCGTAGAAGCAGATTTGATGTTGGAAGCAGTTCCCTGCTCTTCTGCTAAGTGTTGGATGATTTTGAAGATTTCATATCCTTGCGGAATATATACGGAGACAAACTCGGTGTGGGGAGCCTTATGGCTCTTTAATTCAGTGATCATTTTCCGTAGGTGCAGTTTTTCCGTGGCGCTAAGCGACATATGACATTTAATATCCTGCTTGTTTTATAAAGTTTGGCTCCATAATTCTTATAAAATAAGGTCGTTTTTCAAATTTTATGACTTTCCTTGATGATTTGTTGACTATAGATGATCAGTGGGGAAAGAAGTTAAGTCACCCCGCATTTGACCATAGATCTTTTTTAGCTAGACTACGTGATAAACCGATAGAACCAGAGTATTGCCTGCATAGAACGGTGGCAGGGTTACCGCTGGTGTTGCCTCGTAGGAAGAATGGGCAATTGTATACTTCTCTCGATGACCGGGCGCCCGGTGTTTCACTATTAGATACTCGTTGGAGAATGGCGCCGATAGTTTTACCTGGAGGTTTTTACTTAGATGCTACTGCTGAATCCAAGCAGTCTAATTCCATTCAACTAAGCACTCAAGTACGAAAACCATTTTCAGGGAAACCCCGTGGCGATCATTATGAAGGAACCACCATCGCACATACCCTGACTTCGGAAGGAGAAATGCTTGCAGCTACAATTGGTTATAATTTTGAGGGGGGTAGACAAATTTCGTTTACAGTATATCGTGAAGAGAAATCGGTTTTCGTAAAAATGGCTGGCGAATTTCTTATTAAATTTATTGGTATTGCCGATGGTAAAGTCGGCCCCCGTATTGAGGATACTCACGTTCAGATTAATGGTCTCCTTGATTACGAAAGCACTCTTCGTAATTTGGTGGAGATCTCTATGAAAGATACAGTTCCGCCAGAAGATCTTTCTCGGTTATATAATTTTCATTATTTCGTTCCTCAGGCTCCTACTTCCGAAGCGACCAGGAACATTAAGCTGTTAAATTAATGTAAATTTTTAATAATCTTCGATATATTTTTATCCATTCCTCGTGCAGTATCAAGGGTAATTATTTTATGCCCCTTTTCTTTAGCTTCCATTAGGCAGATCTGAAATATTTCCGCATCAAGATTCTCACGGATTTTCTTTTTAGAATATTTTCGTCTCTTAAGACGCGCTTCTAATTTTTTCAGGTCGGAACAAGTTAGGATGATGCATCGATTAACTAATCTCTTAGGTAATTGGTGGCTGATATGCGAATCAATAATCAATCCTTTCTTTGCTTCTTTCCTTTTCTCTTCTACTAATCTTTCAAATTTTTTGTAGTCAATAACGTAGCTTTGTTTTTTCTTATCGTAGCTGGTAGAGATTTTCTGATAGTACTTATGTAATTCTAATCTGTCTAACCCTAATTTCTTGACAAGAATCTTCGCTAAGGTAGATTTTCCTGTGCCGGGAGAACCGGAGATGGCGATCACTAATTTAGACATTGTTCTTATCGCGTTTTTCCTGCTGGCGGTGCTTTAGGTGACGAGATTTCATAAAACCGGAGATAAAATGTTTATGTACTAAATACTCAACTATAAGTATGACGGCAAATAAAGCCAAGGCATATCCCACTAAAGAAGCTACTTCAGTCCATACCGAACTGATCCCGGCGTGGAAAAGGAAAACTTCCCGGATGACGCTTTCAGAAATAACAAAAGGATTGAGGGCAGTTATTTTACGGACAAGAGGGGAAATGCTTTCAATGGGCAGGACTACTCCTGATACGAACAAGAGTAAGCTTCCGGTAGAAATAGAAGCTAAGGTGCCGGTTTCTTCTGACTTAAAGGCATAACCAATTCCCATCCCTATGAAGGAAAAGACCGAGGACGATAATAGCAATACTCCGGCTACTGGCAGCATATAAAAGATGCTTTCTTGCAAGAAGACCATGGAAACACCTAAAATAATCACTACTTGAACGAGGGTGATTAACAAGGTAGTAAAGAAGGTTGAAATAACAAAAGTGCCTTTTCGCAGCGGCAGGAAATAATTCCGAAAGAAAGCCGGGCTATTTTTTTCCATCATCACCAAGGTAGTCCCTAAGAGTAAAGAGGAAAACATTACCACCAACACTAACAGTGCGGGAAATAAGTAATTAAGATAAGTGCTCTCAGGCGCAACAGGTTCGATTCGGGTTATAAGTGGAGAAGAAATAACATTAGCGTCAGTTACTTTTTGTGATTCTAATGTTGTTTTAATCTGGCCTAAGCCTTGCTGTACATTATCTAAAGCGCCGACACTTTCTTGCATGGCCTGGCTAGCAGAACTTAAACTAGAACTGGAGGAAGTAACTGCTTGTGAAGCGGCAGTTAATTTATTTTGGGTCGCAGTTAAGTCTTGTTCTAATAAAGTTAAAATGGAAGATAAACTTTCAGAAGCAGTAGAGTTGCTGCCGGTATTAGTGCTGTTGGCTGTGCTAACAGCAGCGCCGCTGAGGAGCGCATCTACTTTTTTTAATTTAGTCTCAATATCATTGAGGCTGCTTAATATCTGGGCATCGTTGGTGATATTTGCTGCCTCTACTGCTTCTCGAGCATCATCAACTTCTCCTAAACTATTTTCTACTTCTAAGGAGAGCGAACTTTTGATAGTAGTTAAGGCTTGAGGATCGTAGGTACTTGCCGGTAAATTTAAATCTAAAGCACCAAGCTGCTGACTAACTGACAGTGCTGAGGCCGAGGCAGCAGAACTTTTTTCCTTGACGCCGTTTAGTTCAGTGTTTTTTTCAGTAAGTTGGGTTGTTGCATCAGCAACAGAAGTAAGGATACCGCTGGTCAATCCCCGGCTGATCTCTTGTGATTTTAGATTGAATTTATTTCCTAAGTTTTCCTGGATCATCCAGACTAAGTTAATCTTACTGGGATCAACATAAAAGGTCACTTCTTTCTGTTGATTATCTTCTACTTGCAAGCTTTCGGGCACAGAGAGACAAGTATGGATGTATCCTGCTTTAATGTCTTCGACGCAATCATCGACAGTTGTTTCATATTTAACAATTTTAAATTCCTGTTCTTGCAAAGAAGTGATTAAAGATTCCACATCTTCGCTGAAGGCAGGAGCATAAACCCCAATATTTAATCCGTAGCTAGAAGAGGTATCGTAAGATAATCCTAAGAGGAGCATAATTAACAAAGGGGCGAAAAAGATGACTAATGCGGAGGTCTTTGAACGCACCAGCAACCTAAGGTTCTTTTTAATTAACAGCCAGATCGATTTCATTTTATTTTTCGCGGGAGGTTATAATCTCGAATATTTCGTCTAGGGAAGGATGTCTGATGTCTAAGTCATGAAGATACAGATTCTCTTCTTGAATGGCAGTTAAAAGTCCGGTGACAGTTTTAGTAATATTTTTGGGGTGAACAACCAAGAGGTGATCCTTATCGATAATTCTATCTATAGGTAATGTTTTAAGGATGGAAATAAGCCGTTCCTTATTGTCGCCAGGACTGAGGGAAAGGGTAAAGTTATCTTTGGAATATGATTTCCTGATTTCATCGATATGGCCATGACTGTGCACTCTTCCAATATGAACAATAGCGATCTTGTTACAAGCTCTTTCCAGCAAGGCTAGATGGTGGGAGGCGATTACTAAGGTAACCCCTTGTTTGTTTACTTGAATCAGAAAATTCATGATCTCTTTCTGCAGCATCGGATCAAGGTCAGCAGTAGGCTCGTCAAGGACAAGGATTTTTGGTTTATGGACTAAACTGCAGGCGATATCTAATCTTTTTTGCATTCCACCGGAAAGGTGTTCTGCTAGTTTGTTTTGATGTGATAATAAATCAGTAGCTTCAAGCAAGCCTTTAATGTTGTTCAGGATAGTTTCCTTTGGTAATTTGTACAACTGTCCAAAATGCAACAAATTTTCGAGTACAGTTAATTTTGGATAGAATGAATTGTGCTGGGGAGCGTAACCAATAAGATCTTTTATCTTGTGCAGATTTTGGTGCAAACTTTCTGGACCATGGGCAGCTTTGAAATGATGTAATACTTCGCCTTCGCTAGGCTCAAGAAAACCAGCAACAAGGTTCAACAAGGTAGTTTTGCCACTGCCAGAACGGCCAATGATGCCGAGAATATCCCCCTCTTCAATAATCAGGTTTACATCTCCTAGAATAGAATTCTTCCCAAAGCTCTTGCTAACCTCTTTTAACTCAATGAGTTTCAAATCATTCACCTTTTCGAGAGAGATTATAGTAAGATAATATATAAATGTTATGTGGGGGACCAGTGCGGGCAAATTAGCATAATCTTTATATATCATCGGTGGAGCTGAAAGTAAATGCTTCAGAAGATTAAACATATTTACGAAACCAAGTATAAGCTGCTGATGATCATTCCGCTTTTGCTCTTAGTTTTATCCTTGGTACAGCTAGGTGTACAATACGCTACTACTGGTGATTTTGTAAATAAGGGAATTTCTTTGAAAGGGGGTTCTACCATCACCATCACCAAAGATCTTTCTATCTCTTCCGATGAATTGGAGGGATCATTACAGCAAGAATTTCCTACTGCTGAGGTGTCGGTGCGTACGCTAAGCTCGGCTGGCAAAAACACAGGCACAGCGATTGATTCAGGATTGCAGGACAAAGCAGAGATCGATACTTTCGTTGCTGCGGTCTCGGAACGCTTTGCCTTGCAGAAGGCAGATTACAGTGTGGAAGTAGTGGGATCATCCTTGGGAAAGAATTTTTTCAGGCAGATGCTGATTGCGTTGGTATTTTCTTTTTTGCTGATGGGAATCATGGTCATTTTGTATTTCAGAATTTTTATTACCAGCTTAATGGTCATCTTGGCGGCATTCTGCGATATTGTGATCACTCTTGCTATTTTCAATTTGACCGGGATGAAATTGCATCCTGCAGGCATTGCGGCTTTACTGATGATGATAGGTTATTCGGTGGATGGAGAGGTAATCATTTCTTCGCGTCTAATCAAGCGCAAGGATGGGACAGAATTAGAGAGGATTTATGGCGCTTTGAGAACAGGTTGGACCATGACTCAGACTACCCTGGTAGCGGTATTAGTGGCTTTAATTTTTGTGCAAAGCGAAGTGGTTAAACAGATTATGCTTATTTTATTGATTGGGTTATTAGTTGATATCATTGTGACGTGGATCCAAAATGTTGGAATATTGCGTTGGCATTTAGAGAAAAAACATAAATCGAGTGGGCAATAACCATGGGAAATAAAATTACAAAGATTTTTCTGAACTGGAGGGTTTTGCTACTGGTTACATTGTTATTTTTCTCGATACTGGCAATCAGGCCGAACATATTTGGAACAGAAGGTGTCGAGATTAATTCTATGCTGGCAAATTCTTCCGTGGCGGAAGCTGGCTTAAGCAATCCTGCTTCCAAAGTTCTACCTACAGCTCGGGAGCGCATACTTTCGGTAAACGGTGAGGAAACGAATACTGTTGAAGAGTATTATGCTGTGGTCTCTCAACTTCAGGCGAATAGAACCATACGTCTAGAAACAAATGAAAAAGCGTATACTTTTCTTGCTCCACAAAGCAGCAACGGGAAGGTAGATTTAGGCATCAAAGTTAAAGAAGCATCTTTCTCTAATCTGCGAATGGGATTAGATTTAGAAGGTGGAACAAGAGTATTGTTGCAGCCGGTGGGCGGCATTTCTGAGGAGGATTTGGAAACAACTGTCGATAGTTTGAAAGAACGGCTTAATGTGTATGGTTTGCGCGACATCGTTGTACGCAGCGCTTCTGACCTGTCTGGAAATGATTTTATTCTGATTGAAATTGCTGGCGTAACCGAAGATGAAATCCAAGAGTTGCTGGCAAAACAAGGTAAATTTGAAGCAAAGGTAGGAAATGAAACTGTTTTCTTTGGCGGAAAAAAAGATATTACCTATGTTTGCAGAAGTGCGGATTGTTCTGGTATTGACCCCTACTTAGGCTGCCAGCAGTTTGATGCAGGCTACCATTGCCGATTTGCATTTCAAATTTCACTTAGCCCGGAAGCAGCACAACATCACGCTCTTATTACTAAAAATCTAAAGACTATTTCCGAGCAAGGTAGCTGTTATTTAGCTGAAGATTTAGCTCTGTATCTTGATGATGTGGAAGTAGATAGGTTGCGTATTGGATGTGAATTAAAGGGAAGTACTACCACTGACATACAGATTTCTGGTTCTGGCGCAGGAATAGCTCAAGCAGATGCAGTTAATGATGCGCTAAAAAATATGAAAAAGCTGCAGACTGTTCTTCTTACAGGAAGTTTGCCAGTGAAATTAGAAGTGGCAAAGCTAGATACTATTTCTCCGAATTTAGGGAAGGAATTTTTACAGAATGTGATGTTGGTTGGCGTACTAGCTTTAGTTGCGGTATCAGGAGTCGTGTTATACCGTTATAGAAAGGTAGTTATTATTTTTCCAATGCTATTAGTTATGCTGAGCGAGTTAGTATTAATTTTAGGATTTGCCGCTTTAGCAAAATGGAATCTGGATCTGGCTTCCATCGCGGGATTGATTGTGGTAGTAGGAACAGGCATGAATCATTTTATTGTTATCACCGACGAAACTTTACGGAAAGAAGCTGAAGCTCTTGATTGGAAGACCAGGATCAAGAATGCTTTGTTTATCATCATGGGAGCGTATGTGATTAACTTAGGCAGTTTGATTCCCTTGTTCTGGGCCGGTGCAGGATTGTTGAAAGGATTCGCGCTGACTACGATAGTAGGTATGTCCGTGGGAGTGTTGATAGCCAGACCAGCTTATGCTGCAATTGTTAGGATTTTGTTGGAAGAATAAACTTCGATAATTCTACTAGGAAAATAATTTAAACTAAATGGTTTCTTCTTACTTTATGGAGAAAATAGTTTTTATAACTGGAGTCAGCCGTGGAATAGGAAAAGCTCTGGCAGGGAAATTTCTTGAGGGGGGATATACTGTTATGGGCACTTCGACTACTGGGAAATCTCCTCTTAAACATACAGATTTAACCTTGTTGAAACTTGATTTATCTTCTAGTAAAAGTATAGAAAGATGTGTGCAGGATTTCGTTAAGTTAAAGAAGAAAATTGATATCTTAATTAATAATGCTGGAGTTGTTTACGAAGAGTTAAATGGGCCAGTTGAAGATATAGAGATTGAAATGCTGAGAAAAACCTTAGAAATAAACTTAATCGGCACAATTGACTTTACACAGCGGATGGTGTCCATGATGGACGGTAGTGGACATATCGTAAATATCTCCTCGCGGGAAGGTTCTTTGAATCAAATAAAAGTATACAATGATGCAACTTATCGAATCTCTAAAGTGGGGCTAAATATGTTCACAAAATTGTTGGCAATAAGACTCAAGGATAAAATAACTGTCTCGTGCGTACACCCAGGTTGGGTGAAGACAGATATGGGTGGCCCAAATGCCGATATTGAACCTGAAGAAGCAGCCGAAGATATTTTTAAACTTGCTAATTCGAAAGTAGAATCAGGACAGTTTTGGTTCAAAGGCAAGAAATTTCCGTGGTAAACCTATTTTAACATCATTCTAATCTGATCTGCAACATATGGCAGAATAAATGCTCCAGCAAAAATGGCGGCAACGATCCAGGGATTGTGCGGCTGAAGATTTAATTGCAAACTTTCTACAAAACGGTTGGAGATAAGCACCATGATAACTGCATTTCCTGCGCCGATAAGGGGCACAATTACACTGGCGATCCGATGGTGTTTTTTTTCTAATAAGCCAATGTCGGTGATCAAGAAATTGTAGAGGAATCCAATAGTTATGGCAAGTACTGCAATAATGCCATAGAGGAATCCGGTATCAAGAGCAATAAGAAAGGGAATTAATATCAATGCAACGGTAAGGTTTGCAAAAACAATCACCAACAAAGCGCTCCAGAAAACTATTTTGGAAAAGAAAAGATCATGTGCGGTTGCTCGATCAAGAATTTCCTCTGCTCGGCGTAACTCATCTTCTCGCCAACCTTTTTGGGCTAACTCCCGTCTTCGTTCCACTTTCATGTTAATGTCCTAAGGCTAGGTGCTGAGCGACTTTTTTGAATTCGCGAGCTGGTTTGGAGCGAGGATAAAGATAGGTCAAAGGCATTTGCTTGTGAGTTGCTCTGCGTACTTTTCGATGGTACTTTACATTGGCTAACAGAGGGTATTCCAGAATACTTTCCACTTCTTTTTGAGTTAATTCATCCTTACCTCCGTTAGTCATGTTTAGTATGATCCCGCTTACGGTGTTATTATTCTCTTTCGCCAATTGAATCGTTTTAAGCGCATCCATGACCGAGCTGAGAGTCGGATTTACAACCAGAACTACTTCATCCGTGCTTTTAAGAATTTGATGAACATCATATCCTAATCCGCTGGGAGCGTCGATAAGAACAAAATCAGCAGTATTTTTGAGCAAGTCAAACAATTTATTGAGCTTCTGCGGGTTCGTTTTTTGATATTCGCTCAAAGAGGGAGAGGCTGGAATTAAAGAAATGCCGCTTTCGTGGAGGTAGGTAATCTCCTTGAGACTTTTTTCTTTCCGGAGGAATTTGTTAAGGGTTCCTTCCGGATTGACGAAACCGAGTTGAATAGCGAGGTTAGGAGTTACAATATTGGCATCAACGAGAATTACTTCTTTTCCCATGGAAGCAAGAGATTGTCCTACGTTAAGAGAAGAAGTAGTTTTTCCTACGCCTCCTTTTCCTGAGACAAAAGCGATGAACTTAGTCATGTTTCATGATTAAGTGGAAAAGGATTATTTAAATATTCTGCTCATGAAGAAGGGTAGTAAATTTTGTTTTGGCAGGTTCAATCTTCTTCTACAATCCCTTCGATCAGCTTTTGGGAATAATATAAAAATTTGTGGATAAATTTCTCACAATTGACCAAATTGTCAATTTCTACTTCTACGGTATGATCTTCCTGAGGCATCACTAAGGTGACGTGCCGGCGGAATTCCTGCCGTTTTAGGTGTGGTGATTTAAGGATATTGCGTAATGAAAAATAAAAGGTAAGATTTTTTTGGATGATTTCGTCATTAGGATAAAGGTCTCCCAACCTTTTGGCAGTAAGGGCGGGACTTTTAGGCATTGAATCTAGTTTACCTTCTTCTATTGCTTTTCGCAGGAAGGCTTCGATAATGAAATCATAGGTGCTGACCATGCGATTTAAGGCATTAAGGATAACATCTACTGTACGAGTATATTTTAAGCTGACGTAAATAATGTGCTCTAGCCGCTTTAGTTCTTCCCGAGCTTCAAATAAATATTCATCCATTACAAAAATCTCCGCAGAACGATGCTATAAAGAAGAGCTGTTTTTATTATTTTCTATTATTTAGGCGTTTTTCAAGGTTTTGGAGGGGTCAGTAAGTTTTTTATAAGGGACCGGCTTAAAACAAAAGAAATGGATTTAGATCAAATTATGGTGACGGTTTACACCTATCAACATAAAGACGATAGGAAAAACGCTGCTCTAGGTTTGTATGCTGGCATTGTAAATATATATGGGAACGATTCTGCGGAAGAAAGAAAACTATATGATATGATCATCACAATATTCCCTGAAATTGAGGAAGAGTGTGAGAAAATAAAATCAATCAAAGCGACCTTTGAGCGAGGGGAAAGAAGGTGAATACTAGCTTTTTGTAATATTTTTATTGGAAAAGTTTTTATTCTTTCTTAATCTAGATATACTAAAGAGGTGTTTGCAATGGATTTAGATGAAATGATGAGTAAGGTATACGTCCGTTCTACTAGGGATGAGAGAGTTGGCCAAGCTTTGGATTGTTATGTTGATGTCTTGAATCAATATGGAGATAACTCTCCGGAAGAGAAGACAGCATATACTGTTTTTGGCGCAATTTTTCCCGAAATGAATGGGTTGTGTGATACTACAAAAGAACTCAAAGCTGCTTTTGAAAGAGGAGAACTTCCATTATCGCCCGGAGATTTAGAAGCAGTCGGTCTGAAAGAAGAGTAATTTTTATTTTAGGATTACTCACTCTTTAGGTTCAAAATTGCCTCAGCCAGATCTCCATTTGCATCTTCAATGGCTTTTTTTGCTACCAATTTACTGGCACCAGTCTGATCCATCACCGTCCTGATATCATCTTCTGAAATATCCGGCACAGATGAAATTTCTTCTTCATGAATATCGCCGGAGATCTGGAAATTTTCCTGTCCCATCATATTTACTTTAGAAACAGAAGGATTGGTTATAACAATATTTTTGTCTTTAGTCTTGATGATGACTTCAGTAGCGGGGATTTCTACTTGCTGGATCCCTAGCTGCTTCATCATCTGCTGCATTTTCCGAGGATTCATTCCGGGTAACATCTTACGCTAAGAATTTTCCTCCGAGGTAATGGAGAAGGGCTATGATAATGACGATGACAATGGCCATAATAATAACTGCACCAGGAGATAGTTCAACTTTTGAACCAGTATCTTCAGAAAATCTGGTTAATCCTCCGCCGCCAGAGGGGATGCGTATTTTATCGTCTGCCATACTTAGGTTATTTTGGGTTGTATTTTATATAGTTTTTGGAAACAAACAAAAATGGCACTATTTCCACTTACAGTTTTTTACTCATTTTTTTTCTTAAAAACGCGAAAAGTGAAAACTATCACTTTTGCGTCCCAATAAAGTAGTTTCTTTATTGTGGAGGTTGGTAGAGTGGCATAAGCCGCCTTTTGTCGAGCCCAAAGCAATCAGGTGATTGCCGATAACTCGTGAAAGCATTCTACTATGCGTCAATTTGACTTGCACCAGCTGAGATTCGCCGTTTCATCGTTCCCTACAGGGACGTCAAAGGGTTAACTCATGCGTTTCTCAACGCACTTCGCCATATCATTCCAGCCTGCAGGACGTGTCGTTTCTACGCCAGAGCTAGGGAATTTCTCCCTCTTCCTTCCGGAAGCAGCTTTTTTTGGGTGGGCGGACTTTCCTAAGTGCGATATACACACCTTAAGCTTTCTGCCACTACTACCGATATTGTTTTTACGTCGGTACTTTATAAATTTTTACTTCAAATTCAGAAGTCCAAGCGTAACCTCAAAGTCAACAGCGACGGGCTTATGATCAGAAAGGTCTTCTCCTTTTTCGTTTACGAAGTTGTTTGGAATATACCATCTGGTCGGTTCTAGCTGCACCCAGCTGCCGCTGCGGTAGAAAATGCGATCAATTCTATCCGGCTCAGGGCAATCTAATTCTTGGCAGCTGTCTTTCAAGCCAGTTAAAAGTAACATTTGTTCCAGCTGCGATTGGTCTTCTTCGTCCATGTTAGTATCACAAGCTACAATGACAGCACGATAAGAAGAACGCGCCTCTAAAAATTGGGCTAATTGCAGGATTTGGCTGTCTCTGGCATTTCCATCCCCGGTTGAGCCTCCTGCATCCATATGACAATTATATACATCAACCAACGCTCCAGGGATTGCCTCTATATCGGCAGCAGCAACGCCTTTTGGAGCAAAACAATCATTGGATTGATCAACCGTGCCATTGCAGGTATACCATCTTTGTACAACATAATTTTCAACAGAAAAGCGGGAAAATAACGACAAGCCAGTAGGATTGACGGTTTCTTCTTCTCGCTGAGCGTAGTATTCTGCCGGGGTCCGATAAGGATGTTCTACTGAAGCAGCCAAAAGAGGATGATAAAAGAAATCTTCCTGGACAGCCACGATACTGTAATCATTTAGTAAGGGGCTGATGAGCGGCATGTTGTCTTTGGGATGAGTGCCGGCGACGCTTTCCGGCAGACCATGCACGTTGTAGGTTAGAACAGAAATTTCGGTCTGTTCGCAGCTGATGGGTGCTGATCCGCAGGTAGCTAAAGAAGCGACAATCGCAAGAAAGGATTTTTTATTCATGGAAATAAAAGAAAGTAGGGCTTATTTATTATTTAGGCTTATACTGTATAGGTTTAATGAGTTACTAATCTTTGCAGCTCTGCTTGATATCGGTCTCTGCTAAGATCGCGGATGGCGAGATTTTCGTGAGTATTTCCGTCACAACGTAATCGGTCTAACTCTCTTAGCTTGGCGCCAGTTAATCTTTCTATATCGCCTACTAATCTAGTCGCTCTTTGATATATTCTAAAGGCATCGGCAAGGCGGTGCACTTGAGCGATACCGTAGTCATTATGATCTGCGTTGTCGGGAAGCACTTCTAACCCTTCCAAAGCGGGTTTTTCTCTCTCTCCTAAAATCTTGGCAACATCATCAATACAAGAAGAATATAACTCTTGGTAAGGTGCGCTAATATGTAAAGTCATACAGAATTTTGTGCCAAGCACCTTAAGCGTTCTCGTGGGTGGGAAAAAGATTTGTAGTTCAGCTTGTTTACCATATCCACCTATGGTGTCCAGAGGAATAATGGTCGGTATAACTACTTCCGTAACATTTCTTCCTATAATTGCTTCATATCGGTCAGTAGCTCTTGTGAAAGCTCGATTATTACTGTGATTTTTTGGTAAATCCGGGAAAAGATCAGAAAGGTGAGATGCAAATTGCTGGCTCTCAGGCAAGCCAGGCTGACCAAGATGGTACCTAACTTTATTTTCTGTAGCTAATCTATTGAGCCCAAGCATTAGAAAAACTTCTTGTTCAGTTAATTCAAATTCCCCAAGTCCGCCGTATTTGGTAACAAATTCCATGTTTTTGTTTTTCTAGCTCCTGTCTTTTAAATCTTATGCAACTTATCGTACAATATCTACCTTCAACAATAGCTTTTCCATGCCTTCTTGATGCCCTGCGCCGACAACTGCCAGGATTTTCTTCTCTGGATTTTTTCGCATGATTTTCACCAACTGTTTGACCATATATTTATCCCGATCGGCAATTATGGTCTTGTAGATGCTGGGATACTGTTTTTTTACATGACTCACTATTTTGGCAATCGCTTGCTGTTCGGGAACTTTACGTAGATCAAAATCTTCCATTCCGTATTTTTTCATTTGCTTCTTGGGAAAAAGAACTCCTTTCGCAAGATCGAGTGCAAATCGTCCCTTCTCTTTCCAAGTCAACTCTTTGGAGAAATTTTTCAGAGTAATATTAATCGGTTGATCGATGAAGGCAATTTGCAATTTTTTGATGTTGGCAATTTCCAGCGCAGTTTTCATTTCTGAGCCTGGAGCAACACCGACCATTTTTCCTAACTTCTGCTGAATGTACTGCCCTATCACTACAAAGGCATAACCTTTCACTCCGATCTTAGCCATATCACGAAACGATATTTTATTTTTCTGTTGTTGCATTAAAGCTCTGGCTCTTTGCAGATCAAGTTCAACCGCCATGATCTCTGGCTGGAATTCTTCCACGGTTTTCTTAATTTCCTCAATACTTTGTTTAGCGATGTGCGAGGTTCCGATGATTTTGAGGTTATTCATTGCAGTATTCGATTGCGTCTAACGCTTGATTTCCTTTTTGGATGAAATTTGCTAAGTTAGATTTTTCTAGGTAGTCAGGGGAAAATAGTCCTGGGTGTTCTGCTAGGAAAACGTTCATCCAAGTCACTTTTGCAAACACAGAATCAAAATCATGTTTACTGCAGTCTTCTATAGCTGCAGAAAGATATTTGTCGTAATCGGTAGTTATATGATAAGCTAAATCATTTTCAATCTTTTGATAGGCTTCTGGCTTGGTATTCTTCTCTGCTTCCATGAATCTTTGGAAATCAGGAATGTACGAAGCTGCAACTTTGAAATCGTATGCATCCATGGCATCTTGGTAATGTTTTCCTAATTCCTCAAACCGGTCTTTAACATTCTCTAAGGACCAATTTGTGGTTAATGCTATCCTTTTTTCAGGAGGCAAGTCGTAAGGTTTTTCTTCTTCTACAGTGCTTTCTAAATCAGAGGGTTTTTGAGTAGGATGATTTAGCTGATTTCTAGAATTTTTTTTTGGATTATATTTTGGGAACTCCTGCGCTTTCTTTTGAGTCTTTTCTGATTTGTAAGGGGTTGCTCCAGTACTTTCTGGCAATTCTACTATAGGTTCTGTCTCTTCTACGGATTCTGTTTCAAGTTTTCTTTTTGAAGAAAGATCATAGTTTATGTACACATACGCCCCTAAAGCAGCTACTGCGCTGCCTAGAGCTGCTCCAACAGCTAATTTCCAGGGATTTTTCATAGAGAATAAGCCTTTTCTACGTTTTTAATACTTTCTATCACACCACAGAAAAGTATATAAATTGAGCTTGATTAAAGCGCTGTATACCAAGTGAGGTGGTTAATCATGCTGAAAATGAAAAAAGTTAGCGAAACGTACGAGTTAAAAGTATTTACCGATGCCGGAGATTATTTTGGAGATATCGAAGACAGCGTTGTTCAGGGTAATAAAGTTTCTGGATGGAAAATACGGGCTACCAAGTCTTCTTATTTGAGCAAAGTCTTAGGAAGTGCTAAAGGAGTCATTGTTCCTCATCAGTTAGTAAGAGCAGTAGGAGACATCTTTATTATATCCAAGAGCGCAGCACCTGCGGGCGGAAGTCCTGAGGAGAGCGAACAATAAATGGGTGTACATAAATACGTGCAGGATTTACTGCACTATCGATATATCCAAGGAGATTTAGAAGAATTAGAAGATGTCTTGATTGCGGCGTGATTCATTTTTTAGGTAATTTTTTTAAATCCTTCTCATATCTTGAGTAAAATGGCCTTTATTGAATGGATTAATTCGTTAGCAGTGGGAACGGTGTTTGAAAATAAGTATTTGCTTTCTCTGCTGACCGTAGTTGCTTTTGCGGTGCTGGGCAGGTTTTTTTTGTTTATATTTACTCAATACCTGCAACGTTTTGCATCCAAAACTAAAAATAAGATTGACGATTTGGTTTTTCATAATGTCAAAGGGCCTTTATTTTTAGTTCTCGTTGGGTATGGGATAAAATTAGGCATATTAAATTTACACGTTAATGGGACAATAACCAAGGTAGTTAATTCGGTCATGGCGATAGTATTCTTGTATGCCATCATGAAGGGCATTGATATTATAGTAGAGACCTGGGCGATTACTTTTTCTAAAAGAACAAAAAGCAATCTTGATGATGTGCTGCTGCCCATGCTGCAGAAAGTTACCAAAATAGTGTTTGTGGTTATCGGCTTGATGTGGGTGCTGAAGATTTGGAATATTGATATCACCCCTTATTTAGCTGGAGTCGGGATCGGCGGTATTGTACTCGGATTAGCATTGCAGGATTCGTTAAAAAATGTCTTTGGCGGCATTTCTTTACTGTTGGATAAAACCTATAAGATCGGCGATAAGATCCAGCTGGAAAGCGGAGAGGTAGGAATAATCCATGATATCGGCCTGCGCAGTACCAAGATTGTCAATTTCGATAACGAAGCTATTTATGTACCGAATGGATATATCGCGAATTCGCGGATCCTTAATTATACTCATCCTGATTCAAAGGTTAGGACTCATGTGGCTTTTGGAGTTGAATATGGCAGCGAGGTAGAGAAAGTCCGCAAGCTGGTGATGAAAATCATCCAGGAGATGGAAGGAGTGATGGCTGATCCCGCTCCGACCGTACAGTTTTTGGAAATGGGCGATTTTGCCTTAAAGTTCAGAGCAAATTTTTGGGTAGAGAAATGGAACATGGCTTTTGACAAGAAGTTAGAGGCTACGGAAAAGATTTACAATGCTTTACGGAAAGCAAAGATTGGAATACCTTTCCCTACTCAAACTATTCATTTGAAAAAGTAGTTATGAAATGCAGAAATGATTAAATAGTTTCATTTCCTACCTGGTTTACATGGAACTATCAGCTATACTGGGTGTTTTGTTATTAGTGGTGATGATTTTTTTAGTAGTTAAAACAATTATCAATTCCATCCGCCTCTTCTTTTTTATCTTAGTAGCTATTTTTTTTCTGGTGTTATTCTTTGGAGTTTCTCTTTCCGACGTTTCTGTCTGGCTTTCCTCACAAGAAAGGCTGCAATGGGCGATTCATACTTTAGTGAATACTCTTCTATTCTCTTTAGGCTCTTAGATAGTGATCTGCGGTAAAACTTATAAACTAGCATCCTACAGAAATTACTATGACTTCATCTATATGGACAGAAAAGTATAGGCCGGCAACATTTGCGGATATTAAAGGCCAAAAGGAAATTGTAGAGAAGATCAAGGCATTTGTAGAATCAAAAAACATGCCGCACTTGCTATTTTCTGGTCCGGCTGGAGTCGGAAAAACTACACTTTCTTTAGTCATTGCCCGCGAATTGTTTGGAGAGAACTGGCGGGAAAATACTTTAGAGCTGAATGCTTCTGATGAACGCGGCATTGATGTGGTTCGGGTTAAAGTAAAGGATTTTGCCAGGACCAAAGCGATCGGCGATGTGCCGTTTAAGTTGATTTATCTGGATGAGAGCGATGCATTAACTCGGGAAGCGCAGCAGGCTCTTCGAAGGACAATGGAGAATTATACTAAAACTTGTAGATTTATCTTGAGCTGCAACTATAGTTCTAAAATTCTTGATCCGATCCAGAGCAGATGCGCAGTATTCAGGTTTAAGCCGTTAAGTAAAGAAGAGATATTTGCAGTCGTAGATAAGATTGCTAAGGAAGAGCAGTTGGCTATCAGTACAGAAGCAAAAGAAGCGTTGTTTGAAGTGTGCGGCGGCGATGTCCGCAGATTAGAGAATATCATGCAGAGTTGCGCCGTATTGGGGAAAGGTATTGATCCGGAATTGATTTTCTCCATGGCTTCGGTGGCTAAACCGAAGGAAGTGAATGAAGTATTAAGCCTGGCGGCCAAAGGAAACTTTTTGGAATCCAGAAAGAAGTTATTATCATTGATGCTGGACTATGGCTTATCTGGTCTGGATGTAATTCGGCAGATTCAGAAAGAGATCTGGAACTTGAAATTGGAAGATCGGAAGAAAGTCGAATTAGTAGATAAGTGTGGAGAAGTGGAGTTTAGAATGGTAGAAGGAAGCGATGAATATATTCAGCTGGAAAGTTTCTTAGCGTTTGTGATGTTAGTGGGGAGTAGGTAGTTTTACAAAAAGTTTAACGGAAAGTTTTATATATCTAGGGGGTTTATTCATATGAAGAAGAAAATAATTGACATCGAAGCTCACGCCTTTTTTAGATTGATGGAAAGAGGAACTCGGTTTGGTCTCGGATTTGAAGAAACTAAGGAGCGTGCATTCGATACTGTTCGAAACGGCAGGGTGTCTGCCAGAAAACATCGATCAAGAAAGGGAAAGACATATTATTGCTATTTTAAGGACAATCTTTCCTTCTATGTCATGTGCCAACAGAAAGAATATGGCGATTATGTTAAAGTTTTAATAAAAACAGTAATAATCGAAGAGGGGAGATGAAAATGACCGCAAACAAGAGAGTATGCATACAGTGTAATATCCCAATGGTTAAAGCTACTATGAAGTATAAAGGAATGGATTTTGAAGCAAGGCAGTGCCCCAAATGCAAGGAGAAGATTTTTACCGAAGATTTAGCAATGAAAGCAATTTCTCAATTAGAAACAAGCAGATTAGAACAAGAATACATAAAACGCCCCATTAAAGTAGGCAACAGTTGGGGGCTAACCTTTCCTAAAGAAGTTACTGAGGTTTTTGGTTTAGATCATAAGGGAATGAAATTGAGGATTCACCCAGATGTTGAAAAAGGAAAAATTGAGATTTTGCTGAAGTGAGAGTTTGTGATGTTAGTTGGGAGTAGATAAAATTGCATGAGAATAGGACAAGTCTTTTTTGAATATCTTGGTAAAAGAGTTGGTGGATACTTTTATCTTCCAGAAGGAAAAGGCCCCTTTCCAACAGTTATCTTAATCCATGGTTTTGGCGGCGGAACTCATGAACAAAAAAATAAGTCGATGTGCAAGGCTTTAGTTGAAAATGGTTTTACTGCTTTCATGTTTGATTTTTATAATAAACCAAATGGATTAAGTGAGTTTCCCGTTGAAGAAACGTCGGTATCTTTACAAGTAGAAATTCTTAGAGCAGCTATAGACTTTGTGGCTAAACAGTCTTTTGTTGATCCTGCACGAATCGGATTAGCTGGGCATTCTTTAGGCGGTATGACGGTATTATTATATGCTTCTACGGATAACAGAATAAAAGCTTTAGTAGTGCAATCAGGAGTATCTGACTTCCACACTATAAACTCATATAACAATCCAAGATGGAAACAAAATGGCTATATGCTTTTTGAGAAAAGTTGGGGCGAAATGAAAGTAAACTATTCTTTTATTGAGGATGGAATGAAGTACGATGTCTATTCTAAAGCTAAAGAAATAAAATGTCCCGTTCTAGTAATTCATGGCGATAAAGACGAATCTGTACCACTCGAACAATCACAGAAACTGATGAAATTTCTCAAGAAAAAAGAAGAACTGGTGATTATTAAAGGAGCTCCTCATTCCTATAAAGATAAAGTGCTCGAAGAAGTTACTTCTCTTTTAGTTGGATTTATGAAGAAGAAATTAATAGGAAGTAGGTAGTAAAACATATATTTATCAAGTTCTAAATCTTTAATAATTAGTTTACCTTCTTTTTAAGGTATGGATTTACCAGAAATTAAGAGGTTAGTGTTTATTGAAAGTCCTTTCAAAGGAGAAAACTGGGAATTAACTCGCCGAAATGTTTTGTACGCTAGGGTTTGTATGGCGGACTGCGTATCTAGGAGCGAATCTTCATATGCTTCACACTTACTGTATACTCAGACAGGTATTCTAGACGATACAGTTGAAGCAGAGAGGCTGTTAGGGATTGCAGCTGGCCAGTTTATTGGAGACAGGTGTGATCTAAGAGCAGTCTATCAGGATTTTGGTATCAGTCGGGGAATGCAGTTTGGAATCCAACGAGCGCAAGGTTTACCTCAGCCGATTGAATATAGAAATATTGCCGATTTAGACGAAAAATTACTTAAAATGGCAGAAGCAAAGCCTCCGATTGATTTACATGGATTGTTGTTCTAATGAAATACAAAGAATTGGTTTTAGCTGGAATGTTATTAGTGGGGTGCGAAAAGCCTGCTACAATAAATGGTATTGTAGCGGATTATCATGGCGAACCGGCGCGATATGTATTTGAGGATATTGATCGTAATGGAAAATATGATTTAGTTCACATTGTGAAACCAGGAGCTGCCGCTATACTTCTTGGTAGTGATCTTATGTATTGTGCAAGTGATGTCAAAGAAACTATCCGTGATGAGAAGGTAGTCAGTAATCTCTATCAAATATTAGCAAATAAATAAAAATTAACTACTCTGCTTAATCCTTAACTTCTCTTGTATCAAATCCCGATACTTGTAATCAAGAGTTAATTCAAGCTGTTTGGTTGAAATATGGTCTTCGGGAAGTGCTTCTTTCAACTTACAGACGATTTCTGCATTTCCTGCTTCATCTAAGCGTGCTTCGTTAACCTTGCCGCCAGACTTACATTCCCAATCATCATCGTCAATGCTGTAGGACAATATATTCCGTACGCCGAAATCTTCACCAACTTTAGTTACTTTTCCCGTACCAGCATTGCTGACTAAGATTTTAAGTGCAACAATTCCTTTTCCAGCAGTATCTTCTTCCACGACTTTAACGGTGATAGGTGCGCCAGAAACAAAATAAGTCTTAGCTTCTTTAACATTACATACGCGTTCATCAGTAAGGTCTTCTTTTAAGCAGACTTCAGGAATAATAAGATAGGTTTTATATCGGTATTCAATGTTAGCGAACCACTCACGATCAACAACGCCAGAGACTTTCTTGGTGTATTTTGCTTCATCAGCAAAAGTAAGGGTTTCTTCTCCGCCTTCAGGAACTAGTTCGGAAATTCCTTCTAATTCAATTTTATTTTTCTTCTCCCACTCGCTGATGCCAGAAAATTCTTCTTTTGATGGGCCAAGCAAGCGCACAGAAATTTCTTCTGCTTTTACATCATATTCTCCTTTATTACGTAGAGTTACTTCTAAAGGAAGAGATTCTTCATCAAAGATGGTGTAAATACTTTCTTCTTCTACGCCAAAGGCTTCAAATTGAGCCAAAACTCCTTGGGTTCCGCCAATAAATGCGCCCTTAACTGTTTGCGGCGGTTGTTGATTACAGGCGGTTAGAAGTAATAAAACGATGATAAGTGTAGGAATAATAAATTTTCTCATGTCACAACCTCTTTTGAATAATAATACTTATCTAATTGAGAAGGATATTTAAATTTTACTAGTTAATAAGAATCTTTACTGCGGCGTCTTAATGATCTTTATGGATTTCTGCTGTGACTGGATGTAGCCGTAATCTAAATCTACCAATAATAAGGTTTCAAAGGCCGCTGCTCCGGGAATGTTGAAGCTGCAGATGATCTTTCCTTGGTTATTGACTAAGCGTACAAATCCATCGTTTGGTTTACAGTTGATCTTGCCGCCGCCAGTCATTTCGACATTATAACCGACTTGATCAAGGTCTCTGTATTCTAAAGAAGCCTGTCCGCAGTTCTGGATATTTGCAAATGGGCTAAGCACTCTTCCGCCACCTAAATTCTGTACATTGATTTCGAAGATTGCTTTTCCACCGACCATATCTACCCCTACGTAGGTTACGCCTACTGGGGCTCCTTGACCGCCGCCCATGCCCACGTCAGTTGGCCGGCAGGTTTTTTGTTCAGCAGAAACCTGATAGAATAAAGGATCAACACAGACAGAAGGATTGGCGATGGTATGATATTTGTAACAGGTTAAGAAGTTTAAAGTAGGGCTATAATCAGGAACTCCGGCCGGAAGATTGATTGTAGATTCAAATTGCAATAGATTAGTGCTTCCTTCAGTATTGTAAAGATTTTTTCCTTCTAAAGTGCCTAAGCCTTCTGCGCATGAACGGGGACTGGAAAATCCACCAGAGATTATATTTGGATCAAAACCGCCGATCTGTACAAAACACTCTTGTGCTCTTAGATCATAATTTCCGCGGTTTTTGACTTCAACTAAGGCAATAAGTTCATTCTGATCGTATAATAATGATGGTGGCGAATCTTGAAGGAGTTTTATCTCCACTCCTTGAGTGCCGGTTTTTACTTGTTCTAAAGCTGCAGCGGTATCTCGGGGCGAATCGCCTGCGCCTGGCTTAGGTTTGCAAGAAACTAAGAGCAGAAATGAGGCTATGAGAATAACTAATAGTAACTTAGACACGCTCTTTTTCATTATGGATATCAAATAAAAGGTTTATATAAGGTTTTTGGTGAGGATAAAGGTAAGAAAATATTATAAATATGCCTCATTCCAGTAGTAAAATGGCTAAATACAAAGTAGAGCATTTCAAGAAGGATTGTATTAGCTGCGGCGCTTGCGCGGTGATCAATCCGGATTTCTGGGAAATGGATGCGGAAGGGATGGCTGATCTGAAAGGCTCAACTAAAGTCGGCGATCATTTTGAATTAGAGATCGATGAGAAGGATAAAGACAGCAATCAAGAAGCAGCAGATGTCTGTCCGGTCAATATAATTCATGTGAAAAAAGTTGAAGAGTAAACCATGGCCGAATCTTTTAGCGATTATATGCAGGCATTCTTGCGAGAGAAGAATCCTACCGATGTGCTTGAAGTAGGATCTGATATGCAATTACGATTAGCTTTAAAGTTAGCCCCTTATTGTCAGAATTTTTATTCGGTTAACTTTCCCGATGAGCACCGTCAGATGGAAGGTTGGCTGGGAATGCATAAAGTGATGGGCGGAGTGGATAATATCAGATTCCTTAGCGGAAATGCCGTTCAGTTATCGGGATTAATTTCTCATGCAGATGTAATTATTGTTCATAATGTTTTGCTGGACTTAAACGGAGAAGATACTACCTTGATGTGGAAATATCGGAGAGGGGAATTGGAATGTTCTGAAGAGCAATGGCAAGAATTAGTTTCTAGATTTAGATCAGCAGGAGAACGCGGTTACAAAGAATTTTTGAAAGTTGCCAATCCAGGTTATATAGTTAGATTTGGGAGACCGGCAGAAGATCAAGAGTTTAGGACCTTAGCTGAAAAACTGGGTGTTGAACCTTCTCGGATTGAAACCAGAGAATTGCTATATGACGGGCTTGATAAAACTTGGATGGCCCATATAATGGATAATTCTTAATGACTCTTTAGCTCTCTTCTTAATGCATTATTGTAATTAACTAAGTGATGTTTAACTCTGGAGAGCATGGTGTGCTGTTCCTTAGCAATTTTTTTCATCTCTTCCGCAGTTCGATGACTTTTCTTCCAGTATTTATGTCTGGCTTTTTGGTCTACCGCTTGATGGTATTTCTGTGAAAGCTTATGTGCTTCTTTACTCAGATCATGTAACTTTTTATTGAGCTTAGTTAATTCTTTAGAACAGAGATATAGATATGCTGCTTCGCGAGTGATGCTCATGGAAGAAGGAGAATTTTGAACTATTTAACTTTAGCGGTGGGGATGTATGCCTGTGTAACCATATTCTGAAATTGAACAGTTGCGATGTATGTCTACAAATATTCCCGGATGATCGCTGGGATATTTTTCTCCAAAAGAAGGATGAGCGACATACCCGCTGCTGGCTATCTGCCCGAAATTGGCGAAAATAAAATCAAGCTTATGATATCCTCTTCCGTAACAGGGGATGGTCGTCCCTTCAGAAGATTTAACCGGCAGGCCTGCGGTCAGATCTGCTACTTCATATACAAATGCATCATACAGCGGCGAGTCTTTCCTAAAATTGAAATCTCCTCCCAGAATGATTTTTCTTCCTTCTCTTTTTCTTTTTCTGACGTGATCAAGTAGTTGTTCAGCTTGACTTTCTACAGTACTGTCAGCGATATCTTCGGGATGGTAAGAGTCGGCAAGATGAGTATTTATCGCCACCAGCTCTCCGAGATCGATCTCTTGATATCCTTTTCTTAAGATTTTGTCACTAAGCTGTTTTGGATTAAACAGGCGCGCTTGTTCTTTGAAGAAATCGTAATTTATTCCAACTGGTCTATCTTTCGTTAATGCAGCAAGACCGGTGCTTCTCACGATCTTCCTATTACTGATATAATAGCCTTCGATACTATCAATAAAAGAATTATCCCAAGGAAAAATAACCTCTTGCAATAGCACTAAGTCAGGATGGTAGCTTTTTATCGCTTCTTTAATCCGAGAGTAGCGTGGCTTTGAATCCCAGAAAGAAACCCCATTGATGTTCCAGGTCAGGATACGCATAATTAAAAATGCAAGAAATGACTTATTTAAAATCTAGGGAAGGTAAGTATATGCAACTACTTCTTCACTATAATCATACAATGATCATGCTCAAATGGTTCAAGAACTTTATAGTCAATCACGGTGAATTCTTTCTCCAACAAATTTCTGATCTCGATGAAGATATCTTTATTCTTGCGCTTGATGTCAATGCTTCGCGCTTTGACCGCCAATAAACCATAACCGCCTTTCTTCAAAAATAATTTGCAATTCTTGATGAAGATTTCTGCCTGATTTTTCTGGGCAATATCTTGGTAAACGATGTCTGCTCCGGAAACGCGTTCCAGATATTCCTCAGGATGATTGGCATTGGCAAGGATGGGGATAATATTCTTCCGCTGTTGGGAAAGGAACACTAAATCGCGGATGACTCTGGGCGC